>Ga0137379_10003056_pt1 | contig 15578 bp, 10 predicted proteins | sample SagtaG_18_FD_104812 | JGI IMG/M metagenome (GOLD analysis project Ga0137379, IMG submission 104812) | Vadose zone soil microbial communities from Sagehorn Ranch, Mendocino, California, USA - Sage2_L_80_16 metaG | ecosystem: Environmental > Terrestrial > Soil > Vadose zone | place: USA...
CCGCGAGGCGGTCCGTGACCGGGTCCTCTACAACCTGATCGCCTTCGCGCTGCTGCTTTCGGGCGCGGCGATCTTGGTGGGTCAGATCTCGATCGATATCAAGCGGCTGGTCGTCATCAATCTCGGACTGACTGCGGTTTCACTGTTCGGCGTGGTGATTGCAATCTTCATCGGCATCGGCTTGGTCTCGAAGGAAATTGAGAGGCGAACGCTCTACACGGTGCTCTCACGTCCGGTGCGGCGCTGGGAGTTCATTGTTGGCAAGTTCTTCGGACTGGCCGGTACGTTGGTGGTGAACACATTCTTCATGGCCATCGGCGTATTTGCCGCGTTGCTTTTCGTTTCGCACAAATTCGCACGGCCTGATGCGCTAATCTTGGTGGCATTGTATTTCATCATCCTGCAGTTTCTGATTATCTGCGCACTGGCGCTGCTGTTCTCTTCGTTTTCCTCACCGCTGCTTTCCGCGGTATTTGCTTTTTCTCTTTTTGTGATTGGCAGCTTTGCCGACGACTTGCGCGGCTTCGCCGGGATGGCCCACGGACTTACGCGGTGGCTGGCCTCCGCCGCAGCCTATCTGGTGCCGAACTTCTCCGCCTTCAACGTGATCTCTTCGATCGCGCATGAGCAACCGGTGGCGGGACAATTAGTGTTGCATAATACTCTCTATGCTCTGTTTTACGCGGCCATGGCGCTTAGTGGAGCAGTGCTGATTTTTGAACACCGGGACCTGAAATGAAATCTCGGCGGCAGACTACATTCATCGCCGGCGCGTGCCTCGTCATCTCGCTGATCATGAGCATTCTGATACTGCGTCGCGTGGACCAAACCCGTCCTCAGGCCACGCTCGATGAAGTCCTCTACATCAGTTCGCCCAAAGTCTTAGAGCGCGCAAGCCTGGGTTACAACGGCCTAATGGCTGACATTTATTGGACGCGCACCGTGCAATATTTTGGTCAGCGCCACTACCGTTCCGCGCAGAGCTACAATCTGCTGGCGCCCCTGCTGGAAATCACCACCCATCTCGACCCTCACTTGCTGGTTGCCTATCAGTTTGGCGCTAGTTTTCTTGCCCCCAAACCGCCAAGCGGTCCGGGACAGCCAGATCGCGCCGTCCAGTTGATCGAATACGGCATTCAAAACAATCCCAACGAATGGCGGCTGTATTACGACTTGGGCTTTGTCTACTACATGGAGTTAAAAAATTACGCCAAAGCAGCGGAAGCTTTTGAGCGCGGCTCGCGAGTACCGAACGCGCACCCCTTTTTGAAATTACTCGCCGCACAAATGGCGCAACACGCGGGTGAATATGAAACCGCGAGAACGCTGTGGATTGCGACCTATCAGACCACGCGCGATGGGCACGTTCGCTCCAATGCGGTTGAACACTTGCGCGCGCTGAAGGTCGACGAAGAGGTTACCCGCCTGCAGAGTGCGGTAACGCGGTTCGGTGCGCGAACGGGCCGACTGCCTTCCAGCATGTCTGAATTAGCTCTCGCTGAAGGGTTGAAAGGTACTCCGGTTGATCCCGATGGGAACCCCTACAAGTTGAACTCCGAGGGCCGTATTCTGGTCGAGCATCCCGATGATTTTTCCTTCATTACCAAGGGCGTTCCTCAGGGTTACAAGCCCGCGCCTCCGAAGTTCCACGTCCAGCCGTAAGGCCTCAACTTCACTATTCTGTTTTGGCGGTTTTTTTGTCCATCAACGGTTTCTCGCAACCATGGCGAAACCGCATGAAAGGTGGCCCGGATTATCCGCAAAAACTGACCCGGACATCGGCATAAAGGATGCAGGCAGCCGTACAATTGGCAGCGTTTGCCTAAGATACCCGTGATAACGTAAACAACGGCTTTGTTTTCCGCCTCCAGGAAAATAGTCGCCCTTGACGGAACGAATTTTTCAAGCTCGCCCATGAATGGAGAATCAAGTTGCCCCGCTCAGTTGAATCTCCCCGGGTTGTGAACATCGCGGATCTCCGGTTGTTGGCCCGTCGCCGTCTGCCCAGAGTGGTTTTTGACTATCTGGATGGCGGAGCCGAGGGCGAGTTCACTTTGCGAGAGAACTGTAACGCATTTGAAGAAGTCACGTTCCGTCCTCGTCACGCAGTAGCCGTACCCAAGTGTGAGTTGCGTACGCGTGTACTCGGCTGTGACCTTTCTTTTCCTGTCGTGCTGGCCCCGGTAGGCTACAGCCGTCTGATGCACCCTGAGGGTGAAGTTGCTGCCGCTCGTGCCGCTGGAATGGCCGGAACTGCATACACTCTTTCCACCATCTCGGGACACCGCCTGGAAGATGTCAGGTCAGCTTCTTCCGGCCCGGTCTTCTATCAGCTCTATCTAATGGGAGGTCGTGCAGCCGCTGAGGCTGCGATTCAACGCGCTCGAAGCGCTGGGTTCTCGGCCCTCGTGGTCACGATTGACACTCTCGTTGCCGGAATGCGCGAACGTGATTTCCGCAACGGCATGAAGGAGCTGTTGGGTGGCAACCCGCTGGCCAAGCTTCCGTTCCTGCCGCAATTCTTGGCGCGTCCCGGATGGTTTGCGGGCTTCCTCCTGGACGGCGGCGTCCCGAGGCTCCCGAACGTTGTGATTCCCGGCCAAGGTCCGTTGCCGCTCATTGACGTCGGCGCAGCTCTGAGTAGCGCAGCAGTCACTTGGGAAGATCTGCGATGGATTCGTGAAGCGTGGTCTGGCCCTATCGCTATCAAAGGCGTTCTGACCACCGACGACGCCAGGCGTGCCCTCGACGAAGGAGCTTCGGCCATCGTGGTCTCAAATCATGGTGGCCGCCAACTCGACGGCGTCCCCGCCTCTTTGCGAGTGCTGCCGGAAATTGTCGCCGCGGTGAATGGCCGAGCCGAGGTGCTCATGGACGGCGGTATTCGTCGCGGCAGCGACGTCGTTAAAGCAATATGCCTGGGAGCACGTGCCGTCCTGATCGGCCGAGCTTACGCTTTTGGCCTTGCTGCTGCCGGTCAAGTGGGTGTCGCACGCTCACTAGAAATTTTGCGGACCGATGTGGAAAGGACACTCAAGCTCCTCGGCTGCGCATCGATCGACGCACTTGATGGCTCATATGTTCACGTGCATAAAAAATAAACCGGTAACTTCTGCGCTTTGTCGCAGAAATCAGCGGGAAAGCACGGGGGCGAAGCAACTTGGCCAGATGAATCAGCACAAGATGCTTCGCCTTCGGCCGATCAGGCTTCCTGCGCGTGCCAGGGTCATTTCATTTCTCACCTCGACCTTTCACCTCGACCGTCACGCGCATCCAGGGATGGATGCAGCACTCAAAAAGATGTTTACCTTTCTTCAGACCCGGGATGTCGATATGGCTGGCTTGAAGGATTCGAGTCTTGGCCACCGCGACGTTCGAAAAGCCGCCGGCACATTCGGGAACCGTGGCCTCTCCGTGATTGAGCGGCCCTATGAAGCCGCCACCGAACTGCGCCACCTCGGTGAAGGTGTGAGGCTCGCCGCCCTGATCGACTACGCTAAGAGTGGCTCCTTCTTTGATCTTGACCGTGTCAGGTTCGAAGTCCCAGCCCGGGTCAGGAGTTCCATTGCCTGCCTTCTGAAATAAGTCGGACAACGTGGTGGCGTATCCCAGTGCGGCAAGCGCGACGTTCTTGCAGAAATCAGGCCCCAGCGCGGCATTGAACGTGGCCGGATCGCATTCGTCCAAGGCCACGACCTGTGCCAGACTTGGTGAATTTTCCTGCGCAAACGCGAACGTTGCGCCAGCGAACATCAACCAGCCAGCGAGCAAACCGTACCTTAGGACGGGACGCATGGTTGGAGTTCCTATCCTATTTCTCTTTCCTTGTTCGGCGAACGTTCCCGGCTTGATTCTGGTCTTGAGTTTCATATAATCCTCCTGTATGTAACGGCGAAAAACATTGGCGGATTTGATCATCGGGATTTGATCATCGGATGAGAAATCGCTTTTAAGAACGGGAAACTCGCAGCCCTCCCGTTTTTCGGTGTGTCCCGTTTTTCGGTGTTTTTCGGTGTTTGACAGGCGAAATGGGAAGCGATAGGCTACGCAGCCAGTGATTTCCACAGGCTAGGGGCGAATCTGTTGGCGCATGAGCCTCCGAGTCAGGTCACAAAGCTCTTGCAGGGTTGGCGGGGTGGCGACCGCAACGACTTGGAGGCGCTCCTGCCCCTGGTCTATGACGAACTGCGCCGTCTGGCCCACCATCACTTGAGGAATGAGCGTCCCGACCACACTCTGCAGAGCACAGCGCTAGTGCATGAGGCTTATTTTCGGCTGGTTGGGCAGGACCTACCGGAGTGGGAGAGCCGCGCGCATTTTTTCGCAATCGCTGCCCAACTTATGCGCCAGATCCTGGTGGACTACGCTCGCCGCCGTCGCGCTTCCAAACGCGGCAGCGGCGTTTGCATGCTCACACTGGACGATGCCGTGGCCCTGCCCCGGCGCAAAGACGTGGACGTCGTCGCGCTCGATGATGCTCTCAATACCCTTGCTGCGGTCGATCCGCGGCAGAGCCGGGTAGTGGAGTTGCGGTTCTTTGCCGGCCTTTCCTTGGAGGAAACCTCGGCGGTGATGGGGATTGCGACCGCGACGGTGCAGCGCGACTGGACCGCGGCCCGCGCCTGGCTGCATAGGGAGATTTCCCGGAGATCCAGTACATGAGTTCGGAACGCTGGGAACGGACCAAAGAAATCCTGGAGCAAGCGCTGTGCCTGGCGCCCGAGGAACGGCAAGCCTATCTTGAATCAGCGTGTGGGGTGGATGCCGATCTGCGCATGGAAGTGGAGTCTTTGATCGCTGCTCACGAGGAGGCCGGAAGCCAGTTTTTGGGTGCAGCCGCGCCGGAGGTTCTGCAACTGGCCCCGTCGCGCGCACTCACCTCAGGCACCAAACTCGGATCGTATGAAATTATCGAGCCGTTGGGCGCCGGCGGGATGGGCGAGGTGTACCGGGCGCGGGATGCGCACCTAGGCCGCAGTGTTGCGATCAAGATTCTGCCCACCGCATGCTCCGCAGACAGTGATCGCCTGAACCGCTTCGAGCAGGAAGCGCGTTCGGCCTCTGCCCTCAACCACCCTAATATCGTTACCATCTACGAACTCGGACAGGACGGTCCCACGCATTACATTGCGATGGAGCTAGTGGAGGGGAAGACTCTGCGCCAGCTGCTTGTCCCCGGCTTACTGCCCATACGAAAAGCAATTGAGATTGCGGCGCAGGTTGCGGATGGCCTGACCAAAGCGCACGATGCGGGCATCGCGCACAGGGACTTAAAGCCCGAGAACCTGATGGTCTCTCACGATGGCTTCGTCAAGATCCTCGACTTCGGCCTAGCGAAGCTCACGCGACCCAGTGGAGAGCTGTCGGATGTGAGCCCTACGGTCGCCTGCCAGACCCAACCGGGCCTGGTTCTGGGAACGGTGGAATACATGTCACCGGAGCAGGTCAGCGCCGGTCGGGTGGATTTCCGGTCCGACCAGTTCTCGTTCGGCTTGGTGCTCTACGAGATGGTGACCGGAAAACGTGCCTTTCAGAGAAACACGGCAGCAGAGACACTGGTGGCGATTCTCCGGGAGCAAGCCGAACCGATCGGAGTGCAAAACCCCGAAGCCCCGGCTCCGCTGTGTTGGGCTATCGAAAGGTGCCTGGCGAAAGAGCCCGATAAGCGCTACGTCTCTACCCGAGAGCTCGCACGGGAACTTGCAGCCATACGCGACCGCTTCTCAGAGAAGCCAGTTAAGCAGGTCGAGACCCGCCCGGCCAGTCTTCCCGTGCAGCGGACCGGGTTTGTGGGGCGGGAGAAGGAAGTAGCTGCCGCGAAAGAACTCCTGCTGCGTCAGGATGTGCGCCTGGTCACGGTCACGGGTCCAGGCGGGATCGGGAAAACGCGCCTCGCCGTGCAGGTGGCGAGTGGACTTGACGAGTGCTTTCCAGGCGGCACTCATTTTGTTTCGCTCTCCTCGCTAAGCGATCCGGGCTTGATCGCTTCCGTGATCGTTCAGACGTTGGGGATCCGGGAGGCGGGAGGTCAGTCGCCGCTCGAAATACTCAAGGAGAATTTACAGGATTCACTGCGCGCACCCATGCTGCTCCTGCTGGATAATTTCGAGCATCTGGTTCAGGCGGCACCTACCGTGGCAGAGCTCCTGGTCATGGGTCCCAATCTTAAAATCCTGGTAACGAGTCGCGCAGCGCTGCACGTGTACGGAGAACATGAATTTCCGGTGCCGCCGCTTGCCATGCCGGATTCGCGGTCGATGCCTCCGGTTGAGCTCCTACAATACCCTGCGGTGGCGCTGTTCGTGCAGCGCGCCGTCGCTGTCAAGCCAGATTTTGAGCTTAACCGAGAAAACGCACCCGCCGTCACCGAAATTTGTTCACGGCTGGATGGTCTGCCACTCGCGATCGAGCTCGCAGCCGCCCGGGTCAAAGTTCTTTCGCCCTCTTCCATGCTGCCACGCCTGGCGAGCCGGTTGCAGCTATTAACGGGCGGAGCGCGGGACCTGCCGCAGCGGCAGCAGACGCTTCGTGCTGCCATGGATTGGAGCTACGACCTGCTGAGCGCTGCCGAGCAGAAGCTTTTCCGAAGATTATCGGTGTTCGTGGGCGGATGCACTCTGGAAGGTGTGGAAGCTGTGTGCGACACCAAAGGCGATCTCGAATTGGACCTGCTCGACGGTATAGCGTCCCTGGTGGACAAAAGTCTGGTGCAGCAGGTCGAGCCAGCGAAAGGTGAATCTCGGTTCGTGATGCTGGAAACGATTCGCGAGTACGCTCTGGAAAAACTGGAGACCAGCGGAGAAGAGGCCTTGACTAAGCGCGCCCACGCCGCCTACTGCCTGGTGCTGGCAGAAGAACAGGCCACGGAACAGAGCGGCGCGGAAGGGGCGGAATGGCTGGAACGCTTCACGTTCGAACATGATAATTTTCGCGCGGGCCTCGAATGGCTGACAGAAACCGGAGATGCGGAGTGGGGTCTGCGTCTCGGCACAGCCCTGTTTCGCTTTTGGGAGATGCGCGAGTACCTCGCCGAAGGCAGGGACCGCCTGGACAAGCTGCTGAAACTCGCAGGAGCGGCAGCTCCCACGAAGGCGCGCGCGCGCGCGCTTTTTGCTGCGGGCGTGCTCGCCGACGAGCAGGGAGATTACGCCTCGGCGGATGCGCTCATGAGGGAAAGTCTAGACATCGCGCATCAGTTGGGAGACAAGCAGGGCGCCGCCGTCTCTCTAAACGCGCTGGCGGTCAGTGCTCGGGACCGGGGTGAATTCGCAATTGCGCGCTCTCTGTTCGAAGAAAGCCTGGTGCTGTGGAGAGAATCGGGGGAGCAGAAGGCTGTCGCTCGTTCTCTCAGCAACCTGGCCAATGTCGTCAAATTGCAGGGTGACTATGCCCGCGCGCGATCTCTATACGCGGAGTGTCTCTCAATTTTCAAAGGGCTGGGAGATCGAACAGGCGTCGCCTGGTCGATGAACTACCAGGGGGATGTCGCTCGCGATCAGGGTGACTCCGCAGACGCGCGGGCATTATACGATCAGGGCCTGGCAATTTTTCGCGAACTCGGTGATCGTTGGGGCACTGCTGGCACGCTGGCTGATCTAGGGAGCCTAGCGAGAGAACAGGGGAATTATCCCACAGCCTGCTCTCTGTACCGGGAAAGCATAAGAATTTTCCAGGAACTGGACCATAAGCGCGGAATTGCGCGCCTGCTAGAGTGTTTCGCGTGCTCAGCGGCGATTCAACTCGAAGCAGAGCGTTCGCTGCGACTGGCGGGCGCAGCGGCTGCGTTGCGCCAAAATATTGGCGCTCCGCTCACGCCGGCGGAACAAGCCAAACTGGAAGCAGGTCTGCACCCGGCACGCCAGGCATTGACCAACACGGCATGTGAGGCCGCCTGGTTAGAGGGTTGGGCTCTCCCGGCTGAGAAAGCTATTGAAGAGGTGCTGGCGCCCGAGGCTGCGTCTCGCTCGCGTTAGCCCGGAGGAGCCCCGGATTGGCTGACGTGGGTGGCAAAGGATCCGGATGCCGGGGAAGGTTCAGCGCTCATGTCGCAGTTGTGGGGTCGATCAGTCGTCGTACGGCGGAGACCCGGTTGGCGGGAATGCCTACGCGCCTGGCATGCTCTCGGATGGCCGCATCGTCAGGAGCGAGATAGACGCAGTAGACCTTGTCGCCGGTTACGTAGCTATGGAGCCACTGGATCGCGGGGCCCATTGCCTTCAGAACGTTGACTGACTTTTGGGAGAGCTCACGCAATTGGGCCTCGGATAGATTTCCAGCTCCCGGGACTTCGCGTTCGATGACGAATTTGGGCACAGGCATCCCCCTGATGTGCACAAATGCTAGCATGCAGGTGGAGCGGCTTCAAGACGGCTTGGCCGCAGTTGTGCCCGGTCAGCGAAAAGTGTCCGAGATTAAAAATAACGAGGTTGACATGGATATTCGATCCCTCCAGAAGCCGCTGAAAGACCAATACCGCAATGACCCAAATGCCTCGCTAATCACAATCCGGGCAAAGGGTGGACAGACGGATGTTCCGGTAGCATGCTCGGTCGATATCGGACGTGCCCTCTACCATGCGGAGGCCCACAAAGGAGTCGGGGGCGCCGGGGCCGGCGCTTGTTCCGGCGACCTTTTGCTGGGGGCTCTGGCGGCCTGCGCGCAGATCACCTGTCAGATGGTGGCCGCGGCTATGGGTATACCAACCGAACGCATTGAGGTCACGGTAGAAGGAGACTTGGATCTCCGAGGCACGCTTGGCATATCAAAAGACGTGCCCGTCGGCTTTGAGAGCATTCATCTTCATTTTGACGTTGCTGCGCCTAAGGCAACTGCGGAACAACTGCGCGGATTGCGAGAGAAAACAGAACAGTATTGCGTGGTGATGCAGACCTTAATGCGGCCGCCGAGTCTGGAAACCGAGTGGGTTGGTCAGGTCCTCGAAGCCCGCATGGACGAATGAATCGCACAACAAAATCAAAAGTGAAACGTGGCTCTCCGGATTGTGCCCGGGTTAGCTGATGACGATCTAGCTTCTTGGCGTCGCGCTGCGAAGAGCGGCCAGCGTGGGAAATCAATCGTAAAGAGGCTGCGCCGGCTTCACCTCAGGATTCTCGCCTGCCACCGATATAGCGAGAACGCGGATTTTGTCGTTGTCCGGCAAAGTGATTGTTTTCGCGCCGTCTGGCAGATCAATCGGATAAGCGAACAGATAGGAGTAGGCGTAAGGCACGTTCTCACCCGCTGCGTTGTGGTGATGCGAACAGTACCAAGCCAGGTCGGCGCGTTTGATGTAGCCCGGCTTGATGCCGGTCATTTCGGCATAGTCATCATGCTCGGTTCGCGCCGGCTGTCCCGGCACAGGAGCGTCCTTTCCGATCCACTGCCGATCATCCCATTGTCCGACAAATCCGCCCCAGTCCTGGATGTTTAGCTCGACCTTTGCGCCGCCTACTGCGAACGTCGCCTTCTGGTCGCCCTCCGCTGAGGCTGCCAGTATGTAAACGCGGTTGTAGCGGCCCCCTGGAAGATCAATCCTCTGTCCCTTGGCCACGACCGCATTGGGTGCGCCCGTCTTCGCTAAGGCGAGATGAAACTCTACATTGTTGAACGTGATCTCCGCAGGCAGCGTCTCCGCTGGGATCGCATTGCCCTTGCCGTCAAATCCGACGCCCGACCGCGTGCCGTCATTACTGGCCGCAGCCAGGTCATATGGCAGTGGCACCGGCGCGGAATCGACGCCCGCGACCCTTGTTGTAGCCGCAGCCAGGGTAACGGCAAAGGTGCGCGGCTGATATGCGGTGAACGAGGTTGTCAGCGCGCCACCAGTCAAAGGTGCCGCTCCGACCGGCTGTTCCTGACCGTTCACTTCGCGCGCCGCGGTGATCGCCGAAGCGAATTGCACGCGCACGTTTAGCTGCGGTTTTCCATCGAGTTCAACCAAACGCACGATCACTTCGTCGCCCTGCTCAGCCTTCTTCAGCGCTAGAACTCGAATCCGGGGGTTGCTGACTTTCAACAAGGAAAACTCCCGTCCCGACGTGCCTGCATGTCGCGAAGTCTGAAAGGCGATAAGCGGATCATTCAGGCGCTGGCCCTGCCAGTCAGTCTCGGCATGGCGCCAGTCCCCGGCGTGACCGGCGATGCCGTAAAGGAACTCGTGATGTCCGATATCCTGCGTACCTTGGTCCGCATAACCACCGCGCGTGCCCGGAGTTCGCATCAGCGTCAGCCGGATGGTGTTGTCGTTCGGCTTGTCCGATCCGTTCTTGCAATCGGTCAGAACGGTCGCGCCGAATTCGCCACTCATGTCTGTCAGGTCGATCCACTGGTGCGACGGCACTTCGAATTTCTTCGGTTGAGCTGTGCGCCTCTCGATCGTGCCAATGTCCCAGTTGTAGGTGGCCATCTGGTTCGAAGCTGCGAGCGGAAACGTTGCCTTCAGGTTGGATTCTTTGGTATTCCAGTCGATTGCGTTTGCGAATTCAACACGCTTTCCCGCGTCGCCCGCCGAAAGCCGGATCGTCTGCACAAACTTGGAACCCGCGGCTTCACGCGAAACTTCCACGGCCACGCGCGCCGGACCATTTTCCACTACGCGAATCCGCGCCGGACCTCCGACGTAAGCCTTGGGCTCCGCCTGCTCCTGATCCCAATCCATGTTCCAGGCTGGCCACTGCTCCGGGTTGTCATAAGAAATCGCAAGCCGCGCCGGAGCCGCAAGCAATTCCTTGCCAATCGCTTTATCGAAAATGCTGGCCAGGTCGCCGTCCGCATTCAGTTTCACACGGTAGTACTGATTTTCGATCAAGTTCTCCGACGCTCGCAATTTTGATGCTGCCGCTTCCGCACCACCGCCGGGTTGCACATCGTAAACCGCATATCCCACCGACGGAACCTTTGCGACGAACAATACCCTGCCGTTCGAAATTTGTGCCGGAACTTCCTTGCCGTCCGAAGCACTGACGTGAACCGCCTTAGGCACTCCGCCCGAAAAATTCACGGTGGCTTCCACGATGTCCTCCCGCGCGATGTTCAGCGGGTTGAAGACAACTAACGGAACGCCTTTGGTCTCGGTGTTTAGCACTGCGGCCATAGCTTCTGTGGCGTTGCTCAGCACACCGGCAAACTGGTTCATCGCAATTACGTCGTCGTTCCAGGCAAACTCGTATGCCTTGGGAGTGGCCGTCCCGGCGGCGATGTCGTGGAAGTGGCCGCCCATCACCAGCGTCCAAGCATTGTTCAGTCTCTGTAGCGGATACGGGCGCGCCCCCAGCCATTCCGCTGCAATCGAGCTCTTCTCCGCCGCATCGGCAAGCAACTCTTCTTTCCGCAGCCAACGCTTCTGATACGCCTGCGATGTCAGTGATCCGGCCGAATGGTTGGTCAGCTCCATTTCGCCCGTGTAGCGTGGAAGGCCAGCTGCCTCGGAGGAAGTGATATCGAGGAACATCTGTTCCGCATTGGCGGAGATAACGTGAACAGGACCATCACCCACCTTTACTGTGGGCCACTCGGGATGCGGCTGTCCCTCCGACAAGAAATGACCCTCGGGTGGAAGGCTAGCCTTCGCTTTTGTAGCGATGGCCTCCAACCGCTTCACTGATTCCTCGTCCGGAGTTCCCCCGATGTCGCCCGTACCGTAATAGTGATAGTCCGTAAATACGCCGCTGACTTTGCCGTTCTGCTCGACGCGTGCGGCCCAATCATGTTGATACCGGTCCAGGTCGCGGTCTTGTTGCACCTTGGTGAGCGCCCTCTGCTGGTTGCGCAGATTCGTAAAATCCTGGACGTCTTTCTGGTCGGGTGGCTGTCCGCTTCGGTCGGCCAGTTCCAGTTTCTGTCGCAGCGCCTGCAGCCTCTTCTCCCCCTCTTCGAACGTCGCGTCCGGCGGCATGGAAGGCAGCGGCCGGCTGAGATCAGTGTCGATTCCGGCGCTGTAGTCGCCGGGGTTGAGGCCGGCCAGCACGCTCTCGCCATCCGGGCCCACCCAGACCCCCACGTTGAAAGGCGTTCCTTCCGGCGTCTTCTCTCGCGATTCCGGACCTCCCGCGTTGGCGGAGGAACCCCAGACTAGCTTCTGCGTCGAGAATCCCTTCACCCCGGAGTGGGCGAGGATGGTCGGCAGCGAAGACGGAAATCCGAAGCAGTCGGGCAGCATGTATTCCGCGCTGGCTTTGCCGAACTCTTTCCGAAACCAGTCATTTCCGTAGAGAATCTGCCGGATGATGGTTTCGGCGCTAGGCGCGTTCACGTCACCCTCTTCCATGGATGAGCCCGCCGGGAACCATCGGCCAGAATCTACATACTTCTTTACTCTTTCAAAATCCGCAGGAAAATATTCCTTCATGAAACGGTAGCGATTGGCACCGCTGAAATTGAAAACATAGTGCGGATACTTTTCGAACAGCGTGAAGTTATCCTCCATAGTCTTGCGAATATATTCGTTGATGACTTGGGGATACTCCCATCGCCATTCCGTATCCAGATGGGCGTAGCCAACTACGTAGAGGGTGGGTTGCTTTTTTAGATCAGGCTTTTCGGCGGTCTGGGCGCCGGCCGCGCCCGGCAGGATCAGGACCAATGAGGTCAAAACTGAAGTCGCGCAATATCGAAGCATTTCACTCTCCTCAGGCGTATGTTATGTGAAGGTCAGTCACCTTAAAGCCAGCTTCAGTTCCGCGGTAGCGAGAAATAGAACACAGAACCCCGGCTAAGTTGGCTGGTGAGACCCATTGTGCCGCCGTGCAGCTCGACAATGGCCCTCGCGATGGAGAGTCCCATGCCGGTGCCCTGTACTGAAATCCTCTGATTCCGTCCGCGATAGAACCGCTCGAAGATCATGGTCTGCTCCACGTCGTCAATGCCAGGCCCATGGTCGGCAATGCTGGTGATCACGCAGTTGTTCTGCAGCTCCGCACTGATATGAATTGGGCTCTCCGGCAGCGAGTATTTCGCGGCATTATCTAACAGTTGAACCAGTACTTCTACCACCCGGTCTATGTCCATGTTAACCGCGGGTAGATCTTTCGGAACTTCAACTTCGATGGGGCGCTTATCCACTATGTTCTTCACTTTTTCCAACGCCATGCCGACCGCTTCACTGATTGGGTGAGGCTCCACGTGAAGCTCTACCTGCCGCGCATCCAGCTGTGCGACCTCGGCTGCCTCGCCTACCAGGCGGTTCAAGCGGTCGCTCTCCTCATCGATGACCGTGGCAAGTTCTTTGAGTTGTGGCTTGTCGAGTTCGACCTCCGAAAGCAGCGTCTGGGCCGACGCTTTGATGGCCGTAAGGGGCGTACGAAACTCATGGGTCACAGAATCCAGCAGGAGAGCGCGCAAGCGATCGCTCTCGCGGGCGCCCTCTGCCTTGCTGAGTTTTTCCATCGTCGCGGTTTGCTCAATGGCGGTTGCCACCAGGCTGCCAACGGCTTCCAGGGTCTCGCGCGAAATGTCGCACCCAACCACCGCCAGCGTTCCGACTGACCGAACTCCCATCCTCATTGGCATATATCCTGAACGCTGCCTGTGGTCAAACATGGGCTCGCCCCGCGCGCTAACTGCGCTTAACTGTTCTTGCCGAAATAGCGGCTGCACGTTGATGTCAGAAAGGTAGATCTTTTGCTTATTCTCCAGAAACAAGGCGACGCCGGCGGCGCCGAAGACTTCCGCGATGTAAGCGGGTAATTTGTTCAAGAGCTCAAAGACGTTTTCGGAGACGAGAAGCTGTTGGCTTAATGCGTAGAGCCGCTCCACCTCTTTCCGCCGTTGGGTCGCTTGTCGGGTTTCGCGCCGGGCGCGCTCGGCGAGCTGGCTGCCAATAATCGCCGTGATTAGAAACGCAACTAGAGCAACCCAGTTCTGCGGATCAGCGATGGTGAATGTGAACAGAGGAGGCAGAAAAAAGAAATTGTAGAGCAGCGCCGCCAACACCGCCATGAGGACGGCATAACGAAGTCCCCAGGTCGCCGATACGACAAGAACGGCCAGCAGGAATACAAAACCGACGGTGGTCGGGTTCCGGTTCAGGATGTGGAAGCAGACCCAGGTTATCAGCGTATCGAGCGCCGTAACCGCCAAGTAACGCAACAATTGCTGGACCCATCGTTTCACGACGAGATTGTAGCTGATTCGACAAATCCGCCTTCCCGGTGAACAATATTCGCGATGGCGAAAATACCTGAGCAGAAGACAGCTGAGCAATGGCTGGAGGAGACTGCTCCGCAGAAGAAGCTGGCCATCTTTAAGCTGTTCCTCGGCTACGCGCCTGGAGTGGGCAAGACTTTCAACATGCTGAGCGAAGGGATTCGCCGGGCCAGCCGCGGCGAAGAAGTCGTAGCTGGACTGGTGGAGACTCACGGACGCAAAGGCATTACGGAGCTCGCGGCCCGACTCGAAATGGTGCCACGCCGAAGACTGAATTACAAGGGCGCGGACTTCGAGGAAATGGACGTCGACGCTATCCTTGCCCGCAAGCCGCAGGTTGCGCTGGTGGATGAGCTCGCACACACCAACATTGAAGGTAGCAAACACCGCAAACGCTATGACGATGTGCTCGAATTGCTGAATGCCAATATTGATGTGCTTTCGACCGTAAACGTCCAGCACATCGAGAGCCTGACGCCCCTGGTGCAACAGATCACGGGCGTCCCGGTGCGAGAGACCGTTCCCGACTGGGTCATTCAAAGAGTCAACGAGATCGTTCTTGTCGACCTCACGCCCGAGGCCCTGCAAACTCGTATGCGCCGCGGCGATATATATCCCGTGGAACGTGCAGAACGTGCGCTTGACAACTTCTTTCGCCCCGCAAATCTCATATCCCTGCGCGAACTGGCGCTGCAGCAGGTGGCCCGCGCAGTAGATCGCAGTCTCGAATCGTACTTGCAAAAGGAAGGCGTTGCACCGCACGCGGCGGTGCGGGAGAGATTCGGGGTATGCATCAGCTCGAACCCTGCGGCGCAGTATTTAGTCGCGCGCGCCGCCCGCATGGCGCAACGTATTGATGCGGAGCTGTACGTGATTTACATAGATATCGGCAGAGACGAAAGCCCTGAAGATCAACGGGCTCTCGGGCAGAACATCCGGTTTGCCGAAGGCCTGGGCGCACAGCTGCTGCGCACGAAAGGCAACAATGTGGCGGAAGAAGTCGCCAAAGTGGTGCGGGACAAGCGCATTACTCAGGTTGTCTTTGGTCGCTCGGCGCAGTCCAATTGGCGAAAGTATCTTTACCTTTCCGCCATTCACAAGTTCCTCCGTGACGCGCCGGCGGTAGACGTACACATCGTGACGCAAGAGGTGAAGTAGCCCGATGGCTGCCGTGGGCGAGAAGCCAAAGATCCTGGTCGTAGACGATGAGCTGCAAATTGCGCGAGTCCTCAAAACCACGCTCTCCGCGCGCGGATATTCGATCCGAACCGCTTCCGATGGCGACGATGCATTGCAGGTGATGAAATCGTGGACACCCGACCTCGTGGTCACCGACCTTCGGATGCCCAACATGGACGGTGTCGAGCTTTGCCGCCATCTTCGAGCGAAGTCGGGAATTCCCATCATCGTGCTTTCGGTAAGAAACGAGGAGCGCA
>Ga0137379_10003058_pt1 | contig 15577 bp, 16 predicted proteins | sample SagtaG_18_FD_104812 | JGI IMG/M metagenome (GOLD analysis project Ga0137379, IMG submission 104812) | Vadose zone soil microbial communities from Sagehorn Ranch, Mendocino, California, USA - Sage2_L_80_16 metaG | ecosystem: Environmental > Terrestrial > Soil > Vadose zone | place: USA...
ACGGTAAGCCGCCTCGCCAGCGCTCGGAACCTGGGCCGGCGCGAGAGCTCACCCGTGAGGTCGAGCACCATGCCGAGCTCGGCCTCGAGTCCCAGCTCCTTCGCCTTCGCGAGCAGCTCGGCATCATCGAGCGCGCGCTCGTTCTTCACGAGGACAACCGGCAGAGACAGCAGGACGGTCGGGTCCCTGCGCAGGACGCGCAGCGAGCGCACGACGGCCTCTTCGAGGCCCATGTCTCTCTTGGCAACGAAGAAGAGCGGCGCCCCGTAGGCCGTCAGCGTCGGTCGCGGATCCTTGGAGCGGGCTGCCATCCCCAGAGATCATAGCGCTTCGATGGCACCTTGGCTCCGGCCGTCCGGTCCCGCCGGTCGAGGCGACCGGGGCTCGACCCCGGTCATTCACTATAGGTGCGATGTAAGTGAGCCGCAAAAACGGCTCCGGTGGGCAACCTTTTTCCGCGGAAACCGGATCAATCCCCTCCCAACCGCTGCAACCGCCCTCGTGATTTCATGAGGTTGGCTCCTCGTCTTCCCCGGGCTGCACAGTCCCAAGCTGAGGGTCGCCGGTTCGAATCCGGTTTCCCGCTCCAGTAACGGACCGGAGTCGCAGGGGGTGATCGCGATGGCCGCGTAGTCACTTCTCGTGGCACGCGAGCGCCCGCTCCACCGCCGCGAGCGCGTGGATCTCGGTCGTGTCGAAGAGCGGCACCGAGACGTCGGGCTGCTGCACCAGCATCGTGATCTCGGTGCAGCCGGCGACGACGCCCTGGGCGCCGGACCCGACCAGTTCCTCCATGATCGCGACGTAGCGCGCCTTCGAGCGAGGCTCGATCCGGCCCAGGCAGAGCTCCTCGAAGATGACCCGATTCACCTCCTCGCGATCGGCCGGGCCGGGCACGAGGACCTCGAGGCCGTGCCGCTCGGCGAGGCGACGCCGGTAGAAGTCCTGCTCCATCACGTACCGGGTGCCGAGGAGCGCCACGCGCCGGACCCCGGCCGCCGCGACGCGATCGGCGGTCGCGTCGGCGATGTGGACGAGCGGGATGCCGACCCCGCGCATGGCCTGCTCCGTCACCTTGTGCATGGTGTTGGCGCAGATGAGGAGCAGCTCGGCGCCGGCGCGCTCCAGGCCGACCGCGGCGCGGTTCAGGATGGCGCCCGCCTCGTCCCACCGGTCGGCCCGCTGCAGCGGCTCGATCTCCCCGAAATCCACGGACGCGAGGATGCACTTCGCCGAGTGCAACCCGCCCAGCCGCGCCTTCACCGCCTGGTTGAGCAGGCGGTAGTAGTGCGCCGAGGACTCCCAGCTCATCCCACCGACGAGCCCGATCGTCTTCATGTATTCCACCTCGCTACCGGCGCCGCGTGCACGAGGTGCCGGCGGTGGCGCGCTCGTCGGACCTCTCACGGCATCCGCGGATACGAGCGCGCATACCACCGCAGCGGGCGAAACACCACACCAGGTGGAGCAGCACGCTGGGCGCTCTGTTGCACCAGGGCGATCCCGCCCACCTGCGTTCCACGGTCACGGTCCGGCCTCCGGCTGCGTCCAAGGGAGCATGCCAACCTTCCACAGCTCCGGAGCGTCGCTGCACTACGAGACCCGCGGGACCGGGTCGCCCCTCCTCCTCCTCAACGGCCTCGGCCTCGATCTCTCGTCGTGGGGACCGCATGCCGATGCGCTCGCGCGCCACCACCGGGTGGTGCTCCTCGACGCGCGCGGCGCCGGCGGCTCCGAGTCGCCCGAGCCCCCTTACTCGACAGCTCGACTCGCCGAGGACGCGCTCTCGCTCCTCGAAGATCTCGCGCTTGGCCCCGTCCACGTGGTGGGTCTCTCTCTCGGCGGCCTCGTCGCGCAGGAGCTCGCGCTGCTCGCGCCCGACCGCGTGAAGAGCCTCGTGCTCGCCGCGAGCGCGGCGAGGCTCGGGGCGCGGTCCCGGCGCCTCATCGACGCCTGGCGTCGCCTCGTCCTCGCAGGCGTCGACCGCGAGGCGTTCTGCCGTGAGCAGCTCGCGTGGGTGCTCGGGGACGACGCTCTCGACCAGGACGCCACTGTCGAGGGCTGGACGCGCGCGCTCCTGGGGGGCCCGGCGCCTTCGCCGCGCGGGTTCGCGGGGCAGGCGGCAGCTTGCATCGCGCACGACACGCGCGAGCGCGCCGCGGGGATCCGCGCCCCCGCGCTCGTTCTCGCGGGCTGCGAGGACGCGGTCGTGCCCGCATCGGCGAGCGAGGCCCTGGCGCGGCTCATCCCCGGCGCGCGGTTCGCAGCGCTCCCAGGGGGACATGCGTTCGCCATCGAGAGCGCCGCAGGCTTCGAGGAGGCGGTGGTACAGTTCCTCGCGTCCGTCGATGTGTGATCGGCGACCACAATGACGGACCCCTCCCTCCAAGATGGCGGCGTACCCGATGGCGACCTCGCGCGCGCGGCGGCGAGCGGTGATCGGTCCGCTCTCGATGCGCTCCTCCGGCGCTACCAGCGCTGGATCTACAACCTCGCGCTCCGGATGCTGTGGGACGCGCACGACGCCGAGGACGCGACGCAGGAAATCCTGCTCAAGGTCGCCACTCGGCTCGGCTCGTATCGCGGCGAGAGTACGCTCCGAACGTGGGCCTGGCGGATCGCGGCCAACCATCTCCTGTCCCGGCGTCGCGGGCGCACGGAGGAGGTGATCCACGGGTTCGACTGCTACGGGGCCGCGCTCGCCGCGACCGCCGATACGGAGTTGAACGCGGCCGGGCCCGAGGACCACCTCCTCGTGCAGGAGGCGGCGATCGGCTGCACCGTCGGCCTGCTCCTTTGCCTCGACCGCGAGCAGCGGCTCGCGTTCGTGCTGGGGGAGATCTTCGGGGCGACGGACGCCGAGGGGTCCGATGTGATGGGGACCAGCCGGGACGCGTTCCGGCAGCGGCTCTCCCGGGCGCGCCGGCAGCTGTACGCGTTCCTGCAAGATCGATGCGGCCTCGCCGACCCGCGCAACCCGTGTCAGTGCGAGCGGAAGACCCGTGGGTTCGTCAAGGCCGGCATCGTGGATCCCCGCCGGCTGGTGTTCGCGGCGGAGCACGTGGCGCGGGTGGAGCAAGTCGCGCCAGCGCGAGCCGATGCGCTCGGCCGGGCGGCGCGTGCCGGGTTCGCCCGGCTGTACCGCTCGCAGCCGCTCCAGGAAGGACCGGACCTCGCCGCGCGCCTGCTCACACTCCTCGACGATCCCGCGCCGTCCAACATCCCGATCCGTTCGAGATGATGGATGCTACCCAACGGAAGGACGTCGGTTCACGGACGGCAGGTGTCCGCACCGCCCGCGAGGCGTCCCTACTGCAAGAGGTCGTCAGCGTGCGAGAAGAGCGTCCGCTGCGCGAGGAGCTCGAGAACGACGAAGAATCGGACGTCCGTCGCCTTCGGTGGCGCGCGAGTGACCTGCAGAGACGGCGCCACGCGGATGATTCCGTTGACATCAGGCGTAAAGCCGCTGTCCTTCCCGAAGTTCACGAGGCTGACGTACGCGGGCGTCGATACGGTCCAGGACGTGATGTTGTTCCGCGGGTCGCGGCTCCAGGTCCCGCCGATCGCAGCTCGCCACGCACCGTGCTGACTGTCGACGATCCCTGCGTAGAGTCCGGCAGAGCTCACCCAGGTGGAACTTGGAGCTCCCAGCGCCTCGCTCTTGCAGTCGAGGATCTGCGTGCCATTCGACGTGAGGGTTCCCGCCGCGACACAAGCCTGGCCGATCTCCTTGGCGGGCTTCCATCTGTACTGGAGCGCCGCTGGCAGCTCGGCCGTGAACCGGAAGGGCGCCGCGCCCTGGGCGACGTAGACGGCCTGAATCGCTCCTGCGGCGTTCCAGTGCGTGTCGGAAGTCTCCGTGTACGCCGTGGCCGGGCCTGTCGAGGTCTGGCCGGGCACGACGCCGAAGTAGGTGAACTTCGACGTCCCGGCGCCTCCCCAGACCGACAGGTCGAGCTTTGGAAACCGGAAGCGGGCGTCCCGTTGCTTCCGCTGCTGGTCCTCCGGCAGCTTGGTCTCGAACGCGCGGTAGGCTTGCTGTCCTGCACTGCAAAGCTCGCCGGGGTCGTAATCGCTCGGCAGCTGTGGGGCGTTCGGCCCCTTCTTGCCGTACATGTCACAGAATGCCTTGTCGGGGCCGACAAGCCCGGGGTGCTCGCAGAGCCGTACGCAATCGGCGACCGCCGCGGTGAGAACGCTATTGCTGTCCTTGTAGAACTTCACCGAGAAGAGGCGCGGGTCGCGGACATCGCCGAGGACGGTCGCGCCAACGAGAAGGCCAACCTTCCACGCATTGCTCTCGGGCGGAACGGCCTGGGGCGTGCTGGGTGTGTCGGTGGACTGGCCATCGAGCGTGGTCCACGACGTGACCGCGCTGTTGGACGAGAGGCTGAAGGTCGGAGCGACCATCAACGACGTGGCTTGGCACACGTCGAAGCGCAGCTCGGCGGACACCTTCAGGCTGCCCTCGCCGGTCGTCGTGCCGCTGAACTTGGCCGTGGGCAGGATGGGTGCCAGCGCCGGAACCAGCTCGGCCTCTCGAGGGGCCTCGGCGGCCGCCGCGGGGCAGGAGAGGGCCACGATCGACAGGAGAGCAGCGGGTACGAGGGGGCGGGTCACTCGCATGCGACCTCCTCAAGGAACCAGGAACCGGAGGGTGCGGTTGTAGGTCGCCACGGTCGAGTCGAACTCGGTGGGTACACATTGCGCATCTCTCCCATCGACGTCCACGGCGAGCTTGAACGTGCCGCCTCCGATGTCGATGTGAAAGCGGTACTTGTACTCGCCGGGCGAGAGGACGAAACGCGCCCTTCGTCCAATCGAAAGGAGTACGTCCGACACCGTGGCCGGAGCGTTATCCCCATCCCCTGCGCCGGTGCCCCCTAGCTCGTAGATCTGGCCTTCGAGGTACACGCTGCGGTCGCTCGCGTCCACGATGCGCATCTCACATTGCGGCATCCGCTTCCCCCTCCCGGTTTCCCGAACCACCTGCTCAACCACAGTATCCGGTGCCGCGCGCGAAGATGCACTCTCATCACGATGCCCTGCGGAATTGGCTGCCGTTTCAGAGGACCTGCTCCAGGACGGCAATCGCCTCGTCGATGTGGCCCCTTTCCGCGATCAGCGGCGGGATGAGTCGGATCGAGGCGGGCCGCGGCGAGTTGATGATGAGCCCCCGCTCGAGGGCCGCGGCCACCACGTCGGCGGCGGACCTGCGGGTGGCGTCAAAGGCGAGGAGGAGGCCGGCCCCGCGCACGTGCTGGAGGAGGCCCTTCCGCTCCAGGCGGCGGAGGCCGTCCTCGAGATAGGAGCCGATCCGCGCGGCGTGGGCTGGCAGGTCGAGCCGCTCGATCTCGCGGAGGACGGCCAGCCCCACCGCCATCGCCAGCGGCTGGCCGGAGTAGGTGCCGCCCTGATCGCCCTTCTGGAAGACGCAGAACTCGTCGCGCGCCAGGAGTGCCGAGAGAGGGAAGCCAGCTCCGATTCCCTTGGCCAGCGTCAAGACGTCGGGCCGAACGCCGTAGCGCTGGAACGCAAACAGCGAGCCCGTCCGCCCATAGCCCGTCTGCACCTCGTCGAGGATGAGGAGGATGTGCCGTTCATCGCAGAGTGCTCGCAGGCCGAGCACGTACTCGGGGGAGGCCGGGACGGCGCCGCCCTCGCCCTGGACGAGCTCGATCATGACGGCCGCCGTGCGGTCGGTCACCGCGGCTCGGAGCGCCTCGAGATCATCGAACGGGACGTGCACGAATCCCGGGACAGGGGGCGCAAAGAGCGCCCGCCATTGCTCCTTCCCGCTGGCGGCCATCGTCGCGAGCGTGCGGCCGTGGAAGGAGTTCACGGTCGTGATGATCTCGTACGCGCCCGCTCTCCGGAGGCTCCCCCACTTGCGCGCGAGCTTGATGGCGCCCTCGTTCGCCTCCGCCCCCGTGCTCCCGAACCAGACCTTGTCGAGACCGGTCACCGCCGTCAGCCGCTCCGCGAGCTCGACCTGTGTCCTGTTCCAGAAGCTGGGGCTCGCGTTGACGAGCCGCGAGGACTGCTCGGCCAGCGCCTCGGCCAGCGCGCGAGGGGAGTGGCCGAGGCAGTCCACCGCCCAGCCGCCGATGAAGTCCAGGTAGCGCCGTCCCTCGACGTCGAAGAGCTCCATCCCCGCGCCGCGCTCCATGACGATCGGCGGCTTCGCGGAGACGAGCATGAGGTGGGCGCTGGCCCGTGAGCTCCAGGCTGCGTTCGTCTCGGACATCTCGGGCCTCCAGAGGGCGTGGTGTCCACTTGACTCAACGTACGAAGTCCAGCCGGACGGGCATCTCGAACCGGGAGCGCGGCTCGATCTCGAAGCAGGGCGCCAGTGACCTCCAGCGCATCGAGGTCGTTGTCGGTCGCAACCATGCCCTGCAGACATCACGACGAGGGGACCACTGTCAAGTTGCCGGAGACAACCACCTCTCGCCGCACAGATCGACGATGCCGTCGTGGGCGTAGATCCCTTCGAAGAGCGCGAGATGGCGGAGGATCGCCTCGCGCGAGTCGGCGCGCACGACGTGGAGCGCCCGACCGTCGCCGCTCGCGTGCGGAAGCACGAGCCAGCCCGGTGGCGCCCCGCCGGCAGCGCCGAGGCGCCGCCGAAACTCGTCCATCCGCCCAGGCAGCGGCCCGCCCACGAAGTAGTAGGTGTTCATGGCTCCTCCTTCTGGTGGTTCGAGTCGACCAGCTTGCCGAGGAGGGCGATGAGCGCCCGCCGCTCCTCGCGCGAGAGCGCGTTGGCGTGCCGGACCAGCGCGGCCTCGTGGCCCGGCAGCGCCCTCGAGAGGGCGGCCCGACCGCGATCGGTCAGGCGGACCCGCTTGACCCGCTGGTCCGCCGGATCGGCGCTGCGCGCGACGAGCCCCTGCTCCTCCAGGCGCGCCACGATGCCGGTGACGTTGCTCACGTCGCACCAGAGCTCGGCACCGATGGCGCTCATCGGCTTCCCGTCGGGCCCCGCGACGCGCGTGAGGACGCCCACCTGGGCGCCGGTGAGCCCGTGCTCCCGGAACCGGGTATCGGCCCCCTTCTTGAGGATGGCGAATGCCTGGAACACCAGCCGCTGGATCTGGACCGCCTCGTCGCGGAGCGTCACTTGATACCTCAACTGTTAAGATCTCAAGTATCAGGCACGGCGCGAACCGTCAACGCCGCGGCCTCCCTGGGCCGAGCGCGCGGCGGTGGAGGACCTCCATCACGGCCTGCGCGGTCCCTGAAACGCCGCGTCCTGGAAGGCCGTCGGCGTCCTCACCCGCCCGCGGATCGCGCGAGATGGTCGCACTTCGCTGCGAAGACGAAATCGCTCTCGGTCAGTCCATCGATCTTGTGGGTCCAGATCTCCACGACGACCTTCCCCCACGCGAGGTGAAGATCAGGATGATGGCCCTGCTGCTCGGCCATCGCGCCTACGCGATCGACGAACGCAAGCGCCGTCTTGAAGTCCGCGAACTTGAAGGCCTTGGTCAGATGATGATTCCGCGGCGTCTCCCAGCCTTCGATCTTCGCGAGCAGGTTCGAGACCTCGTCGGCCGACAAGGGCGGCACCCCACCCCGGCACGGCACACAGTTCTTTTCGTGAAGTTCCATCGTCGCCTCCAAGGCCTCGTCGCTCACCGATGGATTTGCCTAACTGGTGCGCCGCGACTCTGCCGCGCGGTCAAGGTCAGGCGCTCGACCGGAATGACCTTCACCCGACCGTCGCGCCCACCACCACCCGCACCTCTTGCCCCTGCCGCCCCAGCCAGGCGTCTCGCCCGAGGCCGCCTCCGGCGCCGCCCGAGTCGAGGCTGAGCGGCGGGACGGCGTCGGGGGACAGGCGGAGCGCCACCTCGTGCTCCAGGCCCGACCCGGCCAGCGAGGTCACCACGTCACGGATGGCGGCGACCGGGGCGGGCCCGGCGAAGCGCCGGTACCCCTCGCGATCGAGGGGGCCGACCACCACCCGGATCTTCCCGGTGCGGTCGAAGAGCCGCTCGCCCACGATGGTCGAGCGCCCCAGCACGGCGGCGGATTGGCCGAGGCGGGTCCGGTCGGCGACCGGGAGCGGCACCCAGGTGCCGACGAACTGCTCCACCGCCACCCGGCCGTCACCGAGCAGGTCGCTGAGCACGTCGGTGAGGGCCGCCTCCAGGCCCGCGGCGGTCACCTGGGCGCCGGCCAGCAGGGGTGCGAAGCGCAGACGCCGCCACGGCGGCTCCGCGCAGGCGTCGCCGCCGGCCGGCGTGGCCTCTTGGCCCTCCGCGGGCGCGCGGTCGTACCCCAGGTAGGCCAGCACCCGCCGCGACCAGTCGTCGCCCTGATCGCTGCGGTACTGGCCGGGCATGTCGTACTTGGCCCCGGCCCGGTGGAAGAAGGAGAGGAGCCGGTGGTGGAACAGGTCGAGCAGGTCCTGCCGGAACGACTCGCCGTCGGCCTGGCCAGCCTCCTGGGCCACCTCCTCGGCGAAGTAAGATGGCAGCGGGCTCACCGCACCGGTCAGCCCCAGGAAGGAGGTGGTGACGTGGAACACCTCCGGGGGCGGCGGCGCGAAGAGGTCCTCCACAGGCGGACGGCGCAGCGCCACCTCGAGCGCGTCGGCCGTGGCATATGCCAGCGACGGGTCGTGGTGGAAGCGGATCCCCTCCTCGCGCACCCCCAGGTCGCCGCCCACACGGGCGCGCCCCTCCAGCAGCCGCTCCAGGAGCAGCATGAGCGGGTAGAAGCCCCGCCGGCGCGCGCCCTCCAGGAGGGGCAGCGCCTCGCTCAGAGCAGAGCTCGGGTCCCGTTCCTCGGCGCCCATTGGTACTCCCGTCCAGAAGGCTGCAGCCGTATGGCTACCTCGGCGAAGGTGTTGAGCCCGGCCTGCGCCGCGAACAGCTCGTCGAGGATCCCGCCGAAGACCACCGCGTCGCCCAGCCCGGCGAAGTGGCCCTCGTCGAGCTCCAGGCTGATGCGGGTGCCACGCACCGGCGCCCCGTCGATGACCCGCCGCACCGCCGACGCCTCGGCGGCGCGAATGCCGTCGATGCGCAGGTGGTTGGCCCGCCCGCTCACCTGGTCGGCCAGCGCCTGGAAATTATAGAGGCCGAGCATGGTGCGCAGCGTCTCGGCCTGCACCGAAACCCGCCCGACCGCCAGGTGGGAGACCAGGCGCCAGTGCAGCTCGGAGCCCAGCGGCGGCCGCGCCGGCTTGCTGACCGGCAGGATGTTGCGGAAGCGGGCCACGCTCGGCGAGGTCTGGGTGGCCACCGAGACGTCGCCGGGTCGCAGGCCGCTCGTCAGCCCACGGTTGGTGCAGGTCAGGTCGATCGAGAGGGTCTCCTCGGCCGGACCGGTGCCGCCGTCGCGCGGCGTCAGCAGGCTCAGGTGGCAGTCGATGCCGCCGTCGAGGACGTGGTGGCGCCGACGCACCCGGTAGTAGCGCGCCGCGGCTCCCTGCGGCCCGTGACCGAAGGAGAAGAACGGGTGGTAGGTGCGCGGCGCGCCGGTCGAGTCGGCCAGCCCCCGCACCGCGTCGATGGAGTGGATCTCGACGTGCCTGGGCGCCATCCCGGCCGCCCGGATCAGGTGCTCCTCGCCGATGCCGCTCACGCGGATGGGCTCGCCGCCGGCCGGGAAGAGGTTGATGACCGGGGCGCAGTTGAGCCGGAAGGTGTCGCGGGTGATGCGGGCCGGCAGCTCGGGCGGCCGGTCGAAGTCGAGGAGCAGGTCGAACTTGTCCTCGGCGACGTCGCGGGCCGCCCCCAGCCCCCGCAATTCGAAGAAGAGGAACTTCTGCGGGAGCGTGAAGTACTCCTGCAGGGTGCGCGAGCCCGGCGGCGCCAGCGGCGGCCAGGGCAGGAGCGGGAAGTCCGGGTCGAAGCCCACCAGGCGCAGCGCGTTGGGGCCGAGCGAGATGACCTTGCCGGAGGTGGCGCCGCGCACCCGCACGCCGGTCAGGTGCCGGGCGATCCAGAGGAGCAGGGTGGAGGCGAACGGCAGCTCCCCGTGGATGAAGAAGCGGATGGGGGCGTCTTGGAACACCGCCGGCAGCGCGGGTCCGGGCGCCTGCAGCTGCAGGCGGATGGTCGGCGTGGCGCCGATGGCCTGGTCGAGGGCGGCGTCGGTGAGGGTGGCCGGCACCAGCGCCATGGGCGCGGTGGTGCGGAAGCGGCAGGAGACGCCCTCCACCGCCACCGAGGCCAGCTCGGCGCCGGCCGGCACCTCGGCGCGCGCCCGCAGCGCGCCCGGCACCGGCAGGAACTCCACCACCGTGGCTGCCGGGATGGGCCGAAGGTAGTGGGGCAGCAGGAGCTGCGACAGGTCCTCGATGAGCTCGGGCGCCGCGTCGTCGAGCCGCTCGCGCAGGCGCGCCGAGAGGAAGGCGAAGCCCTCCAGGAGCCGCTCCACGTCGGGATCGGTCCCGCGCTCGGCCAGCAGCCCGGCCACCGCGGGGTGGGCCGCGGCGTACTCGCGCCCCAGGTCGCGCAGGAAGGCGAGCTCGCCCTGGTAGTACTTGCTGAACATGCCTCACCCTTCGACGTCGACACGCCCGCCCGGCAGGACGGTGGTCGAGAAGCGCAGTGTACGCGCTCCCGCACCCGGGCGAGCGAGCTGGGCGGAGACCTCGAAGCGGAGGATCAGCTCCCCCTCGACCGGCAGGTGACGCACGCTGACGGCCTTCAGGCGGGGCTCGTACTCGGCGATGGTGGCGCGCATGGCCTGCAGCAGGGCCGGCACGGCCCCCGGGAGCGCGTGCACCACGTCGGAGAAGTCCAGCACGCCGTAGCGCGGCGCGCACGGCGAGTCACCCTGGCGCGTGTTGAGCAGCGCACGCAGGTGTGCCAGGATCGAGCCGATCTCTTCGGCCGGCCCGCCACCGGACGCGATCCGGGAGAGGAGTCCTCGCGCCGCCATCGCTCAGGCGCCTCCCGGGAGCGGGCCTGGGGTCGGGCCCCAGCGCCCACCCTCGGGAGCCGCTACCACTTGTCTTCGTGGGTCGCGCCGCCCTCTTCGTAGGTCCAGGCGATCTTCTTGAAGACGAACTCCACCTGCTCGAGCGGGGCCTGCCCGACCGTGGCGGCGTTGATGGTCTCCGGGACGTACTGCCGGACCGTCGAGATGTTCCCGTCGCCGAGGACCACCGTGTAGAAGTGCTGCGTGGTGCCGTCGCCGGTCGGGTTGGGCCGGTAGAACTTGAAGGAGGCCTCGATCTTCTGGTTCTCGGTGAGGGCCTTCATCAGCACCGGCGACGACTTGTCGATCCGCTTGAGGATCTTGATCGGCTGGTACTGCCGCAGGCCGGTGACGGTGTTGGTCCCCGCCTCGCGCGCCGTGGCGACCGCCTGCTCGTACCAGACGCACTCGATCGACTTCTCGCGCCCCAGGGTGGTCTGCATGCTCTCGCCGTCGACGGCCTTGCCATTCGCCTTCAGGAACAGATGTACCGACTGAGCCATGTGTCCTCCGTTGCGGTGGGAGTCCAGCCTGTCACACCGGCCCCACGATGGATGTGACCTAGATCACTGCGAGTACATTCTGAACAATCCCCCCTACTCTTTGTCCAGCTTCCCCACGAGTGAAAGCGTGAAGGAGGCGCCCATGTACTTGAAATGCGGGCGGACCTTCAGGCTGCAGCGGTACCAGCCGGGCTGGCCTGGCACGTCCTCGACCAGCACCTGAGCCTGCCGGAGCGGCCGCCGCGAGCGCACCGATGGCGCCGGGTCCTCCATGTCGGTGACGTACTGGCTTATCCAGGAGTTGAGCTCCTGCTCCAGCTGCGGGCGCTCCTTCCAGCTGCCGATCTGCTCGCGCTGCAGCACTTTCACGTAGTGCGCCAGCCTCGTCATGATGAACATGTAGGGCAGCTGCGTGCCGAGCCGGTAGTTGGTCTCGGCCGCCTTGCCATCGGCGGTGTTGGGGAACTCCTTGGCCTTCTGCACCGAGTTGGCCGAGAAGAAGCACGCGTTGTCGGCGTCCTTCCGGTAGACCAGCCCGATGAAGCCGGCCTCGGAGAGCTCGAACTCCCGCCGCTCGGTGAGCAGCACCTCGGTGGGCACCTTGTTCTGCAGCTCGCCCATGGCCTCGAAGGTGTGGATGGGCAGGTTGTCGACGGTGCCGCCGGCCTGGGGGCCGATGATGTTCGGCGCCCAGCGGTATTTGGCGAAGGAGTCGGCGATGCGGGTCAGCAGGGCGTTGGAGGCGTGGCCCCACAGGTACCGCTCGTGGTGATCGACCACGTCCTCGCTGAAGTTGAAGGACTTCACAGGCACCGTCTTCTCGCCGTACGGGACGCGCAGCAGGAAGCGCGGCATCGCCAGGCCGAGGTAGCGGGAGTCCTCGCTCTCGCGGAAGCCGTTCCAGCGGGTGTACTGCGGCCCCTCGAACTGGGCCTTCAGGTCCTTCAGGTTGGGCAGGTTCTTGAAGGTGGTGTCGCCGAAGAACTCTGGACCGGCGTTGGCGAGGACCGGACAGTGCGACATGGCGGCCACCGCGGACACCTTGCGGAGCAGCTCCACGTCCTGGGCGCCCGGGCCGAAGTCGTAGTTGAAGTTCATCACGCCGAACGGCTTGCCGCCGAAGACGCCGTACTCGTTGGAGTAGGCGATCTTGTAGAAGCCGGACTTGGTGATGTCGGGTGAGTCCTCCAGGTCCTGGAGCAGGTCGTCCTTGGCGACCGAGAGCAGCTCGAGCTTGATGTTCTCGCGGAAGTCCACCTTGTCCACGACGAAGCGGAGCGAGCGCCAGGCCGACTCCAGCTTCTGGAAGTCCGGGTGGTGCAGGACCTCGTTCACCTGCGCCGAGAGCCGGGTATCGATCTCGGCGATCATGGCGTCGATGGAGGCGCGGTCCGCCTTGCCGGACTCCTTGCCGGGCGCCAGCATCTCCTGGATGAAGGCCTGCACGCCGCGCTTGGCGACGTCGTAGCCCTCGTCGTTCGGCTTCAGGCGCGTCTCGGAGAGGATGTCGTCGAGCAGCGACCCTCCCTCCACCGTCCGTGTCTGCGTTGCCTTCTGGGTCTCGTTGGCCATTCGCGTCTCCGTGGCGGGCGCCTACTCCGACAGCCCGAGTTCCTTCATCAGCTTCTTGCGAGACTCGTCGTCGCCCAGCATCGCCTGGATCTTCTTGCGGAAGGCCGGGATGTTGCCGAGCGGGCCCTTCAGCGCCGTCAGCGCAGCGCGCAGGTCGAGGAGCGTCTTCAGCTCCGGCACCTGGTTGACCACGCCCTCCGGGCTGAAGTCGTCGAGCTTCTTGAACTTCAGGTCGAGGTTGAGGGTGGCGTCCTTCTCGTCGCTGAGCTTGTTGGGCACCTGGACGGCGACCTGCAGGCCCTGCTTGGCCATCACCTCGTTGAAGGTCTCCTTGTCGACGTTGATGGGCTTGCGCTCCTCCATCGGCCGGTCGTCCGGCTTCCCGGTGTAGTCGCCCACCACGAGGATCTTGAGCGGGAGCTCGGTCTCCTCGGCGGCGTCGCCGGTCTGCGACTTGTAGACGATGTTGACCCGCTCCTTGGGCGCGACGGACTGGTCCTTGGGGTTGCTCATGTGCGTCCTCCTGGCTTGAAGGTCATCGGCGTCTCGATCACGGCCAGACCTCGTGAGCTGCGGCCGGATCGAGTCGGCACAGTCGCTGGTATCGCTGCGTCAGGGTGTCGCTCTCGCCCCGCGGGTCCTTGGTGAGGGCGCGGGAAGCGGAGATGAGTCCCTTCAGGCACTCGGCGGCAAGCGCGGGCTCCCAGTCGTCGAGGCCGTGGCGGACGGCCTCCTGGTCCAGCTCCTCGTAGGTCGCCTTGGCGAGCGGCAGGAGCGAGGCCCCGGCGCAAGCCCGCGCCAGCGCCAGGCGAGCCCGGAAGCGGGCGCGCCCGGCTGGCTGGCCGGCGACGGCCTCCTGCAGGGCCGAGAGCCCCTCGGCGACCTGACCACCGGCCAGGAGCTTGCGGGCCGCCGCCAGCTTCTCGCCGGAGCCTTCCTCGGACGGCCCGACCGCCGCGCCGCCGGAGCCGGCCGCCTTCCCGGCGGCCACCTCCTCGTCGATCCAGGAGCGGGTGGCCGGGTCGGCCAGGGCCGTCCCGCTGGCGAAGGCCAGCGAGGGGAGCTGCGGCATGCGCCCGAGCAGCGTCCTGACCTCGGACACCACCGCAATGCGCGCCCGCTCATGGCTGGGCCCGAGGCCCGAGAGCGCCTGGGCCGTGAGCCGGTGGAGGTCGAGCCAGAAGCGGCACTGCGGCAGCGCCGACTCGGTCTCCTCCAGCAGGGCGGCCCACTTCTGGTTCTGGGCCAGGAGCTCGAGCTGCTCCCGCAGCCCCTCGGCGGGGGGCGGCACGGCCGTCCGGCCACCGGGCGCCGGCGGCGGGTTGGGCATGTGCAGCCAGAGGCCGGTACGGATGATGCGGTAGCCGGTCGGATCGGAGGCGTCAGCCCGGCGCAGGATCGCCCCGGCCCCGATCAGGTTGGTCCCCAGGGTGCGTAGGAAGTCGGTGGCGTCGGCCGCCCCTGCCAGCGCTGCGCTGGGCGCCGGCGGCAGCGGGCTGGCGGCGGCCTCGACCGGCGCGGAAGGCTCCGGCGCGGCAGCGGCGGTTGCGGCCTCGGGCCTGGCGGCCTGGGGCGGCGGCGCGGCCGGTGCGCTCTCGGCCTCGGCTGAGCGGCGCAGCCGGGCGGCGCCCTCGAGGAGCGGCCCCATGGCCGGCGCGGCGTCGGCCAGCCGGCCGCGGACCACCTCGGCGTAGCGCTGGGCGGAGAGCTCTAGCGCCTGCGTGGCCGCCAGATCCCGCCCCGCGGCGCTGGCCCCGTCGAGCGCGATCTTGGTCTTCTCCATCAGCCACTGGACGGCGTTGGCGCGGGCGCGGAGCCGCTTCAGCTCGGGGAAGCACCCCTCCCAGTACTGGTCGAGAAGCTCGCCGACCACCGCCAGCCCGGTGGCCAGTCCGTCGAGCCCACCGGTGCGGTGGAGCCCGTGCGCCAGGTAGGTGGCGAGCTGCACGTCCTTGGTGCGGGTCTTGAGCAGCTCCCCGGCGTTCGCCGCCACCCGCTTCCAATCGACCTCCCCGCCGGCCGGAGAGTCGACGCGGGCCACCTCGTCGGCCACCGCCTGGAATTCCGGGTCCAGGCGGGACGACACGCCGGTGGGCGCGGGGCCGGGGATGGGCTGCAGCCAGGGCTTGGCGCGCTCGCGGATCTGTTCGGCGGTCTCGGCCACGATGTCGTCCCCCTCCCTCAGCTCGAGGCGGCGATGAGCGCCTCGACGCTCCCGCCGGGCGTCTCGATGGCGCTGAGCGCCCTCGATGCCATGCCGCGGCGCGCGTTCTCGATGGCGACCGGCTGCGCCGTGCGCAGCGGCCAGATCTTGCTCCCCGCACCCTTCGGGTCGGCCAGGTGCCCGAGCAGCGCTGCCGGCGGTCCGCCCAGGGAGACGACGATGCGCCCGGGTGGAGCGTCCGTCCAGAAGAAGGGTGGCGGCGACCGCCACCCAAGCGTGACCCGCGCCAGCTCCAGCCAGGCGAACCGGTCGAGATCTCGCTCGGCCGGGCACTCCAGCGCCACGGTGGCGCGGGCCGGCTCGCGGTCCCGCACCGGGCGCGCGGCCGAGGCCAGCG
>Ga0137379_10003066_pt1 | contig 15551 bp, 17 predicted proteins | sample SagtaG_18_FD_104812 | JGI IMG/M metagenome (GOLD analysis project Ga0137379, IMG submission 104812) | Vadose zone soil microbial communities from Sagehorn Ranch, Mendocino, California, USA - Sage2_L_80_16 metaG | ecosystem: Environmental > Terrestrial > Soil > Vadose zone | place: USA...
GTTCGCTCCAGCGGTAACAATATATTTGACTGACCGCGCAAGCGGTTTATTTTCGGGCGACAGGGCGGCAAGATTACTTGCTCGCTTTCGTCCTCGCCGCTGGCGTTGGCGTTTTCGCTACTCGTCTAACGAGCGTTGCGAATCGCTTCGCGGCGGCTGCTCCCTTGCGGGCATCCTTCGCCAGTCGCGCCAGCGTATCCTCGCGTGTCTCGTTTGCTTTCATTTGTTAGTCGGATGCGCTGCCCATGATGGTGAAAGCCCTCAAAACAGCAATATACGCCCATTCCGCCTTATAGACATGGATTTTTTCAAAAGCGTCTTTGTATGTTACTTCGATGTCATACCTAACGACACCTTCGCTGCCCTGATTGGCGATAGTGATTTGCCTGTCCTGCTGGGGATTAGCAAAAAACATCGGATCACTGATCCATTCATTGCTGCCTTGGGGAGCAATCGTCGAACTTGCTTTATCGCTGAAATTCCTAACCCCTCCGGGATAATAAATATTCCCCTTTGCTCTGACTTCGCGGGCTACAGTGCTTCCGTAATTCTTGAGCGTGAAAATCAAAACGCTGTTAGCACTAAAGTATGGATGCGCTCCCCCGATTTGCGGTTTGGCAACTACGCTTTCGATCAGAATTACCGCTCGCTGAGTGATGGTTGTTACTTGTTCGGCGAGCGCTACGCTTTTCATCGCCGCCCCTGCACTGGCCCTAGCTGCATCGACAGACCTTCTAGTTTCCGTCAAGCCGTCTCGCATATATCCGGCTTGTTGACGCATAGCCCAGTACTGAAGTATTCCGACAAGAGTGAGCATTCCTGTGAAAATCACAATCCACCAATCGGTCGAAGATTTATCGCGGCTCTTGCCGCTTTGGGCTTCTGTGTATTTGTCCTTTCCTCCCGGCCTAATAATCGGTTGCTGACTTGGATTGCCGGAGTCTGTTTTGCTGCCGCTGAGTTGTTGTTTTTCCTTAGCGGCTTTCGCTGGAGTTGGGGGTGGTGGTGGTGACTGCGCTACCGATGAGATCACAAGACCTGCTAGTACCGCTAGGAATAAGAGCTTGGACATTCCTTCTAAACCGTTTGCCACGTCGTTGTCGGACAGGGGCCATCACCGCCCTCTGCCGCTATCAGCTTCGCATATTTCAAACTCTTGCCGACCACGCCACTAAGCGCCTTGATGAATCGCCCTCGGTCATCGTCCTTGCGTTCGTTGAATCGGAACGCTTGTTCATCGCAGTATCGGAACAAATGAAAAGGTTCAACGTTAACGTAAGTGCCTTTGAGCGCCCTTTTCAGAAGCGACCAGAAGTTTTCAAGTCCGTTAGTGTGAACTTGGCCGCGCGCGTAGCATTCCAAGTGGTCTATGATCTGGCGGTCGTAGTCCTTTTCCAGATCGTCATAGGACATAAGCGCATCTGTACAGACGGTCGCGCCCGCTTTCACATGCTCGCGAACATTTCCGCAAAGCTCAGGGCGGCGGGTATTCGGAACTACCTTCAAAACAACACGCGAGAGTCTATCGCCCTTCCCGCGCTCAAGGATGCCTTGCACGGGGGTTTTCTTAATTCCCGCATCACCGACACCCGTGCGGCGATTCTTGTGCATGTAGCGAGCCTTAGCGCCAATGTAGGTTTCGTCCGCTTCGCACGTCCCGCTCATTTTGGAAATGCTTCCCTTGTGCATCGCGAGCCGGATGCGTTGAAGCATGAACCACGCGGTTTTCTGAGTTACCCCAAGCGCGCGGTGAAGTTCGTAAGAGCTAATGCCATTTTTGCAGTTGGAAGTAAGCCACATTGCCGGAAGCCACTTATCCAGCCCGACTGGCGAATCTTCAAAGATAGTTCCTACTTTTGCCGAAAACTTTTGCTTTGGATGAACAGTCTTGCACTTCCAAACTTTGGCGTTTGCAAGAAACGTCACGCCCTTCGAACCGCAGCGCGGGCAACGGACGCCATTAGGCCAGCGAATCTCTTTGAAGAACTGAAAAGCGTTCTCTGGATTGCTGAAATACGAGACTGCTTCAAGCAAGGTTTCAGGTGCGTTCATGCGACCAATCTACACCTATGAAACGGTCTGTCAAGTATATTATTACCGCTCCAGCGCCTGGTTAGACCTCACGACGTGAAAATGCCCCCGGTGTTGTAATAGCGCCACTTGCCGTGGACGCGGCGCATGATGACGTACGGGCCCGGACCACGATCACCATACAGGCGGACCTCGTCGTGGCTGATGACCTGAATCTGGGCGACCGATGTGTCCTCGTAGATGTGAGCTGCTTTATATGCCGCGACTGCGGCCTCGATGTCCGCGACGGAGATCTCATGCACTCTGCCGAATGTCGGCGCGCCGGCTATGCGGAATGTGTTGCAGGATGCGAGCACAGCTGTCAACAGCATGAGAAGAGAACGAACTGTCGAGCGCATGAGGTCTAACGAGACGGAGCTCAGCCACCGCTCTGGGAGCGAGGCTGCGCTCCAACTGGAAATATACTAATCAAGATCGACATCGACGCCCAACGCCAAAGAGCGGTTGGCTGGAGCGATTGGTTAGATGAGTTTTGGCAGTCACGGCATAACAATGGAAGTTTCCCGCGTGTCGTCGCGGACGAGAACGCTAAAGCCGTTGTTTAGAGTCTCTCTCACGTTCTTGGATGAATAGCTAATCCACCAACTGTGCTCTGACGCATCATACCGGGCAGAGCTTCGTGTGTATCGAACCAGCTTCTTGTCGAAAGAATGCGCCGTGCGTTCAGCAAGTCGCGTCGCTTCGGCAGAGGTGAGGTGCGGTCTGTGCGATTCCGTGGCGCAGCCCAAGAATGCCGCAAGAGCGGCAACAATGAAAACACGCGCCCTCATCTAACGAGAAGGAGATAAGCCACGGCAGGGTGATGTGGCAAACACTCTAAACTTATTTCGAAATGGGGCCAGCCTGCTCGCGAAATCTTTCGGAGTTGGCTTCATCGATTGGTTAGATATGAAATGTGATATCACGAATCATCCATGAATCGCCGAACCAACCAAAATCCGATGGCAATAATGACGCCGATGCCTATCGATGTCGCGCCGTAGCCAATCGCCAGGCGAGCCAACTGTTGCTTTTCCGATGGTGCCATGACACCTGCTACTATAGCGGCAACGCCAAGCGCCAAGAACAAAAGGCAGCTAGCAACTGCCAAGACTTGGTACTCGGCGCGAGTCGGAGGCCTAGGAAAGCCGAAAAACATCTAACGAGAAAGAGATAAGCCACGGCAGGGTGTCGCGGCAAACGCCCTGAGGTTGTTTCGTAATGGGGCCAGCCTGCTCGCGAAAGCTTTCGGAGTCGGCTCCATCGACTGGTTAGACCTATTTGGTGTTCGCTGCAATGGTTTTTGCGATCGCCTGAGCGGCGTACCAACATCCACTCGCGAGGATACCAGATACAAAAATGGAAACAATGCGCTCCGTATTGGCGGATCTGATGCGGAACCAACCCCTGAAGTAGATGCGAAAGAAGAAACCGTTGAAGTAAAACCAGAGTATTGGGATGGAAATGGCTGAGATGAGGCGCGCAAGCCAGGCGCCGTTCTTGCCAGCGAAATACTCAAAGGCACCAAGTACTAGAACCCACTCCAGCCAATCGAACCAGACCGGGGCGGCTGCGAGGCCAAAGCGATCAAGTGTGCGGAACCATCCCCCTTCGGTTTCACGACGGCGAAAGTTGACTTCGACAATTTCTTCGTGTGACGGCTGCATGGGGCTCACGCGATAGGTCTAACGAGATCAAGCTCAGCCACCGCTGAGGGCACCGAGCTCGGCTGCGAATTTCAACGTTGAAACTGTCTTGTGCAAATTTCCGCGCCGATCAGCGGTTGGCTGGTGCGCCTGGTTAGACCTCTTTGGGCGCTTACTGCTAAAACGCTGCCAACCCCGATCCTCTCGTCCGGTGCGGATAAACAACGGGAGTTTATACTTCGAGCAAAGTACCTTTAGCTCCTGAAGCATTGCCTTCTCTTCGGGCGAATATGAGTCATGCTCCTGAAGCGTAAGCCAAATGCCATACAGTTGGAGCTTGAGAGGGAGACGCCGATATCGAGCCACAAAATCGGCAGCGGAGTCTGCGGTGAAGGTGGGTTTGATGTTATTTTCATCTGTCTGTTGAAGGACGAACGTCACGAACCTGTGACCATAAGCGTCCATGTCTGCGTCCGGGTGCTGCTTCGGCACAAAATACACTGAAGTACCGAGCTCCTCTACCGGCTGAACATCCGTGTCACCTGAACGTGCCGTGTTGAATGATAGCGTGAGGCCGACGACCATAACGAGTGCGGCGCGCATAGGTCTAACGAGAAGTAGATCCAAAAATTGCGTCTTCGAAGGCGCAAATTTTGGACCTAATCCGCCTTGAGTTCAGGAATAGAGGGAACAGAATCGGGTTTATGCCCTCAACTTTATCCCCCAGACGCGAGCAAGACAAACCGAAACTACTCGATCAGCGCGTAAAAGCTCTGCTAACGCGCCAGGAGTGATGTCCACTGAATGCACTACGTTTATCTACTCCGCTCCGTAAGCGATGGCGGATTTTACATTGGCTATACAGCGAACTTGCGGAAACGATTTGCGCAGCATGCGAAAGGAACTTCGCTTGCAACATCCCACCGCGGACCTTGGAAGCTGATTTATTACGAAGCTTATCTGAATCAGGAGGACGCGCTTGGTCGTGAAGGATATCTCAAGAGCGGAGCTGGGCGTCGATTCTTAAAGGCACAATTAAGACATTACCTGGTTGAACGTGCTTCTCAGAAAACCGCGTAGCGAAGCCGCGTAGAACGCGGCAAGCTTTACGCGGAATTGACCCGATAGCGGCGCGCTCGCATAGTGGCGCTTTCATGGCGATTGAGTTCACGCGTAATTTTTGCATCATCGCGCACATCGATCACGGCAAAACGACGTTGTCGGATCGGTTGCTGGAGCGCACGGGCACGATCCAGGAGCGCGAGAAGCAAGACCAGCTTCTTGATTCAATGGACCTGGAACGGGAGCGCGGGATCACGATCAAGGCGCATCCGGTGACCATGCGTTACACCAGCAAGCGGGGCGAAACGTATCAATTGAACCTGCTGGATACACCGGGGCACGTTGATTTTGCATATGAAGTTTCGCGCAGCCTCGCCGCGTGCGAGGGCGCGTTGTTGGTTGTTGATGCAGCGCAGGGGGTCGAAGCGCAAACCGTGGCGAACGTTCATCTCGCTCACAAACAGGGGCTCACCATTGTTCCGATCATTAACAAGATCGATCTGCCAAATGCGGACATTTCGGCGGTGAGGCGCCAGTTGGAGGAAATCCTTGCCATACCTGCAGAGGAAGCAATCGAAGCAAGCGCGAAGATGGGAATCGGCGTTGATGAAATTCTCGAGGCGATCGTAACGCGCATTCCGCCACCGCGATCGCCGAAGGACGAAACGTTGCGCGCTCTGGTGTTTGATTCCGTCTTTGACGTTTACCGAGGCGTGGTCGGCTACGTGCATGTGGTTTCGGGAACAATGGAGGCGAATCACCCGATCATGCTGATGAGCAACAACACGCGGTATGAAATCAAGGAGGTGGGCGTGTTTACTCCAAAGATGCGTATCCAGGAAAAGCTGAATCCCGGCGACGTGGGTTATTTCATTGCCAACATCAAATCAACCGCCGACATGAAGATCGGCGACACCATCACCGATCAGCGGCATCCTGCGCGCGAACAGCTTCCCGGTTTCCAAGAAATTCATCCCATGGTTTTCAGCGGGATTTACCCGATCAACACAGGCGACTTCGAACATCTGAAGACCGCGATCGGGAAGCTACGCCTGAATGACGCCGCGTTTGTCTATCAACCCGAAAGCTCCGTTGCGCTCGGCTTTGGATTTCGTTGCGGGTTCCTTGGTTTACTTCATATGGAGATCATCCAGGAACGGCTCCGCCGCGAATACAACATGGACATCATCGCGACGAGTCCAAGCGTTGTGTATGAGGTTTTGACCACGCGCGGAGAAAAACTCTTAATCGACAATCCGGCTCACCTGCCAAATCCGAGTCTGATTCAGGAGATTCGTGAGCCAATCGTAAAAGCATATGTGCTCTGTCCGAACGAAAACATCGGTGACATTCTGCGATTGATTTTGGAGAAACGCGGCCAGATGGAGCGCACCGAATCGCTCGATACGCGCCGCGTCATGTTGCACTGCGAATTGCCGCTCAACGAAATCCTGGTCGATTTCAACGACAAGATAAAGAGCATCACGCGCGGTTACGGGTCGATGGATTACGAACACGCTGGCTATCGGCCGGCGAAATTGGTCAAACTGGATTTGCTCGTGAACGGCGAGCCCGTCGATGCGTTTTCGACAATCGTGCACAAGGATCGCGCGGAGGGGCGTGGACGCCAGCTGGCGGCCAAATTGAAGGAAGTAATCCCCCGTCAGCTTTATCAGGTGGCGATTCAGGCGGCGATTGGCGGGAAAATTATTGCGCGTGAGAGTGTTTCGGCGTTACGAAAAAACGTGACTGCGAAATGTTACGGCGGCGATATCACTCGGAAACGAAAATTGCTGGAGAAACAAAAGGAAGGAAAAAAACGGATGAAAAGCATCGGGAAGATCAACATTCCCCAGGAAGCATTCATTGAGGTGCTCAAAGCGCAGTAAACTCCGCTTTGAAATGACGAGATCCGAATGACGAATGACGAAAGAAAATCCGAATGACTAAATCCGAAACATTAAGGGCCCTGGGATGTGGTCTGCACTCATTCGACATTCGTCATTCATTCGTCATTCGGAATTCGTCATTCGTCATTCTCTAGCCATGTTCACACCACGTCACATCAAGCATAGCCGGTTGCTTTTGCGACACGCTCGCAAGTACCTGCGATATAAGGATGATCTACTCAGCGAATCGGACCGTGAAGAAATCGTCGCTGGAATTAAGACGCTTCGCAATGCATTGCGCGAGAAAGATCGCGAGCAAATTCACAGCGCCGCGGACACGCTTGATAAGACGTTACACAGGTTGACGCCGGTGACATGGGAGTCGCATTGGAGGGAGAACTGCGAAGTGATTCTGGTTGCGATCGTTGTGGCAGTAGGCATCCGCTCCTATTTCTTGCAGCCGTTTAAAATTCCCACCGGTTCGATGCAACCGACGTTAAACGGAATCATCGGTCATTCCACCGTGGAGCCGCCGCCAAATTTTTTGCAACAGGTTGCCGAGTTTGTTGTTCTGGGTCGCAATTACATCAATGTGGTCTCGCGTGAGGATGATCAGGTTTTGGAGATCGTGCCACAAAAAATGTTCTTCTTCTTCACGTTTTCGCGGCTGATCTGCCAGCGGCAAAACTTTCTGGTGTATGCGGCGCCGGAGACGCTGCGTCAGGACTTCAACGTCTTCCCCGGTCGGGTTTTTCATCGCGGGGAAATCATTGCCAGAGGCGCAATCGACACGGGCGACCAGGTATTTGTGGACAAGTTCAGCTACAACTTTGTTAAGCCACATAACGGTGATGTTTTTGTGTTCAGGACAAACAATATTCCGGCGATTCGCCCGGACCCAGTCGGGGGTCCTCCTTTTTACATCAAACGTTTGGCCGGTCTACCCGACGACGTGTTGCGCATCGATCCGCCGTTTCTCTATATCAACGGCGAAAAAGCGAAAGGATACGGGTTTGAGCGGGTGATGTCGGCGCGACCGCCGTATCGCGGGTATGCGCCCGGTCATGATTATCTGTCGAGGCCTGACCAGAAATATATCGTTCCGCGCAACGGGTATTTCGCCATGGGCGATAACAGTTATAACAGCTTTGACAGCCGCTACTGGGGACCGGTTCCAGACGTGAACCTGGTCGGTCGCGGTTTGCTCGTTTATTGGCCGTTTTACCCGCACTGGGGACTAATTCGGTAGGGATAATCTCTCCGGCATGTTGTCCAGCATCGCGCGTGCCTATCCCGTGCTGGGGCTCTGTGGTGGCTACGTGCTGGTGATGTTTTTTAATCCGGTGCGACGCGCGCTCGTGGACGGTTTTCGCTGCATCGGGCGCTACAAGCGCATCTGGATCACCTTTGCTCTGCTGGGGTTCGGCTATTTTGTTTTCCAGTTTGTCACATTCACACCGATCCGAGACTGGTCCGATCTCGATCTGGGCCAGATCGCCTCGTTACCGAGCTGGTACTGGCCGCGATTGACGGAGATTTGGACAGAAACGCCGTTGCCTGCTTTAGAAGGAGTGGCAGGAATTTTCGATAACGCCACTACCACCTATCCGCTCTCGGCGGTGGCCGCAATGTTCATGTTGATCAACTGGCGTGGTCTGCATGGTGCGTTAGTTCGCGCGTTGTGGAAGCGTTACGGTTTTTGCGGGGGTCTCGTTTATTTGATTCTGTTGCTGAGCGCGCTGGCGTCGCTCTTGAAGCCGATTGTATTCTGGCGATTACCAGAGTGGAGCGGGCTGGTGCCGGCTGCCGGACTCCTGCGAATCTCAGCCAGCGTGGATGCAATTGCGTTCATTTTCGAATACCTGCTGGGCGTTTACATCCAGGTGTATCTCATCACCGTCTGTCTGGCGTGGATCAAAGGCGTGAGCTTTGAAGAAGGCGAACTATTCCGCTTCGCAATGCGGCGCTTTAGTTACGTTTTGGAATGGGCTGGCATTGTCGTTGCAGTCAGCACGTTGATTGTGCGGCTGCCACTCGTCCTCGCCTACTTCACGAACATTCCCGGCGTTCTCGATTACCTGCCGATTGCGCGAGTCCTTATGAGCGGTTTAATCATCGCGTTTTGCTCGGTTCAAATCTCGCTGGCGCTCCACAATGAGACGTTGATCGAAGCGATGCGCGCGCACGCCCAGTTCGTCCGGCACAATGCGGGGCGCCTCGGCTGGTTTTTAATCATTTGCGGACTCCATTTTTTTGCCATCATGATCTGCGACGCGATAATGCGCAGCGCAATTGCCGATCACTTGGGCGCCCTTTTTCTGTGGAAATTCAGCTTCGCTTTTCTCCGCGGAATGGTTGCCGGCTGGCTTCTGGCTTCGTGGGTCTGTCTATTTCGCCAATGCGAGAGCGGCCGTATTAACCAGGAGAAATGGATTCAGTACTAAGAAGCTGGCCTGCGGGAGGACGGATGTGAATGCCACGACCATTACCCGCCAGAGCAAATCGAATCTGGCCCTGGCATTTATTTCATTAGGCCGCGAGCGCAAACGCGACATCACGGTGTTCTACGCGTTTTGCCGAGTGATTGATGACATTGCCGATTCAGCGGAATTCACCCCTGAAGAGAAGCGAATGGGCCTGGCGAAATGGCGCCAGATGCTTCGGACCGACGCTCCGGACGAGCCACTTCTTGCACAAGACGTAAGACGCTTAATTGACAAATATTCGCTACCGATCGGCATGTTCGAAGAAATTATTGCCGGCGTGGAAATGGACCTGAGCATCCGGCGGTATGCCACATTTGAAGAGCTCCGCGTTTATTGCTACCGCGTCGCCTGTGCAGTTGGCCTCGTAAGCATCGAGATCTTTGGATATCACAATCCGGGCTGTAAACAGTATGCAATCGAACTCGGCTTGGCCTTGCAAATGACGAATATTATCCGCGATGTGGGAAAGGATCTGGAGGATGGCCGAATTTACCTCCCGCTGGAAGATCTGACGCGGTTCAATTACTCGGAACCAGAGCTGCAATCCCGGCAATATAACGAAGGTTTCCTCCATCTGATGGAGTTTGAGGCGGCGCGTGCGCGCGAGTTTTTCGCCCGCGCGGCGGCTACCCTTCCACCTGAGGACCGCAGAGCGATGACGCCTGCCGAAATCATGGCCTCGATCTATCGCGGCCTGCTTCGTGAAATCGAGCTGGACAAGTTTCGCGTTTTCGAAAAAGAATATCGGCTAAGCAACCTGGAAAAAGCAGGCCGGATCGCGACGCAACTCCTCAAATCTTTTTTGAATTTGCCGGCGCGAACATCCGTCTGAGTTCCTCGCTGCGAAATGTTACGGAAGATAAACCTATGAAAACGAAATCTCTGAAAATTGTATTGTCGATCGCGATTGCCTTCTTTTGCCGCGGGACAACTGTTTTCGCGCAAGGCACCGACTCACGGATCGGAAGTATAGGCCACGAGCGAGTTGACCACGGGGCGACTGAAGCGACACCGATCACCCAAGCAGAGGCTCAGAAGAAGTACCCGATGAAGGGAAATAGCTACCCCGTGGCCCAGCGAAATCCTCATGATCCTTCGGGTGTTGTCGTGAGCCCATATCCGCCGAATGAAAAGTATAATTGCTCGAAAATTGCACACGGCGGATTGGCCGTTGATCCCAAAGCAAACAAAGTATTTGTAAGGCCGTAAGTCGCTACAAAATCCAACGGGAGTCCACGCCCGCGAGCCAGCGAGTGTGCAGATTTGCTTCGCAACCAATCTGTACCCGTGCGGTTAATTGGTTGACTGGGCAAACCTGATTTTATGAAAACGAATACTGTCCTGATTATTTCGGGTATTTCGCTGAGTTCTCTTTTTCTAACTTCCTGTGACACGCCGGTCGGCCAGGGCGCAGCGTGGGGCGCTGCCACAGGCGCGATCATCGGCGGCGCGGCGACTGGCAATGTTCGCGCCGCGTCAATCGGCGCGGCGGCAGGAGCCGCTGCTGGCGCGCTGACCGGCAAGATCATCCAGGAGAATCAAGCTGCGCAGTACGGGCCGCCGCCTCCGGGTGGTTTTCCATACGCACGCTGGGCGGGAAGGCCCGGCTTTTACTACAGTCCTTACACAGGACGCATTTACGATTTGCGGGGCGTGCCGCCTGGCGGCCTTACTCGCGACGTTGATACGGGTCGGCTTTTCCGCAAACCGTAATTCTTTAAGGCAGGACGCCGCGCTGCGGCGTTCGTAGAGAAATTGGCAACCCTTCTGGAACAGGGCTCCCCACCTAGGCTAAACTACGGGCGCGGCGCCGGAGTTGGGCGAGACCGCGGAAGCGGCGTAGGTCGCGCGGTCGGTGAAGCTGACGGCGTCGGTGTCGGCGAGGGTGGCAATGTAGCCGTGGGCGTCGGGGTAAATGTAGCTGTAGGTGTCGGGTTCGGAGTGTGCGTAGCTGTAGCCGTTGCGGTCGGAGGCGGCCTGGTCGGCGTAGGCGTAACAGTAATGGTTCCCTCACTGGCCGTCGGCACTGCGCGGCACCAAACTTCCGTCGAGCTCAACGGCGTGCCATCGCTGCCATAGCCGCCTGCCAGCCAAATGTGGCTCGTACCAAAAGCAAAATTAAAACCGTCGGTGTCGGTCGCGAAATTGCGCCGCGCGGTCATGAACGCGGCAACAAACGAATTAACCGTCCAGCTGTTAGTGTCCGGAGAATACACGTCCACTTCGTTGGACGGGTTGGGAGCAACTCTACCTCCGCCCATTACCAACATTTGGCCGGCAAAGGCAAGCGCACGTGTCTCGCCTGTTGCCCTCGGTATCGGTGCAATCGTGCCGATACTATTAGTGGCAGGATTGAACCTAAACGAATTAGTCGTGTCAATTACCGTGCCGCCAGAGTAGTCCGAAGCTCCTCCCACATAGATGGTGTTACCTAGCGTGCATGTCGGCGCATACATGATCCCCTCGGGCGTGTTTGTCATCTGTGTCCACTTGGCACCTACTGCAGCAGTCGGATCAAACTGCCAGATCTGGTTTGTCGAGCTTACGTTGATGTTGAAGCCGCCAAGGATGTACAGCTTGTTGCCAGCTACTGCAAAACCGCCCGGCAGGATTGTGCCCACCGCATCGCCAGGCCAGTTGTCCCCAGCAGTGAGACTCGTTATCGTATCCGCAACCGGATCGTAGAAGAACACGCGCGCCGTGGCAGTCGTCTGTCCAGCTGCGGAGCCGCCAACGCAGTAGATATACGGCGTCCCACTGACGGTAAGCACCCCACAAGCCATGTTGTTCACTTGGTTGTCAGGATAGGTGGCCATTTTGGTAGTCCATGTGTTGCTGCCTGAGTTGTACTCGAACGGATGCGTAAAATCGCTACCGGCAAGATCGGAGCTGCGTCCGCCCATCGCGTAAAACTTTCCGTTAGCTGGGGAATAGACTCCAACCATGCGAATGCCGGGGCTCGGCAGATCCGCAGCCGGCTGCCACTGAGGAGGATTGAGGAAGCAATTTATCGTTGGGTTCTCTTTTACCGATGGCGCACGGGCCTGCGACTGGCCCAATGCAAACGGAATCACACAGACGGCCAGAAGCGAAAGCACGATAAAAGTGCCTCGAACAAGATGTGCTCTAGTCGTCGGGTTCATCTGCTTTTTCATAACTGCGGCTTGCTTCGCGCAGCGCCGATCTTAGGCAACGTTGCAACGGAAAAGTCGAGCGTTTTTCTTTTCGCTTTTGAGAGGTCGTTTGGATGCCTGGGAGGGCCTTCCCTCGTGGGACGTCTTGTCCTTCGCGGCTCTTCAACAGGCGATCAGTGCGCTTGCGCTCGGAGTGCGTCGACGAGCGTTCGCGCTTCGTCTGTCATCTTGAGTAATTCCGGCCAGGGGCGGTGATAGTTTTCACCCGGCAACTTTCGCGTGGCGTCGAAACCCATGTGGGAGCCGATGTTTTGATCGGTCGGCGCGTGGTCGAGCGAGTCGCTTGGATTTTTGATTACGGTCGTGTCGCGAGCGGGGTCGGTGTTCGCGCACAATCGGAAAAGCACTTCGCTCGTGTTGTGCACATCGCAATCTTCATCCACCGCCACGATGTACTTGCTGAACATCATCTGTCCCATACCCCAGAGACCGTGCATCACCTTGAACGCCTGATACGGGTATTGCTTTCGGATGCTGACGAAGACCAGATTGTGAAATACGCCTTCCGGCGGCAGCGTCATGTCCACAATCTCTGGAAAATTCATTTTGAATACTGGCAGGAGAATCCGCACGCATGCATCGCCGATGTAATAGTCTTCCATCGGCGGCTTGCCCACGATCGTTGTCGGATAAATCGCGTCTCGCCGATGGGTGACCGCGGTTACATGGAAAACCGGATAATCTTCAACCGCTGTATAAAAGCCGGTGTGATCGCCAAAGGGACCTTCGGGGCGCATCTCACCGGGCTGAACATAGCCTTCCAAGACAAAATCTACGTCTGCCGGCACATCGAGATCGATCGTTTTGCAGCGGACGAGCTCGATTGATTTCTTTCGCAAAAACCCAGCGAAAAACAGTTCATCCAAACCGTCCGGCAACGGCGCGGTGGCGGCGAATGTGTAAACGGGGTCCCCGCCGAGAGTGACTGCGACCGGCATCCGTTCACCGCGCTCATAATAGCGTTTACCGTGGCGCGCTCCGACCTTGTGAAGTTGCCAGTGCATTCCCATCGTGCGCTCATCATAAATTTGCATTCGGTAAATGCCGACGTTGCGCGTGCCTGTCTCCGGATCACGGGTATGCACATTTGCGAGAGTGATGAAACGCCCGCCGTCCTTTGGCCAGCATTTGAGAATCGGTAGATCGCGCAGGGTGAAATCGTTGAGCGTTGGGCGTTGAGTGTTGGGCGTTGAGCGTTTTTCAATTTCGTGAACCACCTCCTGACACGCTGCATCTCGTACGTGCTTCGGTCGCGCGTGCAGCAGATGAATTCCTTGCTTCAGCAAGCTCCACCCTTCGCGCAAATCAGTTGGAGGTTTGGCTTTCAAAATAAGCTGAATTTCCCGTGCGATATCTGCGATATCCGAGACCTGTAGCGCGAGCGCCATGCGCCTGCGCGATCCCATCGTGTTAATTGCGACCGGAAATTCCGATGTTGTACCATCGATAATTGGTCGCTCGAACAGCAGCGCCTTTCCGCCACCGGGCGATTTCATCTCGCGGTCGGCCCACTCGGCGACAAGCAGATTGGTATCGACCGGGATAGTGATGCGTTTCAATTCGCCCTCTTTTTCAAGAGCGTTCAGAAATTCCCGAAATGAGCGATAAGCCATTGCTGAGGCGTTCCGCTATCCTGATTCAACCGTTCACAAAATGCGACAGAATTTTTGCCAAGCTCTAGTTCGGCGCCAGGTACTGAAACGACATCACGCGGCCGTTGGAGAAAGTCACCACCTTACCTGGATACGGAATACTGAGCGGAGTCGAATAGAAGAATGGATCGTAGAACGGGTCGCCGAAGAATACGAAGGTACAATCCCCGTGGTGGTGCATAGTTCCAGTTGCGACGCCGACAGTGGTATATCCCAAGCTATAGCCGAGACCAGGGCCGTACGGTCCGTAGGGACCATAGTATGGGTAATAAGGATACGTCGCGTAATAAACGTAAATCCAGGTTTCTGTCGGATGGCCTCGCATGTTCGCTATGATTTTTTGATCGGGCGAACCCCATGCGAGCCAAACAGCGTTTCGCGACATTCCAGGGCGAATCTGGCCTTGGCTGACCAACGCCCGGTCTCTTGCGGAGAGACTCTGGTAAAGGTCGGGGTGATCAGAAATTCGCGTCTCTGGTGTTGAACAACTGGTAAGGATGAGCGCACCCGCCGCGAGGCCGAGCGTCAATGCACCAAGGTAGAACCGACGCTTCATGCTGCGAGCAAATCATACCGGCCATTAACTTGGCAAGCGAAACCATGCACTCTTTGATTCGGCGCGGCGTTGCGATAGCTGATTGGATCCCCGCAGAATGCGAACGAATTTTTTGTCGGCGCTACAGCGGTGGTGGCGAGGGCAGGTGGCGGAAGAACACAACTCTGCCGTTTGAGAACGTAACCCCTTTGGAAGGATAAACGAACTTTGGCGGGATGTACGACCAATCGAATGGGCCGTAATAGTAGGGTCCGCCGTAACTGGGAGGTGTTGCATAACGCACGTACACCCACGTTTCAATGGCACGACCACGCGCGTTGCCAGGGATCTTTTGATCGGGTGCGCCCCACGCCAGCCACACAGCGTCCATTGTCATGCCAGGGCGAATTTGTCCTTGGCTCACCAAGGCCTGGTCTGTCTGCGAGAGAGTCTGGTACATTTCGGGATGTCGCGAGATGCGCGCTTCCGGGGTTGCACAGCCAGTTAAAAAGAACGTTCCGGCTGCTATCTCGAATGTCAGCACGATGGCCAGGATTCGACGCTGCATACAGTGACGATCATACTTTCGTAGCATTGAGTCAATCAATGCGGGCGGTTGATTCAGTATGCCATTCCCGGTAACGTGTCGCCAGATGCAGGACCGTTACGGCCACCGGATTTCGTATCTGCGCGTCTCGATCACCGATCGCTGCAATGAGCGCTGCACTTATTGCATGCCGCAGGAATTGCAGGAGTGGCTGCCGCGCGATGGAATTCTAAGTTTCGAGGAAACGCTGCGGCTGATTCGCATCGCTGGTGAATTGGGTGTTTCAAAGGTGCGAGTTACTGGTGGCGAGCCGCTGACACGCCGTGACGTAATCAATTTTATTCAACAAATCCCTCAAATTGCCGCAATCAAGAGCATTGGTCTTTCGACGAACGGGACACTGCTTGCACGCGAAATAACGCCAACCAGGACAATGGCCGACGCGTTGCGCGATGCCGGTGTGCAAGCAA
>Ga0137379_10003067_pt1 | contig 15551 bp, 13 predicted proteins | sample SagtaG_18_FD_104812 | JGI IMG/M metagenome (GOLD analysis project Ga0137379, IMG submission 104812) | Vadose zone soil microbial communities from Sagehorn Ranch, Mendocino, California, USA - Sage2_L_80_16 metaG | ecosystem: Environmental > Terrestrial > Soil > Vadose zone | place: USA...
CTGGAACGTGAGCACGAGCCGGGCGAGGTTCACTCCGCCGCGCGCGCGCCAGGAGGCCCGGAGCTCGTCGCGGCCGCTCGCCGCGATCTGGAGCGACACGCGGCTCGAGTAGGCGAGGTCCGTCGCGACCGCGGTGAGGACCGCCACCGCGACCATCGCCGTGAGGAGCGCCGCGCCGCGCTCGCCTGTTCCCCGGAGTGCCATCAGTTCGTGCTCAGCGGCTTCGTCAGCTCGATCCGGGCCTCGGTGACGAACTTCTCGGTGCGCTGGTCGGCGAGCGTCATCTCGAGCTCGATGCGGACGCGCGGGGGAAGCTCCTTGCCGTGCTCCACCGAGCGGGTGGTCCACTCCCGCACCCAGTCCTTGCGCTTCGCGTCCCAGTACTGGAGGCGCAGCGCCGTGACGTGGTCCGCGACGAGGTCCTTCCGCCCCCCGCGGTCGGGCTCGTCGTCGATCCGGGGCTTCTCGCGCCGGAAGAGCGCGCGCTCACCGGGGTGCTCCGGGTCGGAGTCGAGCTTGTACTCGACGATCGACTGGTCGGACTCCTTCGCGTCCCGGTACAGGCGCACGTGGGCCATGGTGGTGAAGAGGAGCTCGTCGTCGCGCCCGACGAAGAGCGTGAGCGGGTCGCGGAACCGCCGCGTGTCGTAGTTGTCGGAGAGGAAAGCCATCGACAGCTCGCGCCCGAGCCGGCGGAGCGCGAGCCGCGCCGCCGCGTAGCGCGCGTCCTGGTCGCGCGCGGCGGAGGAGGCCCGGTCGATCCCGCTCATCGATCCGATGGTCATGACCGCCATCACCGCGACGATCCCCATCGCGATGAGCACCTCCACGAGCGTGAAGCCCCGGGCGCGCACGTCACCGCTCCTCGGGCTCGGTCACGACGAGGTCCGTGACCACGTCGAAGGACTCCGGCACCGCCCCGTCCTGCCAGGACACGGTGAGCCGCACCTCGCGCGCGCACTTCTTGAGCTGCTCCGAGATCTTCGTGAGCTGCGCCTGGAGGGTGGCGGTGAGGATCGCCTGGAAGGGCGCGAGCTGCGGCGCCTCCTTCGGCGACGGCAGGAGCTCCTCGAGCTTCTTCCCCCCGGTGAGCGACGCGAGCACCGCCTCCGGTCCGAGCTCGAGGGTGGGCCGGCGCACGTCCACCTTCCAGCGGATCTCCCGGTGGCCCTCGTCCTCGAAGGTCCCCTCGTCGCTCTCGTCGAAGTCCCGGAAGCCCTTGCGCTCGTACTGCGCCTGGAGCGCGACCATCTTGCCGCGCGCGAGCAGCGTCGCGACGCCGAGCTGGCGCGCCCGGACGTGGTTGCGCAGCGCGCCCCCGACCACCTCCGAGACGAGGAGGAGCGCGCCGGCGAGGACCGCGAGCGCGACCATCACCTCGAGCAGGGTGAACCCGCGTGCGCGGCGGCGCGCCATCAGTCCCGCCCCTCCACCGCGCCGGGCACGACCTTCGCCCGCCCGGTGAACGGCTCGACGACGACGGTGAACACGTTCGACCCGTCCACGATCGGCACGAACGCGCGCTGGGCCTGGCCGCCCGGGAAGAAGTACACGTAGGTGACGCCGCCCTCCGCGTCCGCGGCGCCCTCGACCCGCAGCTTCCCGAACGCCGCCCGGCCGGGCAGCTCGCGCCGCTCCACCAGGCGGTTGGAGAAGGCGCCGAAGGTGGTCTTCGCGAGCAGCTGGCGAATCTGCTCGTCCTTGTCGTCGGGGAAGCGCCTCGCCAGGTCCTCCTCGTCGCTCCGGGCGTTCGCGGAGAGCATCGCCGCCCCGCCCGGCGCGCACTCCGCCCACCACGCGCGGGCCGCCGGGTCGAGCGCCATCCGGCAGGTCGCGTGGCGGAGCGCGGCGGTGTCGAAGAGGAAGCGCATGCCGCCGGCGAGCCGCCCGGCCGACTCGCGGGCGTTGGCACCGGTGAGCGTCCCGAGCGCGGGCGCGGCCGCCAGGGCGAGGAGGGCGATGACGCCCACCACGACCACCAGCTCGATGAGCGTGAAGCCCCGCTCGCCCGGACGCGCCCCGGTCATGCTCAGTAATTCACGACGTCGGTGTTCTCGCCGTCGCCACCGGGCTGGCCGTCCGCGCCGTAGGACTTCACGTCGAAGGCGTCGGGGTGCGCCTGGCCCGGGTACAGGTAGATGTACTCGCGGTCCCAGGGGTCCTTGATCTTGCCGTCGGCCGAGTTGGGCTTGAGGAACTTCTCGTCGACGAGGAGCTTCAGTCCCTCCTCGGTCGTCGGGTAGCGGCCGCGCATCACCTTGAACGCCTCGATGCCGTCGCTCGCGATCCGCTGCACGTCGGTCTTCGCGCGATCCGCGCGCGCGCGGGCAGCCGACCCCACGACGTTCACGGCCACGGCGGTCGCGATGAGGCTGAGGATCACCATCACCACCAGGATCTCGATGAGGGTCATGCCGCGGGGCGCCGCGACGCGTCGGGCGGCGGGGAAGACGGGTCTCATGGCTAGCCTCCTGCGAGGGTGTTGAGCTGGAGAATCGGCATCAGGACGGAGAAGACGATGAAGGCGACCACGACGCCCATCGCCACGATCATGAGCGGCTCGAGGAGTGAGGTGAGGGCGGCGACGGTCGTGTCCACCTGGTCCTCGTAGGCGGTCGCGACGTTCGCGAGCATCTCCTCGAGCGCGCCGGAGCGCTCGCCGATCGCCACCATGTGGTGCACGAGCGGGGGAAACTCGCCGGAGCGCTTCAGCGGAGCCGCGATCGACTCGCCCTCCCGGATCGCGTCGCGGGCCTGCTCGATCACCTCGGCGAGCCGGTCGTTCCCGACCACGTTCTTCACGATGTCCATCGCGGTGAGGAGCGGGACGCCGCTCTTGAGGAGCGTGGAGAGCGTGCGGGAGAACCGGCCGATCGCGATGATCCGCGCGAGCCGGCCGAAGATGGGGACGGTGAGGACGAACCGGTGCCAGCGGGCGCGCCCGGCTGGTGTCCGCTTCCAGCGCACGAACCCCCAGATCGCGCCGACGAGGCCGAGCAGGATCGCCCACCACCAGTTCGTGACGATTCCGGTGAAGCCGATGAGGACCCGGGTCATCCAGGGGAGGCTCGCCTTGGTGTCCTCGAAAATCTTCGTCACCTTCGGGATGACGACGGTGAAGAGGATCCCGAGCACGAAGGACCCGATGATCATCATCAGGACGGGGTAGGCGAGCGTCCCGAGGATCTTGGAGCGGAGCCGGGCCTGGCTCTCGGTGAAGTCCGCGAGCCGGACGAGGACGATCTCGAGGGCGCCGGAGTGCTCGCCGGCCCGGATCATGTTCACGAAGAGGTCGCCGAAGACCTTGGGGTGCGCGGCGAGCGCGTCGGCGAGCGCGGAGCCCTCGTTGACGCGCTGCTTCACGTCCCCGAGCACCCGCTTCATCTTCTCCTTGTCCACCTGCTCGACGAGCGCGGTGAGCGCCTCGACGAGCGGGACGCCCGCGTGCACGAGCACGGCGAGCTGGCGGGTGGCGATGGCGAGGTCCTCCGCCGAGATCCGCCCGACCATCCAGCGGCGGACGTTCACCTCGCGCGCGGCGGCCGCGTCGGCCTGCTTCTGCCCCACCACCTCGGTGAGGAAGACGCCCTCGCGCCGGAGCACGCCCCGGAGCGTCTTCGGCGAGTCCGACTCGCGCAGCCCCTGCAGCGTCTTCCCGTGCGCGTCGAGCGCCTTGTACTCGAACACCGGCATCTAGTGACGGTCCTCCGCGGTGACGGAGAGCACCTCGGCCGCGGTGGTGATGCCGCGCGCGACCTTGTAGGCGCCGTGCTGCATGAGCGAGAGCATCCCATGCGCCGCCGCGGCGCGCTTGATCGTGGAGGAGTCGACCGACTTCAGGATGAGCTGCCGGACGTCGTCGTCGATGAGCATCAGCTCGTAGATCCCGGTGCGGCCCTGGTACCCGGTGTTCTGGCAGGCGGAGCAGCCCTGGGGCCGGAAGATCGTCCTCGGGTTGCCGGCCTGCTGCCAGATCTCCTCGCCCAGCCCGACCTGCGCCCGCTCCTCTGCGGTCGGCACGTAGGGCGTCTTGCACGCGGGGCAGAGCACGCGCACGAGGCGCTGGGCGAGCACGCCGACGAGCGAGGAGGCGACGAGGAACGGCTGGACGCCCATGTCCACGAGGCGGGTGATCGCGCCGGCGGCGTCGTTGGTGTGGACCGTGGAGAGGACCAGGTGGCCGGTGAGGGACGCCTGGATCGCGATCTCGGCGGTCTCGAGGTCGCGGATCTCGCCGACCATGATGACGTCCGGGTCCTGTCGGAGGAAGGAGCGGAGGCCGTTCGCGAAGGTGAGCTCGATCTTCGGGTTCACCTGCACCTGGCCGACGCCCTTCAGCGGGATCTCGACCGGGTCCTCGATGGTGAGGATGTTGAGGTCGGGCGAGTTGATCTGCGCGAGGGCGCCGTAGAGCGTCGTCGTCTTGCCGGAGCCGGTCGGGCCGGTGACGAGGACGATGCCGTGGGAGCGGGTGATGAGCCCGTCCATGATCTTGAGCTGCCAGTTCTCGAACCCGAGCTGGGCGAGGTCGAGGATCACGTTCGACTTGTCGAGGAGCCGCATCACGATCCGCTCGCCGTTCGCGGTCGGCACGGTCGAGAGGCGGATGTCCACGTCCTTGCCGGCGATCTTGATGCGGATGCGCCCGTCCTGCGGGAGCCGCTTCTCGGCGATGTTGAGGCCCCCCATGATCTTGATGCGGCTCGCGATCGACGCCTGGTACCGCTTCGGGGGGCGGATCACCTCGCGGAGCACGCCGTCGATCCGGTACCGGACGGAGATGTCCTTCTCCTCCGGGAGGATGTGGATGTCGCTCGCGCGCTCCTTCACCGCACGGAACATGAGCGAGTTCACGAGTCGGATGATCGGCGCCTCGTCGTCGGCGTCGAGGAGGTCGGTCGGCTCCTCGAGCTCGTGGGCGACCGACTCGAGGTCGCCCGTCTCGAGGTCCTCCATCAGCTTCTCGTGCTCGCCGGCGGCCCGGTCGTAGACCGCGTTGATGGCGTCGAGCACCACCGACGGGGGGACGACCTCGGGCGCGATCCCGGCGCCGAGGAGCATCGCCACCGAGTCCTGGGCGGAGGTGTCGAGCGGGTCGGCGACGGCGACGCGCACCGCGTCGCCCGCCATGCCGAGCGGGAGCACCCGGGCCTGCTTCGCGAAGTGGATGGGCACCTTCGCGGAGAGCTCGGCCGGGATCGACTCGGGGTCGATCCGGTCGAGGTAGGGGAGGTCGAGCTGGATCGCGAGGGCGCGGAGGACGTCCTCCTCCGTCACCGCCTTGAGCCGGACGAGGATCTCGCCGACGCGGGACCCCGCCTGCTCGCCCCGCTGCAGCGCGAGCGCCTCCTCGAGCCGCTCCGGCGGGAGCTGCACCACCTCGCGGAGGATCTCGCCGAGCGGGCGGCCGCACAGGTAGGCGGGCGCGTTCGCGACGAGCGCGGTGCGCTCGCGTCCCTCGGGCGGGGCGAGGGGGATGATCTCGGTCTGGACTTCGTCGGACATGGCGGATCTCGTGGAACGCCCGAGGCGCTCCGGATCGTCCCTACTCGCCTCCCGGCGTCGGGTTCGGCGTGGGGACTGGACCGGGGCTCGGCGCCGGTGCGCCGGGCTGTGGCGCGGGGGTCGTCTGTTGCGGCGGCTGGGGGACCTCCCCGCCGGGCGGCGGCACGTCGGGCTGCGAGTCGAGCCGGTCGACCGGCGTCCCCTCCTCCGGCGTGGGGAGGATCCGCCGGCGGGTGGGCCCGGGCGGCGGCACGACGTCCTGCGGCTGGGCGCCGTCGCCGCCGGGCGCCTGGCCCGGGATGGTGACGCGCTCGCCGGCGCGGCCCGGGCCGCCGAGCTCGAGGCGCGAGGTCTCGTCGAGGACGCCCGCGTGCATGCGGGCGAAGGGGCCCGCCTTCCGCTCGAAGTCGACCGCGACCTCGTACTTCGGCGACCGGCCGTAGAACTGCTCGATGAACTCCTGCTGCTCCTTGCGCTTCCGCTCGTAGATCCGGCGGTAGTCCGACTCGTCCCGGATGATGTACGGCGTGAGGAAGACGAGGAGGTTCGTCTTCTGCTTCGTGGTCACCGTGTCGCGGAAGAGCCAGCCGAGCAGCGGCAGGTCGCCGAAGAACGGCACCTTCTTCACCGTCTTGATCGACCGCTCCTGGATGAGGCCGCCGGTGACGATCGTCGACTGGTCCTTCGCGATGATCTGGGTCTTCACGGTGCGCTTCGAGGTGGTCGGGCCGAGGATCGGGTCGTTGCTCGTGATCTCCTCGTTCTGGATGTCCATCACGAGGCGGACGTTCCCGCCCTCGTTGATCTGCGGCTTGATCTTGAGCCGCAGCTCGACCGGCTGCCGCTGGATCGGCGCGACGAGGGAGCTCAGGCCTGAGGTGGCGGCGGTCGTCGCCGTCGCGGCGCTCCCGAGGAGCGACGAGAGCCCCGCCGGCGTGTAGCCGGCCTGGAACGGGACGTTCTGGCCGACGGTGATCTCCGAGTCCTCGTTGTCGATCGCCATGATGTGCGGCGTCGAGAGGACGTTCACGTCGGAGGAGGTTTGCAGCGCCTGGATGAAGATGCCGATCGACGAGATGTTGAGGCCGAGCTTGGAGAACTCGGTCGAGATCGGGCCGGAGAAGCCGGTGAGGAACCCGCCCAGCGAGACCGCGCTCTGGAGGCTCGTGGAGTTGACCCGGCCCGGCTCGGACGCGATCGGGAAGAAGGCGGTGTCGCCCTTGTAGTTGACCGGGACGGCGGCGTGCGCGCCGACGCCGAACTGGATCTCGTCCCGGATGCCGACCTCGAGGATCACCGCCTCGACGAAGACCTGGCGGCGGGCGCGGTCGAGCTGCGTGATGAGCCGCTGCACGGCCGCGAAGTCCGAGCCGCTCGCCTGGACGAGGAGCGCGTTCTGCGCCTTGTCCGCGGTGATCTTCACCTCGCCGCTGAAGAGCTCGGCCGTGTCCGAGCCGTGCGGCACGACCGCGGCCGGCGCCGCGGGCGCGCCCGTCGGCGTCCGCGCGGGCGTGGTGACCCCGGGGACCGTCGGGGTCGTCCCGCCCCCCGTCGTGCGGCCCTTCGCCTGCCCCGAGGCGAGGTTCGAGAGCGTCGTCGCCATGTCCTCGGCGTTCGCGAAGCGCAGGAAGACGACGTGGATCCCGCCCCCGCCCGTGCCCGGCATGTCGAGCTGTTCGATGAGGTCGAGGATGCGCTGGAAGCTCTTCTCGTCGGCGATGACGATGAGCTTGTTCGTCCGGTCGTCGGGGATGATCTTCGACACCGAGACGCGTTCCGCGGACCCGCCCGTCACGGTGGGCGCCCCGGCGGCGGGCGGCGCCCCCGGCGCGGCGGGCGCGGCCGGCGTCGCGGGGCGGCCCGACTGGAGCAACGCGCCCTTCGCGCCGGGCCGGCCCTGCGCCTGGAAGATCTGGTTGATCTTGTCGGCGATGTCCTTCGCCGCGGCGTAGCGCACCTGGACGATGCGGACGAGATCGCCGGCGCCCTGCCGGTCGACCGCCTCGAGGAGCCGCTCGATCCGCCGGATGTTGAGGCCGACGTCGGTCACGATGAGCATGTCCGGCGGGATCGAGATGACGTCCGCGCCCTGCGGCGAGACGAAGTTCGAGATGATGCCCCGCATCTGATCCGAGTCGGAGTAGGAGAGCCGGATCAGCTTCGTGACCGGCTGCTCGTTCGCGGGCGTCCCGGACTCGGGGTCGGTGTAGAGCGGGATCGGGTTCTTCTTCGCGTCCGCGCTGCGGATGAGCTTGTAGTAGCGGCCGGTCGAGTAGATCGAGATGTTGTTCGCGTTCAGCGCGACGAGGAACGCGGCGTAGGCCTCCTCCGCGGTCACCGGCGTCTTCGAGAGGAGCGTGATCTTCCCGCGGACGACGTCGTCCGTGTAGATGAAGTTCCGGCACGTCCACCGGCTCGCCTGCTCGAGCACGTCGAGGACGTCGGCCTTGTTGAACGTCAGAATGAAGCGCCCCTGGAGCGGGACGCACTTCGTCTCGGGGCGGATGGGGTCAGCCTTGGTGCCCGCCTTCGCGCCGCCGGGCGCGGGGGCCGCCGTCGTGCCCGCGGGGGCGGGTCCCGGCGCGGGCGGGGCGCCCGGGGGGCGCGCGACGCCCGGCGCGGGCGGCGGCGGGAGCTGTGGCGGGGTCTGCTGGGGGGGACGCGGCGGGCGCGGGGCGCCCGGCGCGCGGAACGGACGCGGCGTGCGGGGCGCGTCTTCGCCGGTCTCGTCCGGCGCGACCTGCGCGAGCGCGACGGCGGGAACGAGGGCGAGCGTGACGAGGAGCATGCGCATGCGGCTTGCTTTCCGTTGCGGGTTCACGGACCGCTGATGTGAGCTTCCTTGCGTATCACCTGGCCCCCGCGCTCCAGCTCCACCGTGAAGGTGCCGGACTCGCGGAGCTTCTGGTACAGCTCCAGCGCCTTCTCGGGCGAGTTGAGCTCGTACCCGTTCACGCGCTGGACGACGTCGCCGTTCTCGATGCCGATCGACGAGTAGATGGAGCCGGGCTGGATCGAGAACAGCTTGAAACCGTTCGCGGCGCCGTTCTTGAACGACGGGACGATCCGGGCCTGGGTCGCGACCTTGTTGAGGTCGCCGAGGGTCGACTCGATGACGCTCCGGTCGACCTCGTAGCGGTTGTCGGCGAGCTGCCGGACCCCGCCCACCGCCGGGCCGCCGGGGCGCGGGGGGGGCACGGGCGCGGTGCCGAGGTTCGGCGCCTCGGCCGGCGGCGCGCCGGTGCCGGGATCGAAGTCGAGGAACTCCTTCGTCCCCCCGTTGCAGATGATCGCGACCACGCGGAAGCCGTTCCCGGTGACGTCGCGGTCGTCCTTCACTCGCTCGACGCCGAGGAGCCGGACGGCGCCGAGCTCGTCGCCGACGCCGAGGACGTGCGTCTCGCGGCTGGCGAGGTCGCTGATCGTCGCGAGCGAGAACCGCGGCCGGTCGGCGATCACGCCCGCGACGAGCTGCATGCGCAGGTCGCTCTTCATCGGGGAGGCCCTCGCGTCGTCGCAGTTGCGCGGCACGGGCGGCCCGACGGGGCCCGCGTCCGCGGCGCGCGGCGGCTGCTGCCCGATGAGCCGGTAGAGCGCGTCGGTGTCGAGCGACACCGGCAGCATCGGCTTCGGCGCCGGAGGGGGCGCCGAGGCGAGGTCCACCTCGGGGCGCGGGCGGATGATCGCGCCGAGCACGGTGTTTACCGTGCGCGCACCGAGCCACGCGGCGGCGAAGAGGAGGACGAGGTTCGCCGTCCAGGCGTACTTGCGGAAGAAGAGGTCGAGCATGGTGCCGGCCCGGACGGATCGAGCAACCGACGTGCCACCGGCGCCGTCGCGGGGCTATCTTCAACCATCCGCGATCACGCTGGAATTCCTGGGCTCCACTGGGGCCTACACGCGGGGAGTGGGCCGCCCTGCCATATTGGCAAACGGCCCGCGCGGCCTGGGGTGCGGCTGCCAGAATGTCAGCCGCTCCTCGCGCGATCACTCCTCGTGCTCGGCGTCCTGCACGAGCCGGCCCGCCTCGTCGCGGTCGAGCTTCCGGTAGATGGTCCGGGCAGCGATGCCGAGGATCTGCGCGGCGAGGTTCTTGTCGCCCTTCGTCTGCTCGAGGGTCCGCCGGATGACGAGCCGCTCGACCTCGTCCATCGGGGTGCCGAGCGGGATGACGATCGCCGCGCCGGCGGCGAGCAGAGCGGCCGGCGGCTCCGCGCTCATTGCGGCGGCGCGGATCGGCTCGGGGAGGTCGCCGAGGTCGAGCACCTCGCCGCCGGCGAGGATCACCGCGCGCTCCACCGCGTGCTGCAGCTCGCGCACGTTGCCCGGCCAGGCGTACCGCTCGAGGGCGGCCGCAGCCGCAGGGGAGAAGCCGGTCACCTTCTTCGGGAGCCCGTCGGCCACGCGACGCAGGAAGAAGCTCGCGAGCGGGAGCACGTCCTCGCGCCGGTCGCGCAGCGGCGGGAGCCGGACCGAGACCACGTCGAGCCGGTAGAAGAGGTCCTCCCGGAACCGCCCGGCCTTCGCCTCCGCGGCGAGGTCCTTGTTCGTCGCGGCGACGATCCGCACGTCCACCCGCAGGGGCTCGGTTCCGCCGACCCGCTCGAGGACGCCGTCCTGCAGGAACCGCAGGAGCTTTACCTGGACCGCGGGTGACATCTCGCCCACCTCGTCGAGGAGCAGCGTGCCCCCGTGGGCGCGCTCGAACCGGCCCTCCTTGCGCCCGGCCGCGCCGGTGAAAGCGCCCTTCTCGTGGCCGAACAGCTCGGACTCGAGGAGGCCCTCCGGGATCGCCGCGCAGTGGATCGGCACGTAGGGCCCGGCGGCGCGCGGCGAGAGATCGTGGACGAGGCGCGCGGCGAGCTCCTTGCCGGTGCCGCTCTCGCCCCCGAGGAGCACCGTCGCGTTCGTGGGCGCGACCTGGCGCAGGGTCTCGAGCACGGCGCGGAACGCGGGCGCGTCGCCGAGGAGCCCGCCCGGACCGGGCGTGAGCTCCGCGAGCCGCGCCTTGAGCGCGCGGTTCTCGGCGACGAGCGAGGCGCGCTCGAGCGCCAGGCGCACCGACTTCACGATGGCGTGCCGCTTCACCGGCTTCGTGAGGAAGTCGTACGCGCCCTCCTTCATCGCGGCGACGGCGGTCTCGACCGTGCCGTAGGCCGTCATGAGGACGACCTCGGTCTCGGGCGCGAGCGCCTTCACGGCGCGGAGGAGCTCGTCGCCGCCCATCCCGGGCATCATGAGGTCCGTCACCACCACGGCGGCGCGCTCGGTGCGGAGCGCGTCGAGCGCCGCGGCGCCCGTCCGCGCGAGGGCGACCCGCCACCCCTCGCGCTCGAAGATCTTCCCGAGCGACTCGAGGTTCGACGTCTCGTCGTCGACGATGAGGACGAGGGGGCTCACGGACCGAGAGAGGATACGACGCGGCGCCGCCGGCGGGCTATGGCGCTCGCGGGGGCGGGGAGAGAGGGGCGGAGCGCGCCGGCGGCGAGCGGTGGACCCCGAACGCAACCCGGATGTCCTCGCCGAACACGTGGGCGGCGCCCGCGGCGGCGAGGACGAGGAACGCCGTCACGAGCGCCCACTCCACGAGCCCTTGCTTCATCGCGGGGGACTCTGACGGAGGCGAGCCCGGGGCGCAAGCCGGCGCTTGCAACCCCTCCCGCAGGGGTGCCTATCATGCGGGCCATGCGTCTGCTCGCCCTCCTGGCCGCGCTCGTCGCGGCCGCTCCGCCGCCGGCCCGCGCGGCCGATCCGAAGCCGAAGATCGCGGTGCTCGACCTCACCGCGAACGGCGCCTCCAAGGAGCTCGCGAGCGCGGCGGGCGGCATCGCGGCGAACGAGCTCGACCGGATGGCGACCTTCCAGATCGTCACCTCGGACGCGATCCGGAACATGCTCGCGTTCGAGAAGCAGCGGCAGATGCTCGGCTGCACCGACGCGGGCTGCATGGCCGAGATCGGCGGCGCGCTCGGCGTGGACTGGCTCATCTCCGGCAAGGTGACGAAGCTCGCCGCCTCCCCGGGCGTGCCCGAGACCTACTCCCTCGACCTCACCCTCACGAACGTCCGCAAGGCGCAGCGGGAGAGCTCGGTGATCGAGTCGGCGAAGACCGAGTCCGAGCTCGTGCAGAAGACCGGGAAGGCGGCGCAGAAGCTCGTCTCCAAGATCCTCGCCGGGCGCACCGGCCGCCTCGTCGTCACGACCGCCGAGATCGGCGCGACCGTGATCGTCGACGAGCAGGTGCGAGGGACGACCCCGCTCCGGGCGGCGGTCCAGCTGCCCGCGGGCCCGCACGCGGTCACCGTCGAGAAGAAGGGCTTCGTCGCCTACCAGCGCGACGTGCAGGTCGAGTCGGGGAAGGTGATCGAGGAGCGCGTCTCGCTCGTGCCGAGCCCGGACTTCGTGCGGGAGTACGAGTCGCGGCAGAAGAAGCTGCGGCTCGGCGCGTGGATCTCGACCGGCATCGCGGCGGCGGGCATCGCCGCGGCGGTCGCGCTCCAGATCAGCGCGAACTCGCTCTACGGCAACGAGAGCACGCCCGGGACCTTCCTCTACGACCGGGCGAAGCTGCAGGACGGCGTCGAGGTCCTGAACGGCACGGACCTCAGAACCGAGGCGAATCAGCTGAAGAGCGACATCGAGACGCGCCAGACGATGTCGTACGTGGCGCTCGGCGTGGGCGCTTCCGCGGCGGTGGCCGCGACCTACTTCTGGATCGCGGGCGACGATCCGAACAAGTACGCCGGCTTCGCGGATCGCACCGCGCGCCTCGACGTCACGCCGCTCCCGGGCGGCGCCATGGCGGCGGCGACGCTGCGCTGGTAGCGGAGCCGCGGCGGCTGCCGCTCCGAGACGCCGGAGTGGGGCACGCGGTACCTGAACGCGAGCGGTGCTGCGCGAGCGGAAGACAGCCGCTCGGGCTCGCGCCCGAAGGCGCGAGCCCTCGGTGCTAGGCCTTCGGCTCGGCGGCGGGAGCCGCGGCCTCGGCGGGCGCGGCCTCGGTCTTCGTCTTCGACTTGCCGGCCTTGGCGCGCTTCGCGGCGCGGTTTTCCTTGGCCTCGACCTTCTTCGCCGCGGCAGGCGCGGGGGCGGCCTTCGCCTCCGCCTTCGGCGCGGCGGAGCCCGGCGTCGCCGCGTACCGGGTCCTGAACTTCTCGATCCGGCCGGCGGTGTCCATGATCTTCTGCTTGCCGGTGAAGAACGGGTGGCAAGCCGAGCAGATCTCGACGTGGAAGTCGCCGCGCGTCGAGCGCGTCTCGATGACGGCGCCGCAGTTGCAGACGATCTTCGCGGCCTTGTAGTCGGGGTGGATCGCTTCCTTCATGACGTCCTCTGGGCCGCTTGCACGCTCGCCTTCAGGCGCTCGCGTGGTCCGGGCCGCTCGTGTGAACCGCGGGATCTAGTCGGATCGGGGGCTTGGGTCAAGCTCGGGGGAGCCGCGGCTACTTGCCGCCCCCCACCATCATCTTGAAGAACTCGTCGTGGTTCTTCACCTGCCGGAACTTGTCGAGCATGAACTTCATCGCCTCGACGTTGTCGAGCCCGTTCAGGATGGTCTGGCGCAGGATGTAGATCTTCGAGAGCCAGTCCGCCGGGAGGAGCAGCTCCTCCTTGCGCGTGCCGGACTTCCCGATGTCCATGCAGGGGAAGATCCGCTTCTCCATGAGCTTTCGGTCGAGGACGATCTCCGAGTTCCCGGTGCCCTTGAACTCCTCGAAGATGACCTCGTCCATGCGTGAGCCGGTGTCGACGAGCGCGGTCCCGATGATGGTGAGGGAGCCGCCCTCCTCGACGTTCCGGGCCGCGCCGAAGAACCGCTTCGGCTTGTGCAGCGCGTTCGAGTCGACGCCGCCGGAGAGGATCTTGCCGGAGGACGGGACGGTCGAGTTGTAGGCGCGCGCGAGGCGGGTGATCGAGTCGAGGAGGATCACCACGTCCTTCTTGTGCTCGACGAGGCGACGCGCCTTCTCGATCACCATCTCCGCGACCTGCACGTGCCGGGTGGCGGGCTCGTCGAAGGTGGAGGCGACGACCTCCCCCTTCACCGTCCGCTCCATGTCGGTGACCTCCTCGGGCCGCTCGTCGATGAGCAGGACGATGAGGGTCACCTCGGGGTGGTTCGAGGTGACCGCGTGCGCGATGTGCTGGAGGAGGACGGTCTTGCCGGCGCGGGGTGGGGAGACGATGAGGCAGCGCTGCCCCTTGCCGATCGGCGAGAAGAGATCGACGACCCGGGTCGTCATCTCGTTCGGGTCGTACTCGAGCCCGAGGCGGCGGGTGGGGTAGAGCGGGGTGAGGTTGTCGAAGAGCACCTTCGTCGAGTTCTCCTCGGGCGCCTCGCCGTTGATCGAGTCGACCTTGAGGAGCGCGAAGTAGCGCTCGCCTTCCTTCGGCTGCCGCACCGTCCCGCGCACGGTGTCGCCGGTGCGCAGGTTGAAGCGCCGGATCTGCGACGGCGAGACGTAGATGTCGTCGGGGCCGGCGAGATAGCTGAAGTCCGGGCTGCGCAGGAAGCCGAACCCGTCGGGGAGCACCTCGAGCGTGCCCTCGCCCGCGACCTCCAGGTCCTCGGCCTTCTGCTCCGCGACCTTCGACTGGGCCTGGAGGATCGCGAAGATGAGGTCCTGCTTCTTCAGCGCGCCCGCCGCCTCGATGTCGAGCGTGCGGGCGAGCCTCGCGAGCTCGGCGACCTTCATGTGCTTGAGGTCCGTGAGGCTCGACGACGGGTTCGCGGCGGGGGGAGCGGCGGCGGGCATGTCGGCTTCCGGTGCTGGAGGCGGGGATCGCGGGAGCGATCGGAGGCGAGCCCGGTCTCGAGGCGTCAGGACCGGTTGGGGGGGGAGAACCGGAACCTATGTGGTCGTCCGGAGCGTGTCAACGCCCGTTCCCGTGCCCCCACGGTCCGCGCTAGAGTCCGGCGCGCCGGGCCGGAGCGACCGGCGACCGGAGCGGGAAAGCCCGGATGCCTGGAGGCGAATGACGACCCAGTCGATCGAGACCGTCATCGCCGGATCGAAGGCCTTCGCGATCGCGCTCCTCGGTCCCCTCGCGGAGCGGGTCGGCACGCGCCCGCGCGTCGCGGCCGATCCCGCGCACGCCGCCGAGCTCTGCAAGGAGGGCGGCCTCGTCGTGGTCGAGTTCCAGGGCGAGGCCTCGCTCCGGGCGATCGAGGCGCTCCGGCGCGCCGCGGCGGCGGTCCGGCTCGTCGTCGCGGTGCCGGTCGCGCACGACGCGTCGGTGCCCGCCCTCCGCGCGCTGGGCGCCGATCTCGCGCGCTGGGACGGCAGGCCCGACGCGGTGCTCGGCGTCGTGACCCGGCTGCTCGGCAAGGCCGCGGCTGCGGCCGCGCCCGCCGTCGCGAAGCCGGTCGTCGCGCCGCCCGTCGCCGCGAAGCCCGTCGCCGGGTTCCCGGGCGCCGCGAGGCCCGCGCCCGTCGCGCCCCCCGCCGTGCCGCCACCGCTGGCCGCTCCGGCGCCCGCCGCGGCGGGGACCTGGCCCTCGAACGTGCCCGGCCAGGCCGATTCGGCCGCCGCGATCGCCCGCCGGCTCGCGGGAAAGCTCGATCCGCCCGGGACGATCTTCGGCGCGGTGGGTGCGGTGCTCGGAAACCTCACCGATCTCGAGCGCGCCGTCCTCTCGGGCGCGCCCCAGGCGGTGGACGTCGAGCCCGTACGCCGCGCGGCGGTGATGCGCGTCCGGATGGCGATCGCGCTCGCGACCGCGCCCGGCGCGGGAGCCGGCGCGGACGAGGCGGCGGTGCCGGCGCTCCTCTGTGAGATCGACGCCCTCCTCTCCGAGGTGAGCGCGCTCGCGTCGGCCGCCCCGCCCGAGCTCCAGCCGGCGCTCGATCAGATCCGGAACGCGATGGTGAAGGAGGCGATCGATTTCTCGGAGGCGGCGCACCGCGCGCAGCCCGCCAGGCAGCTCGCCCCGGCGGCCGCGCCCGCACCGAGCGCGCCGCGGGGCCGCGCCGCGCAGGCGCGGGTCGTCTCCGTCTCGCGCGCCGAGCTCGAGATCGAGCAGGCGCAGACGAGCCGGGCGCGAAA
>Ga0137379_10003070_pt1 | contig 15547 bp, 10 predicted proteins | sample SagtaG_18_FD_104812 | JGI IMG/M metagenome (GOLD analysis project Ga0137379, IMG submission 104812) | Vadose zone soil microbial communities from Sagehorn Ranch, Mendocino, California, USA - Sage2_L_80_16 metaG | ecosystem: Environmental > Terrestrial > Soil > Vadose zone | place: USA...
GCGGCAGCATCCATCCGCGTGATCTCGCCTTTCTTCGCAAGCCGGTAGTTCATCGAACCGGAAACGTCCACGAGCAGCCCCGTAACTCCCGGCAGCACATCGAGTCCCGCGATGCCCTTCAGCATCGCTTTTTCGATTGCTTCCTGGAGTTTCGGAGCGTGCCGCGCCGCGGTGACGAAGCGGAACGGCTGAGCGCGGGCGATGCCCTTCTCCAGTCGATCCGCAACCAGTTTCGGCGCAACGCCCGCAGCCAGCATCAACCGCAGGTTGCGCAGCACCGCCATCCCACCAAGCTTTCCTTCGCGCAGCAGCCGCTCCCAGGTCTCGCGCTTGTCCTTCCCTGCGGACAGAGCAACCTCCCACGTGTCGGGAGATTCGAGCGTGTTCTCGACGAGCTTTTTCCAGAGTGCGGCCTGCTCCGCGTTTTTCGGCTTGGCGTGGCAGAGGAACAGAACGTCACGCAGCTTCACTGTGCTTTCGCGGTTGTACTTCGCTAGCTGGTAGGCGTCGAACTTCGTGAACGCCGCGGCGAGACCACGCTTCACACCGGCGGAGAGCGGCTCCTTGCGCGCTTTCCAATAGAGCGCAACGAACTCGCCGAGTTCGTCCGCGCGCTGGATCACGTGCTCAAGCGTTTCCGCCACGAGACGGCCTGCGCCTTTGCGCCGCGCCAGTTCGCGGACAAGGAACAACGGCACATGACGAAGTTGCACGGTGTCGCGGGCTTCGCGCGCGAGCGCGGCCACGTCCTCGGGCTTGTTGCATGCCACGAGTTCCGCAATGCGCTTCGCGATGTCGTTGCCCTTCTCGTAGAAAGTGTCTTCCCAGAGTAGGCAAGTCAGCACCGTGCGCCGCAGTTCGCGCCGCGGATCGACCCGCTGCGCCACCGCCCCTTCATGCGTTTTCGCCGCAAACATGCGCTTCCACACATTCATCTTCGTCATTTTCACCGTTGCTCCTTTCTCTCGGAGCTTTTCGCTCCGGAACCTTGTTCCGGAGCAATTCACTCTGGGTTTAATCGAGAAACGCCAGAAAGCGCATGGCCATCGAGCGATTCTCGGTGTTCATCAAAACGCGATGCCAACCCTCAAGACAAATGGTCTTGTGGTCAGGGTGGGTAATCTCACCCTGAACGTAAACCAACGCATCCCGCTTCATCATTCGGAAGCCAAGTTTGCGTTCGCTTTCCGGCAACGCGTTGTACGCCATCGAGGTCAAACCTCGCGGATATTTACCGGACACGTACACCGTTTCGCCGCCGCTGCGGTAGCAAAATTCGGCCCAATGTGGCTTGCTTCCGTTACCGCGAGACAGCGGTTCGTAACGCAAGACACGCAAGGGATCGGCTTCGATATTTTTCGCCGGGACAAAGAACCATTCGCCCTGGCGAACAAACGCCGCGTTTCGGCGCCGGAAACCATGCTTTCGCCTGAGTCCCAACGCTTTCTCACGAAGCCGCACCTCGGCCGGCTTAAGTGCGATCTGCGCTCCCGCCACAGTACTCACTGGCTCATCCTCGGGGATGGCCGCGACGAACCAGTGGCCTTCGTCCTGGCCACACAGGAACTTTTGCTTGGCCTGCACATGACCAGCCTCATCGAACTGCCGGCTAAGTAATAACAAATGCTTTTTCTTGGGCTGAGCATTGAGTACCAAAAGCTCGTGATTCGTGCCGGTCAAAGTGCGAATTTCGAAGAAGAATCCTCGTTTGTCCCGCCGAATATCCAGAACAAGGCCAAGATCCTCGCCACGAGAGTCCACTCGCCGCCAGCCCCTCGCGAGCGGCGCAACTTCCACCATCTTGACGCGAGCGCCCATTTGGGAAAAAAACCTTTCCAGATTGCTGCCCACTGCTTTTTCCTTTCTAAGACTGTCAATGCAGTCGGAATGTGCCTAAGTTTAGGAAGTTCGACCCCTGATCAACTTCCAGTTGAAAACAATAACGCGACCTGTATTTTTCACTGCAACATCTCCTTTCGAAAACTGCTGGACGGGAACAAACGGTCAGGGAACATTAGGTGCTCTGCCTCTGAGCTACTGACCCGCCGTTTCTAAAGCAATTGCTTGAGAGTTTCGATGGATCAGGTGGGATTCGAACCCACGTCCTCCCGCGTAGTAGGCGAAGTAACCCTGTCCTTCACCACGTCCAACTTCGTCGCCTTTCGGCAAATTCGTGCCGGGAGGAAAATCGAGCAGAGTAGCGGGACCACAGTCCCGCGTCGTTTCACAGACGAAGTAACTCTTCTCCGCACCATCCCGGCTGGTCCAATGGGAACGATCGGTTCGCGTTTATTATTTGAGCTGCTTACCTCTTGTGGAACAGGCGGCTTTTCGATGCCGCATCTCTCCGGTTGCCCAGAGCGCTCTCTTTTGTCGAAGTAACGCGTACCTTCGCCACACCGGTTCTTTTTGTGGCGGGAATAATCGGCACAAGACATCTCCAATGCTCTGCCACTGAGCTACAACTGCTTTCGCAGTTGGTGGGAATCGAACCCACGACAGTTGGTTCCGAAGTAGCCCGCGCCATCACCACGCCACAAACTTTTCTTCGATTCTTCGTTACATCTCCATGTCCTTGTTTCTCTCCTTCGAACACCCACACACGTAGCGTCTTCACAGAAACGCTCGGTTGTTGACCAAGTCATAAACAAAGCCGGGAGGAATTGGCGCTTACGGGCTTAGCCGATTCAAACCGCAGGCCTCGCGGTCCTACCAGACGAAGTAACCGTAAACTTCACCATCCCGGGAGATTGGCGTCGGGCTATTTCACTCTATTTAAATGACTTAGCGGGATTAGCTTAGACTCGCGCGAAAGAGCATAGATCGCCGCCAAGCCATCCCAACCTATTCATTGGGTCAGATTGTGTATGCGACGACATCCATTGCTCTCCACGCTCAGTAAGGACTGCAGAGAAACAGCAGCTTGCAACTGAGGTAACGACAAAGTAAACGAGAATAGAAAATCTGTCAAGCGAAAATTGCGATGACCCAAAAATAATTCCAGTTCCGGAGTTTACATCTTTATTTTGAAGCACTTAGTGAGAGCTAGCGATGCAGTTGGTGCGCGAGCCACGTTTTCATGTGCGGCTGTGCGCGTCAGGCGACGACTCCGCTGTCTTTGCTTAACTTGGCTTCCCGTTCGCGAGCAAGCAGCACGATCAGTCGCGCCGTCTCTTCCACGTCCATGGCGGTGTTGTCCACAAGAACCGCGTCGGCCGCGCGAAGGAGCGGAGACACTTTCCTCTCGGTGTCGCGCCTATCGCGCTCGCGAATTTCCTCCAGCGCTTTCTCGGCGTTTACATTCTCGCCTTTCTCGATGTGTTCTTTGGAGCGACGTTCGGCGCGCGCTTCAGGCGTGGCTTCCAGAAAGATTTTCAGCTCGGCGTTTGGAAACACCACGGTTCCGATGTCGCGACCTTCCATTACTACTCCACCGCCGGCGCCCGCGCGCTGTTGCTGGGCCACAAGTATTTTGCGCACGCCCGCGACAGTAGCCACGCGCGATGCCGCCTGTGCAACTTCATTGGTGCGAATTGACTGTGTAACGTCCACACCGTCGAGGAAGACTTGATTGTGGATGCATGGGTCCTGCAGAGTGGGCGGTACCGGACGAAGTTCAATCTGTGTGTCGCGAGCGAGAGCTTCAAGCTCGTGCTCTGACGAAAGCGCCATGCCGCCGCCCTGCAGCGCGTTTAACGCCAACGCGCGATACATTGCTCCGCTATCCAGATAAGTGTAGCCGAGCTTCTGCGCCACCAGGCGAGCCACACTGCTCTTACCAGACCCAGCCGGCCCGTCAATGGCAATCGTAAGTTTTTTTCTGAGCTTCATTGGCGAAGCAGCGATCGGGTTTTTATTTCCCGCGACAAGGCAGCCTCGCTAAAAACCCATAATGTTATAGCCGCAATCGACGTAAATCGTTTCGCCGGTGATGCCCGAACCTGCGCTGGAAAGCAAAAATGTAGCAGTCCCGCCGACTTCAGCCGGGTCGACGTTGCGCTTGAGCGGAGCGCGGTCCGCATGAGCCTTGAGCATTTCCCCCAAGTTCGAGACTCCACGTGCGGCCAACGTCTTGATAGGCCCGGCCGAAATGGCATTCACGCGAATGCCCTTTGGGCCGAGATCGCTCGCCAGATAGCGCACAGTCGCTTCCAGCGCGGCTTTAGCTACTCCCATGACGTTGTATCCCGGCACCACCTTTTCCGCGCCGTAATAAGAGAGCGTCACAACGCCCCCGCCTTCGGTCATGAGCGGCGCCGCCGCACGTGAAACTGCGATCAAGGAATAGACGCTGACGTCGTGCGCGATCCGGAACCCTTCACGTGAGGTATTGATGAACTCGCCTTTCATTGCGTCAGCTGGAGCAAAGGCCACACTGTGAACGATACCCTGCAGCGTACCGTACTGGGATTTCAATTCGTCGAAGAGTTTCGCAATCTGCTCATCAAAAGCAACGTCGCACATGTAACCTTCCGCACCCGGCAGGTCGGCAATCAAATCCTTCGCCTCCTGTTCGAGCCGTTCATTCTGGTAACAAATTGCGAGCCGCCAGCCAGACTCCTGCAATTTCTGCGCGATGGCCCACGCAATGCTTCTCTTATTGGCCAGCCCAAAGACAACGGCCGTTTTTTGCGATTCGCTCACGAAATCCTCGAAAGAGAAAGTTGTTGTCAGTGATCCGTTCCAACCAACTTCAAAAAAGCCTCGAAGAGTTTATCAGCCTTTTCGCGGCGCTCGCTACTCGTTTGCCACACTGATCGCGAGACTTCAGATGCGATGAAAAGCGCGCTCGATTTCTTTGACGGAATAGCGCAGAACGACGGGGCGCCCATGAGGACAGCTCATCGGGCAATCTGTCTTGGCCAATGCGCCGAGCAGCCATTCCATCTTGGTTTGGTCGAGAGGCATGTTCACTTTGATCGCGGCGTGACATGCGGTAGATGCGGCAATCTTTGCCTGAAGTGTCTCGATGGAGATGGCTGCATTTTCGCGCTCGATTCCATCCAGAATTTCGGTCAGCAGTTTTTCAGCGTCACCGGAAATGATTCCGGCGGGCATAGACTGAATTGCAAAACTGCGGGGCCCCATCGGCTCGACTTCAAACCCGTTCGCGGAGAGTTCCTCGGCAATTTTTTCGTAGGTGACAATCTGACGCGGCGAAAGCTCCACCACTATCGGCATCAGCATCCGCTGTGATTCCACTTTCCCGGCGCGGCGCGCTTCAAGATGCTGTTCGAACAGGACTCGCTCGTGCGCCACGTGCTGATCCACAATCCAAAGTCCCTGACCATTTACCGCGATAATAAAACTGGAGCTGACCTGGCCGAGCGGCTTCAGGTCGGCGATCTGGTCAGGATGTGGAAGCGAAGCAGGTGCGTCGCCGTTTGCGCCGGCGAGATTCCCAGCCCAGTTCGGTGCGGCGGGAACTCGAAGGTTGATAGACGGCGCGCCGCCACTCAACGATGAGCCTGGTTCGAAGGCAAAACGCTGTTCAACAGGTTGCACCGGTGCAGAAGAAAGATCGAAGCCAGCGTCGGAGCCAACGCCGCTTCCGAGGCCAATCTCTTCCATCCCGGGAATGACTGCGCGGGGGATGCCGACGCCAACCGGAGCCGGTGTGATGGGAGCAAGCGAGGAAGCCTGCCCTGTCCACCTCGAAAAATTGGCCCGGGCGTGTTCCGGTACAGCGGTGCCCGCGGCAACTGCAAAACTAGCGATCGGCCGGGCATTCATCAGCGCCTGCCGAATGGCGTCTCGCGCGGCGTCGTGTACAAACTGCGACCGCCGGAACCGCACCTCGATTTTCGCGGGGTGTACGTTTACATCCACTTCGTCGTACGGCATTTCAAGAAACAGCAGCGTAGCGGGAAAGATGGCGTGCGGATGGATATTGCGGTACGCCTCGTGAATCGCGTGCAGAATCAACCGGTCGCGAACGAGCCGCTTGTTCACAAAAATATAGATGCCATTGCGATTTGGCCGCTGAACTTCCGGCCGCGACGTGAATCCGGAAATCGTCAGCGTTGCCTTTTCTTCTTCCGGATCAAGCGCTGGTTCCGTGATGGCTGAGCGAAAGGGAGCTATGATAGCTGGAATTTCCACCAGTTCATCAAGCGCCTGCCGGCCAAAAAGTTGATACACGCGGTCCGCCAGTTTTTCACAAGGAGGACAATCGATGATGGTCTGCGTGGGCGTTGAGAGAACAAATTGTTTATCCGGATTTGCGAGCGCGTAGTGCGTCACGAGCGAGGCGATATGCCCAAGCTCGGTGGTATCCGATTTCAGAAACTTGCGCCGGGCCGGAACGGAGTAAAAAAGATCGGCGACACTGAGCGTGGTTCCAGCGGGAAGACCTGCAGGCTTCACGCCGAGCAGCTTGCCGTTTGCGAATTCTATGCGCGTGCCTTCAGCCTCGGCGGCGTCTCGGGTTTCAAGCAAAAGCCGCGAGACCGCCGCGATCGTAGGCAGCGCCTCTCCACGAAATCCGAGTGTTGAGATCGATAGCAAATCGTCGGCTGTCTTGAGCTTGCTGGTTGCGTGGCGCTCGAAAGCAAGTAACGCATCGTCGTGCGTCATTCCATGACCATCGTCAATGACGCGAATGATGCGCTTGCCGCCGGCTTCAATCTCGATGCGAATCGTCTTCGCGCCGGCATCCAGCGCGTTCTCGAGCAGTTCTTTCACCACCGAAGCGGGCCGCTCCACCACTTCGCCAGCGGCGATTTTGTTGGCGACAGCTTCCGGCAGTATGCGTATGCGGCTCATCGAGCTCTCTACTGTTCCTTGCTATGTTCCTTGAGGGCAATCCCGAGCTGGTCCAGCTGGAGCTTGTCCACCTCGGACGGCGATTCAGCCATAAGGTCCTGCGCGGCAGTGGTTTTTCCGAAAGCAATAACCTCGCGGATCGATTTTTCTCCGGCAAGCAGCATCACGACGCGATCAATGCCAAGCGCAATCCCGCCGTGTGGCGGCGTCCCGTAGGTTAGCGCGTCCAGGAAAAAGCCGAAGCGCTTGCGCAACTGCTCTTCACTCAGGCCCAGCGCCTTGAAAAGGCGCTCTTGAATATCCTGACGATGAATTCGAATGCTGCCCGATCCAAGCTCGTAGCCATTCAAAACCAGGTCGTAGCCCTTTGAACGTACTTCCCACGGCGCTGTTTCGAGCTTCTCAAGATCATCGTCGACGATTCCCGTGAACGGATGCTGCGCGCTGACCCAAGTCTTGTCCGATTCGCTCCACTCAAACAGCGGAAATCCGGTGATCCACAAAAATTTCCATTGCGATTTATCGATTACTCCGAGAGCTTCACCCAATTGCAAACGCAACTGTCCGGCAATGAGCGCGGCAGCCTCGGTGCCCTTAATCTGTTCCTTCGCGGAAACTGCGACGACCAAATCGCCAGTCTTAGCCCCACAAGCCTCGACCAATTTCTTAACATGATCCGCGCCGATCAGTTTCTCAACCGTGGAACTCAATCCTTCGGCAGCAACTTTAACGAAATAGGCACCTCGCGCGCCGAGCGATTTGGCTTTTTCCGTAAGTTCATCAAGCTGTTTGCGAGAGTAACCGGCTGCGCCGGGAGCAGCGAGAGCAAAGACGTTTGCTTCGATCTGAAGTTTTTCTTTCGCCTCCGGCGGAAAGCATGACGTCACCTCGTGCAGCTCCATACCAAATCGTAGATCGGGCTTGTCGCTGCCATACTTGCGAACCACGTCCTTATACAGCATGTGCGGAAACGGCGCTTCGGCTTTAATTGCGGCAACGGCGCACGCGCGCACCATCACTTGCTCGATCACGCGAAAAATATCTTCCTGGCGCGGAAAAGACATCTCCAGGTCAAGCTGCGTGAATTCCGGTTGGCGGTCAGCACGCAAATCCTCATCGCGAAAGCATTTGACGATCTGGAAGTACCGGTCGAGCCCGCCAATCATCAGAATCTGTTTAAAGATTTGCGGAGACTGTGGCAGCGCGTAAAACTGCCCGTGATGCACGCGGCTTGGAACCAGGTAATCGCGTGCCCCTTCGGGGGTGGACCGCGTAAGCATCGGCGTTTCGACTTCGATAAAGCCCATTTCGTCCATGGTCTTGCGGATTTCAAGAATGATTTTGTGGCGCAGCGCCAGGTTCGCGTGCGGTTTCGGGCGGCGCAGATCGAGATACCGAAAGCGCAATCGCGTCTCCTCCGCGGCATGGATCTGATCCTCAATGGGAAACGGCGGCGTCTTTGAATTGTTCAGAATGTGCAATTTGGTCGCGTTCATCTCGACTTCGCCAGTGGCCAACTCTGGATTTGCCTTTTGCCGCTGAACGACATTCCCTTCGACCGCGACGACGAATTCGCTGCGTGCCTGTTCGGCTTTCGCATGCGCTTCGGGCTGCGTCTCTTTGTTAAACACTACCTGCACGATACCAGTGCGGTCACGCACATCGAGAAACAACAGATTGCCGAGATCGCGGCGCCGAGCTACCCACCCGAGCACCACGGCGGGCTTGCCCGCGTCCGAAACGCGAAGCGCTCCGCAATAATGTGTGCGTTTCAAATTGCCAAGAAAATCCAACAAGAGCTCTCTCCCTCAATGGCACAGAATTCGCTCTGTGCTCTTTCTTTTCTCGATCTAGAGCGCAACCCAAGCATGCGCTTCGGCTTCCAACTTAAAAATCGTCCACTAGCCGCCGGATTTCCCCTGTTTAAGGAATTCGAGCAACTCCGGCTCCGTGAATTTTTGCTGCGTACCGTCTGCCAGGGTCTTTAGCGTCCACGAGCCTTCAGAGACTTCATTATCACCGAGGATCAGCGCGTAGCGCGAGCCGAGCTTGTCTGCGCGCTCAAGCGCTTTGCCGAATTTCAGCTCTGTGGGAGGCAGTTCGACGCTAAATCCCGCGTTCCGTAGATCCTTTGCAGCGCGGACCGCTGTGGCGTAAGCGCGTTCGCCCATCCACGCAACGTAAACATCGCGGCCCTGCGGCGTGGCGCCCTTTCCACTGTCCTGCAGCGAAAGAATCAGCCGGTCTTCGCCGATCGCGAAACCGATTCCTTTGGTAGGCGGCCCGCCGAGAAGTTCCATGAGCCCGTCATAGCGTCCGCCGCCGCAGACCGCATTCTGCGAACCGAGCCCTTTTGCGGTAATTTCAAAAGTTGTCCGCATGTAGTAGTCGAGCCCGCGAACCAGACGCCAATTTTCCTTAAAAAATACTCCACGCATTTCGAGCTGGCGTTTCACTGCCGCGTAGTGCGACGCGCAGTCCGGGCAAAGGTGATCGGCAATGCGCGGCAGCGTTGCGATAATAGCTTGTTCGTGCTCGAGCTTCGAATCGAGCACGCGAAGCGGATTGGTTTCGATGCGGCGCTGGCTGTCGGCGCCAAGCTGGTCCTTCACTTTTTCAAGTGCCGCTTTTAGCTTCTCCACGTATGCAGGGCGACAGTTGGGCGCATGGTGTCCGATCGAGTTGATGTCAAGCTCAACGGCGGTCAGGCCAAGCTTGTCGAAAAAAGTCATCACCATCTCAATGACTTCAGCGTCGATGGCGGGAGCATCGCCGCCACCAAGCACTTCCGCGCCAATCTGATAAAACTGCCGGTATCTTCCCTTTTGGGGCCGCTCGCGCCGAAACATCGGCCCCATGTAGTACAACTTCACTGGCTGCGGAAGTTGCTGCATCCCGTGCTCAATATACGCGCGACAAACACTCGCCGTCGCTTCTGGACGCAAGCTGACTGGAGTTTCATCGCGATCCTCGAACGAATACATCTCCTTCGAGACAACGTCGGTTTCAGCACCAATGGAGCGAGCAAAAAGTTCCGTCGGTTCAAAAATTGGCGGACGAATTTCGTCGAGACCAAACGTCTCGAACACATTCCGGGCAGTGTCTTCAACATAGTTCCAAAGCGCCGTTTCCGGCGGCAGAAGGTCGCGCGTGCCTTTGATCGCTTGGAATTTGGATTTGTTCGCCATGCTGTTTTTTTTCGAACCGCTTCGGTGAGCCGCAGCTACGAAGACTCGTTGCGATAAGTCTCCTTATACTCGACATATCGCTGCGCATAACGATCAATCGTCGCCTGATCGATTGCGGTCAGCGCGCGTTTCACTTTTCCCGGCGCACCCACGACAAGGCTACGCGGTGGTATAACAGTGCGCTCTGTGAGCAGCGTCCCCGCGGCCACGATACTTCCTTCCCCCACGACGACTCCGTTCAAAATCGTCGCGCGCATTCCTATCAGGCAGCGCGATTCAATTGTGCAGCCATGCAGCGTGACGGAATGGCCGACCGTGATGTCGTCGCCAAGAATCAGCGGGTACTCGTCTTTCATCACGTGCAGAATTGAGCCGTCTTGGATATTCGTGCGTGCGCCGATGCGAATGTAATTGACGTCACCACGTACCACAACCAACGGCCAGATGCTCGCGTCCTCACCGATCACCACGTCGCCGATGATCACCGACGCGACGTCGATGTAAGCAGAACTAGCAATGACGGGCCGCTTGCCTTTGTACGGTCGAATATCCGGCTGGCGTCGCACGACGATGCTGATTCCTTCCCCGCCGCGACTGCAAACGCGACTTAAGTCGTTTAAAATGTGAGATATAGAGTCGTCAGCCAGCGTGACGCGATTTGCATTGAAACGAAACCAGTCTCACACTGCGAAGCTTGGAAAGATAGCATCTGCACGATGGAGTGACAAGGAAAGGCCACAGATCAGCGCCGCTTCCGCCGCGCTAATCAATCTGGACGGATGGTCCAAGCGTCGAAGATCCAAGCTCATCAAGCCGCGCAACAATGGCCCGCGTGACACCGTAAAGACTCTTGGCGGCCGCGGCTTCTTCGCCAAGCGTAGCCACGGGCTTTCCGGTATCGCCGCCAATGCGGATCCGCGGATCAATTTCAATTTCGCCCAGAATCGGCACACCGTAGGCACGCGCCGTCTTTGCGCCTTCTCCATGACCGAAGATGTCTACGGGCTTGCCGCAGTGCGGGCAAGCAAACGTGCTCATATTTTCGACGACACCCAGCACTTCCACATTCACTTGACGAAACATTTCAATAGCCTTGCGTACATCGGCAAGCGCAACAGTGGAAGGCGTGGTCACAACGACCGCACCCGAGATCGCGACGGTTTGAATCAGAGTGAGCTGCACATCGCCGGTGCCGGGCGGAAGATCAATAATCAAATAATCCAGCTCGCCCCATTCCACGCTCCGCAAAAATTGCGTGATCACTCCATGAAGCATCGGGCCTCGCCAAATCATCGGCTTGTCACCGGGATTCAGCAAACCCATCGAAATCATCTTCAGGCCAGACACCTCGACGGGAATAATGTGCCGATCGGCCGTTGCCAACGGCTCCTGATTCGTGCCGAGCATAATCGGCACGTTCGGCCCGTAAACGTCCGCATCAATCAATCCGACTTTGTGTCCGAGTTTCGAAAGCGCCAGCGCCAGGTTGACGGCGACAGTCGTCTTGCCGACGCCGCCCTTGCCACTGGCCACCGCAACTAGATTTTTCACGCCGGGAATCGGCTGGCGTTCCGGCATTTGTTGCTGAGCTGCTGGTCCTGGAGGCATTTGTCCTCAATTTGCCAGCGAGTTTATCCCGCTGCGCTTCACACTATGTACTGGTCGCCCGATGCAATCAGGCATTCAGGCCATGACATTTCTTATATTTCTTCCCAGACCCGCAGGGACAAGGATCGTTACGCCCAACTTTCGCTCCTGCGCGAACAGGCTTTGGCGCTTCAGATTGAGTTGCGCCAGCCTGAAACCGCATCTCTTTTTCCTGGCGCTGTTGCTTGCGTTCCATTTCACGCGCAAACGCCGGAAGTGGTGCAGCACCGTCATCATTGACACGCGCAGCCGCGCTGGCAGCGGCGGCAAGAGGACGAGGAGCCGTAGGTGTCGACGGGGGCGCTCCCTGCGGTGGCGCATTGCCCTCCATCTGTACCTGCACGTTATAAAGATAGCGCACTGTCTCGTTGTCGATACGCGCCATCATGTCTTCAAAAAGAATGAACGCTTCTTTCTTGAATTCAACTAGCGGATCCTTTTGCCCGTAGCCGCGAAGCCCGATGCCTTCCTTCAGGTGATCGAGCGACAGCAAATGGTCTTTCCACTGGCCGTCCACCACGTCCAGAATGATTCGGCGCTCCAGCCAGCGCATCAGATCCGGCGTGAGCTGCTTTTCTTTGTCCTCGTATTTCTTTGCAACCGCTTCGGCAATCGCGTCCGAAAGCTGATCGTGATTCAGCGCAGCCGGATCAGCGCCAGCGGCCTTCGCGTCAACGCCGAACTGGCTGTTCACTTCGGCGAGAAATTGCGTGACATTCCACTGGCCTGGGTGCAATTCGCGGCCGCAATACGTGTCTACAAGTTCCCGTGCAATATCTTCAGCGATTCCAATCACATAATCCCGCTGATCTTTGCCTTCCAACGCGGAACGCCGGATGGCATAAATCGTCTCGCGCTGCTTGTTCATCACGTCGTCGTACTCAAGCAGGTGCTTGCGCGCATCGAAATTCTGCGCTTCAACCGACTTTTGCGCGTTCTCAATGCGTCGTGAAATCAGCTTCGACTCGATTGGCACGCCTTCGGTCATGCCCAGGCGGAACATCAAAGCCTTCACGCGTTCTCCGCCGAAGATCCGCATCAAATCGTCTTCAAGCGAAAGGAAAAACCGTGATGATCCAGGATCGCCCTGGCGGCCGGCTCTTCCGCGAAGCTGGTTGTCGATACGGCGCGCTTCATGACGTTCCGTGCCCAGAATGTGCAGTCCGCCAAGCGCAACAACTTCATCGTGCTCCGCCTTACACTGCTGGGCGAACTGCCCGTAAACCGGCTTCCATTGATCGATGGGAACCTGAAAAATTTTACCCTCGTGCTGGAACAGAACCATCGGAACGGCCGACGGAGCCGCTTCGCCGTTAGGACTTTGCGCATCCGCTCCAATCACCGCGGGCGCCTGCGCATACGGCATCGCCAAACGATTCTTCAGGAAATGCTCGCGCGTCATGGACTCAGGATTTCCGCCCAACAAGATGTCTGTTCCGCGGCCAGCCATGTTCGTTGCCACAGTGACCGCGCCTTTTCGCCCGGCCTGTGCCACGATCCGCGACTCGCGCTCGTGCTGCTTGGCATTCAGCACTTCGTGCGGAACTCCCGCCTTTTTCAGAATGTCCGCAATGGCTTCCGATTTTTCGATGGAAATCGTTCCGACAAGCACGGGCTGTCCGCGCTCGTGATAGTGCCGAATCCCATGCGCGAATGAGTTGTCTTCCTGCAGAATCCCATTGACCACCGCTTCGAATTTTTCTTTCTCAGTGCGGTAGACAACGTCGGGATTTTCGATGCGAATCAATGTTCGATTTGTCGGAATGACCACAACATCCAACTTATAGATTTTGTCGAATTCGGCGGCTTCTGTTTCCGCAGTTCCCGTCATGCCGGAAAGTTTTTTGTACATGCGGAAATAATTCTGGAATGTGATGGTGGCAAGGGTCTGATTCTCGCGCTCGATCTTCACGCCCTCTTTTGCTTCAACCGCTTGGTGCAATCCGTCGGACCATCGCCGGCCGGGCATCTGACGGCCTGTAAATTCGTCGACGATGATCACTTCGCCGTCTTTAACCACATAGTCCACGTCTCGTTTATAGAGTGTATGCGCGCGCAGACCCTGATAAACATGGTGGATCAGCTCCATGTGCGCCGGATCGTAGAGATTTCCGAGGCCCAGCATACGCTCGCACTTGCTGACCCCTTCTTCGGTAAGGGTTGCCGTGCGATGCTTTTCATCCAGCGTGTAGTCGATTTCTTGAATCAGTTTCGGAATGATTTTGTCGATACGATAGTACTTGTCCGTCGATTCCTCTGCGGGACCGGAAATGATCAGCGGCGTCCGCGCCTCGTCAATCAAAATCGAGTCCACTTCGTCCACAATCGCGAATTGATGGCCGCGCTGCACGCAATGCGTGATGTCGTACTTCATGTTGTCGCGCAGGTAGTCGAATCCGTATTCGTTGTTCGTGCCGTAGGTAATATCCGCGCCGTACGCCGCACGGCGTTGCGCGTCATCCAGGTCGTTGACAATAACTCCCACACTCATTCCCAGGCCGCGGTAAAGTGGGCTCATCCACTCCGCGTCACGCCGAGCTAGATAATCGTTTACCGTGACGATGTGCACGCCTCGCCCGGCCAGCGAATTCAACACAGCAGGAAGAGTCGCAACCAGCGTCTTCCCTTCTCCTGTTTTCATTTCCGCGATTTTGCCGTCGTGAAGAACCAATCCGCCAATCAGCTGCACGTCAAAATGCCGCATGTTCAGAAAACGGCGGCCCGCTTCACGCACCAGTGCAAACGCAGGCACAATTGCCGGATCAAGCGCTGCCCGTAATCGCTCTTTGTAAGCGGCGTCTGCAGGGTCCGCATCCTTCAGCCGCTCCTGGACTTCATCCTTCAGCTTCGCGAACTGGCCTTTCAGCGCTTCATCTGAGAGCCCTTGCGTCTCAGCCTCTTTCTCGTTGATGGCTGCGACAATCGGCTGAAGTTTCTTGATGTCGCGCTCGTGCTTGGTGCCGATGAACGTGGCGACTACGCGGTCAAGTATTTTAGCTGCGTCCATGAAATGTTTTTGCCGTTTCCCCGCGAACTAAGATGGCCGCTTCCAGTCATACAGCGACGCCTGGCGCAGACCGCATAAACTCCAATTGTAACGGTTTCGCCGTAGAGGCGCCAATCCTCGCGCCACGGCTGCGCGCACTAGCGCCGAAACTCACAGTGATTCAGGAAAGAATGCCTCGTCTGGGTTACTTCAGGACTGCGATCCGGCCGCGCCGCCGTGTGCGGCTGGCTACGTTTGAAGCCTGCGGCAGGCCGCCAAGTTCTAGAAGAATCTTCCGCAGCCGTGCCCGGTCTTCCAGCTCCATGTCCACAAATTCAAACGCCATGGCCTGCGGACGCGCGCCGCGAACAATCGCTTGCGCCTTGATAGTTCGAACGCCCTGCGTTAGTTTCAGCCCGATCAACGTCCCTGGAGCAAGGTGTCGCTCGCCGGCGCCAATGCCGCCGCCCAGGTTCAACTCCGGCACCGTCAGCCGGAAATTCTCGCGTAAGTTTGTCGTCATCAGTGTCAGATTTCGGCTAAGTTTCAGCCGCGCGTAGCGGCGTTGCCGGATCACGGAGCTGTTTGTTTCTGGATCAATCGGCTCCAGCACCAGATCTCTTTTCTCGAAGCCCGCGGCCGTAATTTTCTCCATTGCCACCACTGGATCTATACGCAGCAGCGCCTGCCCTGCGGCGACGCGAAGTTCCGACGGATACTGCCATCGCCAGACCTGACGCGCCTCAAGAATGGCTTGCAACACTGGATTCGCCGCCGACGCACGCAAACGCCCCAGCGCCTCGATCGCTTTCCACCGGATGTATCCGGATATTCCGTCACTCGATGCAAAGTCCAGCAGTTTCGGAATCGAGTCCGGCGAACCTGTCATGCTGATTTCGTCCAGCGCCAGCGGCCGAATCAGCACATCCAGCGAATCAAGAATCGCCAGCAGCAGCAACGC
>Ga0137379_10003071_pt1 | contig 15545 bp, 12 predicted proteins | sample SagtaG_18_FD_104812 | JGI IMG/M metagenome (GOLD analysis project Ga0137379, IMG submission 104812) | Vadose zone soil microbial communities from Sagehorn Ranch, Mendocino, California, USA - Sage2_L_80_16 metaG | ecosystem: Environmental > Terrestrial > Soil > Vadose zone | place: USA...
CAGACCCTGAATGCATTCACCGCCGGAGGCGATCTTCATCGACCAGTGCACCGTGTCGGATTGGAGCTTGAAAGGTTCCGGATGCAGCATGCAGGCTCCTCCTGCCTGGGCGGCGATGGGGCACGACGCAATCGTGATGGCTGCAATCAGCTTGGCAGGAAGGCACGACATTAGTCCGTTCGTTTGCCTCATTTGCGATCCCGAAGTGCGCCGCCAAAACGGAATTGCGGGCCGCTCCCGACGTCGTCCGATTTGTTTCCTGGTAACGTCCTGCCCGACGTCATCCGCACACAGCGAACTACATAAGACTGGATGGCCGCAACAAGAGGCGTGCTTGCCTTGCGTCGTTGACGAAGCCCCGAAACCACAACACCTACCGGCTATGTGCAGCGACTTGCCAATATCGGCCGTTCATACTGAGGTGTTGCTTCGCATGCAGTGGCAAGCGATGTTCCATGCCTCCGAGCTTGTAGGCGGCGAACTTGCTGAGCGTCCGGACCAGGGCCTCAGGGATGAGCCATGGCGCCCTCGCCAGAAGATATCTGAGTTCGCCGATGACGAAACTTCGGCCGGCACCGCCAACGGACCCAAACTTCGCGAGCAATTTGCTCTCGCGCGCATGCAACACACCGATGTCGAAATAGCGTCGAAATTCTTCGGCAACGCTGTAGCCATGCGAGTGGACGACCATCGCGTCGCCTACGTAGGCTACATGAGCGCCTCTCAAGATCAGCTCTGCGACAGCGATCGTGTCCTCGCCAAAAATCACGTCACTGCGGAACCCGCCGATCGCGAGCAACGGTTCGGGCCTGTATGCCGCAAAGGAATTCGAACAAAAACACGCTTTAAATCCGATTCTTGGAATATCGGAGGCCGAGCGAACATGAGACGTCTCCGGATAGTTGGAGAGGCGCGCAAACGTCTCAATGGCGCCCGCCTCGGCTCGAGCGAGCTGACGCCCGCAAGCCACGCCTACCTGCTCGTTGGAAAACGGCGCTAAAATCTTTTCGAATGCCCGGTCATCCAAGGGCATCGCGTCCTGCGTCATAAAAATGACGACGTCGTGATCCTTCGCCATTCGGAGACCGATCCCCCGTGTGCCTCCATGATTGAACTCGGCGCGCTTGATAGGGATCACCGTTGCTCCGGCAGATGCGGCCAGCTCTTGAGTCCGGTCCGTAGAAGCCGAGTCAATGACAATGAATTGCGCAGGCTGAACGCTCTGTGCAGCGATTCTAGGCAGAAGCTGCTCCAAATGAGATGCAGCGTTCAAAGTCGGAATGACTAAGCTGAAGCTCCGAACCATGTTAACGCTTTCCGTCGAAACCAGAACGGTATACTTCGTGACACAGCCAACCGGGCGGTTCAAGTACCAAGGCAAGGAACAGTATGTGTTGATGAGATAGCTAAATCCCGATCGGATCGATTTCGCCACTTACAAAACGCCACTATAACCACAGTCCACAATGGTCTCCGCCCTCAAAATCCCTCTCTTTACTATCCGACATCAGCAGATCGGCGGAACAGAGTTTGCCATCTACAATCTCGTGCGGGGTTTGGCACAGACTAACGCCCGCATTCAGGTCGTTTATGACACTCTCGAGCACCTCTCTCCAGAATTTCGCAATTGGCTCTCTCACACAACGATCGATCAGAGCGCTGCATTCGGACTGCCCGGGCAAAAGAACGTTCGGTTTCTTCAAGAAGCTCTATTCGAATGGAGCCGCCGCAAGCCCGACTGGGTTCTCTATCCCAACTATTTCATTCCTCCACGTCGACCTTTTTTCCGGGGACGCAGCGCCGTAATTCTCCACGACATTCAGTACAAATTGCTGCCGCAATACCACAGCAAACAACGCAAAGCATGGCTGGATCTTTATCTTCCCTGGATGTTCGAACGGGCAGACCGCGTGATTGTCATCTCTCAATCGGAGAAGCGCTATGTGGAGGAATTCTTCGGAACCAAAGCCGCGATGAAGTGCAGGGTCGTGCCAAATGCAATTGATTGGAATCGATTCGACGCACACCAACCCTCTGAAGAGGAGAGTGAGTTCAGCAATTTGCTTTCTCAAAACTACCTGCTGACGGTGTGCCACCAGTTTCCTCACAAAAACTTGCAGACACTGCTCACAGCATTTGAGCAGATTGCAAAGCGACATCCCGACCTGCGCCTGTACATGGTTGGTACGAATTCTGCCTCCAACCAACAATTCATCGCGACCAAATTGTCCCCCAGCGCCCGTGAGCGCGTGAGGCTCCTTGGATTTCTCTCGGATTCCGAGCTTGGCCAACTCTACCGGAACGCAAAGCTGTTCGTGCTCCCGTCACTCTATGAGGGCTTCGGCATGCCAGCCGTAGAGGCACTGGGTCTTGGCACTCCGATCCTGGTGAGCGGCACGACCGCGCTGCCCGAAGCGACACTCGGTATCGGGCGCTACGTGGAGCATCCAACGGACGTCGACGAATGGATCGCGAAACTGGAGCGAGCGCTGGTCACGTCACAGCGGCCCACCGCTGAAGACATCGACCTGGTGAGACGAACGTTCGAACCACGAACGACGGCGCTTGCACTTTTAGGGACCCTGGACGGTTGCGATACTGATCCTGGTTATCTTAATCCTGACATGAAACATTGATACCCAAATCGCGACAGGGTATTGATACATATGGAAAGTTTCCAAACGATGGTGGCTCCCTTGATCCCTGACGAAACCCTGCATCGAGTGCGCGACGTCCTGAGGGACGTCCTCGACGATGACGTTTTGGAAGTAAGTCCGCAAACGGTCGCGTCCGACGTCGACGGCTGGGACAGTCTCAACCACGTTCGTATCATGATCTCGATCGAAAAGGCCTTCGGCATTAGGTTCTCCGCGGCCGAAAGCAAAAAGTTGGCGAACGTTGGAGAGCTGGTGAAGCTCATCGACACGAAGAAGAACGGCACCTCGAGCTGACCGCTTTGGCATGTCCATCTGAAAGAAGTAAGCAAGAGATCAAATATGGATGATCTTTACGAAAATCTCTCCTGGTTGCCCGCTGCACCGCAGGACTTTAGCGAGCGCTGCCGCAGATTGGATAACTTGGATGCCGCGCACCTTGGCGAAGAGATCCGACAGCTCGCGTCATATAGTTTGACTGAAGGTCAGCTTGGTCGCCTTTCCAAGCGGATCGATGTTGCGATTGACGCTGGTCGCAACCTGTCCCCCCTTTCCTCCTTCAAGCTTGGCGTGATTTCCAACTCCAACATCGACCTCGTGAAGCCGCTGCTGATTGCGAGCGCGGCTCGTCACCGCGTCGCCCTGACATGCGTATCGAGCGACTACGGCCAGGTGATGCAGAGCGCGCTCGACCCTGGTTCGGCAATCAACAAGGCTCATTGCGATGCAGTTCTCGTCTGTCTCGACTATCGCGGCCTGCCAATCCGGGAACTGCCCGGAGACCTTGCAGCTGCGGAGGCTTGCCTTGCGCGTTCGATGGAGGACGTTGTCCGGATCAGCAAGGGTCTTCGGAGCAACGGAAAGACGATCTGTATCTTTCAGACCGTTGCGCGTCCTCCCGAGCTCTTGTTCGGCAGTCTCGACCTGCAGACCGTCGGCACAATGCGATGGCTCGTCGATCACGTGAACCGGAAACTGGCGGAACACGCGGTCTCCAGCGGCGATCTCTTGCTGGATACGGCGGCTCTCGCCGAAACTGTCGGTCTCGGACGTTGGCACAACCCAACTCAGTGGAACGTTGCCAAGATTCCCTTCGATGCGCGCTTCGGTCCTCTTTACGCTGACCACGTCGGTCGGCTGGTCGGGGCGGTGCGAGGCAAGAGCAAACGCGCCCTTGTGCTCGATCTGGACAACACGCTCTGGGGCGGAGTGATCGGGGACGACGGGCTCGACGGAATCCTGCTCGGTCAGGGTGATGCGACCGGCGAGGCTCATCTCGATGTGCAATCCGCCGCCCTCTCGTTGAAATCCAGAGGGGTCGTGCTCGCGGTCTCTTCAAAAAATGATGAGGATGTCGCGCGCAAGGCCTTCACCGACCATTCGGAAATGCTTCTACGCGAAAAGGACATTGCCATCTTTCAGGCGAACTGGAGCGACAAGGCCACGAACATCAAGGCGATCGCGGACGAGATGGCGCTCGGACTGGAATCGTTCGCCTTTCTTGACGACAACAGTTTTGAGCGAACGTTGGTGCGGTCGAGGCTGCCGGACGTGGCGATCCCGGAATTGCCGACGGATCCGGCGTATTTTGCCCGCACCTTGTTTGCGGCGGGCTACTTCGAGGCAATTGCATTCTCTGATGACGATCGCAAGCGGGCTGACTTTTACCGTGACAATGCCATTCGCGCAGCGCTCAAGGTCAACGCCAGCGATATCACCGGCTATCTGCTGTCGTTGCGTATGACCGCCGACTTCCGTCCCTTTGATCGCCAGGGACTGTCGCGAATTGCCCAGCTCATCAACAAGTCGAACCAATTCAATCTCACGACGCGCCGGTACACGGAACCCGAGGTCGAGGCTCTGATCGATGATCGAAAGGCGTTTACATTACAGGTGCGCCTGACCGATGATCTCGGCGACAACGGCATGATCTCGGTCATTATCTGCCGTCAACAAGGGAACCGCTGGCTGATCGACACCTGGTTGATGAGCTGCCGTGTGCTCGGGCGTCGAGTCGAGGAAGCCGTGCTCAACGAAATAGCCCACCACGCCAGGGAGCTGGGGATCACGGAGATCGAGGGGGCCTATGTCCCCACTTCCAGAAATCAGATGGTCGCGGAACATTACAGCAAGCTCGGGTTCAAGCATATCGAGACGGATGCGAACGGCACCACCCGATGGCTGATTGATATTGCGGACGCGCTCCGTTCCGACCTGCCGATGGCCATCAAGCGCAGTGGTTTCCACGAACTCGCAAGTGAACCCCAAGCGTGATGTCGCCGTACATCGTCGAAATTTCCGAGTCTTCACCGTGCCGGACTAACGACGCGCAATGACTGTCGCATCACCGCAATTTCTGGCCTTCGTGGCAATTGCTGCTCTGCTGTATAATTTGCTGAGCCACTCCCTTTGGCGCGGCTTGGTCATGCTCGCGGCGAATATTGCGTTCCTCGCCAGCATCACGAGGGACCCGGGCGCCTTTCTGCCTCTCATGGCCTTTCTCTTGGCGGGTTATCTCGCGATCAAGAGCGTGGAAGTCTCGAAGTCCGAGCGCCTGCTGGCGGTGTTGGCTGTTGCGCTGATCGTATTGTTCTGCTGGCTCAAAAAATACTTCTTTCTGTCCTTCCTGGGCTTTCTCGACTGGGCTTATGTCACGCTCGGCTTGTCATACATCTTCTTCCGGGTGCTCGCCCTTCTCATCGATGTGGCCAATGGCGAAGTCGAGCACCCACCATCGGCGCTCGAATATCTCAACTTCACGCTCAACTTCCCGACACTTACGGCCGGGCCGATCCAGCGCTACCAGGACTATGTTGCCTCGGAACGCTCCCTGACGTGGGCCGGCGCCGGCGAAGCCTGCGAGCGCATCACGATCGGATTCTTCAAGGTCATAGCCCTGTCCGGCGTGATTGGCAGCCTTCAGAAATCCGCGATCTCTGCGATGCTGGAGCAGTCGACCTTTGCTGGCATCGTCGCATATGCCGTCGCCGGCATCGGCCTGTACCCGATCTTCCTCTACTATAATTTCTCGGGCTACACCGACATCGTGATCGGCGTGGGGCGCTTCTTCCTTCGGGAGTATCCAGAGAATTTCAACTATCCGTTCTCCTCCAAGAACTTTCTGGAATTCTGGACGCGCTGGCATATGTCGCTGTCGAACTGGCTTCGCGACTACCTCTACACGCCTCTCCTTTTTGCATTGCTTCGGCGATTCGATCGGCCCGGGGTCGAAAACTACCTTGGCCCGCTTGCATTCTTCGTCACCTTCTTCGTCATCGGCATATGGCACGGCTCAACGGTCGTTTTCGCCATCTATGGCCTGCTGCTCGGGCTCGGCGTCAGCGTCAATAAATTGTACCAAACCATCATGATCGGCCGCTTGGGCCGAAGTGGCTACAGGCAATTGGGATCCAATCCGCTCTACATTGCCGCTGCCAGGGGGCTGACCTTCACGTGGTACGCGGCATGCATGCTGTTCTTTTGGGCCGACGCTACCGAGCTTCAGGCGATCAGCTCCCATATAGGGGTCGCAGGCGCGGTCGCGTCATTCGGCGCCTTGTTCCTGCTGACTTCGATGGCACTTCCCGTGGTTGAGATAGCCATCAATGCGTCGACCCCCGACCGGCTCAGATCCGCCTGGGAGAACGCATATGTCAAATCGGCGCTCGCCGGCGTCCTCGCGTTCTTCTGTTTTGTTGCCGTGCTGGCGACAAGCACGTCCGGGCCACAGATCATTTATCAGGCTTTCTAGAATGAATGCCCCCTCGGAGATATCCCGAACGCCTGCCAGAGCGCACATCGAGGCCTCGTCCGCATTGGCCGATGCCGTAGCACCTCTCGGCCTCGCGGACAGCCGCTATCCGATCGTCGATCGCGAGCGGGTGTTGTCCCTTGCAGCTCTTACCGTTGTGGCCTGCATGCTGGCCGCAACCATCATCGTCATGCGCGGCGGCTATCCGCCTGTGTTCAATCAGTCCCCTCGACAGTATGCGATGCTCAACATGGGCCTGCTGGCATCGCTCGCGATCTCCGCAGTGATCCTGTCGGTCCATGTCGGCCTTGGGCGCTGGCCGCATGCGGCCAAGATATTGAAGATTCTGCTCGTTGCGGCATTGACGGCAAATCTCTCGTTCGGGCTGCTCGAGCGCTTTGTGGTCGGTATCGACGGCGCGAAATTGATCCACAACTTCCACAACAGAGTCGTTGATGGGCACCCGCTTCCGCTGCAGCAGTCCAACTCCTATTCAGAGTTCGGCTTTCGCACCGATCGTGTCGAACCGAAACAACCGAGCTCGTTCCGCTATCTGATGCTCGGCAACTCGTACACCAAGGGCAGCGGCTCGTCCCTTGCGACCAACTATCCCCAGGTCACCGAGAGGGCCGTCAACGAGTCTGGCGACGGAATGAAGGCCTCGGTTTTCGCCGGGGGAGTTGACGGCTATGGGCTGGAAGAGGCGGACCGGCTCTTCTCCCTCCTGAGCACTGACGGATACAAGTTCGATGCGGTCATCCTCAATCTGATGATGGGATCTGACCTGACGAACGACATTCCGGGTACCATGCGTCTTGCGACGGCGGGTGAGCCGCAGCGGTACCACCGGAACTCGTTCCTGTTCTATGCCTATCCACTCAACACCTATCTTTTCCGGTATCTTCTGTATTTCAAGATTACGGCAGGGATGCGTGGCGACGCTCCCGCAGCCGGGGCAGCCGCGCCCGGCTCTCCCGCTCCGGGATGTTCAATGTCGGACGGATACAAACAATTCGTTCGGGATCGGGCGTTGCAGTATTATGGGCCGGGCGCTCGAGATCGAGTCTATCTGGCCTACAATCTCGGCTTCGCCGACGACATCATCGCGCGCGCCGCGGCAATGGGCCTGAAGACCTACATCGTTCTGCAGCCGGACCCAAATGCCGAACTCGATAGTCGTCGGACCATCGTATCTGACGCCACGATGGATTGGGATTGGACCAGGACTGCCCTCAAGCAGCACTTTGGAGACAAGACGCCGTTACTCGATCTGGGGCCTTCGTTCCGTAATCGAGACGATCTCTTCAGGTGTAACGACACACACTGGAACGACAGCGGCAACATTCTTGCCGGCGAAATCACCGGACGCTGGCTGGAAAAGGCATTGCGCTAGTCCAGGCCTTGGGTGATCCCAGGGCGCCACCGCCAAGGTATATATTCCTTGGGTCGGGGCGCAAACAACGCTCAGACCGGACGTCGTGAATTAAGCCGGATGCGGCTAGCGTCGGCAAACCGCTCGGCTTTTTTTTGCTCTTTTTTGGCCACGCGAACTCCCTAAAAGCCCGTTACCACCAACTGGCGTCTGTCAGAAGCTGGGCGCGAGGCCGCCGGCGGATTGAACCATGGCAACGGGCTTTTTGAATCAGGTTATCCGACCCCTCAAAATCCTGTCGCGGCTGCCTGCTTATCTTGTTTATCGGTCATCCAGGTTCCGGCCTATCGTCGATGCCGACATCGAACGATGGAAGATTGTACTCGATCTCCATCTCTCCGAACGTGAGGCCTTCTTCTACCTGGTCCGGATGCCCGAATTCAGAAGTCTACTATACTACCGAATTCCCGCCAGCCGCGTGTTGAGACCCATAACGGGACCACCGAGCCCGTCCCTATATATCAACACAGAGGCCATAGGGCCGGGTCTGTACCTTCAGCACGCCTTTGCCACGATCATTCACGCTCGAACCATTGGTTGTAACTGCTCGGTAAATCAGCAAGTGACGGTCGGCTATAACGGACCTGATCAACGCCCGACAATCGGCAACAATGTCAGCATCCGGGCCGGCGCGAAAGTAATCGGCGGAATAACAATAGGAAACAACGTCGTGGTCGGTGCCGGAGCCGTCGTAACCAAGAATGTCCCAGCCGATTGCACAGTCGTTGGAGTACCGGCATATATCGTCAAGCGGGATGGAAAGCGGTGTCACATCCCCTTAGAGTAACTCGATGTCGATCAGCGTTATCACCCCTTTCTTCAATCGCGCCCATCTGATCCAACGATTGATTGGAACGATCGAGAACCAAACGGTTCAGCCCATCGAAATCATTATTGTCGACGATTGTTCGACAGATGACACGGAGACGGCGGTTCGGGATGCGGCATCCCCCGTTCCGATCGTTTACACCCGCCTGGAGAAGAATGGCGGCGGGGCGATTGCCCGCAACGCCGGCATCGAACTGGCCAAGGGAGATTACGTCGCGTTCCTCGATTCCGACGATGAATGGGATCCGGATCATCTCCAAACCCTGTTGGAACGCGCCAGATCCGCCGCGGGAGATTTCGTGATCGCGAGTCGGGCCAGAATAGTTCCAGGCGGGCGGGTCATGCCGAGGGGCGAATTTCCAAAGCACGGCTCGGCGGCAGACCAGATGTATTTCGTTCTGTCGGGCGGCCTCGCCTTCCAGACATCGACGCTGCTCATGCCACGCGCAACGGCCTCACGTCACAAATTTGACGGGCGGCTTCGTCGTCACCAGGACTGGGATCTAATCTTTCGACTCATTCGTGAGAAGGTCGAACTCAATCTGCTGCCTTCCGTCAGTACCAAGTATCACGCGCCGGCAGGGACGAATCTCAGTCTCGCACGCTCGCTGATGCCCTCGCTTCGATTCATGGCGCGACATCGGGGCGCCATGAGCCGCAAGACGATTTCTCGTTTCGTGGCGCTCGAGATCGACCGCCGCAAACCGAGACATCTCAAGGCGGCGGCCTCCTTGTTCAAGGCGTGGTTGTGCAGAGGCATAAGCACCAAGGAATTTGTGTTCTACCTGATGGAGCGCTTCAAGCGCGCGATCGCGGGTCGCTAATAGCCGATCAATAGCTGGGGAACCACGCGCGCAAACTTTCCCCGTGGAGGCAAGTCACCCGCTCGTACGACAGTGTCGCGATTGGCCATGTTGGCTCTCAGGTGAACCGAGTAGGTCGCATTTTGAGCGAAGGCTTCTTCCGCGTAAGAGGCGATCAGCTTTGAATCCTTCATGACAAACAACGGTTGTTCCGTTGGCTCGGGCTTCACCCGATAGACCAGGCCTCCAACGATCTCGCTCCGGGATTGATCGCGCCCCTCGACCAAGGTCGGCGTCTGCTCCGTCTTTGCACCCAAGATCCACAAGGTTGCTCCGGAATTCTCGATGATAGTGCCGCCCGCCTCGGCATTCAACTGCCGGAACCATACCGCTGCGGGACCAGCTATCTTGTTGCGGCCGCCACCCGAAATATTGTCGGCGAACACGCTCCCACCCTCCGGCAGACGATTGAGAAATCCGATGCCGAAGGCAACGACGTCCTGAACAATCACCGGTGGTTGAGCTCTTTGCTCGAGAACGACATAGCCACCACTGCGGCCCTCAACAATGAGGCGCCTGAGAGCGAGAGGCGACGTTCGCTCCTCGGTCAAGAACACCGGGTAGATTCCCCTTGCGGCACGCGTCGCAAAGATCGTCGAGAAAAGGCCCTCGATCTTCTCGACGGTGGGCGGGACTGAGATGGTATTCGTAATTCGATACTGGCCGGTCGGAAAATAGATCGTCTTTGCACCAGAGCGAAACGCCGCGGCGATGGCGTTTGTGGAGTCAACGCTGGAATCAGGTACGGCACCAAAGGATTGGACGTTGGCCCAGCCACTTGCTGTCGCCTCATCGGGGATAGCCATCGAGCGAACCGGAATCTCCCATTTGGCGTCGCCGATACGCGTGTCGGCCATAAAAACGCCTGACCAGTCGCGCTGCTCCGCGCCCCCATCGGGGTGAAAACCCGAAACGTTGATGTCCTTGAAATTCGCGGATCCTGAATTCTCGATCGCCGCAGATCCCCGCCCCGAAATCGTTGCCGAGATTCCGGTCATCAGAGCCTGCTGATCGAGATTGGCCACGGCGACTCCTCCCGCCGCATCAATGTTCAGGTTGGCGAATGCGATCGAATTTGAGGCATTCCGCAGACCAAAGCGGCTGCTCTTGCGAACCGTAACCTTGTCGAGAGTTACGGAATATTCCGTGTTGCTTACGTCGATTCCTACGTCGAATCCGCTGACGGTCACCCGTTGGATCAACGCGGGACCAATCCACTTGCGCGTCATCAGCAGTCCGGTATGGGCACGCTCCACTGAGCGAATGGTTACATCGCGAATCGTACCAATGTTGTTTGCGAGGTAGTCGATCCCAATCGCGCCAGGGTTTCCCTTGCCGACTTCGACCGTGACATTTTCGATTGTATTCAGATAGGCATCGTTCCCCTCTCCGAGGCCAATGTAATCCTTTCCGCCCGCACGTGGATCGCGCCCCAATAGACCCGACGAGGTATAGATAACAGATTTGGGGTGCTCGACGTCCTGAAAACCCGGAGCAGCATCAGCCAGGCGGATCACGGTTTTCGCCTGGGACTCTCCAATGATTACCAGGCACGGAAGATAACGGCCTTCCGGATCGCGACGCGCCAAGGTGCTGCTGACGCGATAGGTTCCGGCAGGGAAGTAAATAATCTTGGTTTGCCAGGGATGCTGCGGGTTGAAGGCGGGAAGACGATCTATTGCAGTTTGAATTGCCGCCGTGTCGTCGGTCGCACCGTCCCCCTTCGCGCCGAAATCCCGAACGTTGAGCACGTTGGCGTCAGCGGGCATTGGCGTTGCGCTGGACGGCGTTGCGATGAAGCAGTCAATCAGCAGCAGCGCAAGCAGGCAGAAGTGCACCGATCTGAAGCTCAAGGAATAGTATTGACCGCCGGTACGTCGCGCGTCGCGTGCCCATTCAAAAGCCATTCACAACTTTCCTGGTTCAGCCGAGCCACCGACGGTCAATAGCACAACTATCCATTCTAGACCCACCACCTCGCAGCTGATACTGAGAGGCCGGAATGCCCACCCGGCGGTTGACACCTGTTGACAGGTGCAGCCGCTAGCAAGATTCAGCTCATATCACATGAACAGTGCTTTTGGCTCAGCATCCCGCAACTTCCGCTGGGTTGCATCCTCTCAAATCGGCCGCGTCCTGATGCAGCTCGTCAGCATCGGCATCTTTGCGCGGCTGCTTCCGGCGTCGGATTTCGGCCTTCTGGCCATAGCAACAGTCGTGGTCAATCTTGCGCTTCTGATCAGAGATATGGGCACCACGGCCGCAGTCATTCAGCGCAGCGACGTGAACACGGAACTTCTCGACACGGTGTTCTGGTCGAACGTGTTCTTCGGAATACTCACCGGCGCGGTTGTCGCGCTCAGTGCCCCAATACTCGCCTCGACATTCGGCCAGCCCGACCTGCGGGCAGTCTTGCTCCTATTGTCAATTGCATTCCCGATCGGAGCATCGGGCACGTTGCATCAGGCCCTCCTTGAAAGACAACAGCGCTTTCGCGGCATGGCCGTCCTTGAGCTCTCGTCCAGCGCAGCCGGCGCCGCAGCCGGCATTCTCGCTGCATGGAAGGGCGCCGGAGTCATCAGCCTGGCGATCCAGACCGTATCCACATCGCTGATTTCGACTATTCTGCTTTGGATCCTCTCGTCATGGCGTCCTCGGCCCCGCTGGCACAAGCACGAGTTCGTCAGCCTTTTCCATTTCAGCGGTAACTTGGTCGGGTTCAATCTGATCAACTACATGGCCAGAAACTTCGATGGCATTCTGATCGGCAAGTTCCTTGGACCCAGCGAGCTGGGCTTCTACAACATTGCCTATCGCCTGATGTTGTTCCCCTTGTCCAACCTGAGCGCGGTCGTCAGCCGTGCCATGTTTCCGATCTATAGTCGCCAGCAGGATCAGCCGGACCTGATCGGGGCAAGCTTTCTAAGATTGCTCGCGTTGATCGGCGCCATAACCGCGCCGGCAATGTTCGGGCTGCTGGCCGTACGAGAGCCCTTCGTCGAGCTTTTCCTTGGACAGAATTGGCTCCCATCATGCAATATTATCGCCTGGTTAGCTCCCACTGGCTATCTGCAATCCCTGGTTTCGACGATCGGGCCAGTGTTGATGGCGAAGGGCCGCACCCGATTGCTTCGCAATCTAGGGTTATTCAGCTCCGTCGCGTTTCTCGTGTCGTTTGCTATTGGCTTACCCAATGGGGCCGTTGGCGTCGCGCAGGCATACTTCTATGCCAACTTGCTCGCATCGGCCAATGCGTTCCACTACACGGCGGCAGAATTCGATCTGACCTACAAACGCATCCTGAAGTCCATCGTCCGCCCACTCGCGTGCGCGCTTGCGATGAGCTCCGTCGTCATGCTGGTCGATCACTACGTTGTTGCAGGGCTATCGCCGTCCGTCCGGCTTGCTGTCCTGATGCTTACCGGCCTCGTCACCTATATAGCGCTGGTCTCGGTGTTCATGCGCGAGATGCTCAGCTACGTCCCCTTCTTCCGAAAAAACAGACCTCCGGAATAGACGCCGCGACCTGGCCAACGCCGCTAGACCGGACGCAGGACGAACGCCGCCTGATCTCCTTTTCCGCTCCGATTGGCCTCATCCGACAACCGGGCAAACTTTTGAATCTCCTCCTGCGAAAATATCGACGCAGCCGGATTCTCCGAATAGGAGCGCGGATCTCTGAGAGCTATCCCCCTCTTGTATTGCTCACTCGCCCAGTAGGACGCAGCGTAGGAGTCGTCGATGGTACGCTCCAATGAAAGTCCTGCCTTCTCTGCCATGATCCGCATGCCCTCGCGCGACGGCACGAGAATGTGACGAGGAGCGTCCAGCTGAAACCAGTCAGGCCCGTAGCTCTGATAGGCTGCGGAAGATGAGGTCGGAATCCTGACCATGCAGACCCCTCCGTCGCGCAGGCGCGCTCGCGCGGATCGAAGCGCTTCCAGGGGATCAGGCATGTGCTCCAACGAGTGATTGAACATCACGAAGTCGAAGCTCTCGTCGAGTCCGTCAAGCGTGTTCTTGTGGACCAGAACGCCGTTATCGTAGCGGAGATCGTGGTCGATGAATGGATCGACTCCCACCAGGTTGGACAGCCCACCTGCGGCCAGTTCGTTCAGCAGGTAGCCAGAGCCGCATCCGACATCGAGCACGCGATGGTCGTAGCGAAGCCCGGCCGCCGCCAATATGGCAAGTCTCGGATCCGGCTTCATTCGCGTGAACCATCTTCCCATGACATCGCTGCGACCCAGCATGTGGGCCGTTCGCTGGCGGTATAGCCACAGCTTGGCCGCCCCCCTGTCCGACGCTTTTTTATGAAAGGAGTAGTAGTCCGCGGGGTAGTAGCCCGCGATCCTTTCGGACGGCAGGAGTTCGGACAGTTGAACGCTCCGACAGGCTGCGCATTCGAAATACTGAAATTCCTCGCGCGTGCCGAACATCATCTCCTTCACGGAAAATGTCGGGAAGTTCCCTTTCTGCTGGCACGCCAGGCACGTATAACTCATCGGAATTCCTGATTATTGAGATCATGTCGTTGAGCATAGCACATTTGCGGGTCGCCTCACTCAATGAGTGAGAAGTCTTCATTCTTGACCGCCCCCGTCGATCGAACTCGCATTGCACGCATCGGCGTAAAATCAAAGGCGATTCCGGATTGTTCGACCGAAAAACGAAGAATCTCTTCCGGGTGGAAGTAGCCTTTGGCTTCACAGAACCGCGGGACCCAGGACATCCGGTCGAGATAGACTTCCGCCCCGCGTCTGGAGCAGAACGCAAATCGATCGTTAAAGCCACCCCAACGGTGCCACGTCGGCGTGACAATGTCGGCCTTCCCGGAAACGATGGACGAAACCACACTTGCCGGCACCTGATCGAGATAGAGCAGATCCGAGCGAGCCAGACAAATCAGCCTGAAGCGATCAATATCGACCAGGCGTATGAGTTGCAGCAGCCGATGCTGACTGTACATCTGGAGCAGGGCGTTTCTCCGAATGATACCAGCCGGATCCTCCTCGCCTCTCATTGGGTATTTCGAAACGAAATCGAGCAGTCCTCGAATGTTTTCCTGATCCTGGGGTTCTGACCAAATAAGCTCGCATCCCAGCTGTTCGGCCCCAACGTTCCTGGCCACAACAGCGTTCTCGCCGCTTCTCGGGCTGTGTATCCGATCCGGCCGGTTGAAATGAGCGACGGCCGTGACGTTGAGCTCGGCTCGCTCGAGCGGCTCGTAAATGTTCAGAGCGATGCTTGGCGCAGTCTTGCGGGCCGAGCGATTAAGACCAAAAAATCCTACGCAACACTCGTTTCCGCCCGCCCCCTCACCTGTCACGATGCTGGGCGTACGCGGGGTTCGAAACCTCGCCGTGCGGGTCGCCGTCCAAAGCCGGCCTCTCTCAAGGAAGAGTCGGCACCACTGCAGGCGCTTTGAGAGTGCGTGACGAAGCTTCATGATCATCTACGGTCTACAAGCCTGCCTGTGTCCGGCTCCAAGATCTTGTCAGTCACGCTGCGGCCCCTGCGAGCGATCTGCTTGCCGATAGACATCGGCATATTCCATGACCAGATCATCAAAATTTCGGCGAGTTGTCGCGCCGCAGAGGAATTCCGACTTGCCAATGATGCCCGGCCGGTCATTTGCGATGGCCGCGAGGAGTTGAGCAAGGCGGCCTTCTCCTGGCTCAAAGACCCAGCCTGCCCGTTCATCACTTATCAGCTCCGGAATTCCGCCTCGCGTCGAACCGACAACCGGGCGTCCATAGGCAAACGCCTCCCCGATGACCATCGGCGACGGCTCCTCCCAAAGTGAGGGCAGCACCATCACGTCGATCCTTTCGAAAAACTGTTGCGGCTTGACGAACCCGAGAAACTCGATGCCAGCATCGCCCGCCTCGCGAACAACGCGGGCCTTCGTTTCGGCATCAACATGACCTGCAATCACGAGTTGCGCCTTGTCTCGCGGGAGATTCCGGATTGCCGCAGCAAGTTCAAAGATCCCCTTCTCCTCGCAAGAGCGACCC
>Ga0137379_10003081_pt1 | contig 15532 bp, 17 predicted proteins | sample SagtaG_18_FD_104812 | JGI IMG/M metagenome (GOLD analysis project Ga0137379, IMG submission 104812) | Vadose zone soil microbial communities from Sagehorn Ranch, Mendocino, California, USA - Sage2_L_80_16 metaG | ecosystem: Environmental > Terrestrial > Soil > Vadose zone | place: USA...
CCCGGCCGCCGCGACCGGCGCGACGACGAATCCGTCGAACCCGGCCGTGAGCGGCACGGGCGCCGCGTCCAATCCGACGGGAAGCGACGTGACGAAGCCGAATCCACCGCGCGCCGCGATGAGCGGCGCGGCGAATCCCGAGCCGTCACCCTCACCCGCCGCGTCGAGCGCTGATCAGAACACCAACACCGCGGCGCAGTCCGAGCTCGCCGCGATCGACGCGATTCTCAAGAAATCGCCCAACGGCGCGCTGACAAAGGCGCAGACGGCGCAGCTTCGGCGTCATGTCGAAGCCTTGCGCGCGCTGCTCAATCAGAAGTAGCCGAGTTTATATACACTGCGCGAGGCCGGACGCCGTCGGTCCGGCCTTTCGCCTGCCCGCCTCGTCGAACTGGAAGTGACTGACACGGAAGGAGATCCGTCGGGCAATGTTCCGCTCGAACACGGATGGGCTTGTACTCGACGCTTTGTTGCCAAACGCTCTTGGAATAGACTAGCGCTGCTCGTTGTTATCCATCCTTGTGAGGAGGACCTGTCAGATGAAAAAGTTCGCAATGCTCGCAGCGGCTATCCTGTTCGCGGCGGCCCCCGCCCTCGCGGCGGAAAAGACCTGGAACGGCACGATCGGTGACTCGAAGTGCGGCGTCAAGCACTCGAAGGCTGAGCACGGTTCGCAGTCCGACAGCGACCACGACTGTGTCGCGAAGTGCGTGGGTGGCGGGGAGAAGTATGTGTTCGTTTCCGGCGGCAAGACGTATCAGATCGCCAATCAGGACTTCGCTGGTCTGAAGGATCACGGCGGCCATAAGGTCGCGCTGACAGGCGAAATGAAGGGCGCCAGCATCACCGTGTCGAAGATCGACATGGCGGCGGCCAAGCCGATGAAGGAAAAGAAGGACAAGAAGTAAGGGCGGTACAGCTCGACGTTCGGAAACGGCCTCGCGGCCCGCAGGATGTCTGCTGCGCCACGCGAGGCCGTTCCTTTGTACGAGTTGGTGATTTCGTGAATTGGTGAATTCGCATCGCAGGCGCTACCGCGCCTGCTTGAAGCGCGGGCGGTAGCCCGCGCAAAGCCAATTCACGAATTCACCAATTCACCAATTCACCAATTTCGTTAGAACTGGAAGTAGATGAAGTCGAGCGATGTGCGGCTGCGGAGTACGAGAATGCCCGCGAATGCCGTGCCGCACGCGACCGCGCGCATGGCCGCGCCGGTCCACCCCTCGAGCGAATGGTCGCCGCCAGCGTCCCGCCCCCGGTGGAGTTCAATACACAGACTCTGCGCCCAGAGCGGGATCGAGTAGGCGAGCGTCGACAGAAACAGGAACAGCCCCGCCTGCCGATCGAACGACGGGCTGTGCCACGGTGTCAGGCGCACGTCGCGCACGATCGCGGACCACTGCGTCTCCCGGAACAGGAGCCATCCGAACAGCGTCAACAGGAACATCCCCAGCGTCTGCGCGATTTGCCGCAGCCCGAAAGACGAGGGACGGCCGGCGCCCGGCTCGAGCCCTTTCGGCGGCCGGAGAATCTGGTGGGCACGCGTGATCACGAGCAGCACGCCGTGATACAGGCCCCAGAGGACGTAGTTCCAGCTCGCACCGTGCCACAGCCCGGACAGCAGGAACGTGACGATCACGTTGCGCATCCATCGCCATTCCGACGCGCGGGACCCGCCGAGAGGGATGTAGACGTAGTCGCGGAACCACGACGAGAGCGAGATGTTCCAGCGGCGCCAGAAGTCCGCCGGCGTGCGCGCGAAATACGGATGGTCGAAGTTCTCGGTCAGCTCGAAGCCGAGCCACCGCGAGGATCCACGCGCGATGTCGGTGTAGGCGGAAAAGTCCGCGTAGATCTGAATCGCGAACGCAAACACGCCCGCCCACAGGATCTCGAAGGAGGGATCGCTCAGCGCGAAGACCTTGTTCGCGATGACGCCGACGTTGTCGGCGATGACGAGCTTCTTGAAGAAGCCCCAGACCATCAGATAGAAACCGCTCGCAGCCGCCGGCACCGAAAAGCGCCGCTGCCCTTCGACCTGCGGAAGGAGATACGAAGCCCGCTGGATCGGACCAGCGACCAGGTGCGGAAAGAACGAGATGAACACGGCGACGTCGAGCAGACTGCGCCGCGCGCGCAGCTCGCCGCGAAACACGTCGATCGTGTAGCTCATCGCCTGGAACGTATAGAACGAGATCCCGACCGGCAGCAGCACGCGAAGTACCGGCAGATCGGCATGCAGTCCGGCCGCCCTCAGCACGCGCTCCAGGTTGTCGATGAAGAAGTTGAAGTACTTGAAGAAACCGAGCATCCCGAAATTGGAGAGGATGCTCGCAGCCATGAAGAGCCGTCGGCGTTCCGGCCACCGTTCCATCCCGCGTGCGGAGGCATAGTCGACCAGCGTCGACGAGGCGATCAGGATCAGGAACCAGGGGTGGACGTAGCCGTAGAAGACATAACCCGCGACGAGCAGCAGAACGTTCTGCCCGCGATGCGGCAGGCGCCAGTACAGCGCCACCACCACCACGAAAAAGACGACGAAATCGAGGCTGTGAAAAATCACGGAAACCGCTGCCGCACGCGCGAGACGAACAGCTCCGTGTATCGCTCGCGCCCTTCACGCGACAGGTGGTCGCCGTCGGCATACCAGTCGAGCGTCTGCGCCGGATCGCCCGTGTCGTCGAGGAAGATCGCACCGTGCCGTTCGATGTACGCCTTCAGCTTCGCCGTGTACCTCTGAAGCGCCGGCGATTGAAACGGCGGGCGGTTGCCCTCAGGCCGCCGCTGCACGCGTGTGAAGCACAGCCTGAGGCCAGCCTGCGCTGCGTCGCGCAGCATCAGCGGCAGCTCGGACTTGTCGACGAAGGCATCGAAGTCGGCCTCGCGGTCCTCGGTCGCCTGCATGTCCGCCGCGTCCATCGGCCGCAGGTGTCCGAGGTCGAAGCGCTCGTTGACCCGCTCCAGGAAGGCGGCGCGCGGCTTCCGATAGGCAATCATCAGATTCGCCGGCCACTGGTTGACGGCTGGCGTGACCCACCGCCGCGCCTGCGGCGCCTGGTAGAAACGCTCGATGGCGGTCCGGAGCCGGTAGAACGCGTTCCCGCGCCGGCGCGCGACCACGGCGTTCAGATCGTCTTCTCGGTCGCGGGCGGCCGTGTCGAGCACCCACGTCGACTCGATGCGGAACATGACGTTCGTCAGGTTCGTGTCACGAAAGAAGACGAACACGCACCGCGGATGCACGCCGCTCGGAATCACCCAGTTCTTCAGCGCCAGATACCACCACGCCGGACCGCTGCCGGCGTATAGGAGCGGCGCCACACGCACGGACGCCAGACGCGTGAAGAGCACGGGATCGATTCGCGATCCCGCCATGGAGTCGCCGATGACGACATATGCGGGCTGCATGCGGGCGAGATCGGGCACGCGGCTCGCCTCGAACGGGACGCGGTCGCGGGGCTCGTCTATCGCGGGCAGATAGCTTGGCTGCAGGTTCGGCGTGGGATGAAGCCGGTTCGCGGCGCGCACGCCGAGCGGCAGGAACAGGAGGCCCGCGGCGGCGACGAGAAGATGCAGGCGACTCACGGCCGGCGGAACGCCTGAGGACAGCCGCCGTCGGCGACCGCAACGACTGGCCGAACGTCCTCCGGGCGGACGCGCGCGACAGAATAGAATTCGTCGCGCCAGCTCGAGAGCTGATACACCCAGTAGCTCTCGCCGCCCACGAGCAACTGTCCGAACGGCAGCATGAAGGACACGTCCGCGCGATCGCAATAGGTGACGCGCGCGCCGATGTTGATGACGGGCTCCCGGCCCTCCCGTTCGATCACCCATCCCCGCACGAACGTGATGAGCCCGCAGTCCTTGTCTTCGGGCTCCGGCGGAAACCGCCGCACCGCCTCGACGTACGACGTGGTCCACGCGCCCCGCGCCGTCGCGTCGCGCGCGCGATAGAAGGCCTCGAGCTGGATCGGGTACTGTTGGCGCTCGTGGTCGTTGTAGGGATGGTACCAACGGGTGAACCGCCTCGCGGCGCGTGCTTCCTGGTCGTTGAAGTCGTCGCGGATGGTCTCGATCATCCGCTTGGCGTCGGGCGAGAGGACCGACACGTCATGGACCGGCTGCAGCGTCACGGCGCCCGCCGCCGACGCGATGGCGAGACCGTGCTTGGGGACCGTCGGCTCGCGCAGATCAACAGCGCCGCCGCGATAATCCGTGTCGATGCCAAGCCGCTCGCCGCAGAAGACGCGTACCACCGAGGGCTTGCGCAGCGCGAGTGGATGCGGCGTCAGGGTCCCCTCCCCGATAATCCACGACGTCCACGGCGCCTGGGCTCCCGCCTCGCCCCACCACTTCGTGGGCACGTCGCGGAGAGCGATCGGCAGCGCCACGTCCGCGCCGGTCGCCGGCCACGGCGACCGCCAGTCGCGTCCGTTGAACGCGGCGAAAGGGAGCAGGATGCCGTCGCGCCTGAGCACGCCAAGCGTGAACGGCGCGTCGCGCGGCGGTCCCGCCGCGGCCGCGCCGAGCGCCGCCGCGAGCACCAGCACGAGCCCGGAGGCGCGCCGCATTCCCCGATTCTAGCGAATTGGAGGCCGCGCCCGCCTATTTGTCGAGGACTTCGCGGACTTTTTTCAGCAGGTCATCGCGCGAAAACGGCTTCGCGAGGAAATCGATAGCCAGATCGGCATCGAGGCTGCCCGGATAGCCAGAGATGCACAACAGTCTGAGGTTACGGCGGCGTCCACGAAGATGGTGCGCCAGTTCGGCGCCGCCCATGTAAGGCATCCGCATGTCCGTCAGCAGCATGTCAATCGTGTCGCCGTGCTCGTCGAACAGCTTCATCGCTTCCTGCCCGTTCCGCGCTTCGTAGACGGAATAGCCGGCGCGCGTCAGCGCCTGCGCGAACAGTTGCCGAACCGCCGGTTCATCCTCGACGAGCAGAATCGTTTCGCGTGTGGGGTCGGTCATGGGCTTCGGGCGTTTCGTCAGGCCTGGGAGCGGAAGGCCAGCCGGCACGTCAAACATACCTTGAATCCTTACGATACGACGAGGGTAGCAAGAAGTCGGCCCGGGATTTCCCGTGGATTCGAGGAAAATGTGTGCGTGAAGCGCACACGCTGTGCGGTTCCAGCCGCCTGCCGCCCGCGTGAGCCGCACGCCCTACCCCTGCTTGCGGCGCTCGGCCTTGATGCCCGCGCGCACCTCGACGCGCTGCTCGGCCAGCCAGCAGAGCGATGCCCAGAAGAATCCCACTATCCAGCCGCCAAGGACGTCGGTGGGATAGTGCACGCCGAGATAGACGCGGCTGAGACCGACGAGAAAGGTGAGGAGAACCGCCATACCGCAGCAATAGATCTTCGTGAGCCGGCGTTCGGAGATGCGCATGAGCATCGCGCCGAGCGTCAGGTAGATGATGGCCGACTGCATCGCATGGCCGCTTGGGAAACTGCTCGAGAACGCCTCACGCAGGTGCGGCACGATCGTCGGCCGCGCGCGCAAGAAAACGCTCTTCATCGCGGCGCTCACGGCTGTTCCGCTGCCCGCGGTCAGCGTGATGAAGAACGCGGTGCGGTAGCGTGCCTGAAGGAGCAGGAAGCCGACGATCGACAACAGCACCAGCCCCAGCACGGTCGGACCGCCCAGCGCCGTCAAGTCGAGCAGCGCGCCGGCCATCCAGGCGGGCCCGACGGGCTGGGACGGGTCGTCGGCCTTGCGAAACGCCAGCAGGATCTTCCGGTCGAAGGCGAGCGTTTCCCCTTCCATGACTTCGCCGGCGAGCGCCAGAAACGCGAACAGCAGAACACAGCCGCCCAGGCCTACGAGCAGCCATTCGAGCTCGTGTCGTTCCAAGGTCGTCAGCCAGTTCGTGGATCGTTTCCACCACCGGCTCAACTGCGCCGTGATCATCCCCTATTCTGGCACCAGCGCTCCATTCGCATGCGTCTTCCTATGCCTCTGAAAACCGGACGACGTGCGAGATGGCAATCGAGAGCCTGTGCCAGTTCGCGGCCTCCGATTCGAGCTGCTTTCTGCCAAGGCGGGTGAGCGAATAAAACTTCGCGCGGCGGTTGTTCTCGGTTTGCTTCCACTCGGCCGTGATCCACCCTTCCTGCTCCAGCTTGTGCAATGCCGGGTAGAGGGATCCTTCGGTGACCTGCAGCACATCTCCGGAGATGGATCGCAGGCGAAGACTGATGGCCCACCCGTGCAACGGCTGCAGCGCCAGGATTTTCAGCAGGAGCAGGTCGAGAGTGCCCTGGACGAGGTCGGTCGGTTTGCTCATATCGGTTTCCTAGGTAAGCAAGGGGAGCGACGGATCGCCGCTGCGGGTGATCCTGTAGACGAACGACTCCCGGCCGTTCGCGACTCTGGATCCCTCGCGGACGCCGCCGATCTTTTCCATCGCTCTCTGCGACCGGAGATTCCCCGGACCGACGAGAAAGACAACGCTCTTCACGAACGCGAAGGCGTGCCCCAGCATGAGCGCTTTCATCTCCCAGTTGTAGACGCCGCCCCAGTGGGATCTGGCCAGAAACGTCCAGCCAATCTCGATCTCGCTGTTCGCCTCGTCGTAGTCGTGGTACCGCGACGAGCCGATGACCCGTCCGTCCGCGCGGTCGACCGCGATCAGCGCTCCACCCGACTCGAGCGCGTCGCGAAAGAATCCCCTGAACACGTCCTCTTTGTATCGATCGCTGGCCGGATGCTGTTCCCAGATGAGCGGGTCCGATGCGACGGCGTACAGCTCGGGAAAGTCCTCCGGCTGCAGCGGCCTGAGCTCGAGGAGATCGCCTCTCAGGAACGGCTGGAGATCGAACGCCATCCGCGGGCGTCCTCCTCAGGCGCCCGGATCGTCCGCCGAGGGACCGTAGATCGACGGGACTTTGGCGCCCATCGGCCGCAGATAACTCGACAGCTGTCCGCGATGGTGGATCGCGTCGAACAGGAATCCGAAGAGCATGTCGCCCAGCGAGGTTTCCCAGGCGACGTTGCCGTCGACGAGGAACTGCGCCTTCCTGTCCCATCCGGCGTCGTCCAGTTTCGCGACGCGCGTCTGCAGCGCCTCCACATTCCGCTCGTAGGTTGCGACGGACTCCGCGACGCCGGGAGCGGGACTGGCTGTGTAGTTCACCTTTCCCTGATCGACGACTTCGCACGCATCATGCAGTTCGCTCGCCAGCAGCCAGACGAGATCCCCCGCGCACGTGCAGCGCGGGTGGGGACGGTATCCGGGCTGATCGGGAGGCACGGCTTTCAGGACGCGGACGAACTTCGGCTTCTCCGCCTTCAGGCATTCCAGGTAGTACTCACGAGCATTTTTCATGGCGACGCTCCTTCTGCTCCCGGGCCTATGATCCTCGGATCGCCGCGGCGATTCAACCGCCATGGCGCGGGGCGGTCCATAGTCGTCCGACGTTCCACGTGACGCCCGCGTACACGGCGCGCGGCTGCGGTCCCGCGAGCGGCGCGATGAAGCCGGCGTCGAACACGATCGAGGACTGCAGCTCGAAGGTCGGTCCAGCGAGCAGGGCGACGATCGAATCGCCGCCGTCGATCCCGATGGATGGGTACCCGTAAATCTCGGCGCACCATCCGAGGCGTCCTGCGGCGGGTCCGCCGAAGGATGCGGTCCATACGCCGCCCTGACGCGGCGCCACTCTCCCGTCGCCGCTGCGCCGCGTGTAGCCGGCGTTCAGATCGATCGTCACCGCGCCGGCCCTCCGGCTCGAGATCGCCAGCAGGTTGACGTCCGTGGTGCCCGTCCCTGTGCCTCGTTCGACGGATCCCGTCGCGAACTTGATCGAGGGAAGGATAGCGAAGTCCGCAAGGACCGGCGCGCGCTCGACCGCGCGCCATTTGACGCCTATCGACACATCGCCGGATCCGCTGCCCGAGCCGCCGGCGGTCCAGACGCCCGATTCCTGGAGACTGAGCTGGACGCGCGGCGCGATACCGATTTTCAACAGGATCGGCGCCACGCCGTGCGAGGCATCGGCGTATCGATCCCACTCGATCCCCGCCTCAATCTCCGCCCAACCCGCCGCGACAGTGCCGGCGTGTGTCGCGACGGTCGGCCGTTCCGGCTGCGCCGCGTGGGCATCCGGCGGACCGCCCTGCGCGCCGGCGCGCGCGGCAGAGAAGACGATCAGCGCGGTTGCGACGGCGCAGCGGGCTGCGTTCGGTCGCATCATCGGGAGCGCGCGCGTTTCCGCCTCGCTCTGCGCCAAGGACCGGCCTGCAGATGCTTCACAAACGCATGCAGCGTCTCGCGGCTGACGTGGTGTTCGATGCCCTCGGCGTCGGAGTGCGCGACCGTGGCGGGCACGCCCAGCGACTGCAGGAATTCGACGACCACCTCGTGGCGGTGGCGTGACTCCTCGGACAGGCGCGTACCGGCCGGCGTGAGGAAGATCGATCGGTACGGCAGCGACGTGACGAGACCTTCGCGGCGGAGCCGCTGCAGCGTGCGGCTCACCGTCACGTGAGTGACGCCCAGGCGGCGCGCGAGATCGATGACCCGCGCTTCCCCCGTGGTGTCGATGAGCTCGGCGATCATCTCGACGTAGTCCTGCGCGGTCTCTTCGGAATGCTCCTCGCGCGTGCGTCTCGGATTGCGGGACAGCGGCCTGGGTCGCCGCGCGCCTGCTGGGGTCCGGTTCATGAACGGTCCAAGGATACCCCAGATTGACAAGTTGTAGCCAATGCTACATTATGGTGTTCGTACTTCAATGCGCAGCCTCGAAGGCATCCACAGCACCGTCGCCGTCCCGCGCCCCGAAGCGGGCTTCTGGCAGCACTGGCGCGCATTCGCCGGCCCGGCGCTGCTCATCAGCGTCGGCTACATGGACCCGGGCAACTGGGGCACCGACCTCCAGGGCGGCGCGCGCTTCAAATACGACTTGCTCTGGGTCGTCGGCCTCGCCAGCCTGATGGCGATCTTCATGCAGGTCATGGCGGCCAGGCTCGGCGTGGTGACCGGCAAGGACCTCGCCCAGTGCTGCCGCGACTGGTATCCGCGCTGGACGCGTTGGCCGAACTGGCTGCTGTCGGAAGTCGCGATCGGCGCGTGCGACCTCGCCGAAGTCCTCGGCAGCGCCGTCGCGCTGAACCTCATGTTTCACATCCCGCTGCTGTGGGCCGTCATCATCACGGCGCTCGATGTGTTCGCCCTGCTGGCCCTGCAGCGATTCGGCATGCGCGCGATCGAAGCCGTGGTGCTGCTGCTGATCGCCACGATTTCGATCTGCTATTTCATCGAAATCTTCGTCCTGCCCCAGACCCACCCCGCTTTCGGCGAGATGGGCACGGCCCTGCTGACGCCGGGTCTGCGCCACGCCGGCATGCTCTACGTCGCCATCGGCATCATCGGCGCGACGGTCATGCCGCACAATCTCTACCTGCACTCGGCGCTCGTGCAGAGCCGCCGGTTCCAGCAGGACCCCGCGTCGATCAGGCGCGCGATCCAGTTCAACACGATCGACTCGACGGCGGCGCTGACGATCGCGTTCTTCGTCAACGCCGCGATTCTGGTGCTCGCCGCCATCGTGTTTTACGGCCGGCAGAGCGTCACCGTGCCGGGTGGACAGATCGTCACCTTCAGCGCCGACAGCGATTGGATCCGCGTCGCCTACCTGACCCTTGCGCCCCTGCTCGGCACCGCGGTCGGCAGCACGCTCTTCGCCGTCGCGCTGCTCGCCAGCGGACAGAGCAGCACGATCACCGGCACGCTCGCCGGGCAGGTCGTGATGGAAGGCTTCATGCACTGGCGCGTACAGGCCTGGGTTCGCCGGCTCATCACACGCACCCTCGCGATCATCCCCGCCGTCGTCATCATCGCGCTCCGCGGCGACGGCAGCATCACCGATCTGCTGACGCTCAGTCAGGTCGTGCTCGCGCTGCAGCTGCCGTTTGCGATGTTCCCACTGCTCCATTTCACGAGTTCCCGCCGCCGCATGGGCGAATGGAAGAACGGGTGGTTTCTGCTTGCCGCCGGGTGGGCGAGCGCGCTACTGATTACAGTGATGGATCTGTCGGGCATGCCGGAATCGCTGCGCGCCGCGTGGCAGGTGGTCACGGGTGGATAGCACCGCGAAGACGGAGAGGACGCCGATGTACCGGACGATTCTCGTCACCCTGGACGGCAATCCGACGGATCGCGGCATCATCGAGCACGTGAAGCAGCTCGCGCACGAGATGCAGAGCCGTGTCGTGCTGCTGCACGTGGCGGACGGTTGGGCGGCGCGCACCTTCGGACCCGACGCCGTGAGCCCGGAGATCAGCGCCGATCAGCGCTATCTCAACGAGGTACGCGCGGAGTTCCAGGCCGCCGGCACGCCGGCGGAGAGCGTCCTCGCCTATGGCGAGCCCGCCGACGAGATCGTCAAGTGGATCCGCGAGAAAGGCTGCGACCTGGTCGCGATGAGCACGCACGGCCATCGCTTCCTTGCGGATCTCTTCCTGGGCACGACAGCTTCACGCGTGCAGCATCAAGTCAGCGTGCCTGTGCTGCTTCTTCGCGTCCGATAGGGTGAGATTTGTGATTCCGCGAATTGGTAAAGTGGTGAAGTTACAAATCTCCTCAATCGCTTCCGGCTCCGCCTCAGCAAAGCTCACGTCCTTCTTACACGCACCGTAAGACATTACTCAAAGCGTAAGCTCATCCAGCGCAAGACCGGCGCGCCCGCTGTCCAGTGATGCTTCAATGAGGGTACGGCTCTTGCGAAGCCGATGCCCTGATGCCCGTCCGCCTCGCTGCCGCGCGATTGGCCGCGGTGATCTGCGTCTGCGCCGGTACGGCGGGCGCGGCACAGGCGCCCGACGTCCAGCCACCTCCGCCGCCTTCCTCCACGCCATCACAGGCGGTCGTAGAAATCGATCAAACACTGATTACCCTGCCGACGACGATGTCGCTGAAACGGCATCATGGATATTTTCATCTGACGCACCGCTTCGCGCGCGATCTGCGGCGCGGTGATTTCGGCGATCTCGCGTCGGATCTCTTCAGTCTCGACAACGGCGCGATCATCGGCCTCGAGTATCGCTACGCGGTGACCGACAGGCTGCAAGCCGGCGTTCATCGCTCGATACTCGGCAAGACTATCGTCACGTTCGGACGCTGGGATCTCCTCCGTCAGTCCGACAGCGGGTGGCTGGGGATTTCGGCCGGCGCATCCGTCGAAGGACAGAACAATCTCCGGCAGGATCATCAGCCAGGCGTGTCGACCACCTTCTCCCACGTGCACGGCACGTGGTTGGCGCTCTACGCGTCGCCGACCTACATCCACAACGCGCACACGCTGACGCTCCGTCTCGAGCACGAGGGCCACGTCCACGACGTCCCCGGCGCCGACGATGCGGCGGATCACAGCAGCGCGATCGACACTGTGTATGTCGGCCTCGGCACGCGGGTGCGCGTCCGCGAGACGGTCTCGGCGGTCGCGGAAGTCGCGCCGCGCATCGGCGGCTACAAGCCCGCGCGGGCGGACTGGAACGCCGGCATCGAGAAGCTCACGCGCGGCCATGTGCTGCAGCTGAATTTCGGGAACAACTTCAACACGACGCCGGGACAGATCGCGCGCGGCGGCAGTACGAACGAGGTCTACATGGGATTCAACCTGAGCCGGAAGTTCTGAGGATGAGCGACCTGAACGCCAGCGCGATCGGCCTCGCGGTGATACTGGCCCTTGCACTGGCGCTGTTTCGGTTACGACAAGAGGAGGAGAGCGATGAAGCGCATAGCGATAGGAGTCGTTACACTGGCGATCGGGGCCGCGGGCTGCGGTAGCAAAAGTACGCCGACAGCCCCGAGCAACCTCACCGTATTCACGGTGACACTTCTGCCGTCGAGTGAGGTTCCGCCGGTAACGAACGCCGAACAGTCGGCGCGCGGGACGGCTGTGATCACGATCCACAAGGACACGAATGCGATCGACTTCGCCATATCCGTGAGCGGGTTTCCCGCGGGCAGCGCATTCAACAACGCCCATATTCACAACGCCGCTGCAGGCGTTCCGGGGGGCGTGTTCATTCCTTCTGGGCTCGCCGCCTCGGACTTCCCCGCGATCGTGAACGGATCGGCCACGTTCTCGTTCACAAAGTCCGCGAGCGCCGACCAAGTCAGCCAGGTCCTCGCGAATCCGGCAGGGTTCTATTTCAACCTGCACACCGTGTTGAATCCTGGTGGTGTCATGCGCGGACAACTGCAGTAATTGCCGAATGGCGAGTGGCGATTGCCGATTGGAGTCGCCACTCCACCATTCTCGAATCTTTAATCTTCACTCTTCAGTCGCCAATCTTCCCTGAGGCGCCTTTGCCTTTGCGCGGCCCCTTGTTGTCGCGCACGGGGAAATGATCCATGTTCGCCACCTTCCAGCCCGTCGTGTAGACCAGCTGCGTGATGTGCGCCAGCTTCGGGAAATCGATCTTCTGCACTTCGTCGGTCAGGTAGTGATAATCGCGGTGGAGTCCGGTCGTGTAGAAGATGATCGGAATGCCCTTTGATGCGTAGCTGTAGTGATCGCTGCGCGTGTAGATCGATTCCGGATCCGCAGGGTCGTTCATCTCGTAATCCAGCTTCATGGGCGCCGGCAGCGAGGCGTTCGCATCTTCGTCAATGTTGTGCAGCTCGGTGCTGATCCGGTCCGAGCCGACCACGTAAACCGTGTTCTCTTCCTTGGGATCGTCGCACCGGTTGCGGCCGATCATGTCGATGTTGAGCTGGGCCGACACCTTGTCGAGCGGCACCTCGGGATAATCGGCCATGTAGCGGGAACCGTAGAGACCGGCTTCTTCGCCCGTGTGCCACACGAACATGACCGACCGCTTCGGTTTCGGACCGGTGGCGTACGCTTTCGCGAGCGCCATCACCGCCACGGTCCCCGATCCATCATCGTCCGCGCCGTTGTTGACGATGTCGCCGGGCTTGGGTGTATCGCGCACTTGTCCGACGCAGCCGCCGGCCGCCTGTTGTCCACCGCCAGCGCCGCCGCCGCCGCCTCCGCCGAATCCGCCCCGCCCCTGTCCCGGCGGCGTCTGCTGATACCCGATGTGATCGTAGTGGGCGCCGAAGAGCAGATACGTGTCTTTCAGCTTCGGATCACTGCCATCCACGATGCCGACGACGTTGCGGGTCAGCCGGGTCTGGACGACTTCGTAGTCTGCGTCGACGTTGATGGTGATCGACACGTTGTTCAGCGCGACGGGAGGCAGCGCCTCCTGCTTGTCGGCCTTCGCCTTGATGTCGGCGTAGTGCTGCCCCGCCGAGCCGAACACGAAATCGAAGAAGTCGTCGCTCGCCGAGATCTGCGGCGGGGTTTTCTTGTCGAGGCGCTCCACCGTCTGGAAGTCGCCGACGTTCGGACTCCCGCCGCGGCCGCCGCCGCGTTGGGGCTGAGGCTGCGCGGTCGCGGGTGCCACGCCTGGTGCCTCCGCGGTGGTTGGCGCCGTCGGTGCGGCGGTCGACGGGGCTGCGCCTGGTGCGGGCGCTCCGCGGCCCGCGCCGCCTCCGCGTCCGCCGAAGCCGAGCACGGGACCGATGGCGGCGACGGCGTGCTGCAGCTCGATCGCGTTCCGCGCGCGGGCGCCGAGCAGCCGGAAGCCGCCGCCGGGCAGGTTCTGCGGTCCACGGCCGATGTACATCACGACCTTGCCGGCCGCATCGTGGCCCTTATAGTCGTCGATGGCCGCGTCGGGAAGGCTCAGGCCGTAGCCGACGAATTCGAGCGTGCCGGTAATCGTCTGCTTGCCGCCCGCATTGGCCGGGAACGTGACACCTTCACCGTCCTTGAACGTTTTCGTCTGGCCGTTGACCGTGACCGTGACGCTCGAGTTCCGTTTGACGTTGACGCCTTTCAGCTTCACGTCCTGGAAGTACGAACCGTCATCGCCGCCTGGCTTGAGGCCCCACTCCTTCAGGTGGTCCGCAATGTAGGCGCCGGCAAGACCGAGGCCTTCGGTGAATACCTGGCGTCCCTGCAGCTCGTCGGAAGCAATGTATGTGAGCCAATCCTTCAATTCGACTGGGGTAATGGACGCGGCGCCTGCTGCGGTCTTCGATTGGGCCGCGCCGGGGTTCTGCAGCAGCAGCACGGCTGCCGCCAACGCCCCGCACAGGGCAGAAAATGGACGGGATTTCATCGAATGCATCCTCCGATGAGTCTATACGGCGGATGCTCTCGATGCGCTTACGCGTTACTCGGTCCGGAGCGATCGCATCGGATCGATGCGCGCGGCGCGCCGCGCCGGAAATCCGTTGGCGAGCAGCGCCGTGCCGAACAGGACCAGAGTCACGAACGACAGCACGCCGGCGTCGTGCCCGCTGACGCCGAACAACGCGTCGCCGAGCAGCCGCGCGATGAAGATCGACGCCACGAGACCGCCCGCTACGCCGGCCAGCACGACGCCGACGCCGCTCGCGACCACCGTGCGGAAGATGTCAGCCGTTCGCGCCCCGAGCGCGACACGAATGCCAATCTCGCGCGTGCGCTGCGAGACCAGGTAGGTGGCGACGCCGTAGGCGCCGCCGACCGCGAGTACGAACGCCAGTCCGGCGAATACGCCGAGCATCCACGAGAATGCCGCGCGAAGAGCCATCGATCGCCGGATAGCCTCCTCCATCGTCTTCACCTGGAACACCGGGACCTCGGGATCCATCTGCCGCACCATCTCGCGGATCGCCGGAACCAGTGAGGTTGGGTCCTGGGCGCTGTGGATCGCGACGGTGAGCGTGGCACGAGGGTCCGTGGCAACCGGAAAGTAGAGTCCCGGACGCATCGGCCGCTCGAGACCGTAGTGCTTCACGTCGCCGACGACGCCGACGATGGTGATCCATGACGCTTTGGGCCCGCGGAATTTGATCCGGCGGCCGACGCCGTTCGCACCTTCTCCCCAGAACGTCCGCACGAACGTCTCGTTCACGATGACGAGGTGCGAACCCTTCGCGCGTCCATCCGGTTCCTGAAAGAATCGTCCTCCTTTCAGTCGAATGCCCATCGCCTCGAAATAGCCTGGCGAAGCGAGGCGTGTGAGCACGACGGGATCCTTGCCGTCGGGCCGCTGCAGCGCGTTCTCAGCGGTATAGAAGTTGCCCCAGTGGCATCCGAAAGGCGGACAGGAGATCAGGCCGGCAGCGTCGATGCCCGGCAGCGCTCCCGTGCGCGCCATCAAGTCGTCCCAGAAGGCCATCCATTGTTCCGGCTTCGGACGTGTGCCTTCCGAAAGGGGCACGCTGAAGGTCAGCACGTGCTCGGCGCGAAATCCCGGATCCACGTGACGCACGCGATCGAACGCCTTGATGAGAAGCGTCCCGCACACGAGCAGCGCGGCGGCCAGCGCAAACTCGCCTGCAACCAGAAACCAGAGCGTCCGCCGGCCGCGCGGCGCGCCGGTCGTGCCGTTGGTAGACGCGCTGACGGCGGCACGGAGATCGCCGCCGACGGCGTGGAGCGCCGGCGCCCAGCCGAAGAGGATGACAGTGCCCACGACGACGAAGAAGGAAAAAGCGATGACGCGCAGATCGACGTGAAACGCC
>Ga0137379_10003083_pt1 | contig 15531 bp, 11 predicted proteins | sample SagtaG_18_FD_104812 | JGI IMG/M metagenome (GOLD analysis project Ga0137379, IMG submission 104812) | Vadose zone soil microbial communities from Sagehorn Ranch, Mendocino, California, USA - Sage2_L_80_16 metaG | ecosystem: Environmental > Terrestrial > Soil > Vadose zone | place: USA...
ATCTCCTACAACACGGTGGATAACCCGATTAACTCCACGCACGGCAAGAGCTTTTTCTATTCCGTGGGTTTCTCAGGCCTCGGCGGCAACGTCAAGACCATTACCAACGTCATTGACATGAAGTATTTCCATCCCATCAACAAGCATCGCAACACGATTGGGTTCCATTTCAGCGCCGCGCATACTACCGGGTACGCCGGAGAAGAAGTTCCGCCCTTCAGCCGCTTCTATATGGGCGGCGAAAGCGACATTCGCGGCTTCGACATTCGCGCCATTTCCCCGGTTACGTTTATCCCCGAAGCCACGGTGGCGCCTGCCCAGTATAAAGACCCAAGCTGCCAGGGCTGCACGCGCGTCTTTACGATACCCACCTTGATCTATGTGGCGACCTTGCCCGGCGGGGACCTCCAGGGTTACGGCAACGTGGAATACCGCATCCCCATCGTCGGCAACATCGTCCAGACCAGCCTTTTCCTGGACACCGGAACCGTTGGCGTGCTCCGCCGAAGCGCCTTGGAGCTGAATAGCTCCGGATTTCAGAACTTGCTCGAACCACAAAACTTCCCGAATGCCCAGCTTCCTCCACCTTTCGGTGCCGGTCTCAAACAGCAGCTTCCCATTGCTTCAGGGACGAATTTCCGCCTCCGCGGCTCAACGGGCATTGAATTTGTCGTTCAGCTTCCCATCATTCAGGCGCCGTTCCGCATCTACTACGCCTACAACGTGCATCGCTTGTACGACCAGTTAGTGGCTCAGAATCCGTATATTGACCCGAGTCAGATTTGCGAACCGGCAAACCAGCAGCCGCTCGCGCCGTGTCCCAGCGAGATGTTGCAGCAGGGCTTGACACGGGGCTTTTACCCGCGAACTTTGACCCCGGACGAATGGGCCAGCGTCAAGTCAAGCCTGCAGCAGTTGCTGAATAACCCGGGGCGCTTGAACTATTTCGAGCCTAAGACGACGTTCCGTTTCACCGTGAGCCGGACGTTCTGATGCCGCTGTGAGGGGCTGAGTCTATTTGGTGTAGAGACCTCGTAGGAAGGCAAGGCAAGTGGAGCCTTTGCGAAAAAATTGGCTAGACGCCAGTGTGTGGGGGAAATCGTGGGTGTGAAACATCGAAAACTCTGGAAAATTCTTGGCGCGGCGCTTGCCGCTCTGTGCGTATTTTTGTCGAGTGGCTGCGGCAGCAAAAACGTCGCCAACGTCGTCTCCGTCACGGTAACTCCCAGCACGGGCCTGATCCTCGGCCAATCCGTCAATCTCACGGCCACTGTGACCGGCGCGACGAACCCCAACGTAACCTGGAGCGACCTGCAATACACCACTACTACGACCACCAACGGCAAGACCACGACGTCTACTCTACAAATGGCCCCTAAAGACGGTTCCTTCGGCGTTCTCTCGAATCAACAGGCCACCGGCACTGCCACCTACACCGCCCCCGATCCTGCAAAGTTCCAGGTGCCTGATCAAACAAAATTCCCCGGCTTGCAAATCGTCATTACCGCAACGTCCGCCCAGGACACCAAGAAAAGCGGCAGCGCACACATCCTTCTGGTCTCCGGCATCAGGGTGGTCATCACGCCGGTAACCGCTTCCGTGCCCACGAAAGAAAGCCAGCAGTTCTTTGCCAATTTGACCAACGACATTCAGGGCCAGGGCACAATCTGGCTGCTCACCCAGAACGTCCCCAATACGGACAGCAAAGGTAATTTCATCAACTATCCCGCTCTCCCCACTTGTAGCCCCACTTGCGGCACCATCACGCCGGATACCAACAATCCCAACGTGGCGGTTTACACCGCTCCAGACACGATTCCCACCGCCATTACGCCCGCGCAAAAGAACAACACGAATGCGGCATCGAACGTTACCATTGTGGCCACACCAAAAGCGGATAACTCGGGATTTACGATCGGAACCATCACTATCGTTACCGGTGGTCCCATCACTTTCAATGGAATTACTCCTACGATCGCCCCGCAAGGCGGCACTCTGTGGGATATTTATCTCGACGCTCCCAATATCTCCTCCGCTTCCAAAATTAATCTCACCGATTCAACCGGCCACACGGTGACGAAGGATTCCACCTCGGGGCAAATCAAAATTCTGTTCCCGCTTCCCGCCACTTCCACAAGCACAACCACCACGACGACGCCCCCTGCCTCCACAGGGGCACGTCTTCGCCTATTTGACAGCGACCTCCTTGCCTCCGGTCCCATTACGATTTCCGTCACCGATCCGGCCCAAACGTGCAACGGCGTTGCGGCGGGGACTGCTTGCACCGCTACGGGTGCAGGTGCGTTCACTGTCATTCCCGTCCGGCCAACCAGCACCGCCACCGTTCCAGACGATGTCGTTCAGGGTGCCAACACTCAGGCCACGCATGTCATCGTTGATGGGGGGTACTTCGGAGCGGGTGGCCAGCTTGCCAAGGTGTTTTTCCAGTTTCCTGGAAACATCCTTTCACTCGACTCGAACCATCCCTCTACTTCACGCCAGCTGATTACCGTAATTTCCGCAAGTCAAATTGATGCTGGCAGTCCCGGCCTCTATCCACTCAATGTCGCCAGCAACGCCGTTCCTGCCCCTAGTCCGAACAATCCTTCCGTCACCAATATGGCCGTTTTTCCGGACTATTCCGCTAGTCCCCCAACAAAGTCAGGAACTGCGTTTCCGGCCGGCTTGAATCCCAGCGCTATTGATATTGACGCAACGCTGGGTGTTCTGGCAGTCGCAGAAACCGGTTCCAACGCGATTGAATTCTTCAGCATCGGCAACAATTCGCTGACGTCTTTGGGCCAGGTGATGAGCACAACGGCTGCCCCGCTCAACGTGCCTACGGGCCTTTCCATCAATCGCACGAACCACACCGTCGCCGTGGTCAACTATGGCACGCAAACCACCACAACAAATGCCGACGGCAGTTGTAAACAGGCCACTTCCACCGGCCAAAGCGTTACCGTTTTGAACATCCCTGGGAACCCATCTCCCATCACGCCGTTCAGTGTGAGCCTCCCATTCACCGTTCTTGCTAGCGCGCAGGGCACGGCGGTTTGCCCCGAGCCTATGCCCTACTCGATTGGAGTTGATTCGGATTCCAATCTCGCGCTTGTCGCCTATTCCTCCGCTTCTCCGACGTCCCTGACCAACCTCGGTTTTATCGTCAATTTGAATCCAGACTCTCCGTCAAGTCCTCCCAACGAGTGTCTCCTCGACCAGTCCATCAACCAGTCGAACAAGAATGGTCAATGCCTCTTTTCTCAAGTCACTCTGAATACGGGTACGTATCCGCGCATTGCCGTGTCGCTCCACAATCATTTGGCACTCGTCTCCCCGGGCGGCTCGGGAGTGGTTCGCGGCGTGGATGTCACCAAGCCCTCCAATTCAAACGTCCTAAAGTCTTCCACGCTGGCGGCAGGGCTGGTCACCGTAACCATTGACAACACCAAGTGCCCGCCTCCTTTGCCCGATCCTACCAGCACGACGAATCCCTGCCCGTTCTCCATGGTTCCTGGCAACGCCGGGTCAGTTCTGATTACCGGAGCGACCCCGGGAACCCCTGCGAACGCCGCCCTCTTCAACGGCGTTTTTAACGCCACCGTTACCAGCAGCAACAGTTTTACTTACGTCGTGCCCAATGCGAGCATCAGTGATTCTGGCTCGGGCGGCACCGTTTTTTATGGCAGTCCGGACTTAATCTTTGGCGTCTCCAACAGCGGAACCACGCAAGGGGTAGCAATCAATCCGATCACCAGCACCGCGGCGCTCGCCGACGCCAACTCCACCGGCACGAACGGCCCGCAGATCGACTTGCTCAGTGGCTTGGATCAAACCGTTTCCCCTATTACTTTCTTTGCCGGTTGCACTGCTTTCACCACTACTTGCTCCTTTGCTCCCGAATTGCTCGCCACCACGGAAGTGGCTTGGCAGCCGTATATTAACGCGCTCGTTTCCTATAACCCGAAACTCGGACTTGTTTCCGTCTCGGACCCCGTTTCGCGCCAAAGATACGCCATCGTGAGCGGGTTTGGTCCCAGCGCGGTTTCTTTCCCGGTGATGAACGGCACCAACTCGAACACCACCGGTGACTGCGGCACGTCCTCGTGTCTTACTCTTTGGGGCGGTCTCGCTGTGGACCCCGCAACGAACCAGGCCTTCGTCCTCGAATCTGGCCCTTCCGTGACCAACACGAATCCTCCTGCGCCCACTCACGGCCAGATTGAAATCGTCAACCTTGGTCCTTCTACAACCAACGCGCCCAAGCCCACGCATATTTCGGAGGTCATTGTTCCCAGCCCGGCGCCCGGCCCCGGCGCAATCGGTGGCATCCCGAACGCCCGCGTGCCGCAAGGGACTCTCACATCCACGCAACCTCTGCACGGGGTTCAAATCTTTGGCACGGGTTTCGTTTCCGGTTTGCAGGTGCGTCTCGATGGCGTGGGCATCACCACGCAAGGCGGCACCATCGACAATATTGCAGCGAACGGCCGCGAAGTGGATGTCACCATCCCCGCTGTCCTTCTCTCCGCGCCACATCACTATGCGCTGGACGTTTTAAGCCAGGGCGCGCAGTCCAACGTCGTCGACTTCCTCGTGGTTCAGTCGGTGCCCCTCGACAAAGTCTGCACGGACTCCACCGGCGCCGCTGTCAATACGCTTCCAACTTCGATTGCGCTCGCGGATCAAATTGCCAACGGTCCTTTCTCTCCCATTGGTCTCGTCAGCGTTACTGGCTGTAACAGCGTTGTGGAGCTGGACCTGAATCCCGCGCACATGACATTTGGCCAGCAAATCGGCAGCCCCATTTCCGTCGGCACAGGTCCTCAGGGCATTGCCATCAGCCAAAAACTGGGCCTGGCTGTCGTCGCCAACCACGGCACTAACACTGCCTCGGTTCTTGATCTGACCCAGAATCCGCCAGTCCAGAAAGTTCCCGACGTCAATACGGGAACGAGTCCCATCGGCGTCGCTATTAATGACGCTACTGGGGCGGCTCTGGTCGCGAACAACGGGAACAATACCGTGAGCCTCCTCAATCTTGGGTCCTTGTTCCCACCATCTGGGACGACTCCGCCCACGACTTTGACGGCCACAAGCATCGGCGGCGTTCAACAACCCCTTGCTGTGGCCATCGATCCCGATCGCGGCACAAACAACCAGGGCATTGCAGTGGTCACGGCCGTCACTTTGAGCAGCGGCTTCGGCCCGGCAGGCTCGCTTGACGTTGTCGAGATTGGCTTCGCCACTCCCATTCTCAGTACCACAATCTCCTCTGGCTCTGTTTCCAGCACGCCCACAGGCATTGTTTTCGATCCGGCAGTGTTCACGGGAACCGCGAACCCCGGCGTCTTTTACGCTAACTCCAGCGGGACGAACTCCATCCAGCAATTCAATCCGGACAGCCCCGGCAGCGGCGGTTCCGTGAGTGTTGGCATCAATCCGACTTCTCTGGCGATTAATCCGCAAACGGGCGCGATTCTCACGTCCAACTCCGCGAGCAACACTGTTTCTATCGTAGATACCATCTCGAGTCCCTTCAAGACACATCAGACTCTGGGGATTCCCGGCTCGCCCACATTCGGCGTCGCCATTGACCAGTTCACGAATCTGGCGGTCATTGTGGACCAGGCGAACATGCGGGTTTTGCTGTTCCCCATGCCGAACTGAAGAATCATGGGTTTGCGCGCCGCGTTTGCAATTGCAGGAAAGGAAGCGCGTCGGCTATACTTTCAGGTTTGAAATGGCCTCGTTTTTACCGCTAGGGGAGCGGTGAAGAGTTTCAGGTTTAGCTGGCTCAATCCGTTTTGTTCCAGCTTTCCGAATCGTACCAATGAATAAGGAGAAAAAAGTGAATTCCAGAATCTTATTGCATACGGCTGCCCTCGCCGCTGCCGGTCTTTTGATTGTCGCTGCGGTTCGCGGACAGTCGCCCGCCGCCTCCGCCCCGGCCACATCGGGTAGGGTTGGCGTCATCAACATTCGTGGCGCCATCGGAAATACCGCCGAAGGCAAACAGGCTTCCGCCGAACTCCAGTCCCAGTTCGCTCCGCGTCAGACTGAACTGGAAAACTTGAACAAACAGATTAACGATCTGCGCCAGCGTCTCGCCGCCTGCGAAGGCAAGTGCAGCCAGGACGAAATTGGACGTTTGACCCAGCAGGGGCAGAAGGCCACTCAACGCTTCGATCGCCTGAACACCGAGCTTCAGGAGGACGTGAATTCGGCGCAGGGTGAAGTCATCGACCGCATCGGCCGCAAGATGGTGGACGTGCTCGATAAATATTCCCGCGAGAACGGCTACACCATTGTCCTGGACTCTTCCGCCCAGAACACTCCCATTCTGTACGCTTCCACGCAGATTGATGTCACGCAGGACATCGTGCGTCTCTACGATTCCGCTTACCCGGTGAAAGGCGGCGCCGCGCCTGCGCAGCAGAAGCCTGCCGCCAAGCCCGCTACACCGACCACCACTCCAACGAAACCGTAAACTAAACGCGTCCGTTTATTCGACTTTGTAAAGAAGCCCTCGGTCAATACCGGGGGCTTCGCGTTTCTTTGGCCAGAATCTCAGTTCAGGTAGTCGGGTCGTGAGACATTTTGCAATTACGGTAGGTCTTGCTGCACGCTTTCCTTCGGCTTTGAGATGGTGCTGCCAGTGTCCACCGAAAACAGCATGTAGTTCGACAGCGTGTGCTGATGGTGGTAACGCTTCCCTCGCAACTCCATGAACATTTCAGCGCTCCACGGGAGCCACAGCGTTGTGTGGCCTTTCTCAAAATTAACCGGGCCATAGTCCACAATCAGATGGTCGCGCGTGAGCTGCACTTCCTTTACTGGCTCTCGCAGGTCGGTTTCGACGTGCAGCACATCGTAGCTGTTTGCGGCGATCCACACGCGGCCCTTCAGCGGTATGGGGAACACTCCCCGGCTATTCCGCCACGTTCGAATTTGTGAGGGAACTCCCTTTTTCTGCTCAAAGTGCATCTGCCACGCAGCCTGCCCGCGCCATGAACCCAGTCCCTCGCACTTGTACTCCAAATCTCTGGAATAGTTCTGGTCGAAGAGATTGACGCCTAGCCCGACGAGCCCCAGCGTGGCTAAAGAGGAGGGAAACGAGTTCAAGTTTTCGCCGCCGTCGCGCCTTTCGTTGACAAACGATACTCCCGGTTGCGGATGCTCCACAAGCACGATGTAGCTGAAATCTTTCGTCCTTGATGGGCCCGGATTGCCGTAGGCATCCAATTCCTGGTGTTCGATGTGCTCCGTGGCCAAAAACTTCTCAAGGTTTCCCAACTGCCGTGCCGACCTGGCTTGCGTCCGCTCGATGACCTCGCTTTCTTTGCAAGCTACGTCCTGCACCGCAGGGTATTCCTTGCTGTCGATGTCTGGCGGTGCCCATGGTCGCAGGCTCGCAGCTGGCGGAGCCTCCGGCAGCGGAACCGTGGGTGCCGCAACGCGCAACTCCGCTTCGGCAATCGGCTTGCGAAGCTCGGCGATTCGAGCCTTCGCCTCCGCCGCATAGGGATCGCTTGGAAAACTGCGTATGACTGTCTCGAACGCCCGCTCTGCTTCGTCGTGCTTGCCCGCGTTCGCCAGGATTCGCCCCAGAAGCACCCATGCGGCAGCGGCGTGTTCCTTTGCCTTTTCTGTTGCGCGTATGGCGTGGGGAAGCGCCTTCTCATAATTCTTTTGCTGAAAGTACGCATTCGCAAGCAACAGGTGAGTGCGCCAGTCGGCTCCATTCACCTCGTACGCTTTCTCAAGCGCTTGACCCGCTGCGGTGGGATTCCCCTGCCGCAGCTCCAATTCGCCGAGTGCGAGAAGGGAGCGCTCGTGCGACGGATAAATCAACAAGGCGGCTTCGAATTTCTTCCTCGCCGCGTCCAGGTGGTCTTGCAGGTATTCCAGCATTCCCAGAAGATAGTGCACGTCAGGATTACCCGGTGCCATCTTCGCGGCCTTCTCGAAGTGCTTCCGAGCCTCCTCGAACTCATGCCTCCTCAGTTTCTCTAGTCCTTTATCGATTTCTCCTTGCAGGCGCGGCGTCATGATAGGCGTCGATGGCCCCGCAGCTCCGTTCGAAACTTCGTTCTCCGGGTGCAAATACATATAGACGGTGACACCTGCCCCTCCCGCAAAGACCGAAGCACGCTCCTTACCTGGCTTGTACCCCAGCGCCGTTACTTCAATCTCGTATTCTCCCGTGAAAACTCTTGGAAAAGTAGCCGTGGATCCGTCTTGTGTGGTGGCCGTCCGGGGAATTCCTGCTTCTGACGAGAGTTTAACTGTTGCGCTAACCGGAAGGGGCATCCCGCTAAGCTCTCTCACGCTCACCGACACGTCCGTATTTTCGGTAGGAAACACACCTGAGTTAACCCCCGATCGTTGCGGTGCAGTCGGAGGTCCCGTCGGGCGCTGCGCAGCCACGGCGCGACCGGAAAGCAGCAGGATCATTGTAGAAAAGAAGCCGGCAAGGAAACGTGGAAGCTTGTAAGCTCTTAAGCGCATGGCGCGGTAAGCTTTGCAGTGATTTTATGGCCCTTTCGAGACACTATCCAAACGAATCGCGCACAGTCAAGTCAATCGTTTTTTATGGGCTCCCACCGGTCCGCTTTTGATGCGTTTCCTCGGAGGCCGCATTTGGATATAGTAGGCATTCTCCCAGGGAGGTCCCATGCCGCAACCGTCACCCGCACCTGAATCTCACAGCGCTTTTATGGATCGCATTCCGCGCCCGCCCGTCTTCACTTCACCCGCCGAGGAACGCCGTCACCGCAAGGAACGGCTCGCTGCCGCTTTTCGCCTCTTCGCCGAATTTGGTTTTGATGAAGGTGTCGCCGGGCATATCACCGCGCGCGATCCCGAGCGCCACGATTGCTTCTGGGTAAATCCCTTCGGTTTGCACTTTAGCCGGATTCGCGTATCCGATTTAATTTTGGTAGATCACTCCGGCAAGGTTGTCGAAGGCCACGCGGATGTCAATCTTGCTGCGTTCGCCATTCACTCGCGGATTCACGCCGCCCGTCCCGACGTTGTTGCCGCCGCGCATGCGCATTCCCTTTACGGCAAGTCCTGGTCCTCCCTCGGCCGCCGCCTGGATCCGCTCACGCAGGACGCCTGCGCATTTTATGAAGATCACGCGGTCTTCGACGATTACACCGGCATTGTCGAGGAAACCTCCGAAGGCGACCGCATCGCTCGCGCCCTCGGCTCCAAGAAGGCGGCCATCCTGCGAAATCACGGCCTGCTTACCGTGGGCCACACCGTCGACGAAGCCGCTTGGTGGTTTATCACCATGGACCGCTCCTGCCAGGCGCAACTTCTCGCCGAAGCCGCGGGCCAACCGCACAGAATTCCCCACGATACCGCTAAGAACACCTATGCATTGGTCGGTACGCACCTCGCGGGTTGGTTTCAGTTCCAGCCGCTCTGGCAGCGCGTCTCCCGTGCGCACCCTGACCTGTTTGAATGAGACTCAGTAAAATGTCGCGTGCTTTTCCGCTCTTGGCAGCTCTCCCGTTACCACGGTCCGCAATTCGCCGGGGCACGAGCCGGAAGCTCGCCGCACCGCCCGCGCAAACGAACTCGGCGATTTGAAGCCCAAGTCAATGGACAGGACCTTAATCGCCACTTCTGGCTGCACTGCGAAAAAGCACTTTACCCGGTCCATCAGGACTTCTTCCCGGTAGCTCCTGAAATTTCTGCCGGTCGTCACTCGGACGGTTTTTTTAATGGTTCGCTTGCTCACCTGCAAGCTCTGCGACAGTTCTTCCAGCGTCTTTCGCGGATTCTCTTTCAAACAATCCGCGATTTCCTCAAACAGCAGTTTTGGATCGTAGGACATGGTCGATCCTCCCATAACTTCAGTTTCTTTCCTGGGTCGTGCTTCAGGGTCGGCAGGTCACTCTCGTTCGAGCCGAAGCCGGGTCTGCTCTTTCCGGGACGGCGGGACGTGAAGGCTTCAGTCGCCGTTCAGGTGGCCAGCGCCCATCAATTTATGGCGATTCCGTTTTCAAGCAATCAGGTGTTCACCCTATTCGCTCATCCGCGCAATGCCGGAGAAGCCCGCTTCATCTGCTCTACGGCTTCTGGATCTACGCTGCTGATGCTTTTCTCACCGAACCGCTTTTCTTCCCGCGCATTCTCGGCGTCTTTCCTCTTCGTGCCTCTGAGTCCTACGCCCTGCGTTCACCGCTGATTAACCGAAGCGCGCTCGTGGAAAACCACTCCGCCCTTCATCACAAACACAACTTCCCTAAGTGCGTGAATGTCGGAGAGCGGATTACCGCGAACGGCAATCAAGTCCGCAGCAGCACCGGCGCGGAGCGTGCCTCGTTCATTCGCCACGCCGAGCAGTTTCGCCGCTCCCGAAGTCATGGATTGCAAAATGTCGGCTGGCGACATGCCCGCGTCCACCATCGAGTCTACAAAATCGATCGCCAGGTCTCCCCGCGACCTTCCTTTCACGTCAAACATAATGTCGGTACCGAACACAATCGGTACGCCTGCCTGAAGTGCCCGCTTCAACCGGTCGCGATGCGCGGTATACACCCGCTTGGCCTCGGCTGGGTCCATGCCGTAATTTGCAAATAGCGCCTCCGGTGTATCGGTCGGAACCAGCGCAATGCCTTTCTTGCGTGCAAGTGCCAAATCAGAGTCGGAAATCTTCCATCCGTGCTCAATGGAGTCAACTCCACCTTCGATTGCATTGTGCGCTCCACGTTCGGTCTGTACGTGAGCCGCGACGGGAACGCCGGCGGCATGCGATTCATCGACCACGAAGTGAATGTCGTCTGCCGAATAGATGTACTCCTGCGCGTCCACAACAATTTTGATTACCTTCGCTCCAAAATAGATGTTCTCGCGTATTGCTCGCCGTAGCTCGTCGCGGGAGTCGGCGAAAGAGTATTCAGGATTTTGCAACAGTTGTCGATCCGCGGGAGCGTCCCAGAATTGGCCGCCAAAGGGAGCGATGATCCTGCCCGCGTAAATAACGTGTGGGCCGGGAACGATACCGAAACGGATTGCCTTGGCAAGATCTGCATCCAGGTAGTCACCTGCATTGCCGACGTCCCGGACCGTCGTGAAACCTGCTTCTAACATTTCGCGAGCGTGCCGCGCGCCAAGAATCGCGCGGAATCCCTGCCGCCGCTGGACCGCCATGATCCAAAAATCTCCAAGATCCCACTTATCGTCGACTGTCGCGCAAAGATGAGTATGCGCATCCATCAGTCCTGGAAGCACCGTGTAGTCACTAAGGTCAATGGTTTTGGCGCCGGCTGGAACCTGAACGCTTGTGCCGATGGCGGTGATTTTCCCTCCCTCGACTAACAGTTGTTGATTCGTGGCTGACTTCCCGGTATCCGGAAATATGACTAGGCCTGCCCGGATTGCGATGACTTGCGCGCGCGTCGGACATGTGCAGAAGAAAAGCAGGCCCCATGTGACTTTCAGCGACAGGCGAACGAATCTGTTTCTGTTTCCCATGGGTGGCTATTTAACACCAACGGGCAGCCTCGCGATAGGCAGATCAAGAAAGCGGCGTCCGCGTCACCAAACTTGAAAAATAACTCGTCCCCTCGCTCACAAAGTGTGGCTTTTTTGCTTTGTAGTGGCGGGTCTTCAGACCCGTGCCCTTATCTTAGTTCTGTGATCGGCCTGCCTTTAGGCGTCGGAGCTTCAGCTCCGACATGAAGGCCTTCGCTTTACGCGCGGCTTTAGCCGCCGAGGAATTGCTTTCAGTGTTAGCGCAGAAACTCTCAGCCAGCTTGCATTTCACAGCTCGCCGCGGGACGATCTCCCTGTGGCGCCGACATTCCAACCCGGACAACTCGTGCGTGTGAACCTGGCCGGCCTCCAGGCCGAGGGCGTCATGTTCCAGGCGGCGGTTACTGACGCCGTGGCCCACATTGTGAAACAAACTTCCGACCAGCCGCCCACCTACCTTGTGAAGCTCTTGTTCTCCTTCCGCGGCGTCACCGAAGTCGAAGTCCCCGCCGACCGCATCCACGCCGGCGCGTGACACCGGGCTGTCGGACACCAGTCGGGCTTGCGCGCCGCGGGCAGGTTCGCCAAACGTTGCGCCCCACCTGATGAGAGACGGCCACGCCACCCCGCTCACACTCTAGGCGCGTAAGCACAACTAACTCTTGCCCCCAGCCTAATCTATAGTCTCATGAGGGTCAGCTAAGCAGCCCTGGCCCTATGCAAAAGACCTTCGTTGTCCTCGCCGCCTGTCATAGAATTGAAGCCATGGCGTTCAAGGTTTTCATCAGCTACAGCAGCAACGCTGACGAACAGGGTGTGGTGTGGCGTTTACAGACCCTCGCGGCCGCTCAGGGGATACAGGCGTACGTACCAAGGAGAGGCGGGGGGCGAGTGCCAAGCGCCCCATCTTCCTGGTCTTTAACAACTGCGGTACGAAGAGAGATCGAAAGCTCCGACATCGTCTTAGCGATCATTACATCGCGCACAGACCGCGCAGTTGAAGCCGAACTAAGTTATGCGATGGGGCTGAAGAAGGTAATAATTCCCATTGTTTATGAAGGCATTCAGCTTCCGCCCCTTTTCGACAACTGCCAGGTATTTTGGTTCTCTCCGCTTCATTCCCCTGGAAATCTAGAAGCGCAGATTATTTCCTACTTGAAAGAGCAAAAGTTGAGCAAAGAGCGACTCCAGGCAGCCGGTGCAATTGTCGCTGTCGGCTTGGGTCTGCTATTACTTTCCGCTGTCGCGAAGGAGTAAGTGCGCCACACGGTCATTGACAGCTCGTCCCTGCGGGCGATCGCACACTTGAACTTGGCCACAAAGTTGTCCCTCTTTTTTGACGCCGTGCACGTGCCCAGAGGCGTTCAGACAGAGGTAAACAAAAAGCAGAAATTCAGGCATCAGTTGAACAAACTGTATGGCACTGGCTTGTTTCAGCGATGCTCTGTCGGGAATCGAACGAACGTGCTCTTGTTGATGCCGGAAATCGAGGAAGGTGAAGCCGAAAGCATTATCCAGGCCCAGGAAAAGGGCGCCGACCGAGTAATCCTTGATGAAAAGAAAGCCCGCGGTGTCGCGTCTAACATGAGTATCCAGCCGGTCGGCGTGGCGCGTCTCCTCTTTCGCCTGCAGCGCGACGGTCAGATTGAAGATGCTAGGAAACTGATCAACAGACTCAAGGTAGAATTGAAATTCCGGATCTCTGAAGAGGTGATTAAAGAAGCTTCCCTCAGAGCTGAAGACCCCATCTGATACGGCCCGATTGGCAAAATCTGGGGCACGCTGAGCCACGTTAAGCTCGCGCCACTCGCTAAGTGCCTCAAGCGGTGGCGAATTTGTCGGGCATCGCTGCAAGGATTCCATTTACAATTCTGTGTACTGCGGCAGCTGTGTCCAAAGGAGATTCAGAATGCAAGTCGATGAGGTTCTGAAGAAGCTCGAAGCCCAAGGCATGACGCTCAAAGACAAGAAGCGAAATGGAAACGACACCGGGTATGTCCTCCGTTTCACGAAGGGTGAGATTGTCAACGTCTTTGATAATAGCACTGTGACTATTCAGGGGAAATATCAGGCCCTGGTCAAAGAGGCGTTAGGAATTGACTTAGGGCTTGTCTCGCCAACCGCGCGGGCGCAGCTGAAACAGAGTCGGAAGGTGTTTGTGGTTTATGGGCACGATACTCAAGCGAAGACGCAGCTCGAAACCATGCTACGGCGCTGGGACCTTGATCCACTGATACTGGACCAGCTGCCCTCCGAGGGGCAAACGGTGATCGAAAAGCTCGAAAAATACACTCAAGGCGATGTTAGCTTTGCTGTTGTATTGGCAACGCCAGATGATGAAGGCAATGTGGTTGGAAGACAAGACGAGAGGAAACTGCGAGCGAGGCAAAATGTCGTTTTAGAGCTGGGACTATTGCTGAGCAAACTCGGTAGAGCCAGGGTTGCAATCTTGTTGAAGAACCAGGAAAAAATGGAGCGCCCTTCCGACATCCAAGGGTTAATCTACTTGCCCTTTACAGATGACGTAGCCGAGACCAAGGTGCAGCTTGCCAAAGAAATGGAGAAGCAAGGCATATCGATTGCGATGGCCAAGCTTTAAACCTCAGCCCCTCTAGAACTCCCACTGGCGCGTGAGCAACCGTCAACTGCCGGGTCGTCCCTTCGTTTGGCGTCCTGCAGAATTTTTCTCCGCCCCATGCAAGCTCTACCCCTGTGTTTTCTTGCTCTTACGCCAAACATGTTCGAATCCGTGTGTCTATGCTTTAAATACTAGTACTCTAAAAGGACTTGACAGAATAGGAAATATACGATAGCATTGGTCGTGAATTCTCGGCTCCATCCCTGCGCGCCCCTCTATGTTCTCTCCCCTGTCTCTTCGTCTCTCGCGCCACCCTGCCTTTCACCCCTCTCTGCGTTCCTTTGTTTTCATGCACTTGCGAATTGCCCAATTTGCAAGCCTTTTGTTTTCAAATCCTTACAACAGTGCCTGGGGTGGGTACCCCTCGGGCGGAAAGAGAAGCCATGTCCCTACAAACCACTGAAGTCGAAGTCCTCAGCCCCGAAACCACCGTCACAGAGACGCCAGAAACGCCTTCTGCCGTCGTGGCCGGCGCAGCGCTGGCCGATTCCCGCTGCCAATATCGCTATCAAAATGCCACACGGTGCCGCCTTCGTGCCGCAGATTCCGAATCCGGCCTTTGTGTCCGGCATCTCCGCCAGAAGTTCGCTGCCATCCTTCCGTCGTTCCCCGATGACTCCGCCGACCTCTCGAAGGATCTCCTCCCCCACGGCAGGGACTTCTCCTCCACCGAGGACCTTCGCGAATACCTCCTCCGCCTCCTCATCCTCATGACTGAAGGCCGCGTCTCGCCCCGCCGCGCTTCCGTGCTCGCCTACATCAGCAACCAGCTCCTTCACACCCACATCGCCGCCGAAAAAGAATCCGCGGACGAGAAGCCCGAGATCATCTTCGACCTCCCTCGCCCCAAACGCGACTGACGCACCGCAAAGGATGGAACGCAGCGACCGGGAAACATCATGGAAACCATGACCACCACACCCTGCAAATTAGTCCGACCACATCATTTGAAGTACGGCAGCCTTGTCTTTTACTCGCCACTCGCCACTCGTCACTCGCCACTACACTCCTCCCGCGGTTGCCGCCTCCCATGCCCAGTGCCATAATCCTTCCTTACGTGAGGCACGGAGCTCGGTGGCACGGATCACGAGTTACAAGTCACGAATCACGTCTTCACAGTCTGAGAGGCCTTATGGCACTGAGGGATAGCTGGATCGAAAAAAGGGAAGCCGCAATAGCCGGCGCGAACGGGACGCGCAACGTCTCCCAAATGCATTTTGCGCGGCAAGGCGTCATCACCGAAGAAATGCAGTACGTCGCCAAGCGCGAAAAACTTGAGCCGGAATTCGTCCGCAGCGAAGTCGCTCGCGGCCGTATGATCATTCCCGCCAACGTTCATCACCCCAACCTCGAACCGATGGCTATCGGCATTGCCTCCAAGTGCAAAATCAACGCCAACATCG
>Ga0137379_10003090_pt1 | contig 15513 bp, 9 predicted proteins | sample SagtaG_18_FD_104812 | JGI IMG/M metagenome (GOLD analysis project Ga0137379, IMG submission 104812) | Vadose zone soil microbial communities from Sagehorn Ranch, Mendocino, California, USA - Sage2_L_80_16 metaG | ecosystem: Environmental > Terrestrial > Soil > Vadose zone | place: USA...
GACACTCTCGGGGAATTTTGCCGTCGCAATCGCGTTCGAGCATCTCCGCTTGTGAGTGTAATCGCTGATAGCAACAGTTACTTTCGGGTTGCCTGTGATCTGCGTGTATTCTGTTCTTCGCGTATGAGAAGAACTATCTCCAGCAATGTGCTTCTGCTCAGCCTCCTCGTGGTTGCGGGCTCGACTCTCGCGCAAGCCCAGGCCCAGCCGAACGCCCCCGCCCAATATTTCTTCGCACTGTTGAATCGTCCCGCCAACGCTCCGCAACTGAGCAAAGAGGCGGGTGAAAAGCTTCAGGAAGAGCACATGACCAACATCCGCAAGATGACTGCCGAACACAAACTTGTGATCGCCGGGCCGTTCATGGACGACACGGTGCTGCGGGGCATCTTTGTGTTCCAAGCGGACTCGGCGGCACAAGTACAGGAATGGGCCGATAGCGATCCAGCGGTCAAAGCAGGCCGTCTATCCGCCGAGGTTCATGGGCCGTGGCTCATTGACCCGAGCGCGATTCACAATCCATCCGAGCCTCCCGGATTCGAGCAGTACACGCTGGTTCTGATGAAGCGCGGCGACCGTTGGAACCCAAACGCGCCGGAGTTTATGGATGTGATGAAGCAGCATCACGCTTTCGTCAAACAGATGACAGATCAGGGAAACATGGCCATTGCCGGACCGTTCCCGCTCAACGATCAGGGCGAGCTGCGGGGAGTCGCCATTTTCCGCGTGGGAACAGAGCAGACTGCCAAGTTGACGCAAGAAGATCCTATCGTCAAAGCTGGCCTGATCAAAGCTGAAATCCATCCATGGGGCACAGGCAAAGGGGTGCTGGCGTCGGGACAGCCGATGCAATAAGAGCGCCCCGCAACTGCCTCGCAGCCTAGTTGGCGAAACATCCCCATAGCACTAATTGACGCGGCTCTGCCAATTTCTCAATGAGCGAAATCGCCTGTTCACGCCAATTATGCAGTGGAATGATCGTATCAGGGGCGGTACGCAGTTTGAGGCCCGGAAACACGATCCTATTTTGCTGCAGCAACCATATCCTCAATGGATTTACCCTGGATCAATTCTTCCGAGCTGTCCGAACCATAGATCCAGCGGGCGAAAAACCGTTTCAGCGTGTGCCCAGTCGAGCGTTGTAATTGCTGTTGGAAAGAGGAAAAATCTGCTGGGTTGGTACTGTAGCTGTTCACGAAGTCGCTGATCGCGTTTCGGAAGCCGTCGTCGCCTAATAGCCGGTTCAGGACGTACAACGACCAAGCACCCTTCGTGTAGGAAGCATCGCCCAATTCGGATTCCCCCCAGTTGCTGATCGGAACAGTGATGTAGCGTTTGTCGCGCTTCGCCAAGCTGATAAATCGCAAACGCAGGCGTTCCATCTCAGAAGCGAAGGCATCGGCACCGGAAAACTGGCGTATTGCGAGAGCGGCGAAATAGGAAGCAAACGCCTCGTCGAAATAGCGCGCCCGCTGGATCTTGCCCTGTGCTTCTGCATTCCAGCTATGCGCCAACTCGTGATAGAGCTGAGCAATTTCGGCGGGATCACGAAAGGCGTCGGGTGTCTGAATGCAATATCCGGCACTCGCTTGCGATCCCCAGCCTTCGGGGATCTCAATCACCGTGTATCCGCCTGTCGCCGGGCGTCGAAAATAATTTCCGAAGAATATTCGGGCACGCTTCAAATCGCCCAGTACGCGTTGTGCTGCTTGAGCATCCTGCGGCAAGGCATAAATACGTAGTCCCGCTCCGGCATCTTCAATCACCCGGAACTTCGCCGCCGCTACCTCGATATGTTCCCTTGGAACGTCACTATCGCATTCAAATATTGTCTGCTCTCCAGACACAGTTTTGCTGCGGTGCGAATCCCCACATGCGACAATCCAGCTGTTGGGAACCGTAGTCCGGATACGGTACGTGAACGGCTCCCGCTGGGCAGAGATCCAACCAGGTGTGCTGGCCTGAGCCACGATTGGATACGCCATCGTTTCTGCTCGCAGCAGCGCGTACTCCTCGCCAATCTGGTCTTGCACGTACCGCATTACTTCCCGATAGCCCCAGATCGATCCTCCGTAGTAAAGCGTCATTTCTGCCGTGTGGTTGGGCGCGAGCGGTGTAGAAAGGCGCACGAGGACACTATTAACCTGCCATTCCGGTTCGTCTGACATAGTGGTCAGCTCTTGCCGAAACTGCAGTGGTTTACCGTTCGGATCGACTACTTTCGTCAGCCGCACAAGCCGGTAAAGTAGGACAGGAACCTGGGCGATGGGCTGTGTCGTCAGATTCATCAACTTGATTCGTGCTTCGGCACGATAGCTGGACTCCACCGGCTGAAGTGTGATGTTTAGGTCGTAGTGGCAGATAATGGGTACGTTCTGCGCGGTCGTGGGCGTCTGACCTCGCACTGAGAGTTCAAAAGCAAAGATCGCCAGAGCCACGAATCGGCTGATCCGCTTCATCAACAGGACTTTACCGCAGGCCCGGCGATGGTCACAAATGACAACTGGCGAAAAATCGCCATATCACTCATTGACCTAACTTGATGCGTTCTGACCCGCTCGGTCTAGGATCTCGATTGCCGCCTGCAATTTTGCTCTGGTCCCCGGGTGAACGCGTCCACCCTGCAGGAATCGCTGTGTAGCATGCTGTGAGGCTCCTGACTCCCGCATCAACTGCCGTAGGCCGTAACGTCTTGCCTTCGCGATAAGTATGGGATCGGCTGATCGCGTGTTCGCATCCCTTCTCGCGCGGTAGCGAATTGGCCCGGTATTTTCCATAACGGCAACGTCGTCGCCTTCCTGGGCTCTTCGCTCAACTTCCTTCCCGATGTATTCAAAAGGAATCATTGCCGTAACAGGGCGTCGTAACAAGAGTCCACGTGTGTACTCCCGGCACACCGTGCCGTCCGGCCCGAGGGACTTGTCTTCTTTATGTAGAAAATGTTTCCAAATTGTGTGTGACAGCGTTTGTGGCGCAAGAATTCTTTCGCGATATTTGCTTCCGAGTTTAATTACATCGCCTGTGTGAATTTCCGTGTAATCGCGCGTGAGCCATTCTCTGGACCGTTTGCTCGCAGGCGCAATTAATGTGCATTCTGGTAATGTTTCAAGCAGTATTGGGGAATGCGCGAAATTGTAAGGTTTTGCCGCTGCAGGATCCCGCTTTCGCAACGCTTTTAGTACATTCGGCGTTGTGACGCGGACGCGCATCATCGCGGGCAAATTATCAAATCGAAACGAATGGGAAATTAGCGCGTTCTCTGGATTCTTGATGTTTCGAAAATGATTTTGTAACAGCCGTTCCCACGCCTCCACGATCCATCGTGCGTAATCCGTTTCCTGATCTTTGCAATTGAGAGGCTTGTAGCGGGGTCTCTTATCGGGAACAAAAACTATCCCTAATCCGTGTTCGCTCGGTTTGATAATTTCAATATTGTTCCTTTTGCGCTTGTAAACTACATAGCGTTTTGCGGAAACCGCGATTCCATAAAGTTGATGTTGCTTTCCGTGGCGGTCAAAATTGCTGTCCTCAATTTTCAAAATGTCTGAAATTAGATTTCGATCGTACGGATTCAAACTGTTCACTTTTGCGCAAATTTCATCAACTTCCTTCCATGAAATTGCTTTTATAGCGGGACTACCGTCCGGCATTTTGTGTTTACCACCAGGACAAGAAATTAAATCGCCCTTTTCCGATGCCACAAAAAGCATGGAATCAGTATCGGTAAGCAAATAACTTCCACGTTTCTCCTGAACGAGTTTTTCCAAAATCGCCAACATTAGTCTTCCGCCAGCGGTAATCAGCGCCGCTGCGGGAGGAAATTGAAATCTGCCGGGGCGCTCGACAACTCCCGTTTTTTCTTCTCGCGTAAATTCTCCAGAAAATATTTCAAGGTCTTTTTTGCGATTTTTCCCGTACTCGTGTTTATTTAATTCCGCAAAAATCCCATAAAGAGCGTTCGCAATGATTTTCAAAAGCAAATAGTGCGGGTGCGATTTTGGCAATTTCTTTCGTTCTTCGATTACTGCACGAAAGAAATCATCCGTTTCAGGATTAATCTGGCGAGTGCCAATTGTTGCTGATTTCAAACGAGCTTGAACGCCGCGTGGTACGACTCGGAACGCCTTGATAATCTTGGGCGCACGACCGGAAAGTAGTCGGCAAGCAACCAGATCGGGTCCGGCATACCAGATCGGCTTTTTTGAAGTGAGTGGGTTAAGCCCGATGTTTGTTGAACCGTCTTCGCTGTAGAGTGCGCGAACCGGAAGAACATCGCCGGAAGGTTTCGTAAGCGCGAAAAATGCGAGTTTCTCCCATTCAGCTGGGTCCAGAACATTTTGCAAATTTGCACGAACTAAAGTTTCTCTCGCCTGCGTAGAACATTCTTCCACTTCGAGATCGGCGGCGATCAGCACTGGCCACAATTTGAGTAGACCTGCGACAGACGGATATTCCGAGGTTGTGTCACAAACGACAACTGGAACTTCCTGGTGGCGAATGCGAACTTCACTTCTGCCACCGTAATACGCTTGCATACAATTACCCAAGACTTCATCTGGCAAATCGAATTTTCGCGGAGGCTCCTTGATGTTCATTTTGTCTAGAAAAGCCTTGGTGATACTGGCCGGGCTCATCGCTTTTTCAGGTTCAAGGTCTAGCGCGAAACCGTCGTACTCGCCTTTCATTGCATTCAAAAGAGCAACGGTACGTTCTACGTCAGTGCGCCCGTACCTCAATTCCTTTTCGGTCACACGTCCGGTGGGCTCGTGGCGCATTTTTCTCTTAAGGCCAAAGGATTCCAGTGCTGCGTCCAACGTTAAATGCTTGTTTCGCAGCGCCCAGCAGAACACAGATAGATCGAGGAAGCGACCACGGTAGACCACCCGACTACCGGCCTCGCCGCCAGCGAGATTGACAAATGCAGATCGCGAATCCTTGGGCTTGATCCGGACTTTTGGTTTGAAGGTTGCGGGGTCGCCTTCATACTGCCACATCACCATTGACCACCCTGTGTTCTTGATCTGTGCTTCGCGGTACTCCAGGGCTAGACGACTGAGGTCGAAGGGACTGTTGTAGCAGACAATGCAGGCTCCCAATTGCAGCGCTTGCCAGAACTCACCGTCCACGAATTCAGTGCGGGACTGGACCAGAATCTTCTCAGGGCATCCTTCTTCCACGTCGGCTGGTTTGGTATCCGCAAACGATCTGATCAGCTCGACCGATTCGGTCTGTAATTCATCGGCATAGACGACACCCTCCAATTGGCAGACGTACACGCCGTTCTTTAATTCGCAAAACCTCCACCACAAGAAGCTCAGATCCTGGCGAATGTCGGTGGTCGTCTCGCAATCGAATACCAGCGCGAAGTTGGCCCAGGTGTCAGGCAGTTTGCCTTGATATTCGCCACGTGGTTCTTCATTTTTTACCCGTGTGTGGACGCGCAAAAAGATTGGAGTAGGTTCAGGATTGTTTCGTTTTCGATCGGGTTTTTGGGAAGGGATGTCCGGCATCAGCTCTCGAACGCGATTGCGGAACGGCACTGGGCTTCTTCTTGGGAATTGTCGAGGAGCCCAGGTCGGGAGTCAATGGTGGTGCGTTCGCCTTGCGGCGAAGCGAAACCGCTCTCGCTTTGTAGTCGGCGATGACCAAATGAACCGGCGTGTCAGGAGACCGCTCTAAGAGTTCAGCTACCGAGTCCAGGTCTTCAGCCATAAGCAGCACGTACCGCTTCAGCTTCTCCGGTTCAGTTTCGCTTACATTATGCTGTCCGTTCTTAGTCAGTCCTTTGACATCTCTTTGGAATTCCAGCTTTCGATGGCAGTTCCGACAGACTGCTCGTTTGAAGAACTTGTCCAGCTTCTCAGTAACCGGATGCTCTAGTTCAAAGCAGAAAATATCCGTTTCCGGGCAGTAGAAGCATCGAGTGGAATAGCCTACCCGCTTGCGGCATGACTCGACGCGCCATGCTGTCTTGATGGGGTACGGATTGCTCACCGACCCCCGCCTGGACTCACGTAGAGAGAATCAAGCTGGCCTAAGACTCCGGCTTTTGCGAGCGTTACGAGTCGCGAGTAATCGCTGAGCAATTCATGGCCGCCAACTTTCTTCCCGCGAAATTGTTCCAGAGCTGAGGCTGGCCTTTTCCCTCGGACAACCTCCATGTATGTGGCTCTGTGCTGGCCAGCAATCTGTCGCTGGCGAGAGCCGCGCGCCGTTACGACAAGAGCGCCCTCGTCCGTTAGGATTTCAACCTTCTCGGAGTAAGGGTCATTAGCTTTAAAGCGAAGGCGACCGGTACGTGGGTCCTTCTCTATGGCGAGAGGAATCAATTCCCAAATTGCCTTCAGAGTGGTTCCGGCGGCACGCGCGGCAGCGGAAACTGTCTTGGCCTTACCTTGACGGTAGATATTGGCTGCATCCAGCTCGCGAACTCGCCCATTCCGTCGCTTTGCGCTGATGCGTCGCGAGTGTTTTGGGCGATACCCTGTCTTCACTTTCTTGGAAGACTGGCGAGTTCCTCTGGTGCTTGGCTTCCTCGATTTCTTCGAGCCTGACCGTTTACGTGCCATGGTTTGACCTCAGTTCCGGTACACAGGCGCGATAGCCAGGAGCGAACCCTGCGGCCATCTCACCTAAATACACGTAATTAAAACTGGGCCATTATGACACGAAATACACGCATAACTTGTTGTTGTACAATGGCTTATAAATACACCCCGGATTGTCGCTCCGCATAATTATGCGACTAATATAGGCATTTAACGTATAATATTTATCGAATACGCGAGAACCACCGCATATATGAAAAAGGTCAAGACTGCTCAAAGTGACGCTAGTTTTTCGCTTGACACGGTTTCGGAAAAGAAGCGCCGTGGCCCGAAACCAAAGGTTGTTCCCCGATGGTTGCGAGGACGTGCTGATAGCTGGAGAGAGGTTCTTCCCCAAGTTTGGCCAAAGCTGTGGCCTGTGCTCGAAAAGGCAAACACCGAAGCTGAGGTACGGGCGGCGCTCGAACTTGCCGCACCATACCAGGATTACTTCATCTCCCACCCGGCACTGATCTTGAGCATTCTCAAGGACCCAAACTTTCCGAAAACTGACAGAGGGCGCATCAATTTTTTAACGGATTCATTAGCTGGCTTGGGGGTCGTGAGCCCACGACGTTCACGGGACATCTGTGCTGCAGAGAGGACTGCAGCGAAAATGAAGGGGCAGATTCTTCGCTGGGAGTACTACATCGAGTGCTCATGCAGTTACAAAGGGGAATCGATGGCGCATGCGTGTCCGCTGTGCGAAGCAGCTATTTTGTTTCCGGTGACGCCAGGAATGTTCTGAGATTCAACAAATGCAAAACGGGCCTGCCGCCTGTTACTAGCAGACGACAAGCCCTAACCACCACAGGAGGGATTGGCTCCAATGGCAGCTACAGAAAACCTATCTCAACTCTCAACGTCCGACAATTCGCTTGTACCTCGACACGGCGTAATCACACTCTTTGGTTACGGCATTCAGGTCCGCGTTAATCGCGGACATCTGCTTATTGAAGATGGAATCGGGGTGGAGCGCAGGCGGTTCAGATTCCCGCGAGTCGGCCACGGGCTGAAACGGTTGGTCGTGATCGGCTCGGATGGAATGATTTCTCTCGCCGCTTTACGCTGGTTAGCCGATCAAGATGCGGCGTTTGTCATGCTGGATAGGGATGGATCGGTGCTGGTCACGACAGGTCCGGTGCGTTCAGCAGATGCTAAATTGAGGAGGGCTCAGGCTCTTGCGCCTCAGTCTGATATTGGAGTCCGGATTGCTCGTGACTTGATCGCTCGAAAGCTCGCCGGGCAGGAGCAGGTTGCGCGCGATATGCTGCGTGATCCAGTAAGCGCCGACGAAGTAGCCGGATGTCGAGTCGCTCTACCGAACGCAAACAGGTTTGACGCAATCCGCTCTCTCGAAGCCCAAGCCGCAGCTGCCTACTGGTCGTCGTGGCGCAACTTGCCGATTACATTCCCCAAAAATGACTTGATTCGAGTACCCGACCACTGGCGCACGTTTGGCACCCGAAAGTCGCCACTATCCGGGTCTCCTCGGCTTGCCGCCAATCCTGCAAACGCCATGTTGAACTACTTGTATTCGGTATTGGAATCAGAAGCCCGGTTGGCAGCCGCAGCCCTGGGACTCGATCCAGGTCTCGGCGTCCTACATGTGGACACCCCAGCTCGCGACAGCTTGGCGTGCGATCTCATGGAAGCGATTCGCCCGCACGTCGATGCTTACGTGCTCCATTGGATTCTCAGTCAGCCGTTGCGCCGGGAATGGTTTTTTGAGCAGCGCGATGGAAACTGCCGTTTGATGGCATCGCTTGCCATTCGTCTGACCGAGACCGCTCAGGTGTGGGCGCGTGCGGTAGCACCCGTGGCCGAATGGGTTGCGCGACAATTGTGGTCAACAACCCACAAGCGAACTCCCAGCAAATTGCCGCCCACTCATTTGACCCAAACCTACAGGCGCGAAGCGAAGGGCGTCGCATCAGTACCAAGAGCACATGTTGCACCTCGGATAGAGAATCTTTGTCGGGGTTGTGGGAAAACCATCAGGGATGGACGAAATAACTGTGCAAATTGCGCTGTTAGGACGGCGACCAAACGCCTTGTGAATGCCGCGCAACTTGGGCGTGTAGCTTCCCACAGTCCCGAAGCCTTGGCCAAAGAAGGAGAAACTCAGCGCCAGCATGCACGAGCCCGATCTGCCTGGAAACCGTCAATGCAGCCAGAGTGGCTGACCGCCGAGGTGTACTCAGACAAAATTCAGCCTCGGCTCGTCGGGATTTCCAGTTCAGTGATTGCGTCGCGGATCGGGGTATCCCGCTGGTATGCTGGTCGAATTCGAGAGGGCTACCGACCACATCCACGGCACTGGCAGTCACTTTCGCACATGGTTGGCTATACAGGCTGACCTGTCCGTTCTGGCTGTGCGCCCGAGTTGCGCCACGATGTTTTCCATGACGTGACGTGCGAAATTTGGTTTCCCTGCTTGCAGAAAAGTTTGTGGCTGGAGCAATCTCCTTTTTAAGTACCGTCGTGCGAAGAGACCAAGAACGAATTGCCGAGTGGCTCATGAAGCGCGCTCCTGAACTTGCGGAGCTCTACAAGGGTGCGGTTCGCTTAGTCGAAGATTCCAGCTATCCAGGAAGGAACCATCTAGTTTGCCACGCTGCGCGGGATATTTGTAATCGACTCCCAGATCTAGTTGGCGTTCTTGTCGTACCAGCGAATCAGCGCAAAAAGTTGAATACACTATCGGAGCTGTGGTCTCGGCACAAGCTCGAAACAATGGAATTGGGAGAGCTCTCGTCCTCCGCTCCCGACAGCAGCGCTGAGTCTAAAACGCGCGAAATTGCTGTTCCGCTTGACGTATTCCGGCAAATAGATCTGGTGGTCAAACATCATCGGCAGATCCCAGTGATTAACCGAGAGCGTGCGACAAGAATGTTCGAAATAGTAGCACCAGAGAATGTCGGGCGAAGAGAGGTGACCCTTCCACTAACAACTCAGTGGATGGAGCTGAAGCGATGGTTCGAGGAGTATGCGCATGCCGGCCTCACGGACAGAGCTGTGGATGAAGAGGAGCTTCAAAATAAATTTGCGACCTTTGAGGCCCACCTCAGCAAAATTGCTGGCGAAGAATTCTACGAAGGCGTAGAGGTACTGGATGAAATCCTGGAAGACACCAACGCCTGAAGCGGTTGCGAGAGCTGTGGCAAACATGGGTCGCCCACAGCAGCAGCGCTATTTCTTCGAGCGTTTGGAGAACCCGAACTGGTTGGAACCGCTGCGAAAAAAGGGAATTTTCTCAACGCCACCTGTCCAAAAGGTTGAGGAGACACAAGGGACGATTGAATTTCAGGATTGGCCTGCTCTGGATTACCTGGCCAGGATGGCTGCACTCGCGCCAAAAGAAGTGTGTTCGATCATTCTCGATCTTCCGGACACAGATAATCCATTTGTCGTTCGCGCTGTTCTTAGAGCGGCGGTCGTGATGCCTCCGGACTTCGCCGAACAACTCTCCGCGAAGGTTGCTAGATTGTTAAGGACTCGCTTCCTCATCGGAGCTGAAATGGCTGGCGAATTTGCCGTTCGCCTTGCAGATGCGGGGAAGCGGCGCGCAGCCCTTGCGGTTTTACGGTCTATCTTAGAAATCGTTCCAGATCCACGTCCCATTCCGGAGGAGCTAAGAAAATTTAACCCGAGCTATCGGCATGAAGCGCGGACGCGCGTACGGACTTTCGATTACGAGTCGATGCTACGTCGAAATGGTGCGCAGCTGGCTCGCTTAATTGGAGAAGATTTTGTGAATCTGCTCTGTGATCTCCTTGAACGGGCTCTCAAGCTGGAAAAAAAGGGCTCCAGGCACAAGCAAGACCGAAAAACGGAGGATTATTCGTATATTTGGCAGCCGAACATCTCCAATGGCGAACTCTCTGAATCTCCGAAGAAAGTACTCGCCTCAGCTGTTCTGAGAGCCGCGGACCAACTCTCTGCTCTCGACCCCGAACACTTGGCAGTCATGCGAAGAATTCTCAGTGCCAGACAATACAAGATATTCGAACGGATCGAACTTGAACTCATTTCACGCCATCTCGACATTGGTCAGAGCGCTGCGGCGGAAAAGTTGACCGATAAGGGGGTGTTCGAAGATATAGGCGTCAGGCCGGAATACTACTTCCTCTCCGAGAAAGCCTTCGGATTTGTCAGCCCTTCACATCAATCCCAGATCTTGCAATGGATTGAAGAGGGCCCGGATCGAAAGGTATTGCAAGAGAGGGGAACGACACTAGAGCAGGTGGAGCAACAAATTGATTATTGGCGCTTTGAACGACTCACCCCTCTTCGTGCACATCTTCCGCTTGAGTGGCAGCAACGGTACGAATCTCTGAAACGCAAATTTGGAACACCCCGACACGCCCAATACCCCGTCATCTTTTCGGGGGCAGCCTTTGCAATGGGTTCGAAGAGTCCCAAGACCGAGCAGGAACTCGAATCATTACCGATTAAGGACATCGTCGAATTTTTGAAATCGTGGAAAGCCCCTGCACGTAATGAGCAGCTATCCCCATTCGGAGAATCTGAAGATGGTCTCGGATCTGTCCTGACCAGCATGGTAGCCAAGAAGCCGGTTGAGTTCAGTAAATATCTCCCGGAACTGAAGGAGGCTGATCCGACCTATGTACGGTCGGCCTTGCAGGGACTTGAGAATGCCCTTTCCACTGTCAGAGACTTCGAGTGGCATCGAGTTTTGGAGCTTTGCTCCTGGGTCGTGTCACAGCAAATAGATATCCCAGGTCGTACCGGAAGCATCGGAACAAGAGATCCGGACTGGAGTTGGACGCGGCAAACCATCGTAAGCCTTATTGAAAAAGGCTTCAGGCAAAAGGCAATTCCGTTTGTACTACGAAACGAGCTTTGGCAGCTCATTGAGAACTTTGCAGGCGAAGAGGACTCCGACCGTCTCGACTATCGCAATCCAGATTCCGAGGGCCAAGACGTTTGGAGCTCCTCCATCAATCGTGTCCAACCTCGCGCAATCCGTACTGCGATCATGTATATCGAGTGGTGCCGAGACAACTTGGCTGGACTGGCTTTTTCATTCCAACTTGTAGCCGAAGCCGCATCTTTGTTGCGGCGTCATCTGGATGGCGACGTCGATCCATCTTTGGACGTTCGTCTGATATATGGCGAATTTTTGCCGTTTCTCATGAGCGCGGATGCGCGATGGATACAAGAAAATACTCGCGTGATTTTCCCGGAGGAGCTTGAGCAGCGAAGCTTGCGCGACGTAGCGTGGGTTGCCTATCTTACCGCCAATTCTGCTTACGACAAAGCCTTTGAAATTCTTCGTTCTCAGTATTCGTCGGCGGTCGACGAAATTGGGCGCACAAGACGTGTCGGCCCGGGACACATGCTCGTCGACGCAGATGAGAAGCTGGCACAGCATTTGATGCAGTTGTATTGGCGCGGCCGCATTGGGCTCGAAAAGGGTGGACTTCTCGACAGATTCTACAAACTCGCTAGCGACAGACTACTAGGACGCACTGTAATGTACATTGGCCGGTCGATCAGTAATACCAAAGACGTTCCTGAAGAAATAATGCGAAGATTAAAGTCACTTTGGGAGTATCACATGTTGCGATCACCAAGCCCCACGCAGATACGGGAAATGGCTGCGTTTGGATGGTGGTTCAATAGCGGCCACTTCGAGGATCATTGGGCGCTCGAACATCTCTATTCCAGCCTAAAGCTTTCGAAGGGAGAAATGGAGCCAAAGCTCGGGACGTTACAAAGGCTGGCTAAGCTGGCAAGCCAATACCCAGAGCTCGTGATTTCCTGCACAGAGATCATCGTCCACGCAGAACTAGTAGACGTGATCCTTTGGGTGGATGATCTGACAAACATCCTCAAAGTCGTTCTCAAATCGGGAGGTGACGCCTCGCGAACTGCCCGGAGCATCATTCAGACGCTTGGAATACGAGGACATCTCCAGTATCGAAATCTGCTCGCTAGCGAATGATTCCTAATCGTGGACGCGGAGAAAAGGCGATTGACTGCCGTGTTTTTAGACGAATACACGTTAATAGCGAACCCGGTTAGCATTTCCATTTGACAGACTATGGCGAGGACCCAAGACTGATCCCCGTTCTAAACCTCTGAACACCTACCATCGCTGCCGATATACTTAGATTCCGATGGGTGATGACTTTTCTGAAGCAGTTAAGAGACTTTTAGCTTCGCGTGTTGGAAACCTATGCTCAAACCCTGGTTGCCGCGCACTAACCAGCGGTCCACAGGATGATCCGACGAAAGCTGTGAACGTCGGCGTGGCCGCACATATTACCGCTGCATCGCCCGGAGGCCCTCGGTATGACCCTGGCCTATCGCCGGAGGAGCGAAGGGCACCTTCAAACGGCATTTGGCTGTGCCAGAATTGCGCGAAGCTGGTTAAAATTCTCAAGGCCATTTGTGTGTACGCGACCATCCACGTATTGCACGGCATGGTCAATCACCTGATGCGCGTAATCACCCTCAAGGCCATTGTAGGAAAGCAGTGCATCGGTATAGAGCGCAGCGCCCGCTTCGACATGCTTTCTTATTTCTGCCTGCAATGCGCTCCGGCGGCGATTCGGAACCACTACGGTACGGATCTTCCCACCACGCTCAAGGATTCCCATCACTGCGGTTTTGTCTTTGGTGCCAGTTCCAGTGATGCGGCGTTTGCGCTGTGCAACGTGCATGTTTCGTGCTTTCCCGCCGATAAAAGTTTCATCAGCCTCAACCTCACCACTAAGCTTTTCAAACGTTCCGCTCTGCATCGCAAGCCGGATGCGATGGAGCATGAACCAAGCTGACTTCTGAGTAACTTTCAGATCGCGGGCACGTTCATAACTGCTGATTCCGTTCTTGCAGTTGATTATGAGCCATGCGGCAGGGAGCCACTTTTCAAGCGCAATTGGCGAATCTTCAAAGATGGTTCCGGTCTTAAGGGAGAATTTCGCATGGTCATGCTTTCCATAGCACTTCCAGACGCGCTCTTTCGCAATCCATAGAACGTGCTCCGAACCGCACCGGGGGCATTTTACTTTCCCATCGGGCCAGCGCAGTTCGACCATGAATTCACGGCAATGTTCAACATCGTTGAAATATACAATTGCATTGCGAAGATCAGAGGGCGTTTCCATGCCTGAAAGTATGACATTTTCGGCTTAGTCTGTCAACTATATTATTGCCCTTTTTAAACTTTGTTTTGCTTTGGTGAGTTTGTGCTCATCTCTTCGATCATGCACGGGCATGTTTGTAAGTTAGACGCATGAGTTATCCCGTTCCAGAGCGCAAGATCGTTGTGTCTGCAAAGGACAAAATGAACACAGCAGTGTCATGTGCGGGCACCCGTGGGTAGCGAGATCAGCGATCACTTGGTCAGATAAGTCTACTTTCTTATCCAGCAGAACAGCCGCTAATTCAAGTAATCTAGTTTCCTGTGATACTTGCATACTCACCGCTCTTCGTAGCGCTTGGAGCGCTTGCGTCCGGGGGCGTGCGGATTGCCGTGCCTAGGAGAAGAATCCCTGGAAGCTTGCACCATTTCATCTAATTCGGACTTCGGGACGCGTAATATTTTCCGCATGACGGCTTTGAAGTGCTGAAACTCAGGCGTAGAGTTGAATGAGGCGCGTTTCACGCCGTTATTCTACTCCTTTGCCTTGAGTGCTACGAGCCTTTACTTGACCGCGCCCCTGTCGTTTCCTCAGAGGCGCGTTTGTAATTGGAGTTTGTCGGCCTTGCCTGTGAGTTCATCGAAGGTAAGGCGCTTGCCAACTATTCGCTTCATAGCGGTGACGAAGCGCTCCGCATCTGTGGATTTTCTCTCGTTGTATCGGAAACTTTGCTCATCAAGATACCGAAAAAGATGGAACGGTTCCACGCTGATATATGTGCCCGAGATGCTGCGTTTCAAGAGAGACCAAAACTTATTTCAAATGCGGAAAAGCGAAGTATGAACAGTTTCTTGATTGTAAGTTATTGATTCTGCAAGGGTGATTGCGTCGGGGATGCGTCGTATAACCGTTCCCGCAAGAAGAAATTCCCGCCGCAAGATGAAATCACTAACGTGTCGGAAGAAAGAATGAAAAGGAACCTTAAAGAATGAAAGTCCCGTCTATTCACGTCCAGAGAAAGGGAACCATTTATCTACGATTCAATATGAGATAGAGATGCTTGATTTTTGTTATCAAAACTTGATCTTAAATCTTGGGAAATGGCGCAACATTAGGATGGCATGGGTTTGCCTTGAAGCATTCCTTCTTCATTATAGAAACCTCATTGAGTTCTTCGGAGATGAGGGGGATCTGAAAGCCTCAAAGCCGGAGGTTTGGGCGTCCCGAAAGCTGACCAGCGAAGAGACCGCTTGTATTTCCGACAGGAAATTATGCAAGAAATATAGGGGGGCCTATTTCCGCATACCTTCAGCACTGCACCAAGATTCGTGCCCAATTAGATCGGAGTTGGAATGTACTGGAAATGTACAATGAGATCATCGACGTTTTTTCCTTAACCCGATGCCCGCTCCAGCCCCGCGCCGCACGTCTCAGAACTACCCAATCTGTAGCAAGGGGGTGTAGCTGAATTTTTCCCGGAGTGTACTACCCCGGATGCGGTTTGACCCGGAGGATGCGTTTGGTTAGGTGCCGTCCCTGCGGGACTCGGGTTTAAATTGTAATCGCCACCCGGCATTTCCATGCCGGGCTTTCACATTCCGTGCCTGCGGCACTTGGGATCCAATGAGTTTTCTTTCCGTCTCGACTCCTGCTTTCTAAAATCAGGAAAGATGGGCAGCCTCTCGGGGGGGTGGCCCGGTCCGATGACCTTTTTTGTCGTGCTCGCATCATTGGTAATGGCACTGCACTCCTGTTCATTCTATGGGTGGTGTTCGGAGCCCTCTTGACCCATCGCCGACCGCTGTTGCGTTGGC
>Ga0137379_10003100_pt1 | contig 15486 bp, 22 predicted proteins | sample SagtaG_18_FD_104812 | JGI IMG/M metagenome (GOLD analysis project Ga0137379, IMG submission 104812) | Vadose zone soil microbial communities from Sagehorn Ranch, Mendocino, California, USA - Sage2_L_80_16 metaG | ecosystem: Environmental > Terrestrial > Soil > Vadose zone | place: USA...
CATGTCCGCGTTGAAACGGCAGGCCCTCATGCAAGCTCTGTCGGATCTCGCCGCGGCAGAACCGCCGATTGCCGCCGGCGACCAGGGGCCATCGGCAGACCTGCAGCGGGTAGCGATCGGCCTCATCGGCGGGTCTGGGCCTGCTCGAGCGGCTGCATGAGCGAAGCTGTCACGCCTTCCGGGGGGTCTGCCTCCCTCTCGGTACTTCATGCGAAATCTGCCGCCAAGCCCCGAGAGCACTGCAACATAGACCGCCAGGATGAGCGATAAACCCGCGGGCAACATCGAAGCTGCCGAGGCAGGCCCGGGCAATGTGTCATATTTCAGACACCATGCGGGGCTACCGGAGAGATTGAGACCCCGGCTCGATCGGTACGTCGAAGAACGCGAGGGAACGCGCAAGCAATCGGTCAAAGAGCTTGAACGCCGCAGGCTCGCCGGGACGGTGCTCGATCCCAGGGCCGGGCGCCGGTGGGCGCTGCAGCGTTGCGCGGCGAAGCTCATGCGCGAGGTCGAGACGCGGACACGGGCAGGGGAGACCTACCACACCTACCGCTACCGCGTGACGCTTTGCAATGCCGGTGTGAGCGACTGGCGCGGCTCAGGCGATGAGCCCGGCGGTATCCGGGTCTATCGTTCGCCCGATGCACTGCGCGCCGAGTTCCGCGGTGTGATGACGTGCGGGTCTACGTGGCACTGTCCGTGCTGCTCGCCCAAGATCGCCAAGCGCCGGGTCGTCGAAGTCAATCACGCGCTGAAGCTCTGGCAGCAGGGCTTCCAGGGAGTGACTGACCAGGCGGCGGTGTCAGCGGCGCCTGGTCTGTCCGACAATCTGATCCTGTTCGCCACGTTCACCTATCAGCACTCACGCGAGCACGCGGGCGCGGGTGAGCTGGCCGCGCAGCTTGCCTCGTTCTCTGGCGCGCTGTCGGAGTTGAAGCGCGACGGTCCCTATCGTCGGATCATGGCGGGCGTCGATTTTCGGGGCGGGATTCGCGGCCTTGAGCCCACCTACGGCGAGCTGAACGGTTGGCACGTCCACGCTCACGAGATTCTTTTTGTGCGCGGTGATTACATGGCCACGCTTCGCGCGCTGCGCCGGGTGCGGTCCGTTTGGGCGCGTAAGCTGATTGCGCTCGACATGGCCGGGCTCGGACCAATGGACGCCCCATTCGAACGTCGCAAGAAACTGCGCTCCCTGTTGACTCGCTGCTACGTGATCCAACACGGCGGTTTTGCCTGCGACTACCTGGCGAGCTTCGGCAAAGAGCCCGAGGGGTATCGCGGGCGGTGGGGGCTCGGCTCGGAACTCGCGCGTTCGCACCTGAAAGAAGGGCGCCCAGCTCGCAACGGCGTAAACGCCGAGGGGGCCCTCCCGGCCCGCTGCAAGCACGCTGCCCCGTGGGAGCTGCTGAACGATGCCCTGGACGGCGATGAGCGCAGCGCGGTCCTGTTCCGCGAATACGGCGAGGCTTTCCACGGCCGGCGTCAACTGTACTGGTCGAAGGGGCTCAAGGATTTCTTCGGGGTCGATGAACGCGAGGACTCGGCTGTGGCCGCGCAGGAGGATCGGCGCTGCACTCAGTTCGTCGGCTCGATCACGCGCGATCAGTGGCGCGCGGTCCTGATCGCCGATACAAGATTCACGGTGCTTGCGATTGCCGCTCGTGATGGCCGTGAGTTCCTTCAGGAGTATCTGGAGCGCCTGGAACGCAGGTACGTCTCTAGCGCCGGTCCGCCGCTCAGGGCGGCGGTATAAACAAGGGGGAAACTATGAAGGGAAAGGATGCTGTGCTTCTCCGGGACGCGGGCCGCGGGCGGTCACGGATTTGCGCGTCGTGTTGTCATTCCGAGGATGTGCCCGAAGCCTTGGGCCGGGCGGTTCGTTGCATCGAGGGTCCGCCTAGCGCGATCGTGGCTCAAGGCAGCATGACCTTTGTGTTTCCGCTGATGCAGCCCGATGCGTCTTGCCATCGTTGGCGCAAGCGGACTGCGACCTGGCGCGGGCGGGCGCGCGATCTGCTGCGCGTGCTTAGCCGGACCATTCGAGGGAATCCATCATGACCAAGCCCCCCAAAAAACCTACCGAAACACCGTCTCCTGAGCTGGACAATCTGCCCGAAGATGATCCGGGGGAGTTGGTCGAACAGGCCGCTGCCGAGCTGATCGGCGGGGGCGGCGGCACGGTGCGCATCGAGCGCCTTGCCAAAAGCGGGCAGTGGGAGTTCGTCGATGAGTGGAGCGCCGAATCCTTCACTCTACGCGAGGTCCAGCAGACCTTTGGCGGCGGAGATTACTACTTCCGCGTGCGCGATGCGCAGAAACGCTATCGCAAGCAGATCAGAAAGCGCCTTGCTGAGCTGCCGGCGTCTTTGCTGAAAGGCCCTGCGGTTGCCTCGGCCGTTGATCCGATCGCGGCGGCGCTCGCCAAACAAACGGAGCTGCTCGCGCAGTTGCTCGCCAAGCTCTCAACCCCTCAGCCGCAGGCCGATGCCCGCGCCGGACTTCTCGATGATCTGGTGAAGTTCAAGACCATTCTCGGCGGCGGGGAGCGCAGCGGCAATAGCTTCAAAGAGGCGATGGACATGGTGAGCACGGCGATGGAGTTCTCCAAAAAAATCGGCAGCGGGGGCGAGACGTCCGGCTGGGATGTCCTGCAGGAATTGATCGCGCAGGCCGGTGAGCCCGTGGGCCGCGCCATCGAGGCGGCCGTGCAAGCTGTTCGCGGGCGTCAGTTGAACGGCGCTCCGCGTGTCCTGCCCAAAGCACCTGAACCCATCGAAGGGACTGCTATGAAAATTCCGCCGCGATACGTTGCGCTGCTCGTTGAAAAAGCCGTTGAGGGCTCGGATCCGACGCTCTACGCCGATCTGATCCTTGACAATGTGCCCGAGGACATGATCCGGGGCGTTCTTGAGGGTGGGATTGTGACCGCGCTGGGGGCGGTTGACGCTCGGGTCAAAGATCATGCACAATGGTTCGAGCAGTTGGGGGCCGTCCTGAGCGACGCATTGAAGGGCTCGGATGTTTCTGAATCTGGCGGAGCTGCCCCCGGCGACAGCTAGACTCGTTTCCCTTCCCGACGGTCTTGCGGGCGTCCGGCGTACACTTCAGATCATGGCGCGCTTCGTGCGCGCCGGCCGCCTGCATCTCAATGTGCGGCTCGCTGCCGTGCAGATTGTCGAAGAGGCCAATGTGCCGCAACGCGATCGTGCCGGCATCATCCGCGCGTTGCATTCCTTCGTGCGCGATAACATCCGCTACGTCAACGACATTCGCGGCGTCGAGACCTTGCAGACTCCCGAGCGCACGTTGGAGCTGCGCGCAGGCGATTGCGACGATAAATCTATTTTGCTCTCGTCGCTACTTGAGGCGCTCGGCTTCAAGACGCGGTTTCACGCGGTCGGGTTCAAGGTGGGCGTGCTCTCGCACGTCTTCCCCGAAGTGTCCTTTGGGAAAATCTGGTTGCCGCTGGAAACCACCGAGTATTGGGAACCCGGCCGCGAGCCGCGCGCCGTGGCCCACATGGTACAGGTCATCTAGGGGGTCGTATGCTGATGTCAACGCGAGAATTGAATGGGCTGGGCGATCTCGGCTTTAACCTCCGCAAGACCCTGAAGCGCCTGAACCCTGTCAACGTGACCAAAGAGTCGATCAGGCTCGCCACGCATCCGAAAGAACTGGTCAAGCTCGCCGTAGAGGCCAAAAAGGCCGAAGTGAGGTTTCTGCGCGAGCGCCACGCCGCGCACAAGCGGATGCTCAAAAAGGCGTGGAAGAATCCGATCATCCGCAAGGTCATCATTGCGGCTGTGGTCGTGGTCGGCACGTACTTTTCTGTCGGCACGTTGGGGCCGTGGCTTGCCGGGCTAGGTTCTTCGTTGATGTCTACTTCGGGGGCGACGTGGATAAAAGCCGCTTCGGTCGCTTACGAGATTGCGCAACGGAGAAAAAAACGCGGGCCTACGTCGCGTGATGATGGACCGGCGCTCGCTCAGGCGAACGCCGATCTGCGGTCTCAGATGCTCTTGAACGGCTATTCGGACGAAGAAGCCGCTCAGGTCATTGCGCAGATCGCCGAGGGCGTCGCTCCGCAGGACGCGCTGCGCAGCATTGGCCCGCCGCATCCGCACCCGGCGCCCGCGGTCGTCAGTCCCGCGAAGCAAGCTTCCGCGCGCGACAAGTTTCTCAACTGGTTCGCCTCGTGGAAGCCGGCAGAGGCGGCGGCGCTGCGCGAGTCGCACCCGGAGCTATTCGCGCCTCTGGTGGCGAGTGCGACTTCCGCGGCGCTCGGCGACGGGCTGGGGCAGGACGACAGTTGGGCGAGTGTTTTTTCCTCGTGGGCCGATGCGGCCGGGCAGATCGTGCCTACGGTCCTGAATGACCTGACTTCGGTGAAGACGTTGCAGTTGCAGCTCCAGCGCGCGCGCTCGGGCCAGCCTCCGCTCTCGACGCGCACGGCGCAGCAAGCAGCCGTCACCGGGCAAATGCCGATGTCGTTTTCTATTCCGCTTGCGGTCGGCGGGGTGGTCGTGCTCGCCCTGGGCGCGGTGTTCCTCGCCCCGCGTCTTTTCGGTCGGCGTCACCATTCGCGTTTCATGTAGGAGGAATTCATGTTGATGTCGATCAAAGAATTGACCGGGCTGGGCGATCTTGGCCGGTTCAGCTTCCGCAGGGCTGCGCAGCGGTTTAATCCGGTCAACGTGGCTCGAAAGGTCGCCTCGCTCAATCCGCTTGCCGTGCAAGCTCAACTCGCCATCAGGGCGAAACGGGCGGAAGTCGGCTTCCTGAAAAAGCGCCATGCTGCGCACCTGAAGATGCTCAAGGGTCTCAAAGGTGGTGGCTCTGCTCCGTTGGAAAGGGCGGAACCCGATCAGGTCATCGCGGCGCCGTCCGAAGTGCCCGCCCTGGATGCGCCGGCGTCACCGGCGGAAGCACCGATAGCCGATCGCCCCTCTTCCGTTGACAAGGCTCCCCCCATGCAACCGCAACAAGCTGCCGCGCGCGAAAAATTTCTGAAGTGGTTCACCTCGTGGAAGCCTGCTGAGGCGGCGGCGCTGCGCGAATCGAACCCGGAGCTGTTCGCGCCGCTCGTGACGAGCGCGACTCCTACGGCGCTCGGCGACTACGATGCGTTGGGCGATATGTTCGGCGAGGTGATGGGGTTGGGGCAGGACGACAGTTGGTCGAGTGTTTTTTCCTCGTGGGCCGATGCGGCCGGGCAGATCGTGCCGACGGTGCTCAATGACCTGACTGCGGTGAAGACGTTGCAGTTGCAGCTCCAGCGCGCGCGCTCGGGCCAGCCTCCGCTCTCGACGCGCACGGCGCAGCAAGCAGCCGTCACCGGGCAAATGCCGATGTCGTTTTCTATTCCGCTCGCCATCGGCGGAGTCGTCGTGCTCGCCCTGGGCGCCGTGTTCCTTGCTCCGCGCCTATTCGGTCGTCACCATCATTCCCGGTTTATGTGACGCCGCAGCGGCCGATGCGACGCTATCGAGTCTTCAATCAGCACGGCCGTTATCTCGGGGAGACAGGACCGGGATTCGATATCGGGGCTTCGGTGTGGGAGCTGTTGCATCCGTTCACGGTGCAGAAGGAATACGCGGCGGAAGGCAAGCCCCCGCCGAGCGTCTCTGACGTGATGGACACGGCGCTGACCAACATTTCGCAGCGCGCCACGGAAAATATCCAGTCCGCGGTCAATACCGGGAAGTGGATCGTCGCGGGCGTGCTCGTGCTCGGGGTCGTATACGTCGTGCTGCAGGCGCGGCGCAAGCGCCGATGAGGACCTGGTGAAAGAGTCCTTGCAGCGGTCCATCGCGCGCGCCGTGCGGCTCTTCACCGGATTTCGCGGCGCCAACCCTGCCGAGGTCCGCTCCATCCAGATCCCCGCCACGCCGCGGGTCGTCTTGACAATCGGGGATTTGGTCGCTATCGTCTATCTCACTGAACGCGACGGGGAGCTGGTCCAGGCTACTCATCGCTTCAAAAAATCTGCCCGGCCGATCCTTGCTGTAACTCCTGACGGGCATACCCTGCTGATTCTAGGCGGTGACTACAGGGTAACTCACAACGGCATTGAAGATGCCGCGTGAAAATTCAGGAGTCCGCTCGATGCGCAAGCTCTTTCCCGCTTTCCTGCTGTTCGTCGTTGTTGCCTTCGCCCTGGTTTTCTCCGCCGTTCTGCCGGATCGTTCGGGCGCGCTCGCCGGGCTCGCTTATCTGGTGAACCCTTTCCAGTCGCGCGGTCGCAAGCGCAAGGCGGCGAAGCGCCGTAGCGCCGCGCAGCGTGCCGCAACGCGCAAGATGATCGCAGCGAACAAGCGTGCCCATCCGCACCACGCCTCGAATCCCTTCCACCGCAAAAAGCCTCACAAGAAAAAATCTCACCGGCACGCCGTCCATGCGCGCCGCAATCCTTCCTCGGCCCTGATGCGCGACGTTGCCCCGATCGGGATCGGCGCGGCCGGGGCACTCGCAACCGACGTGATGGTCGGGTTGATTCCCTGGCCGGACGCCGTCGAAACGTCGGGCTTCGCTCCGTGGGTCAAGACCGCCGCCAAGGCCGGCATTGCGATCGGCGCGGGCTGGGGCGTCGGCAAGGCGCTAGGGCGACCTGTCGGGACCAAGTTCATGGTCGGGGCGCTCGTGGTCATCAGCTACGGGCTCGCGCGCGATCTGCTGATGCGAGTCGCGCCGCAGTTGACGCTCGGCAACCTGCCCGAGACCGAGTATCCGCAGATCGGTTTCGCCGAAGTCTTCGAGCCCGGCATGGGCGAGATCATGCCGGGAACGCCTTCTCTGTTGCACGGGCCGGGCTATCCCTACGATACCTTCTCCGAAGAACAGGCCGGCTTACAGGAGGTTTTCGAGCACTGACCAATCGATTTTTTATCAGGGCGCGGGAATTAGCCCCCCGCGCTCGAAGACCCGGCCAGCTTTTGTCGTTTGACGGGTCCACCTTCTGAGCTGCGCTAGTTGGTGTGCGGCGCTCCACAAACTTTTTAGGAGTGCTGCATCATGCCAAGCGCCAGCATCACCCGCCGTTATCAGCAGCGGCTGACCGATCCGCACTACAAGGAATCGCTCAGGTACGCGCTCTTCGACACGTTGCCTTTCGTGTCGAACGTCACGACCAAGCTCAAGTTTTTCGCCACGCCGGCAGGGCAGGGCGGTAAGACCAAAGAGGACACGAATCTTGAGCTGTCGGGCCAGCTCTCGAAGGGGCAGAAGTTCTCCTGCGACTGCATCGAGGTGCGCCTCCGTCCCGGCTCGGCGGCCGGCGCCGCCTACGTGCGCCAGAATCCGTCTATCCTGGCCGTCGCGCTCGCTGTACCCAACTTCATGAACGACACGTGGGCGCTCGGCACGCGCGGCGTGCTGCGCTTCAATATCGGGTCCGGCAAGACCTACCTCGAAGACGGGCCGCTCGAAATCTTCCCGCCCACCTCGGGGATGCTGTCGTTCCCCGAAACGGCCTTCGCCACGGCGGCGGCAGCGACGAACGAGTTCACCTCCGACTATGCGCGCTTCGTCGGGCGCCCGTATTTCCTCGCGCCGGAAGTTCCCATCGAGGAAAACTCCAACTTCAACGTCGAGCTGGGCTGGGATGCGGGCGCGTTCGCGCTGCCTTCCGGCTTTACCGCGCAAATCCAAGTCAGGCTGCTCGGAGTGCTCTTCCGTAACTAGACCGTGATCGCGTTCGCGCGCGGGGCTTCTCAAGGCTCCGCGCGCGCGAGTCCCGGCGCCAGAGGGAAACTGCCATGATTAAAGAACGCTTTCACAACTACGTCGTCCCGTCCGGGGTCATCGCGGCCGGGGGCAATGCCGCGCTGAATTTCCTGGTCGATACCGGCTACGATTTCATCTGGATGAAGTCCGAAGCCTTCATCTACGATGCCAACGGATTGCAGGTCTCTACGCTCCAACTTCCGCGTCTCACCGTGATCTTGCAGGACGGCTCTTCGAAGCAGGCAATCAACGACAACGAAGTGCCGATTGCCGCGCTCTTCGGCACGGGGCAAATTCCCTACATCCTGCCGGTGCGCCATCGCATCGTCGGCGGGGCGACCTTCAATATCCAGGTCTTCAATCGGCACAACGCAACGCCGTTTTCGGTCGATCTCGTCTTCTCCGGCTCGCACGTCTTCAAATGATCCGGCGTCACCTAGGCGAGCTGCCGGGCGATCTGGAATCGCGCCGCAAGGAAATCGGCGGCGGGGTTCAGGCCGATACGGGGGCGCCAGCGAGCGCGCCCGGTCGCCCTGGCCCTGCGCGCGGGCGCTTGCGCGTCTCGGCCGGCGTGTTGAACGGGGTCACGGTCGCCGGTTCGAAGCAGATCGCTCCGGGCTTGGCGACTCGTGACTATCTGGAATTTCAGAATCAGAGCTTGGTGAATGACATGGTCCTAAATTTCGGGACCGCGGCGGGCCTCAAGATCGGAATTGTCGTGCCTGCGGGGCAGACTCGTATCTGGGATATCAAGCCGATCATCAATTCTCTGCACGTCTTCTGCGTCGCAGCGGGTCAACCGTGGGCCGTCGTTGAAGGTATCGAGGCGGGCTCACAATAAAAAGGGTTCACCGATGGGCTACGCTGCGGGGCTCCTCGTTTCTGACCGCGTAGTGGGGCGCGGCCAAGTGCTCGGCGCCGCGACCTGGCATCGTTTCCTCGGGGCGGATCCCGCCGCGATCACTGGCGGCATCGCCACCGACGGCGTGGTCGCCATCACGGGCGGCTATCCGGTCGGATCGTTCGGCGCCGGTGGCGCCGGCAACCCCAACAACCCCGGCGCCTTCCGCCTCAATCCGGGCAGCGCGTGGGAACCACGGCTCAACTTTGGCACCTCGGGCGTCATCCGCGCGCGCACCCGCGGCAGTCGCTTTCTTTTTGTCGGCGAACGTCAAGGGGCGGGTACGCCGCCCTATGCGTCTTTCTCAGATGACGGCGGAAACACTTTGACTCCCATCAACGGCCTGGGAGACAACACGCGCGATATTTGGGCGCTGGTGGACAATGGCGCGGTGTGGTGCGCGGGATGCCGGCGCGACGCGGCGGCCGGGCCGTTGTTTTTCACCTCCGCCGACAATGGCATGACCTGGACCCCGCGCGCCGTGATTGACTTCCCGTTCGTCGGTCCGGCGGGGATCGTTCACGATATGTGCCTCGATCCTTCGGCTCCCGGACGAATGTGGTGCTGCGGCTACAACAACGGCATCGCGTTCTCTGATAACAACGGCGTCAACTGGACCATTGTTCCGCAAGCTCAGATCGGGGGGCCTGCGGTGAATATCTTGGGCATCGCTGCCAATGGCATCGTCGTTGCCGCTGTCGGAGACTCGATCGGCGGCGGTCAGTCGAAAATCGTCACCTCGCCCGATACTGCGATCTGGACGCAACGAGCGAATACCCAGGCAGCGGGACTCTTCTCGATTGAAGTGCTGCCGGGCTCAAAGCGTTTTCTCGCCGTGGGCGGCACCAAACCGGACGGCACGGCCTACGCCGTGCTCGGCTCTCCCGATGGGGTGACGTGGACGGAAATTCCGCTGCCGTTTCACACTCAGACGACTCAAGTGACCAGGCTGGGCCGTCGCATCTACGTCACCGGGTTTGGCGGCGTGGTCTCCTGGTCGGACAATTTCCAATGAAAAAACGGACGAAGCCTTGGCTTTGGATCGCCGGTCTCGTTGCCGTTGTGGCGCTCGTGGGTGCGCGTTCGGCCCGCGGGCAAAATCTCATTCTCGATGTCTTGGGGAAACGTATGAACATGAGCATTCCGGGCATGGACGCGCTGAAGAATCACGAGGGGTTCTCGGCGACGGTGTATCTCGACTCGGCGGGGCTGCCGACCGTGGGTTACGGTCACAAGCTGAAACGCGGTGAAGCGTTCCCGGACGGGGTCGATGAGGCGACGGCAATCGGCCTGCTCGCTGCCGATATCCACGAGGGGGAGGATGCGGTCAATGCCGGCGTATCCGGTGCGATCTCGCAAGCGCAATTCGATGCGCTCGTGTCTTTCGCTTACAACGTGGGCATCGGCGCCTTCGCCGGGTCCACGCTGCTCAAGAAGTTGAATGCGGGCGACGTCGACGGGGCGGCGGCGGAGTTCGCGCGCTGGAACAAGGTCCATCGGGACGGGGAGCTTGTCGCCGATGCCGGGCTCTCCGCGCGGCGCGATGCCGAGGCGCGTCTTTTTTCGACGGGTGAGTATGCGTGAGGATCTTCTAGCGGCGGACCTGCCGAGGGTGCCTGGGCCTTCACCGTCGGAAGTGCCGAGGGCGGCCGCCTGGGGGCCTGATCTCGAGCTCGCATCGGTGCGCCTGCCGCTGATTGATCGCCCATCGGCGGAAGCGCCGCTGAGATCCACGCGGGGTCTTTCATGGCCGATATAACCGGCATCGGCTCGGTGCTCGATTTCGGCGGGAAGCTCATCGATCGGCTCTGGCCCGATCCCGCGCAGAGGGCGGCGGCGCAACAGAAGCTCGCCGAGCTGCACGAGAGCGGCAATCTTGCCGCGCTGGCGGCGGAAACCGGGCTCGCTCAAGGCCAGCTCGATATCAACAAGGTCGAAGCCGCGAGCCCGAATATGTTCATTGCCGGCTGGCGTCCCGCTGTCGGCTGGGTGGGCGTCGTGTCGCTGGCGCTCGTCTACTGGCCGCGGGCCATCGTCCTGTGTGTGGTCTGGTGCCTGCAGGCGTATGGGGCGCTCAAGACGGGCGGTCCGCTTCCCGTCTATCCCGATCTCGGGCTCACCGATATCATTGGGCTGCTCGCGTCGCTGCTCGGCATGGGGGGCTTGCGCTCCATTGAAAAAATCCGTAACGCGGAGGGCAACCGATGAGCCTGGTTGATGATATTGCGGGCCGCGTGTCGCGGGTTCGCGTTGAAAGCTCGTTCCTGCCGACGATTGAACTGGATCACCCTTTCCAGCCTGGCCCGCCGAGCGCGTTCCTGCAGGCGCTCGCGCCAAAAATTACCGTCGAATTCGAGGATGACGTTTTCAAGCCGGTCACGATGGCGCCCTACGGGGAGCCGGTGGCGCGCGGCTGGATGCTCGCGCTCGCGGTGACCGGCCTGGTGGTGGCGATCGCCAGCGGGTCACTGCTCTTGCGCCGTCGTCGCAAGCTCGCCCGATGAGCGATCAGACCGTCATCCTGATGATCGGGCTCGCGTTCAACTTCGTTGCGATGCTGATTGGGGGCTTTGCGCTGTTGTTCTCCGGGGGGCGCTGGCTCTCGCAGATCGTCGAGCGGCTGGCGGCGGTCGAGGTGAGCGTCAAGTATCTGATGGTCTCGCGCGAACGCGATGAGGCGCGGCGGGCGTCCAACAGCGACGCTCGAAAAAGACGCGCGCCACGGCCTCAAGCAATGGCTCGAAATCATCAGTCGAGTTGAACGCGGCGCGCACGATGAAGCCGAGGCGGCTGATGGCCTCGGCTTTTTGCTGCTCCTGGTGCGGGCGGCAGTACCAGCGCACCCACCACGCCGCGTTACAGATCGCGCTGACGTGCTCGGCGAGGGGATCGGCCTGCATGGCCTGCATGTGAGCGGCCAGCAACCGGGAAAGTTTCTGTCTTTTTTGTGATGTTATTTTTCACGCGGGGCCGCACGGCGGCGGTCCTGAGCGGCGAAAATCCTGATGAAACCCGCGTCGTAGTGCAGTTGCTCGATGATCGCTTTCCACTCGGGGCGGGCCGCTGCGATCTGGCCCAGGTGTAAGCTCAAGTCGTTCGCCATGCCGTGCAGCTCTTCGGCGAATCGGGACAAGTAATCTTCGATCGGGCGTTGCACGGCTGCGTCAAATAGCGCCGCTCGAAAAAGACGACCGCCACGGCCTGGGGTCAGCCCGTTGATGAGGCGCTGCGCGGCCAATCCCCGGTAGACGAATTCCTTGAGGGGGTCGCTCATGGCGCGCGGCCTGGAGCCGGTTTGAATATAATGCAGCGGAGTTCGACGCTGCTGCGCTTCCCCGAGACATCATATATCGCTCGTGGCCTGCCAAACATCGGGCACGCGAAGGCCGCGTGAACCGTTTCAGAGAGATTGAGCGCGCAATCATCGCAACGGCGTAGTGGGGCGGATGGCGAGATTGCATCCTGGAAACCGGGCCGGATGCTACTCACAGGGTCCCCGCGAGGCTTAGGGGGGTGCTGAGATACCGGGCGAGGGTCGAGAGCGCCTGCAAGGCCCGTTTCCGCCAGCCGGATCCCCTGCGGCGCGGCGGTGGGTGCCAGCTTGGCCGCGATCCGCGTCCAGATCGCGCGGGTTGCCGGGGACTTGGCGCGCTGCACGGCCATGCACGCCATGATGTAGTCGGGCTCGATTTCCAGCACGAGCGCCATTCTCAGGCTCGTTTCGTCGCTGAAGGTTTCTCGCTTTTGACGCCAAGGTGTGAGCTGTTGGCGTTTCCAGCCCATTGCGAGAGCAAGCTTGCCATCGGAGGGCAAGCGAAGTTTTGTCCGTAGGTCGTCTAGAAAATCAGCGGTGGTTTTCATCGTTCCTTGTCTCAGGTCAGGGAACAGGGGATACCAACGCCCGTCACGCCTACTCGGTTGACGGGGGTTCTGGCAAGGCCCAAAAATCAGTGACTTGACATGCAAGCCGGAAGCGAGTAGCTTTCTGGTCCAGTCTCAACCTGTAGAGAAACCCCACAAGGGGCACCTCCACAGGCTGGGGATGTCGGGGCCGGCTCTCTACTGCCAAACGGGTTTCTCAGGCCCAGCGCCTCCAACGCCTTTAGGGGGCTGCTCCCGGCGAATTTTTTGGAGCTGAGACATGGACACGCTGATTAGTTTCGAGCTGACCTCGCCCGAGGTCGAGCAGTTGATACGGGAAAACTGGCGCAACGGTAGCGCCGATCTGCAAGCTCAGCTCATCGTTCGGAATTACCTGCTGCGCGTGGCGTTGAAGGCTGAGCGCAACGCGCGCCGCGAGAAAAACCTCCGCGCTCGCGGCTTCATCAAGTCCGCTCATGGGCAGACCTGAGCAAGCCAATTTTCCGTTCGTCGCCGATAAGGCGATACGCCGGTGCTTTGATCTTCTCGCGCAGGACCGGCCGGTCTTCCTCGCGGGTGGACTGTGGGAGAGGATGAGCACCTGGTATCGGATTCTCTGGCTCCATGCGGCCCAGCTCGATGGCGGCGGCTGCGTCAAGCATATCGGGCAGGAATCGCGTGCCGGCTCCTGAACCTCTCGTCTATTGCAGCGTGAGCGAGTATGAACGGCTCGCGCGTGCTCACAATTTCATCGCCGCGACGGACTGGTCGCGCGAATGCTCGGCTCTGTGGTCGCGGCTACCTCCGCTCACGCGCCGCACCTGGTGTCATGCGGCTTGCATCGCCGGGGAGCATTGCCTTTCTGACTGGCGTGCTCTCTCACTTGAAGAGAAAACGGCGCTCTGCGTCGCGCTCGAAAACATGAAGGAATTTTTCCAGGCGGCGGGCGCGTGACCCGGCCCCTGCACTACTACGCGGACCCGAATCTTGAGCGCCGCCTACGTTGCATCGCGTTCTTGTGTGGTCTTTTCGTCGGCGCCTTGGCGGCGTCACTGTTTTTCATCCTGACCCGTACCTGAGAGCGGAGAAAAATCTGACGGCATAACTCGGTGCGAACCAGAAGGGGGGCCATGATGCGGACTAGCTTCGCAGGGATGAAGCGCCGCGAGCCCGGAATCCCTGCTGTTCCTCCCGGTCGCGTGCTAGGGGCCGGGGCCTTCATTCCAGCGGTGCATCATGCCCGACACTCCCCGGTCAACGAAAGGCCGGGGCCTCCGCTGGTGCTGTCGCTCTTCCCTGGAATTGATCTTCTCGGCCGCGGTTTCGAAGCCGAGGGCTTCTGTGTCGTGCGCGGCCCGGACAAGATTTTCGGCGGAGACATTCACCAGTTTTTTCCGCCCGCTGGGCGCTTCGATGGTGTCATTGCCGGCACGCCGTGTCAGGACTACTCGACGGTTCGGCGCTCGCCCCCTACTGGCGAGGGTGACCTTGCGATCGGGCAATTCGCGCGCGCGGTCACTGAAAGCGCGCCGGCTTGGTGGTTGCTCGAAAACGTCCCGGCCGTTCCCGATGTGAAGATCGCCGGTTATTCGCATCTACGGATTGATCTGAACGCGCGGGAGTGCGGCTCGCCGCAATGGCGCCCGCGCCATTTCCAATTCGGGCACGTGGCCGGCCTGGTGCCAGTCGTGACCCGTCGATCTCCGGCCGTGACCGATCCGTCACTTTTCGCGCCAGCTGCGTCACGCTGCGCAATGGCTTCGGAGTTCTCGCGCCAGCAGCGGCGCGGGTGGGCCGATTTTTGCGAGCTGCAAGGCTTGCCGCGTTCGTTCCGGCTGGACGACTTCACGCGGGCAGCTCGATATCGAGCGGTCGGCAATGGCGTTGACATTCGTGTCGCGCGCACGATTGCAGCAGCCATCCGCGTTGCCGTGCCTCCTGATGGCCTGTACTTGTGCTCATGCGGCTGCGCTCGCTTTGTGACTGCACGTCGGACGCTTGCAACGGCCGCGTGCCGGAAGCGGATGCAACGAAAACGTGACTCCGCCGGCGTGACTCCGCCTGGTCCTGTCACGCGAGCTCAGTCACCAGTTCACGACTTCGCCCGATGAGATATCCGGGCGGCAAAAACGGCGCGGGCGTGTTCCAGACGCTCATCAATCAAATTCCGCCGCACGCCTTCTATATCGAGGCTTTCGTAGGGTCGGGCGCGGTCTACCGGCAGAAGAGCCGCTGCTCGAGCATCGTCATTGATGCCGATGCCCACGTGGCGGCGCGCTGGGCTTCAGTCGCCGAATCGGAACCTGATCTGATCGCGCTGCACGGGGATGCGACGTCCACGCTCGGCATTTTTGCCGAGCGTCAACTGCTCTCTTCGCGCGTGTTTATCTACTGCGATCCGCCCTACGTTCGCAGCACGCGCCGCTCGGCGTCTCCGATCTACAAGCACGAAATGACCGACGAAGACCATACGCGACTGTTGCGCTTGCTCCGGTGTCTTCCCTGTCAGATCATGGTCTCGGGCTATCTGTCGGAGCTTTATCTTTCGCAGCTCCCAAACTGGCGCCGACTCGACTTTTCGACGATGACGCGCGGGGGGCCTGCGGTCGAATCACTCTGGATGAACTACCCGGAGCCCGCCGCGCTCGCCGACTATTCCTATCTCGGGGCCAATTTCCGCGAGCGTCAGGACTTCAAGCGCCTGCGCGAACGCTGGCGAGCTCGGCTCGCCGGCATGTCCGCGTTGAAACGGCAGGCCCTCATGCAAGCTCTGTCGGATCTCGCCGCGGCAGAACCGCCGATTGCCGCCGGCGACCTGGGGCCATCGGCAGACCTGCAGCGGGTAGCGATCGGCCTCATCGGCGGGTCTGGGCCTGCTCGAGCGGGCTGCATGAGCGAAGCTGTCACGCCTTCCGGGGTGGGGGTCTGCCTCCCTCTCGGTACTTCATGCGAAATCTGCCGCCAAGCCCCGAGAGCACTGCAACATAGACCGCCAG
>Ga0137379_10003122_pt1 | contig 15440 bp, 10 predicted proteins | sample SagtaG_18_FD_104812 | JGI IMG/M metagenome (GOLD analysis project Ga0137379, IMG submission 104812) | Vadose zone soil microbial communities from Sagehorn Ranch, Mendocino, California, USA - Sage2_L_80_16 metaG | ecosystem: Environmental > Terrestrial > Soil > Vadose zone | place: USA...
AAATGATGTGCCGGTTTCGTCTATTGGCGCGGAGGTGACGCTTGTTCCTCGGGTTTGGGCATGGGGGTCGTTTAGGGCTTCGTCGATGGTGTTGAGGGGGCCGACACAGGCATCGATGTCGGCTAGTTCCGCGAGCCATTCAGCGCGTGTTTTTGTTTTGAAGATGGCTCGGAGTAAATCCAGGGCTTCTTCGCGTTCGCATGGGCCGACGGGGGTGTGGAATGGCAGTAATTCAAGATGGCCGATGCGTGTGCAGAAGGTATGCCAGAATTTGTATTCGAGCGCGGCCAGGGTGATGTGCTTTCCATCCTGGGTTTCGTAGATATTGTAGCAGGGTAATCCTCCATCGAGCTGTGTTTTTCCAGATTGCGGCGCCTGGCCTGTATTTAAATAGGCCGTTGCGGTGAGAGGTAGGAGGGACAGGACGCCTTCGGTCATTGAGACGTCGATCACACGTCCTTCGCCGGTCTGGGTGCGTCCGTAGAGGGCTGTCATGATGCCGATTACGGCCATGAAGCTGCCGCCTGCGAGGTCACCAAGTTGGGTTGGCGGCATGGCGGGTTCGCCACGAGGTCCGCGATTGTAGTCGAGCAGTCCGGCGTAGCCCGCGTAGTTGAGGTCATGCCCTGCACGCAGGCGGTATGGTCCATCCTGTCCATAGCCGCTGATGGCGCAGTAGACCAGCCCCGGATTTACCCCTTTGAGCTGTTCATACCCAAGGCCCAGACGATCCATGACCCCTGGCCGGAAGCTTTCGAGCACCACATCGGCCTGGCGCACCAGGCGCAGGAAAATTTCATGCCCTGCTTGCGATTTCAGGTTGAGGGTCATACTGCGCTTATTGCGGTTGATGGCCACGAAGTACAGGCTCATACCCCCCGCTAGCTGTGGAGGCATAAAACGTCCATAGTCGCCGCTGCCTGGTTCCTCGATTTTGATGATGTCTGCGCCGTAGTCGGCTAACATTTGTGAAGCGTAGGCGCCTGGGAGCAGGCGGGAGAGGTCGAGTATTCGTATACCGTTGAGAGGCTGGGTCATCAAAAATCCTTTCTGGAGACCCACCAGCCTTTAGGCGGTGGGAGGAAAGAAAGGCACGAAGTGCAGTCGTACCTCTCGCTAGACGCTGAAGAAAACAGCATCCGGGTCTGCACACCCGTCAGGTGCCCTTCGACAAGGATAGTGAGCGGTTTGAGTATTGGTAGCACCGTCTCTACCCACCAAGACTTTTAACCACCAACCGCAGAGCTTCAGACTAGGACAAGTATCTCAAGGCACCTATGTATTCGCTCCTATCATAGTAACTTCCAGACTGATTGTATCCAGCCTGTATGAGGCCGGCTCTCGTCTAGTCAGATGAAGCTTACATCAGCCTGAGCTAACACGCTCAACAGGATGCAAGCCTATCCCCTTTCAGAGGATTGGGTCACTGACGAGATACCACGTGCCATCCGAGCGCGCCAGAGGATGACCGTTGAAACAGCGCGCATCGACATGGTGGGATTTCTCCAACTGGTGTGTCATACACGTACACTTTGTGAGATACCCATACGTCAGATGCACATGTGCGTACTGCTCTTTGGCTTGCTCGTAGATGTGCCAGCGCATGACGCCCATCTGTGTTGCATCTCGAAAGCCTTTAGAAGAGTGTTCGATCTTATGCTCCTGGTGCGTTCGATGGGACTGATGCCACAGGTACAGATATGGAAACCTTGTGAAAGGGAATGTTATTACCGCCAATTTTCTATGCTCTGAACCCTTTTGACGAGCATCTCGGCTTCCTCATCCCTTTCCATTAATCGGTAGAGGTTGATGAATCCTGTTAAAATCGCGTGCATCTGTTTGTCTTCTGGTCCGAACTTCTCCTCTACAATCGCTTGAGCTTGTTTGAAATAAGCTTCTGCCTCAAAGTATCGTTCTTGGCTTATACAAACTACGGCGAGATAACAAAGAGGACGAGGAAGCTGTATTGCTTGGTCTGTTGCCTGGTAAATCTCTATCGCCCGTTTGCAGTACTGTTCTGCCTTTACCATATTCCTTACGCCGATGTAAACTTCGGTAATATTTGTGCAAATTCGAGCTGTATCAGGATGCTGGGGTCCCCACAATACTTCAGCCATTTCCAACACAGGTTGACAGAGCAACACCGCCTCCGAATCTCTCCCCTGTCTATGTAAGTAAAACATGACGATGTTCAAAAGGTGCGTGCCATCCAACGTAGTAGCATCTTTGTTACTGGTGTATATGGTAATTGCTTGCATGAGAAAGGAGGGAGCCTGCTCGTACTCCTCCAGAAGGCAATATAACTCTGCCAGAAAGGTGAGCGCGTTGATTTGTATCTGGTTTTCCCATTCAGAAAGCGTCTCTAATCTTGTGAACAACCGTTGAGCGAGCGATAACGCTTCGATATATTTTCCTTGCCTCTTGTAGAGATATGCTCGCTCGTAAAGAATGCTAGTCTTCAGAGCTATATCTGAGATACTTGAACTACTCTCAGATGCACGTCGATACAGCATTTCTGCTTTATCGTAGTCTCCTTGCTCAGTAAAGAGAACTGCCAAATTTTCAAGGCTCATCGTAATGAATGCAGAGTTTGAAGGGAAAATTCTTTGAGCAATATCAAGTGTATGTTGACAGACGGGCTCTGCTTGAGAATACAATCCGCGTTCGCGTAAATAGAAACCAGAGAGAAATAGGAGACGAAATGTGCGCTCATCGAACAGTTCCCATTTATCAATATAATCAAGGCAAATGAGCGCATGAGCAATGTAGCGTTCGTAGCGCTTGAAAGCCTTTTCCTCTAAGGGAAAGAAGAGTTGAGACAGAACTCCAACTGCATATTCCGCCCAACGACGCTGAATCTCTTCATGCATGTGGTCCCGAAGCACATCCTGAACAAGGCGGTGGACACCAATGGCCTTTGCGTCTTTTAGACGATATACCAGCGAATACCTTAAAAGCCCTCTGATCGCTTCAGTGAGAAGAAATTCACTTGAGGCAATTGGCTGAAAATGCTCAACGTCATTCATATCACCCGTCATAAAAAATTCTTCGGGAATATTGTCTGGGTGTAAGAAGGCACCCAGACGAAGGATATCCGCAGCGAGAGCATTTTCCAGTTCGAGCCTTTCAAACGAGAGGAAAAGAGTAGTTGTGAAGGAGAGAGGATGGCCGCTATGATTTCTGCCTCGCTCTTGTAATAGCTTTTTTCGTCGTTCTCGGTAAAATGTGAGAAATTCTGCAAGGCTACATTGTGCTTCCGCTATGTAAGCACCCGCCTGATCTAGAGCAAGGGGAAGTCCATCCATCACTTCCGAAACTGCTCTGGCTTGCGCCTGGTTACTCTCTAACGAGTCATCGTGCTCTTCTTTTGGCGCGAGCAGTCCCGCGCGGCGGAGAAGAAGTGTTGCACCATCTTCGATCTCCATCTTTCTGACAGAGAGTGTCGTGATGCCCTCTGAATCGCGAGTCGTAAGCAAGAGGTGCCCATTGCCTTCTTGTGGAAGGAAATCTCGAATGACATTGGGATCATCGACATTATCGAGCACAAGGAGCCAGTTTGCATGGCTATTCAGCCATTGTTTTACTGCATCGACCGTACGCCACTTATCAGGATCACGCCTCTGAGGAAGGCAAAGCAGAGACGCGATGCGAACAAAGTCAGAGAGCATGGCATCCTTTGTGCCAGCCGTTATCCACAGAATCGTTTGATACATTTCGCGATATCGATACGCATACTCAATAGCAATTTGGGTTTTTCCTACTCCGGGTAGTCCGCTCAGAACTTGCTTCATGACACCGCTTTCACTGGAAGAGAATGCTGCATTCAGTTGTGCCAGCAATTCTTCTCGTGCCGTAAAAAACTCATTTCGCGGATGAGGCATATACCATTGCCGATGTGGTGATTGTTCTTGATCCCCTTCCCGACCGGACGGTGCCTCACCCTCTCTCCTTTGAAGCAGGGTATCCAACTCCTCCGGTCTCATCTTGAGATGTTTTGCGAGTGATGGACGATTGTAGGCAAAAGGAAGCTGTTTTCCTTGTTCCCATCTCCCAATGGTTTTTTTTGAGACGCCAACAAGGTCTGCCAATGCTTGTTGAGATAACCCTTGTGCAATGCGCGCACTACTGAGTGAACTTTCTGCCGAATTATTTTTTTTCTGCATACTCCAACTCTTTCTTCGGTCTGTATGCTTCCTTATCCATTGTACACCTTTAACTACAGTGCTACAAGATGACATCAGACGTCCCCTAGACGACCCCAAATGTCCGCTGACACCACCCCTTATCCCTGGTAGACTCTTCATAGACGAGGTACAGAGATTTACCACTCTGATCTCTCATAACCAGAGTCTCCCATACCTCGTTATGAGACCTTCATTCTGAATTGTCCTGAATTGTCGTAGGAAGGACAGCAAAGAGAACAAGCAGCGCACAGATAAAAGGGGAAACGGGATAGACATACCTCTGGCGCTGGTAGTGTCTCTTTAGGAAGAGCGATATGAACACTGATCACCTTTCTGGTGAAACAGGAGAGAAAAGATGATTGTAAGAGAAGCGAGGATGAACAATGCAGACACCATCTGATACAGCACACCAAATGTTGCTAGAGCGGTATGCTGAACGTAAAGCACTAGAGGTCTGTCGGAGTGCGACCTTCTTAAAATGCCTCAAGGACTATGGGGTCGCTCCAACCACAACTGTTAACTCTCCCAAAGGGGTCTCCATAACCGTTCGTGCAATTGACATCTACGCGTTACGGAAACGTCTGTTCGAGCTGGTCAATCTCGAATACATTGAGTATCCTCTCAGTTCGGTAGCAGAGTACATAGTGGATGTGTGTGAACAATGGCTTCTGAATGAGCATACTGGGCGTTACCGCCTGCTTCTATCACCCGTCCAGCGTCAATGGCTCCGAAGTGTGTTGATCCTTGTTGTCGTTCGGCACATCATGGAGCAGAAATACGAGCGTTTTACGAAGGAGGGGAGGCAGACCTTTGTTGATCCCTGGGTATGCAGCGAAATGGGGCGGCTCACCATCCTCCATACCTTGCCAGGGCAGCTGGCACAGCTCGTCCATCATATCCAAAGGGACCCTGAACAGGCTCAACGAATCATTGATGAGATGTACGATAAAACAGACATACGAATGAAAGAATGTCTGTTTGCCAGCTCTGATCCTCTTCCACCTTTGCCTCAAGGCGTGCATTTACCATTCTCACTGCTTGCTCAAGCGAAGGAGCTGCACGATGGCTGATATCTTAGAACAGCCCGTTGATTTTAGTGATTTAGATGAAGAGACACGCGAGTTTTTAACACGTAAGACCCACGAAATTCATGGGCTGATGAGACGAACCGCCGAGGAGATTATCATGATCGGAGAAAACTTGCTCATGGTGCAGCAACGACTGCCCGAGATGAAGTTCTCCGCCTGGCTGCGTGCTGAATTTGATTTTTCTCGGCAATCAGCCTACAACTTTATGAAAGTCGCGTCCAAATTCGGCGGGAGTTGTAAAACTATTTTACAACTCCCTGCGAGCGTGCTCTACGAGCTCGCGTCTTCATCCGAGGCTCTTGTCGAGCAGGTCGAGGCGGGACAACTCCCCCCAACGCTTGATGCAATCAGGGCAGCAAGGGAGTCTGAGCGCCGGGCCAGGGTAGCGGAACGCCAGGCCCACGCGGAGGCGCAAGTGCGACAGGAGACGGTCGAACAACTGACCCGTGACCTCGAGAGATTGCGGCAGCATCTCAGCGAGATGCCAGTACCACAGGTCGAGATCAGGGAAGTTGAAAAGCACGTCGTGCCTCCAGAAATCCTCGCGCAACTGGATACCCTGCAGCAGAACATCGTCACGCTGACCGAGCAGCGAGATACCCTGTCCAAACAGGTGTCGGAGCTGCACGATGAGGTCAGGGCGGGCGCGTCGGAACGCCTCGAGGGGGAACACGAGCGGCACGTTCGCCTCAACTGGTACAAGATCACGAGTGAGTTTCAACGAAGCCTGCACTCCATTTTGTCCCAGTGGCCCTCACCCCTTGATGTCCTGGCGTTTGAAGCCGATGACTGGACCCGCCTCTCACACGTCAGGGACCTCTCCCGCCGCTTTCTCGAAGAATGCGCCCGGCTCACGCAGGGAACAAGTGGTAGGATTGTCGATGGGTCAAGAGTTTGTGCTGAAGAGATATACGTGGAGCGGGAGGTCTCTTCTTGATCGATCTGCCGCTTGAACATGGACAGGCCCCCTAGCAGGGTGCAGTTGGGCCGCACACTTCTGTCGACGTTCCGCAGAAACGTTCGGCTGTCGAGGGCGCGGAGGGAACGTGCGCGGCCGCACGTCGCGCACTCCGCGATAATTTGGAAATGTCAGGAACCGGCTTCGTGCTTTCGGAAGTCAGTTCTTAAGGGAGAGACTATGAACCACACGGTATCAGACGATCAGGATGATCACATGCTGCTCCACAGACACGAGGGAAGTGATGCACAGGCTGGTCTTCCCGCCAGGTGGAACACTCAGGCACCGCACCTGACAGCGCTTGAGGCGCTTGAGCAGTACGACTGGTCTGTGTTCCCGCTCGATCAAGAGAAGAAGCCACCGCGAATCGGCGGGATGCATCCGGATGGAACGCCCAGGCGGCTATCGTGGCATGCCTATCAAACACAACGGGCGAGCAAAGCCTCTCTGCTGGCATGGGCCAGGCACTACGCTTCTCCGGCATGGGCAGTGATTACCGGTGCGTTAAGCGGGGTGATCGTACTGGATTTTGACGGAGGCGAAGGAACGCGGTTACTCCACCAGCTCGGTCTCGCTCCTCATGTACGTACCGGTTCAGGTGGCTACCACATCTACTTCGCTCATCCGAGGTGGCCTGTGAGGACGCTGAATGGAAAATCAGCCAGGGAACTCGGCCAGCGGTGGCCCGGCCTCGATATTCGGGCCGATGGCGGGTATGCAGCCTTCTGCGGACGCAATGAGGTCGGGCGCTACGAGTGGCTGCGGGCGCCGCAGCTGGAGCCCTTGGAAACGCTCCCCGATGATCTGCGCCGCCTCCTCGGATTGCTGCACGCGCCCGACCCCATGTCTACCACGCGACATGTCCCTTCCGAAACAGCATTACAGCAACGCATCCCAACCAAGACAAGACTCCTTGAAAAGGCCTTACAGCGGGTGGGAATGGAAGGGCGCAATAATGCAGGCTTCTGGCTGGCATGTCAGTTGAGAGATTCGGGTGTGGCCGAAAGAGAGGCCCGTCTCACAATGGAGGCATATACGCGGCGCGTGCCCCCGATCAATGCAAAGGGACAACGGGAAGCCTACACAGAGCGGGAAGCGCTCGCGTCGCTCAAGAGCGCCTACCGGCGCTCCCCACTCAGGGACGCAATTGCGTCTCCCCATCCTGGACAGCCTACGCGAGCCGTCCACATCCCGGAGGCCGATCTGGAGCTCGTGTTGGATTGCTATCGAAAAGATGAATGGGGAGATGCTCTGCTGTTCGCATACCTGTTTGAGGGTCAGTGCGTCTATGACCACATGGAAAAGGCGTGGTATCTCTGGCAAGGGCACTTCTGGAGGCGCGATGAGGTCGGAAGGGTGCGCCAATTGGTTTCTGGCCCGCTGGCAAGCGTCTACTTGAAGGTCGCCGCGGATCTGAATGCTCGCCTGGGCGAGCAGAACAGCGAAGATATCGTACACCTGGAAGAAGAGGAAGAGCAGGAAAAGGACGAAAAGCGCCTGCTGAAGAAACTCCTCAAAGGAGTGACGGGACGAGCCTTTGCCCTGCGGGGGCTAGGCAGAAATAACCACGTGCTCGCCTTTGCATGCACCGATGAGCGCCTGGCAGTCACCTCGGACCGCTGGGATACCGACCCCTGGATCCTGGGAACCTCTGAAGGGGTACTCGATCTGCGTACAGGACTGCTCAGGGACGGTATCCCCGACGACTACGTCCGAACAATCATCCCGACCACGTGGCAGGGAATCGGGGTGCAAGCCCCTCGCTTTGAGCGCTTCCTTCAGGAAATCTTCGGAGATCGTGTGGATGAAGAGCGCACTGCACTGATTGCCTTCCTGCAGCGCGCATTGGGCTATGGTATCACAGGCAACGTGGCTGAGCACGTCTTCCTGCTCCTCTACGGTGAAGAGGGACGCAACGGGAAAGACACGCTGATGAGCGTGCTCCACTACGTGCTTGGCAATACTGTCGGGGCCGTCTCCAACGATGTCATCCTCTCCAGCGGTAGAAAAGGGACGCCGGGAGCGGCAAAACCGCACCTCTGCTCGCTGCAGGGCAAGCGGATCGCCTGGGCGAGCGAGACGGATAAAGGGGCAAGGTTTGACATCGGGCAGGTCAAGTTTCTCACCGGAGGAGGCACGATTCCGGCTCGACAACTCTATGGCAAGGAGTATGCCTTTGAACCATCTCACCTGTTGCTCCTGCTGACCAATAATAAGCCTCATGCCGACGCACATGATAAAGCCTTCTGGGAGCGCCTGTGCCCCATTACGTTTCACCTGCGCTTCGTTGATCATCCCGCATGTTCACGCGAGCGCGAGCGCGATCGGGAACTGGGAACGACCCTGCAATCGGAAGCCAGCGGCATTCTCGGCTGGCTTGTACGGGGATGTTTGGACTGGCAGCAGTACGGGCTCGGAATTCCTCCAGGTGTGCTCCATGAGCGGACAGCGTACCGGGAGGAAGAAGACACACTCCACCACTTCATCGCCGACTGCTGTGTTCTGGCACCAGAGGCCCGGGTGAAGTCGGCGCAGCTGTTCAAGCGCTATATGCAATGGGCAGAGGACAATAACATCACCAGGAAAATGAGCGGGACCGCCTTTGGCCTGGAAATAAAGCGAAAATTCCAGCAGCAGCGGAATAACCAGGGAACTTTCTATAGAGGAATTGGACTGCTGGACCATTCCCCTACACAGGCACTCAATCCGCCTTAGCAGCAGGAAGGCGGATAAGATGCGCGTAGGAACGTGCAGAGTGTGTAGACTGCTCTGAAAAGCCGACCTCTGATCTGGAACAAGTAGGCGAAGAGAAGCTAGTTTCTCCACAAGCCTGCATACCTTGCACGCCGTACACGCCTCTACCAGCCTAGATGGGCTTGAGTGGACATCGAGAGCCAGGAGGCTCACAGGTGAAAGATTGCTACTGGTCGGCTCAGATGTTCTATGGAGTTGCGCCTTATGGGATATCGCTGGTGAAAAGGGAGAAAGAAGAGATGTGTCAAAGTATGGTCCAGTACGGTCATTCGCTATGGGTAGACCTGTGGGTAGGCATAGGAGTGCGCATTTGCCTTGCGTGCACCTTCCAGGGCGGGACGAGATACTCCCTGCACAGCAAGGCACGAAGATCAACTACTCGATGCTGTTGCTCATGGCACTACTCAAGCCATAAGCGCGCGATGATCCGATGCGTCGTTCCATGCACAGCGGAGAAGGAGTTCTTCCTTCCCTCTTTTCGTATGAAAAACGAGGAGTAACCGATATGACGATTGAAGAGACCGACCATCTATCGTCAATCGTTGACGATGAGCCTTCCCTCATTCCCGAAAGGGAGAGGGAACAGTTGGAGAAAGGTACACGCCGGCGCCACGACCGTGGTCCTCGGCTCACAGCCCGCGATGTGATCTGTCTCCTGTGGATTGCACACCAGTTCGCTATCCGGCTTGATCAGCTTCAGCGCCTTCTGCTGCGCCACACTCCGGAGCGGGACCGCGTCAAGGTGAAACCTGGAACCGACCGGCTTTCCCTGGAGCGCACCTACGATACTCTGGAGCGCTGGCGAGCGCTCGGTCTGATCGAGCATGGTACCATCCTCCATGGAGACAGGCTCTGGACATGGCTTTCCCGTGCGGGCCTACGCGAGATTGGTGCGCCATTCGCTTATAGCAAAGGTCAGCCCGCCAGCGTACGCGTACCGCATCTCTACTATGTCAATCAGGTCCGATTGGCGGTCGAAGAGAAGCGCTCCCAGGATACCTGGAAATCGGAGCGCGAGATCAGGCGTGAGCTGGGTCGGCCAATGAAGGGAGAACAGCAACCGCATGTACCAGATGCCATTCTATACGCAACGAATGGCAAGATCACCGCTATCGAAGTGGAGCGTCGCTTGAAGGATGAGGGCATCCTTGAGGAAACGCTCCGCACCTTAGCTATGGGGTACAGATCTGTTTGGTACTTTGCGAGCAGGCCCGCGAAGAAAAAAATTGAGATCCTGCTTGAGACATTCACGCCAGAAATGCGGAAACCGTTTGTTCTCTACGATCTTGGGGAGTATGGACATGAGTATGGGGTATCATAAGAATTATCGTAGCAGTTCTCGAGCCAGCCCAGGGATAGGCTGGTCGGTGATCTTGATCATGAGCCTGGTCGCAGTGGTGCTGGCTCTACCTGCCCTTGCATTAGGAATAGTGCTCCAACGGCTCACCTCGGCACGACCATGGAGTTTTCCCCTCTGGTTCGTCCTCACCTTGATAGGAGCAGGTCTTATCTTCTACCTTTCAACACACGGGCTGGACAGGATGATCATAGCTCAATTGACGGATTACGTGCTAGCCATCAAGAGGCATCACGCCGATATCGCTCAATGGAATATTTCTCGACTCTGGTTAGAAACCTGGCCAGTATGGGTACGAACATTGGTTATGACACCTATCATTGCATTCTGGCGCACACTGGAAAACAGTGGGAATGGTGATAGTGTAAGATTCCTGCACCAACAGGAATGGGAGCGTCAACGCCGCGTCGCACGGTCAAAAAGCAAGGCTACCCGACGCGCTCACCATCCAGAACGCATACCAGATGCCGTGAACGGGCATCTGGTGGTTGGAGTCTCGATTGATGACGAGAACGCTGAATAAAAACCGAGCGTAGAAGACGGAAGGATGGAACTACCATGGGTGACCTGCAGTGGAGTCGAAAACGGATGTTTACTTTCCCGCTGGCGGCACTGCACCATCATGCGGTCTGTTTAGGTGCAACGGGCAGCGGCAAGACAGAGACGCTCTACCGCTGTGCCTATGGGGCGTACAAGGTATACCAGATGCAAGTGATCTATCTTGATGCCAAGGGCGAGTCAAAACGCGCGGAGGAGAAGGAGGGAGACAATGCCGCTCGATTTGTTGCGGCCATGCAAGTTGCCGGTGCTCGTTCGATCAAAGTATTCCCTTCGTCATACTATAATGGGTGGCAGGGGACCCCGACGGAACTACAGAACCGCTTGCTCGCGGTGATCGACTTCTCTGAATCACAGTTCTACGGCGATGTAGCTGCCAACGCTGTATTCCTGGCGCTGCATACCCCGACTATCCCTCGAAGCAGTGACCATTTCCTGGCAAACTTGCAGCCCGATCGCCTGAAGGAATGCTACAAGGACGATCCGCGCCTCTATGAGCGGGTCCTGCGCTTGGACAAGCACCTGCTCGCACAGGTGCGGATGCGCTATGAGGTATTCTTCAACGCCATGCGTGGGCAACTTGACGGAGAACTGACCTATGAGGATGCCGATGCCGTCTATCTGCGCGTACGCGGCTTCACTCTACGTCAGGAGGCCCCGCGACTCGGTCGCTTTCTGGTGTACGACTTTATGCACTACATTGCGGAACGCCGCCGCTCAGGAATCAACACCCTCTTCATCATCGACGAGTTCAATGCCCTGCGTATGCGGGAAGAGACAAGTGTGCTCTTTGAACAGGTGCGTTCCTTCGGGGGATGTATCATCATCGCTGCACAAGGGTATGCCGGGTTGGGACCAACCGAGTATGCTGACCGTATCCTGGATTCGACCAATACCTACATCCTGCACTCGTGCAGCGACCCCTTTCAGGTGTCGAAAAGGGCGGGCAAACGCTTCCGCTTAGAGACCTCCTGGTCTGAGCAAAATGACGAGGACTATACGATGCGCAGGCATATCCGCCCACGCTGGGATTGGAAGGTACCGGTTAATGCTGTGATGCAGCAAGAGGAGGGGCAGGCGTTTTGGATCAACCGTGGCCGTGCCCAGCAAGCACAGATCGTCCGGGTACCCATCACAAGTCGGCAAACTGCGGAGGCCTGGGATGTCATCCACCAACAAGAAGAGATTCAACGGGCAAAGCTGGAGTCTGGTGGCAAGCAGAAGCAAGAACAGGAAGAACTGGCAAAAAATCGGGAGACGGGGCATCCGGCAATTTCCCCACCACAGGATTCCACAACTTCAGGCGTTGCTAACTCAACGTCTCCTGCATCGTCAAAGCCCCACGAAAGGAAATCGCATGGGACGAGTGAGAAACAATCGTCAAAATCGTATAAGCAGAGTCAAACAAAACCACCATCTCAGTCTGCCCAGAATGGAACGAGTACGAGGGAAAGATTGGAAGCATCCACATCTCCATCATTTCCTGTATCTCCTCCAACTCACATGCAGCAGTCGGATAATATGCCCGATGCTTTGCGGGACGATGACGGCCCAGACTACCTCTAGTGGGGACAGAAGAGGAGGTGGATTTTGATCGGTCACAGAAGAAACGCTGCGAGAAAGATAACCTGAGCGCCTGGCCCTGTGAGAGAAAAATCGCCTGGGAAAGAGGCAGAGAAGAGACCCATTTTCAGGCTCAATTGGAATGATTTGCCCTCTTCTCGCTAGAGTTTAGGCCTATTTGCTCACCAGCATCGTAGGATTTTTAGCATAAACTGACAATTGCTGATGAGTAAAACTAGTTAGTTGACATTTTTAGCATGCCAATTGCTCGGTGGTAAGGAATTGGCTCAAGAAGCTATCTCAGATGAAATTGTCCTGGACAAAGTGGTAGACAAAGCTATGGCTTCTGCATATCAATAGTACAACTCTATCCCGATTTCAGAAAAGTATGAATAGGTTTCAATTTGCAGTGTTTGAAATGAGAGGAGAGAGCCGGATACATCGAGAAATGAAAGAGCATCAAAAGACCTGTAGATGGTGGAGGTGTTCGATACCAACATATCTCTATGAAGGTGTGCTTTATTTTTCAAAGCAGTTTTCGAAAGCTCTTAAGCAAAATCTCTGATGAGCATTTCGTCACCGTGCTACCGCATTTGGTGCTGCATAAGAGGGACACGAACCTGGATCTGATACGATCCTGTTGTTCTAATTTGACGGATGAAAAAGTATTTTCATATTTATTGACTTTCATGGACATCTACCTAGTAAAATGTAGACATGAAATTAAGCCAGTATGCCAAGAAAGTCGGTATTAGTTACAAGACTGCGTGGAGGTGGTACAAGGCGGGCACCCACTGGAATGGTGGTGGTGCGCGACCCAGAGGTGATGAGCGTTGGAACTGGGCGTATTGCCTTGTATGCGCGGGTTTCCTCAGCCGATCAGAAAAGCGAACTGGAGCGCCAGGTACATCGACTGCGCGATTATGCGGCGGCGCGCGGCTATCAGGTGGCCAAAGAAGTGACAGAGATAGCTTCTGGCCTCAATGAGAGCCGCCCGAAATTCTTGAAGCTGCTGGCTGATCCCACAATTGGGACGATCATTGTCGAGCATAAAGACCGGAGTACGCGCTTTGGATGGAACTACATCACAACTCTGATGGAAGCGCAGGGACGCCAGATGGAAGCAGTATTTCCCGATGAAACCAAGGATGATCTGGTCAACGATTTTGTAAGTATCATCACTAGCATGGCGACTCGCAATTACAGCAGGCCTGGCAGCAAGAGGCGTGCAGAACGGATTAAGCACTGTGTAGAGCATGTCATGCAAGCTGAGGATGGGCCATGAGGAAACGCGGCTACAGGACGGAACTTGACTTGAATAACGAGCAAATCACCGCCTGTCTCAAGCACGCCGGGTGTGCCAGGAAAGCCTACAATTGGGGACTTGCTCGCAAAGAAGAAGCTCGCGCGAAAGGTGAGCCGATGCCTGATGCCAGGACATTGCATCGAGAGCTCAACGCCCTGAAAGCCACTGAGTTTCCCTACATGTACGAAGTCTCAAAATGTGCGCCGCAGGAGGCCCTGATCGACCTGGATCACGCCTTCAGGCATTTCTTTCGCAAAGTGAACTTGAAAAAACAAGGCAAATGGCGCGGGAAGTGCGGCTATCCCAAATTCAAGAGTCGGAAAAAGGACATCGGTGGATTTCGTCTCACTGGTGCTATTCACGTCTTTGAAAAGAGCATTCAGCTTCCCAGGCTTGGTACCCTGCGCCTGAAAGAAAAACTGCACTTACCCCGCAATGTCAAGATTGGCAGTGCTACCATCACCGAACAAGCCGGACGGTGGTACATTTCCATTTGTGTCCACGAGGAACCGGCAGAGCCAGAACCCGCCACCGGGCCGATCATTGGGGTCGATTTGGGCGTGAAAACCTTAGCCACGGTCTCTGATGGCCGGGAAATCGCCAATCCCAAAGCTTTGCGTAAACGTCTGAAGAAACTTCAACGACTTTCTCGCTGGCACTCACGCAAACAAAAAGGCTCAGCCAATCGTAAAAAATCGCAACGGAAACTCGCTCGCATGCATGCGCACATTGCTCACGTTCGTCAAGATGCTCTCCACAAAGCCACCACTGGATTGGTCGCGAAAAACAAGACAGCTGACCAGCAACCGGCTGTGATTGTGATTGAAGATCTCAATGTCTCGGGTATGTTGAAAAATCGGCATTTGTCCAGAGCTATTGCCGATGTGGGCTCGTATGAGTTTCGCAGGCAGATTGCGTACAAAGCGAAAGATGCCGGGTGCCTCGTGCGGGTGGCTTCTCGGTGGGAGCCATCCTCACAAACGTGTTCAGGCTGTGGCTGGCGGCATCCCAATTTGACGCTTGCTGATCGGGTGTTTCTCTGCGAGGAATGCGGTTTAACCATCGGCAGAGATTTGAACGCGGCAGAGATTTGAACGCGGCACAGAACTTAGCCGCACTCGCCCGAACTGTGGCGTACCGTGAGTTACACGGGAACTGACGCCTGGGGACAGGGCAGCTCTGGCCTTGAGGAAACGAGAGGTGAAACTGCCCTGGGGGAACCAGGAATCGAACCGGACGAGGATAGCTTGCCTATAAAAGTCCAAGTTTCGGATAACGGTTGTCAATCTTCTCAACCTTTTTTGTTTTCATAACCATTTCACAACCGTTCCTCAACATTATCTTTACATTGCAGCATTTAAACTCGTCATTAAGATTTTTAATCCGCTTGAGAGGCCAGGTAAAGCAATCATGGTTTGCTTTTTTAGAAAAACGCGAAATACAGCTTTCATCATGCTTGCGCTCGGTATCATGATGGCTAGCATGATCGTGATGTTTCCACGATTTCAAGCTGTGCATGCAGCGACAGCAGGGGACTGGCCGACATACTTGGAGAATGTTCAGCGCAGCGGATTCAATAGCGCGGAAACTATCATTAATGTTACCTCGGCACCTAAACTGAAGATGGAGTGGAAATACCAGGCGGGTGGATATATTAACGTGAACTTCATCA
>Ga0137379_10003124_pt1 | contig 15437 bp, 15 predicted proteins | sample SagtaG_18_FD_104812 | JGI IMG/M metagenome (GOLD analysis project Ga0137379, IMG submission 104812) | Vadose zone soil microbial communities from Sagehorn Ranch, Mendocino, California, USA - Sage2_L_80_16 metaG | ecosystem: Environmental > Terrestrial > Soil > Vadose zone | place: USA...
CAACTCAACGCATTTACCTCTGCGACCTGCAAAACGGGGCACCGGGCACTCGCCGACTTCCGCGCGCAGCCCTCCAGTATGCCTGTGACCTGCGGGAACTCAGATGAGTTCGGTTAACAGGTCGGTCTTGTGCCCCTTCAGCGCCTTGGCATGCGCCGGGTTGATCACCGCGACCTGCTCGAAGTCCTGCTCCATCAGGGCGTAATACACCGGCTCGGTGTACACCCCGCTGGCCTACATCACCACATGGGTGACACCTCGGTCCCGCAGGTCGGCGGCCATCGCCATCACTCTCATACGCCTGCCCGCCTCCTGCAACGGCTCACTTCGCCAAACAACGGGGAAAGCGGGCCGCCCGCCGGAGCCCCAAGATCAGCACAGGAGACTGACACACGCGCACGCAGCAGCAACGGGGGATACCCGACACAGAGCTCCAGCATCAAAATAATACATGGCCTCGAACGGACCAGGGCGTAATCGGTGACGGCAGGCGGCACGCCAGCCCAAGCCTGCCCACCCCGCACGACCCGTGCCAGTTATTCCGCCACACAAACCACCGGAGCACCCACACTCCGCGGCCCGGCGAGCCGATCCGCAGGGCCCAGTTTCGTCCCCACGGGTGCGCCGCGAAGCGGCGAATGATTTCTAATACCTGCCCGATGAGTGTGGCCGCGCGGTCGAGCAGACGAAAACGCCGCGCTGCGGGTCGCGTCAGTGCCGCGAGACGCTCAGGTTGACGCGGGTGTTGTGCCTGGTTATGAGTCATGCTGTGGGTACCCGTCTTGCAGGTACTGCGGGCAGCCGCTGGCGAGTGCCGACAGTGCCGCCATCACGCGTCGCGAGGCGCGCGGCCGTAGCCGCTGCAAGGTTTGTTTCTCGGGGCAGAATTCGTATCCGGTCAGCTCGCCGTCGGTGAGCCGCAGGCTCTTGATGGCGTGGTCGTCGAGGACACCACCGTCGAATACGAAGGCGAGCAGGTCATCCCACGGCCCGTGCGGCGCGACCCAGTCGACGCACAGCATCGGGCCGATCGGCAGGTCGATGCCGAGTTCTTCGCTGATCTCGCGGCGAACAGTTTGGGCAGGTGGCTCGTTGGCTTCGGCCATGCCTCCGGGCAGGTCCCAGCCGGGCTTGTATCCGGGGTCGACCAGCAGGATCCGCCCGCCTGTGTCGCGGATGATGGCGTCGGCGCTGACGCGTTTGCGTGCCTGGCTGGCGTTGCCTTCGGCGAGGTAGGCGTGCCACGCTTGGGGGTCCCGTTCGTAGAGGGGGGTTTCGTAGCTCAAGATCCCTCCCCGATTACAGGCAGCTCGTGGCCGGTCGCGGTCAGCCAGTTGCAGCGCCGCACGCGTTGGTCAAGTTTCTCATCAAGACCGGCCAGGAATCCGGACACTGCCGGGCTGCCGCGGTATGGCAGGAGCATGGCGCGGAGTTTGACCAGCTGGGCGGTGACCAGGTATGAGCTGAGCGATCGGGTAGCGGTGAGCACGTCAGCGGCGATCGCGCAGGCCTGGTCCGGCTCATGCTGCAGGACGAGGACGGCGGCCAGGGTGAGCTGGCCGAAGGCGCGGCTGCGTGCGCGGTGGGCCGGCCGCGAGGCGATCACCAGTTCGGCCTGGCGGCGGGCCTGGGTGAGGTCTCCGAGCTGGCGCGCGCAGCGTCCCGCGTCGCTGGCCAGGGAGCCCTCGTCGTAGTTGCTGACCCATATGGACACCGGTTCTGAAGGCGCGGACTGCATGGTCTGCTCGGCCCGGAGCAGCAGCCGGATGGTCTCCTCGTGCCCGCCGTCAGCCTGCGCGGCGTGGCCTCGTGCTTCCAGCGCCAGTAGCCGTGCCTGGAGAGCTGGGTTGACGGTTGGGGCGGTCAGGGCCGACTGTCCTTGCCTGGCCAGCATGATGGCCGCGCCGGGGTCGCCCTGGTGGCTGGTGAGGTGGCTCATGCTGCCGAGCACGTGCGCGCGCAGCTGCCGGTCTCCGCCGGCCTGGGCAAGGGCCAGGGAACGGTCAAAGTGCTGCCGTGCGATGGTGTCGTTGCCGGCGTCGTGTGCCATCCAGCCCGCCATTTCCGCCAAGGCGCCGGCAGCGGTGAACATGGACCGTGTGTCGGTGTCAGCGGTGGTGATGCCGAACAACCGCGGCGCGACGTGGTCGTGGAGGTACCTGATGACGTTCGCGTACAGGTGTGTGCCGCCGACCTGGAGGTCGGCAGCGCGGAAGGCGCGCATGGCCTCCACGTCATGATCGTGGGCAGCTGCGTCGGCGTGCCCGGTCAGCAGAGCTGATGCCGCTGCCCGGACAGGCGGGCGGCTGCGGTTGCGCGGCGCCTGGCTCGCGGTGTGGCGTGTTGCCGGGAGCCGGAACCACAGCAAAACGGGCGGGATGGTCAGGACGCGGGCCCAGTGCGCCAGGGTGTCCAGGTTGCGGACGGGCGGCCCGGTCTCGATCCTGCTGATCTGCGCCTGGGTCAGCCCGAGCCAGTGGCCGAGGAGTTCCTGGGAGATACCGCTATTTCCGTAGCGGCTCAGGTGAGCTGGGTGCTTGCGGTAAGCCCGGGAAACCCGCCCGATATGCTGCGCGACGAACGCGTCTCGCATCTGCTGGGTCAGCCAGAAGCCTTCCGGCACGGTCGGCGGGCAGGCACGTAACCGCAGTGCCTGCCGTTCGCATGCGGGGCACCGCGTCCCGGCGTGATCGTCGCCGAGGCGGGTTCCGCACTGGCAGTAGCGGAGAGCGTGGGGACTCATCGCCTGCCTGCTCGCTCGCTCCGGACGCCGCGGTTGCTTGCTGGTGAGTCTAACCGCGGCCCCGCCCCGGTGCGTAGCCGCTCGTATACGTCTTACGCATGGTGTGTATGCGGATCTCGGCATGGCCTGCCCGCCTGCCGGGGGAGGACGCTCAAAGCAGCGATGCGACTCTCAGTGGTGGAGAAACGTGATGGAACTTCCCGATCTCGCTCCCGCAGCTGCTGCCGATGGTGACTTCGACCTCGACGTCCGCTTGGTGGAGGTAGCCGACCTCGCGGGCCTTGTGCCTTCGACCGATGACGGTTGCGGCAGCACGTGCGGCGCGTGCACGACGGGCGCGTCCTGACCCGGAGCCGTGGCTGGTGCCGTTGCCGGGGGGCGCCCAGGTGACGGCATCAGCCTTCACGTTGCTGCCGTGCGGGAGGCGTTCGTGATCACCGGCGTGGTTGCGGGTTACCGGGCCGCGCAGGCAGCGCTGGTGCGTGCGGCCGCTGGCCCCTGGCCCGCCATACCCGACGTCCCGGACCTGGCGGGCAACTCGCCGGCGCAGGCCACGTGCTACGCGCAGTGGCTGCGCCGGGTCTGGGCGATCAGTGAATTCGAAGACGTCATCGAGCATGCCAGCCCGGCGCTTGCTGAGAAGGTGCGGCGGGTGTGCGCCGAAGGCGGCCACGGGGTCCGTGAGACACGCGGCGCCGTGCTGTCGGTGCTGCGTTACCTGCTGCGCATGAACGGCCGGCCCACCCCGTTCGGGCTGATCGCCGGCGTTACCACAGCGACCTTCGGCGCTGAGCCGCTGCTGCGCTGGGGAACCAGCCACCGGATCGCCGCGCGGTCTGGCGCCGGTTGGCTCACCGAGGTCGCCGGCCGCCTCGAACGCTGCCCTGACCTGCTGAAGCGGCTCGCGGTGACCGCGAACACGACGCTGATGGTACGCGGCGGCCGGCTGATCGTGCCGTATCAGGCCGCTCCCGGCGGGCCGGGCCTCACGCCGACAGAGATATCGCTCAAGCACACCAGCCCGGTGCGGGCGGCTATTGAAGCAGCCCGCACCCCGGTCATCTTCGAAGACCTGGAAGCAAAGATCCGCGCGGAGTTCGCCCCTGCCCGGCCCGGAGCGGTGCGGGCGATGCTCACCGGCCTGGTGGAACAAGGGGCTCTGATCACCAGCCTGCACGCACCAGGCACCGAACCCGACGCGCTGGCGTGGCTGCTGCGGCAACTGCAGGACATCACAGCCCCTGGCAGCGGCCCGGCCGCCAGTATTGCCAGCTCGCTGACAGAAATCCGGGCGCTGCTGGAGAGCAGCAGCCACGCCCCGTCCGGCGGCCGCCGCATCCGCGAGCACGCCGCCGCCCGGATGCGCGCCCTTGCCGTCACCCGGCAGCATCCGGTCGCGATTGACCTCTGCCTGGACGCGGATATCACGCTTCCGGCCGTGGTTGCCCGTGAGGCCGAGCGCGCGGCACTCGTCTTGACTCGGCTCAGCGCCTGCCCGGCGGGCACCCAGGCATGGCGGGAATATCACCAGCGGTTCTATGAGAGATACGGCAGCGGATCGCTGGTGCCGCTGCTGGATCTTGTCAGCGATGCCGGTATCGGCTGGCCGGCCGGTTACCCCGGCGCAGCAGCCCCGGCCAGGCGCCCGCGCCTGTCTCGGCGTGATGAAAAACTGCTCTGGCTGGCTCAGAACGCGGCGCTCGACAGCCAGCAGGAAGTGGTCCTCGACGAGAAAACCGTCGCCAGCCTGGAATCAGATAGCGTCCCCTTGCGCCTGCCACCGCATCTGGAGCTGGGCGTGCGGCTGCACGCCGCCACCCTTGACATGCTGCGGCGCGGTGACTTCCGGGTGGAAGTGACGACCGTGTCACGGGCGGCGGGAGTGCTGACCGGCAGGTTCCTCACCGTCCTGGAACCACAGGACGCGGCGGCGCTCGCCGTCGGCCTGGCCGGCCTGCCCTGCTGTGACCAGGACACGATCGCTGTCCAGCTATCGTTCCCGCCGCTGGACCCGGCGACAGCCCACGTCACGCGCACGCCCCTGATCTTTCCGGCGATGGTTAGCATGGCCGAGCACCGCGCTGGCGGCCCGGACGTTGTGTCGCCCGCTGACCTGGCGGTTGGCTGCGACGGGCGCCGCATGTACCTGGTCGCGCTCGGCCGCGGGCAACGGATCGAGCCGGTCGCGATGCACGCGCTGAACCTTCGCAAGCACACCCCGCCCCTCGCCCGGTTCGTGACCGAGCTGGCCCGCGCGCAGTGCGCCCAGGTGACGGCCTTCGACTGGGGCGCGGCGGCGACGATGCCGTTCCTGCCCAGGCTCCGGCACGGCCGCATCATCGTGTCCCCGGCCCGGTGGCGCATCCCGGCAGCGTCGCTGCCGGCGCGGTCGGCGCCGTGGCAGCAGTGGGACCAGGCGCTGGCACGCTGGGCCGCCCGCCGCCAGGTCCCCAGCCTGGTGCACCTGACCGGCGCAGACCGGTACCTGCCGCTCGACCTTGACCAGCCCGCGCACCGGGTGCTGCTGCGGGCACACCTGGACACCACGCGCGACGCGGTCCTCACCGAAGCCCCCGCACCCGGGCAGCTCGGCTGGTGCCAGGACCGCCCGCACGAGATCATCGTGCCGCTGACCGCCACCCGGCCCGCCGCGTGGCCGCGGCTGCCCGCACCCACCCGGGCACGAGTCATCGGCCGGGACCACGGCGGCTTCCCAGGGATGTCAGAAGTCCTGCTGGCCAGCCTCTACGGCGAAATCAGCCGCCAGGACGCCATCCTCACCGGGTACCTGCCCGATCTTCTCCGCCGCCTGGGAGAACCAGCTACCTGGTGGTTCGTCCGCTACCGTGACCCTGACCATGACCAGCATCTGCGGCTGAGGATCGTCCTCCCCAGCACCGCCGTGTCCGGGCAGGCCACCCGTACGGTGAGCACGTGGGCAGACGAACTGCGCCACGCCGGACTGCTGCGCGAAATCCGCTACCCAGCCGACCATCCCGAGACCGGACGGTGGGGGTCAGGGGCGGCATGGACCGCGGCCCGGGAGGTCTTCTGCTCCGACTCCCGCGCCATACTGGCCCAGCTCAGCGCCCCCGCCACGCCCGGGCGGCAGGCGCTGACCGCGGCCAACACAGCCGCCATCGCCGCCGCGTTCACCGGCAGCACCCCCGCCGGCATGCAATGGCTCACCGATCACCTCCCCGCCGCCGCCCCCACCCGGATCCCCCGCGCGGTACTCGATGAAGCCCGGCAGATCGCAGACCCCCGCGGAGGATGGGCCGCGCTGCGGGCCTCACCCGGCGGTGCTGCCCTCACGGGAGAAACCTGGCAAGCCCGCGACACGGCCATCGCCGCCTACCGCAGGCACATGAACGGCCCGGACACCCGCGGCATCACCGCCGACGACGTGCTCAGCTCCCTGATCCATCTCAGCTTCACCCGGTCGCACGGCATCGACTTCCGCGAGGAAGCACGCTGCATGTACCTGGCACGAGCAGCCGCGAAGGCATGGACCGCCCGCACCACCAACGCGCCACGATGACAGGCGCTCACCGCGGAAGCCTGCTGGCGGGCGCGATCGCGGACCGTCTGGCGCACCCCAGCCTCATCACCTCCCCGGTTGCCGCCGCGCCGTGGTGGCGGCAGTCGCTGGCCCACGGCGCACCCGGGGTCGCGCTGCTGCACATCGAACGGGCCGCCGCGGGACTGGCACCGTGGCAGCCCGCCCAAGACTGGCTCACCTACATCACCCGCGGACCCATCACGGCCGGGCCGCACAGTCACCCGTTCTACGGTGCTCCCGCGCTCGGGCACGTGCTGGCCTGCGCGGCGGAGCACCGGCCCGGCAGAGCCTGCCAGCGCGCACTGGACGCCATAGACCACGCGATCACCGCTGACACACGCAGGCGCACCGACGCAGCGCACGCCCGCATCGACGCCGGCCGCCTGCCCGAACTACAGGAGTTCGATGCCATCCGAGGCCTGGCCGGGCTCGGCGGCTACCTGCTGCGCCGGGACCCAGACGGCCAGGTGATCGGCGAAGTCCTGGCCTACCTTGTGAGGCTCACTGAACCCTTCCCTCACCGGAACGCGTTCGTGCCTGGCTGGTGGACCGCCACCGGCCCCTCAGGGCACGTCAGTGACCAATTCCCCGACGGTCACGGCAACCTCGGCGTAGCTCACGGAATCAGGGGGCCGCTCACCGTGCTCGCGCTGGCCGCGCGCCGCGGCATCACCGTCCCCGGCCACCACGCCGCGATCAACACGATCTGCACCTGGCTAGACGGCCAGCGCACCGGCACCGCCCGCGAGCCGTCCTGGCCGTACTGGGTAACCGAGCCTCATCCCGGCCGCGATCAGCAAAACCGCAGCGGGCAGCAACGGCTAGCGTGGTGCTACGGCACCGCCGGCATTGCCCGCACCCTGCAACTCGCCGCGCTCGCCACCGGGAACACCCGCCAGCAACACGCCGAACACGCGCTCACCACGGCCCTGGCCGACCCTGCCCAGACCGCCATGACCACCAACTGGTCGATATGCCACGGCAAAAGCGGGCTAGCCCAGATCGCCGCCGCAGCGGCCAGCGACGCCACCACCGCCACCCGGGCACGGCTCCAGGCACTTACCGCCAACCTCAGATACCACGCCTGGCCCCAGCGGGCCGGCCCAGCCGCCGCAGCGATCACGCTCGTGGACCAGGCCGGCCCTGGATTCCTCGACGGCGCCGCCGGCGCCGCCCTCACCCTCACATCCCCCGCATCGGGCGGAGCGAGTTGCACCGGATGGGAACGATGCCTCCTGATCACTTGAACCGCGCCGGCACCCCGGAACGCCCTGGCCCCGGTCACCAATGGCAGCAGCTCAACATCACCTTCCCCGACCCCGCCACCGCGCAGGATGTCGCCGCCCGGCACCTAGCCCCCGCGCTCACCTGCGCCCAGGAAGCCGGCGCGCTCGACCAATGGTGGTTCGTCCGCAAGCAGCCGTGGAAGCTCCGGTACCTCGCCGACCGCACCGCCAGGACCGTCGAGCAGCTGCTAACCCACCTCGCCGCAGCCGGCCAGGTCAGCACATGGGCCACCGCCATATACGAACCGGAAGCACGCGCATTCGGCGGCCTCGCCGCCATGGACATCGCGCACCGGCTCTTTCACCACGACAGCCGCTACCTCCTCGCCTACACCACAGACCCCGCCACCCAGGCGCTCGGCCAGCGCGAGATCACGGTCCTGCTGACCGGCGTGCTGCTTCGCGAAGCCAGGCTCGACTGGTACGAACAAGGAGACGTCTGGGCCAAGGTCGCACAACTCCGCCCCCGCGATGACACCGGCATCACCCATGAACACATCACCCGGCTCACCCCCGCGATGGCCCGCCTGATGACCACCGACACCCACCGCCTGTGCGCCCCCAGCCGCCCGCTCACCGGCTACAGCCAATGGGCCGAAGCCTTCCAGCTAGCCGGGCACGCCCTCGCAGACCTGGCCCAAGACGGGAAACTTCAGCGAGGACTGCGTGCCGTGCTCGCCCACCACGTCATCTTCCACGCCAACCGCGCCGGCCTTCCCGTCAGCGACCAGGCCGCCCTCGCGGCGCTGGCGGCAGCCGCCGTCTTCGGCGATGCGCACACCTGGCGTTCCTGCGCGGCCAGGCCGCTTCCAGCCACTAGGGTCAACAGCATGACTACCGTCAGCGACGCCCATGTCCCCGTCAGCGACCTCCACTCCCGGCTCACCGGCACGCTGCGAGACAACGGCGTGATCACCAGCCCGGCGATCGAATCCGCGATCCGCGTCACACCCAGGCACCTGTTTCTGCCCGGCGTTCCGCTGGACCAGGCATACGCTGACGACGCCGTCTACACCAAGCAAGACACCGCCGGCGTGAACATCAGCGCCGCCTCCCAGCCCCGCATCGTCGCAATGATGCTCGGACAGCTCGCCCCTCAGCCAGGTCACCGCGTCCTGGAAATAGGCGCCGGAACCGGCTACAACGCGGCGCTGCTCGCCGCCATCACCGGCACATCCGGCCGCGTCACCACGATCGACGTGGACGAGGACCTGGTGACCGGCGCGCGTGCCCACCTGGCCGCGGCTGGCATCAGCAACGCCGACGTCATCCACGCTGACGGCGCGCTCGGGCATCCCCACGGCGCCCCCTACGACCGCATCATCGCCACCGTCGGAGCGTTCGAGGTCCCGCCAGCGTGGCTTGACCAGCTGGCACCGGGCGGGCGCCTGGTCGTCCCACTGCGGCTGCGCGGCACCGCATCCCGAAGCATGATCTTCGAACGCGGCCGGGACGGGTGGATCAGCCCAGGAAGTGAACTGGCGGTATTCATGCCGCTGCGCGGCATCGGGGATGACGCCCGCCGCATCGTCCCGCTCACCACCGAAAAAGATGTCACCTTGCAAGTCCACAAAGACCAGCAAGCCGGCGGCCAGGCACTGGCCGGGGCACTGGACATCGCGCCCGTCCGCGAATGGACCGGGGTGATGTTCCCACCGAACGTGCCATATGAGTGGATGGACCTCTGGCTGTGCCTACGGCTGGACAACCCCCTCATGCGCATGAACGTCCAGCCCGCGGCCACCCACCGCGGCCAGATCACCCCCATGTTCAGCTGGGGTTCCATGGCCACCGCCCGTGGCAGCGACCTCGCCTACCTCACCACCCGCCCGGCACCACCCACCCCCGGCGGCGGCAAGCTCTACGAGGTCGGCGTCATAGGCCACGGCCCCGGCGGCGCCGAGATGGCCGCCCACGTAGCCACCGAAATCCGGCTCTGGAACCGCGACTACCGCGCCCGCACGGTCACCATCGCAATGCCCGACAACCCACCCCCCGCCGACCCCGGCAACGGCGTGTTCATCCTCCAGCGCACCGCTCGCCCCATCACCATCACATGGGAATGACACGAATCACGGGCAACCCCCGCGGCCGCCGGATGCGGCTCGGGCAAGACACCCCCCGCACAGCCGTGTTCCGGGGACTTTGTGTTTCGTGGCCGTGACGGCGGCAGTCGTAGCGGCCTTTAAAAGTCAGCAGTCGTAGCGACCAGCCTTGGCGTCGGCCAGGAAGGCGGCGAAGGCGTTCTTGAACACGATGTGTGCGCCGTCGCCGGGGCGGGTGCTATCGCGGATTGCAATTATGCCGGGAAGGTTGGTGGCCACTTTCTACACAGCCTCCGTTGCTTTGAGTGCTGCGGGCCGCCTTCCGCCACACGGCATGGGAAAGATCGGTCATTGGTTACTCCACCGTACTGCGAGTTTTGGAGGTAGGAGGTTGTCGCGGCGGGCGTTAGTTAGGGCCGCGTCGCGGATCTAGCTGAAGGTCGTGATGTAGCTCGTTACCTCGCTGGGGCTGGCCACCTCCTGGATCGAAGGTTCGATCTCCAGGTAGGCAACGGCCGGGTCCTTCTGCGAGACGAGCTAGGCCGGGGTGAGCTAAGGGAAGACGCAAAGTACATCACGGCCATCACAGCAGGCTGCATGCGACGTTGCCCAGCCAGAGACCGTTGGTTAGGACTCGGAGTGCCCCCACCAGACACTGAGGATGGCTCAGGCCGGTTTCCGGCCTACCCCTCCGAGGAGGCTTTGGCCGATGGGAGCCGGATCGTGTGCGTCGGGCCGCCATTGCGCGACGGGCACCAGGCCCGGTTCGACCATATCCAGGCCGCCGAAGAACTCCAGAATTTTCGCGCGAGGTCGGGCGAAGACCGGGTTGGCGGTGCTGGCGTATACCGCTGTGGCCGCCGCCGCCGTCTGCGGGTCTACCTCCTCCTGGGTCACGTGTGAAAGCACGAGGTAGCTTCCTGGCGTTGTGAGGCTGGTGTACCTCGCGACCGCTTCGCGTGCATCTGGGTCGCCGACGAAATGCAGGACGGCGACGAACAGCACGGCCAGCGGCTGGGTGAAGTCGATCAGACGTCTGGTGTCTGGGTGGCCGAGGATCGTGTCGACGTCTCGCAGGTCCGCGTGGATCACCGCGGCGTTTTCGCCGGTCTTCAGCGCCCGGGCGTGGGCCAGGACCATGGGGTCATTGTCCACGTACACCACCCGCGCGCCCGGGGTGACCGCCCGGGCGGCCTGATCCACGTTGCCCTCGGTGGGCAGCCCGGTGCCGAGGTCGAGGAACTGCCGGATCCCCGCCTCACCGGCCAGGAACCGGACGGCCCGCTGCAAGAAGGCCCGGTTCTCCCGCGCATTCAACGGCGCCTCCGGTATGCGCTCACTGATTTTCAGCGCGGCGATCCGGTCGGCCGCGAAGTTGTTGTGACCGCCGAGCCAGTAGTCATACATCCGGGCCGCGGTCGGGACACTCGCGTCGATCCCTCGCAGGGCTTGCCCGTGGTCCGCTGTTGCCGGTTCCTGGTCCCTGACGCCGGCTTCGCCCGGCTGCTGTTTGTGCCACCTCGGCCCGGCGGCTGGCGGAACCGCCATCCGGTCAGCCGGAAGCCGACCGATTCCGCCGATCATCCACGCCTTGCCCGGGTCGGGGGAGCCGGGATCGTCGGGGCGCCATCGCTGCACCGGGACCAGGCCGGGTTCGACCATCTCCACGCCGCCGAAAAGCCCCTGGATTTCCTGACGGGTCCGCGGGTTGCCCGGGTTCGCGGTGCCCGCATACACCGACTTGACGTGCGCGGCTGCTTCTGGGTCAGGATCGCCGGTGATGTGCGAAAGGACGAGGTAGCTGCCGGGGGCGGCCACGCTGGTGTACGCGGCCACGGCCTGCTGCGCGTCCGGCTCGCCGACGAAGTGCAGGACGGCGACGAACAAGATGGCCAGCGGCTGGGTGAAGTCGATCAGCCGGCGTGTGTCGGGATGGTCCAGGATCGTGGCCGCATCGCGCAGGTCCGCCCGGATGACAGCGGTGCCGTTTCCGGTTTTCAGCGCCCGGGAGTGGGCCAGCACCATCGGGTCGTTGTCCACGTAGACGACCTGGGCGTCCGGCGTGACCGCCTGCGCGACCTGGTGCACGTTGCCCTTGGTGGGAAGCCCGGTACCAAGGTCGAGGAACTGCCTGATCCCGGCCTCACCGGCCAGGAAGCGAACCGCTCGCCCGAGGAACGCCCGGTTGGCGCGGGCTACCAGCGGAGCCTCGGGTGAGCGCTCGGTGATCTTCAGCGCCGCGATCCGGTCGGCGGCGAAGTTATCGTGGCCGCCTAACCAGTAGTCGTATATCCGTGCGGCGGTCGCCACGTTCGCGTCGATACCTGCGGGCACTTGGCCGCCGGCGCTCACCCGTGAATCTCCTGTTCTGCGGAGCTGCCCGCTGGTAGCTATAGCTGGTGTCAGCCGTGCTTGAGGCTGGAGATGAACGCCTTCCATGCGTCCGCGCCGAAAGTCAGGCGGCCACCGTTAGTGTCCTTGGAGTCGCGGACCGCACAGGCATCTTTGACCTGCGCGACCTCGACACAGTTGTTGCCGCCGCCGCTGTAGCTGGACTTGCGCCAGACCGCGTGGGTGATCTCTGATTTTGCCGGGGTGGTCATTGGTGCTCCTTCGCTAGCTCGCCGATCATGGTCGTAGACTCTGCCGGGCTGAGTGCCTTGCCCAGCACATGTGTCCACGCCAGGGTGTACCGGTCGAGTTCTTCTTTGGATTCTAGGTAAAGGTCTCCGAACAGCCCTTCGGCGTAGACCACGGGCGGGTCGTCTGGGTCGGGGAAGCTGAGGATGACGAATTCGCCTTCGAGGCCAGCGTGGGCACCGGCGGCGAACGGCATCACCTGCACCGTCATGCCAGGCCGGATGCTGGCTTTGGCGAGCGCCTTCAGTTGCTCGGCCATCACAGGTGCGCCGCCTATCGCACGGCGCAGCGCTGCCTCGTCGAGCACGGCGTGGATCTGCGGTGGGTTATCGCGGCTGAGGACGGCACGCTGACGTGCCATCCGCGCGGTGACTCTGCGCTCGGTTTCGCTGGCGTCGAGTGTGGGCCGTGTCTCGGCGATGACCGCGCGGGCGTAATCTGCGGTCTGGAAGAGTCCGGGCACGATGTGCGAGGCGGCCTGGATGTTGGCTGCGTCGGACTCCAGGCCCACGTAGGAGCCGGTGAACACGTCCTTGTACGTCGTCCACCAGCCGCGGCGCCGGGAGTCCCGGCCCAGCGCGACCAGCGCGTCGCGTTCCGGCGAGCGCACATCGTAGAGGTCCAGCATGTCTTCGAGGTCGTCGGCGTCGATTCGGGCTTTGCCGTTCTCGATCCGGTAGAGCTTGCTCACGCTGAAGTCGAGCCGACGGGCCGCCTCGTCAGGAGGCAGGCCAGAAGCCTCGCGAAGCCGTTTCAGCTCACGCATCAACCGACGGCCGCGAACCGTCGGGCTGCGATCCATGCGCCTTACCCCCCAATCTCCCGCGTGGATAGGACGCATGCCAAGCATGAACCATACCGCGTCTTCGGTGCAACTCTTACCTCTGCGATCAGCCTAGCTTGACGAGAATCTAATGTGCTGAAAACGGAGATGCCACTTGCGAACGTGACATCGGTCACGGCATGATGCATGCATGCTGTGACCGATCGGTAACGACTCTCCGGGAGCCTCACATGGTGAAGGCTGCGTCTGGCTTAACCCGCTCGTTCTGCCCCGCGCTACGGTCGGTGGCTTTCGCGTCAGTGGTTCCGTACGCCCGGCCTGGCCCTGCGGAAGACGCCGCCGCCATGGCCACGCTCCGCGCTACAGCTATACGCACGCTCCGGAAGCACGCACGAGATCGCCGGACGTGCGCTTGCTGCCACAGTCCCTGGTCATACCGCCCCATGCACCTGGCCGCATCCGCGCTCGGGGTGGGATGAGCATGTTCGGAGCACCCCCGCGGGCCCGGCCCGGCGCAGAATCCCTCAGCCATGAACGCCTCCTGCATGCGCTGCCGTCGTGGGCACGAGCATTCCCCGGCACCGCGCAGCAGGCCCGCGCCGCACGCCAGTTCGTCGCCGCCCTGCTGACCGGATCGCCGTTCTGCGATGACGCTGTCCTGGTGCTCTCGGAGCTGTTCACCAACGCGGTGCTGCACACCAATTCGGGCAAGCCCGGCGGTCTTGTCATCGTCCAGATCAGCCGGTGGCGACTCGGCGTGCGGATAGCAGTCACAGACCAGGGATCATCTAGCCCGCCCGTCATCAGCGACCCAAACGCGTGCGGCGACCACGCGGAGAGCGGCAATGGCCTGTACATGGTGTCTCACCTGGCCGGGCGGCTCGACTGGCACGACGACGCCTCCGGCCGCACAATCTGCGCAATCCTCGGCAGGCTGCTGCCTGAGCATCACCCCGCGCATCCAGGTAGCCCATCGTGTGAATCACCCAGACTCCCGCAACCCGCATAACCAACCCGGCATCCGGCCGAGCTCAGGCACAAGTTCATGCCAAGGCCGGTACAAGAACCAGATCATCCCCGACCCGAACTATGGCCAGGAGAACCAAAATGTCCCCGGCACACCTCATTGCCTGGTTGGCAACGGAGTTGTATGTCATTCGGGCCATCATGATCTATTTGCGGCTCCGCACTCATCAGATGCCGGGGGAGGTCGACGAACTCAGCTGGCAAATAGCGTGCACACCGGCGCTGCGCCCTGTCACACCAGCGTTCTTGCGTGTCCTGCCAGTGATTGCGGAAGTCACATGCATGATCAATGGCCTGCTCTGGGGCGTTGAGCTGCTTATCCGGCCATGGCGGACATGACCGCCTGCAAACCCGTGCCGCCCGTGCCGCCCGACATGCTGCCTCTCCAAGAGGAACCGTGCAGCGAGGCCGAGATGGTGACGCCCGGACGGGCACTCAGAGCGCTGCTCGGCGAACTGGACGCCCGGCGGGTGGCAGTCGATGGCATGACCATCACCCGCCTGCACGGGACCCTGACATTAGGTAACGGGCTGGCCGTGAGGTACAGCTCCGGCTGGCTGATATGGGCAGTCGGCCGGCCTAGCTGTCAGCAGCGCCCATTGCACACTCTCCACAGCGCCCATGATCCAGCCGGCGCGGCCCGCAGGCTGGCACGGTTGGCGGGCTCGCGGGACACGGATGCGCAGGGTCCAGGATGAAGTAGCTGTGACCGGTGGAAGCTGGGAGACGGCTAATGGGGTGTTGCGGGTTGCCGAAGGCCAGCCACGCTCGGGCGGTGTCGATGCATAACCGGAAGCGGCGCTGTGAGGTTGGCAGGGCATGCGGCGGTGAGCTAGCACCCGTGGCGGAGCGGCGGGGTACGAGGAGCCCATGCAGGTGCGAACACCGACCCTGGTATCGGGCGACGTACGCTCCAACAGACCCGGGCGTTTCGGCCGGTACGCGCGCAGCGGGCTTCAGCGGCTTCGGCGAGAGGCCCATAGACTTGATGCTGGTCGCTGGTTTCCCCGGCGCTGTCGGCGGCGAGGCTTAGGAGCGACGCGCAGGCGGCACGTTCAGGATGACGCAGGTTGCCAATGCAGGCATCCAGTTATGCAGCTGTGCCGGTAAAGACGGAGACGGCTGAAAGTAAGGCCAATTTTCCGAGGAGGCCCGATAGCGCGTGGATGAGATCACCATCGGCGCCCGGCTTCGCACGCTGCGCCGCTGGCGGGGGAAGACACAAGTGGAGCTGGCGGGGCTGGCGGGGCTGTCACCGTCGTTCATATCGATGGTGGAGACGGGCCAGCGCCCGCTGGATCGCCGTTCGCACATCGCGGCGGTCGCGAGCGCGCTGCGGGTGTCGGAGACC
>Ga0137379_10003125_pt1 | contig 15435 bp, 16 predicted proteins | sample SagtaG_18_FD_104812 | JGI IMG/M metagenome (GOLD analysis project Ga0137379, IMG submission 104812) | Vadose zone soil microbial communities from Sagehorn Ranch, Mendocino, California, USA - Sage2_L_80_16 metaG | ecosystem: Environmental > Terrestrial > Soil > Vadose zone | place: USA...
AGATGGTCGAGGCGCTCGGCTATCATATCCGCCGGCTGTTCGTCGGCGTGTTCGTGGCCGGCTCGGCCCTGGCCGGGCTCGGCGGCGTGATGTGGGCGTTCTACCGCGAGGAGCTCACCCCGGGCATGGGCATGGAAGTGCTGGTCCTGGTATTCATCGTGGTGATCATCGGCGGGCTCGGATCGATCGGCGGTTGTTTTCTCGGGTCGCTATTGGTGGCGGTCACCGCCAATTACGCCGGCTTTCTCGCGCCGAAGGTGGCGCTCGGATCCAACATCATCCTGATGGTGCTGATCCTGCTGTGGCGGTCCCGCGGCCTCTATCCGGTGGCGAACCGATGACGATGTTCCGCGCCATCCTGTCGGGCGACCCGCCGCAGAGCCGGATGCTTTCCGCCGCACTGCTCGTCATCTTCGTCGCGCTGGCGGCCGCGCCCTTCCTGTTCCCGGGGACGCAGTCGCTCAATGTGGCGGCGAAGATCTGCTATTTCGTCGTGCTCGCCGCGAGCTACGATTTGTTGCTCGGCTACACCGGCATCGTCTCCTTCGCCCACACGATGTTCTTCGGCATCGGCGGCTATGGCGCCGGACTTGCGCTCTATACCTGGGGACCGACGTGGTCCTCGGTGTTGATCGGCACGGTGCTCGGGCTCGTGCTCGCGGTTCTGCTGGCGCTTCTCATCGGGCTGTTCTCGCTGCGGGTGCGGGCGATCTTCTTCGCCATGATCACGCTTGCGGTCGCCAGCGCCTTCGCGATCCTGGCATCGCAGCTCAGCTGGCTGACCGGCGGCGAGGACGGCCGTACCTTTCGGGTTCCAAGCATCCTGCGCCCCGGCTACAGCCTGCTCGAGGTCGGCGCGTTCTCGATCAACGGTCGCGTCATCACCTACTATCTGGTGTTCTCGAGCGCGCTCGTGCTGTTCCTGAGCATGCTGCGCGTTGTGAACTCTCCGTTCGGTCGGGTGCTGCAGGGCATTCGCGAGAACGAGTTCCGGGCCGAGGCGCTGGGCTATCGCACCATCGTGTATCGGTCGATCGTCAATTGTCTCTCCGCCGCGATGGCGACCTTGGCGGGCGTGCTGGCCGCGCTGTGGCTGCGCTACACCGGGCCGGCGGTGACGCTGAGCTTCGACATCATGCTCGACATCCTGCTGATGGTGGTGATCGGCGGCATGGGCACGCTGTACGGCTCGGTGATCGGCGCTACCATCTTCATTCTTGCGGAGAATTACCTTCAGGCACTGATGGGCGCCGTGAGCAAATCCGCGGCGGGGCTGCCGGTGCTGCCGCAGTTGCTCGATCCGGATCGCTGGCTGCTGTGGCTCGGCGTCCTGTTCGTGCTCAGCGTCTATTTCTTTCCCGCCGGCATCGTCGGCAAGTTCGCGGCGCGCAAATGACCGGCATGACCTCGCAATACGTCACGGTGCTCGACCGCGAGCTGCACTATGTCGAATGGGGAGAGCGCGGGCACGACGTCGTTGTGATGTGGCACGGGCTTGCCCGCACCTGCCGCGATTTCGACGATCTCGCCGGACATCTCGCCGACCGCTATCGCGTCGTCTGTCCCGACACCATCGGCCGGGGCTTGAGCCAATGGAGCCCCGCGCCGGAAAAGGAATATTCGCTCGGATTTTACGCCGCGCTGGCGGCCGGACTGGTCGACCAGCTTGGAATCGGCCGGCTGCGCTGGATCGGGACCTCCATGGGCGGCGCGATCGGCATGAAGGTTGCGGCCGGAGCGCTCCGGGACCGCATCTCGCACCTCGTGCTCAACGATATCGGGCCGAAGATCGCTGACGCCGCGGTCGAGCGAATCCGCTCCTACGCCGGCGATCCGCCGCGCTTCGCGACGGTGAGTGAGCTCGAGGCCTATTTCCGCACGATCTACAAGCCGTTCGGGTACATGAGCGACGCGCAGTGGCGGCGGCTCGCCGAAACTTCGACGCGCCGCACCGAGGACGGACAAGTCACGCCGCATTACGATCCCAACATGGTGATGCAGTTCCGGCTGCATCCCGAGGATTACGACCAATGGGGCGACTACGACCAGATCGCCGCCAAGACCCTGTGCCTGCGCGGCGAGAGCAGCGATTTGCTGCTGCCCGAGGTGGCCGCCGAGATGACCCGGCGCGGCCCGCGCTGCCGGCTCGAAGTGATCGCAGGCTGCGGCCACGCCCCGGCGCTCAACGTGCCGGCGCAATACCAGCTGATCGCGGATTTCCTGGCGGAGTAAGCACCGGCGTTCACCGGACCGCGCGGTCGCGCGACTCCCTCCCTCGCTTGCGGGGGAGGGATGGGGAGGGGGCCCCCTCCCGACGCGCTTCGCGGTGTCGACTTCCCCGCAAGCGGGAGAGGTGGCCGGAGCAAGGCTCACAGCCCGCGCAGGCGATTGATCAGCTCCGCCGTCGGGTAGGAATCCGCCGGCATGCCGAGCTTCAACTGCGCCTGCCGGACCGCGGCGCGGGTAATCAGCCCGAGCTTGCCGTCGAGCTGGCCCGACAGATAGCCCCGCCGTGCCAGCAATTGCTGCAGCTCGAGCATCTGCGGGGAGCTCAGCGGCACCACGGTGCCGCTGCCGCGGTGGATCGGCGGCGCGCCGGCAAGTCGCGTGGCCAGATATGCGGCGGTCGTCGAATAGACGAATGCCTGGTTCCAGCCCAGGAACGCCTGGAAATTCGGGTAAGCGAGGAACGCCGGACCGAACCGGCCCATCGGCAGCAGCAGCGAGGCCGGCAGATTGTCCGCGGACAAGGGCCTGCCGTCGGCAAGGGTGACGCCCCAGCGCGCCCATTGCGAGCGCGGATGCTTGACTGACAGATCCGCCTCCTCCCACGGCAGTTCGGCGGGGACCCGCACTTCCTGCAGCCACGGCTCGCCGCGGCGCCAGCCGAGCCCGACGAGGAAATTGGCGGCGGACGCCAGCGTGTCCGGCACGCTGTGGACGAGGTCGCGCCGGCCGTCGCCGTCGAAATCGACGGCGTATTTGTAGTAATCGGACGGCGTGAATTGCATCGCTCCGAGCTCGCCGGCCCAGTCGCCGATCATCTCGCCCGGCGTGAGGTCGCCGCGATCGATGATGCGCAGGGCATCGAGCAGCTGGGTGCGGAAGAACTCCGGCCGGCGGCAGTCGTAGGCAAGCGTGGCGACGGCGCGCAGGATCGGATACCTGCCGTTGTTGCTGCCGAAATCGCTCTCGAGGCCCCAGAACGCCACCAGCACCGGCGCGGGCACTCCGTATTGCTGCTCGACGCGGGCGAACAGCGCGGCGTGCCGTTGCATCAGCCGCGGACCCTGCGCCAGGCGGTCCCGCGATACCATGCGGTCGGAGAACTGGAGGAAACTCTGCTGGAACACGCCCTGGCCGTGATCGCGGTTGATGATGGCCTGGTCGAAGCTCATGCCGTCGAGCGCGGCCGAGATGGTCGCCCGCGAGATGCCTTGGGCCGTGGCCTCCTGCTTGAACCCATCGAGCCAGTGCTCGAAACTTCCGGTATTGTTGCGGCAGGGCGCGGCCGCGGCCGGCACGGCCATTGCCGCCATGGCGAGTAGCGCCAGCGCAAAAGAACGGATTTTCTTCCGCAGCATCCTCATCCCTCTGTCCCCATCGAGCGCCAATGTGCCCGCGGCAGCCCGGCGGTCAAGGCGCAGTCGAGCCTCGACCCAGCTTTTGCCCAAGGATATGGCAGAGCTGTGGCCGGGCCGAGGTAGCGGTCGATGTAGCCCGGATGGAGCACTGCGAAGCGGTCCATAATCCGGGACCGCGGACCCGGATTGCGCTTCGCTCCATCCGGGCTACGAGGTTACGGAAAGCACCGCGCGGATGCCGTCGATCACGAACTGCACCGCAAGCGCGGCGAGCAGCACGCCGAGCAGCCGCGAGAGCACCACATTCGCGGTGGTGCCGAGCAGCGGCCCGATCCGGCTGGCCATGAGAAACACGGCCAGGCAGAGCCCGATAACCACCAGGATCATTCCGATGAGCACCAGCAGGGAGAGGGGCCGTGCATTCGCCTGATCGGCGAGCAGCACCGTGGCGGTGATCGCGCCGGGACCCGCCATCAGTGGAATGGCGAGCGGGAAAGCGGCGGTATGGCGTACGTCCTCCACGGCCTGCTCGGCGGTGCGGGATTGCCGTTCGATCCGCACCCCGAAGACCATTTCCGAGGCGATCGAGAACAGCAGCAGGCCGCCGGCGATGCGGAACGCCGGCAGCGAGATGCCGAGCCGCGTGAGCAGCCAATCGCCGATGGCGGCCGTGCCGATCAGGATCGCGGCGGCGATCAGGGACGCCCGGACGGCGATCTGGCGGCGCGCCGATAGCGGTACTCCCTGGGTAATGGCGACGAACGTCGGGGCGAGCCCGACCGGGTCGACCACGACGAACAACGTCACGAACGTCGAGATCAGATAATCGATCGGCAGCGCGGGCATCGCGTATCGCGTCTCCGAAGCTGCCCGGCGCTCCATGCCGAGCCGCACCTCGCGGGACTAGCCCACAGGGGCGCCGCAGCCGCAAGCCTCGGCGCGCGGATGACTCCGCGGGACACGGAATGTTAAACGTCCCGCCCAGAGACTCCCGGCAGTTCCAAAGCTGGGCCTCGCATGTACCCGGCCGGCCGAATGCATCTGGTGGGCTGCGCCCATGACCCTTGCGCCGCTGCTCGAAGCTTCGCCCGCGATCGTGCTCCACGCCATGGCGGCGATGGGGGCCTTCGCGCTCGGCATCGCGCAGTTCGCCGCGCCGAAAGGCACCATTCCCCATCGCACCGTCGGCTGGATTTGGGTCGGCCTGATGCTGGCGGTGGCACTGAGCTCGTTCCTGATCCACCAGATCCGGCTTTGGGGCCCGTGGAGCCCCATTCACCTGCTGTCGATCTTCACCCTGATCACCCTGCCGCTGGCGGTCTGGGCGGCGCATCGCCATCGGGTGGCGTCGCACCGCCTCGCCATGACGTCGATTTTCCTCGGTGCCCTCGTCATCGCGGGCGCGTTCACGCTCCTGCCGGGGCGCATCATGCACGAGGTGGTATTCGGTCCGGCGCCTGCTGTAGCCGTGGGCCATAGCGCATCGCCGCAATAGCTTCCAAGTCCCTGAATTTCCTTGCAAAAAAACATGCGTGGCGCGCCGCTTTCGGGTGGCCGGCGCGGTCTGAATCGCCTATATCTGTCGAGTAGAAACCAGCATTCCGGAATTCATCCTTGTCCGACAGTGATACTCCCAGGCCGGGGGACCAAGGCCCCTCGGATATCCGCCCCGTGTCGATCACGGAGGAGGTGAAGCGCTCCTATCTCGACTACGCGATGAGCGTGATCGTGGCTCGGGCGCTGCCCGATGCGCGCGACGGGCTCAAGCCGGTGCATCGGCGCATCCTCTACGCGATGCACGAGAACAATTACACGCCGGACCGGCCGTACAACAAATCGGCCCGCGTGACCGGCGACACCATGGGTAAATACCACCCGCACGGAAGCCAGGCCATTTACGACGCGCTGGTGCGGCTGGCCCAGGACTTTTCCATGCGCCTGCCGCTGATCGACGGCCAGGGCAATTTCGGCTCCGTCGACGGCGATCCGCCCGCGGCGGAGCGCTATACCGAGGTCCGGCTCGCCAGGCCGACCATGGCGCTGCTCGACGACCTCGACAAAAGCACCGTCGACTTCCAGCCGAACTACGACGGCCGCGAGCGTGAGCCGGTGGTGCTGCCGGCGAAATTCCCCAACCTGCTCGTCAACGGCGCCGGCGGCATCGCGGTCGGCATGGCGACCAACATCCCGCCGCACAACCTCGGCGAGGTGATCGATGCCTGCACCGCGCTCATCGACGATCCGGGGCTCGGCATCGACGACCTGATGGCCATCGTTCCCGGACCGGATTTTCCGACCGGCGGCATCATCCTCGGCAGGGCCGGCATCCGCGGCGCCTATCACCTCGGGCGCGGCTCGATCATCATGCGGGGGAAGTTCACGATCGAGAGCATCCGCAAGGAGCGGGAGGCGATCGTCATCACCGAGATCCCCTATCAGGTGAACAAAGCCGCCATGGTGGAGCGCATCGCCGAGCTGGTGCGCGAGAAGAAGATCGAGGGTATCGCCGATCTGCGCGACGAGTCCGACCGCGACGGCTATCGCGTCGTCATCGAGCTCCGCCGCGACGCGGTGCCGGACGTCGTCCTCAACCAGCTCTATCGATTCACGCCGCTGCAGTCGACCTTCGGCGCCAACATGGTGGCGCTCGACGGCGGCCGCCCGCAGGTGATGAACCTCAAGGACCTGCTGAGCGCCTTCGTGGCGTTCCGTGAGGAGGTCATCTCCCGGCGCACCAAGCATCTGCTCGGCAAGGCCCGCGACCGCGCTCACATCCTGGTCGGCCTCGCTATCGCGGTCGCCAACATCGAGGAAGTGATCCGGCTGATCCGCGCTGCGCCCGATCCGAACTCCGCCCGCGAGGCGCTGATGAGCCGCAATTGGCCGGCCACGACCTCGGCGTCGCTGATCGCGCTGATCGACGATCCGCGCCATCGACTTACCGAAGCCGGCACCGCCCGGCTCTCGGCGGAGCAGGCCAAGGCGATTCTCGATCTGCGGCTGCAGCGGCTCACCGCGCTCGGTCGCGACGAGATCGCGGCCGAGCTCGACAAGCTCGCCGCCGAGATCGCCGACTATCTCGATATTCTGCGCTCGCGCGCCCGCATCCTCACCATCGTCAAGGACGAGCTCAACGCCGTCAAAGCCGAGTTCGCGACCCCGCGGCGCACGACCATCCTCGAGCAGGAGGGCGAGCTCGAGGACGAAGACCTGATCCAGCGCGAGGATATGGTCGTCACCGTCTCGCACCTGGGCTACGTCAAGCGCGTCCCGCTCTCGACCTACCGCGCCCAGAGGCGGGGCGGCCGCGGCCGCGCCGGCATGCAGACGCGGGACGAGGATTTCGTCAGCCGGTTGTTCGTCGCCTCGACCCACGCCCCGGTGCTGTTCTTCTCCTCGCGCGGCCTCGCCTACAAGGAGAAGGTGTGGCGGCTGCCGCTCGCGGCGCCGCAAGCCCGCGGCAAGGCGCTGATCAACATCCTGCCGCTGGCGCAGGGCGAGCGCATCACCACGATCATGCCGCTGCCGGAGGACGAAAGCTCCTGGGCTGCGCTCGACGTGATGTTCGCCACGACGCGCGGCACGGTGCGTCGGAACAAATTGTCGGATTTTCTCCAGGTCAATCGTACCGGAAAGATCGCCATGAAGCTCGACGATGGCGAGGCGATCGTCGACGTTCAGATCTGCACCGAGCGCGACGACGTGCTGCTGACCAGCGCCCAGGGACAATGCATCCGCTTTCCGGTCGGCGACGTGCGGGTCTTCAAGGGCAGGGATTCGATGGGCGTGCGCGGCATCGCGCTCGCCGAAAGGGACGCGGTGATCTCGCTGTCGATCCTGCGCCACCTCGACGCCGGCGCCGAGGAGCGCGCCGCCTATCTCAAGCGCGCGGGCGCGGTGCGGCGCGGCCAGGGCGAAACGCCGGAGGAAGCCGCCGAGGCGGCCTCCGAGGTCGAAGCGGAGGAGGGGGCCACCGGCTCGATCGAGCTCGGCGAGCAGCGCTACGTGGAAATGTCGGCGGCGGAGCAGTTCGTGCTGACGATCTCCGAACGGGGGTTCGGCAAGCGGACCTCGTCCTACGAGTATCGCACCACCGGCCGCGGCGGAAAGGGCATCGTCGCGATGGACAACCGCGAGAAGAGCGGCGCCATTCGCCCGCGCATCGGCAGGCTGGTCGCCTCGTTCCCGGTCGAGGAATCCGACCAGCTCATGCTGGTGACGGACGGCGGCCAGCTGATCCGCTGCGGCGTCGCGGAGATCAGCATCAAGGGCCGCAAGACCCGCGGGGTGATCGTGTTCGACACCGCGCAGGACGAGCGCGTGGTCTCGGTCGAGCGCCTGTCCGAGGAGAACGGCGACGTCGAGGCGTGAGCGCGGGATGCTTGCGCGCTCGGCGAGCTGACGCCGGCCTTCGTTGCGTGCGGCCCGGCGTTGGTTTAACCTACGGATCCAAACAAGAACATTGCCGCTCTGCATCGCTGCGGCCGGACGTCTGCTGCGCGGCAGCACGTGCCGGCAGGCGCAGCGAGCGAACCGCAACTTCGGCGAACATTCGGGAGGTGCGTCATGCCGAAATATATGATCGCAGCATCCTATACTGCGGAAGGCCTCAAGGGCTTGCAGAAAGACAAGGCATCGGGCCGCAAGGCCGCGGTTCACAAGGTCGTGGAAGGTGTCGGCGGCAAGGTCGAGGCGATGTATTTCGCGCTCGGCGATCACGATGTGATCGTGATCGCCGACTTGCCGAATACGGTCGCAGCCACGGCGATTGCGCTCGGCGTCTCGGCGTCGGGGCTCGTTCGCACGAAGACGACGGCACTACTCACGGTCGAGGAGACGGATCAGGCGCTTGGCAAGAAACTCGACTACAGTGCGCCGGGGCGGTGACCACGACAAACGCTCACTGGTCGTCCCCGCGAAAAGCGGGGACCCATAGCCGCGGATCTCACTGATCGACGCCGTGGTCATGGGTCCCGGCGGGCGGCCGCGGAGCCTGCCCCGGACCTGATGATCCGGGGCGTCCTTGGCCGCGACGACGAGTATTCAGATTCTGGCGCGAAATATGCGATCTCAGCGCGGCATTTCGCTGATCGTGCGTATGACGCTCTCGGTCGGGCGCGAACTCACGGTCGGCAGCTTGTTTTCCTTCATCACCATCTCGTCATATTGAGCGATGGTCTGCATCGGCGCCCGCGGCACCATGTGCACGATCTGATAGCCGTTTGCCTTGAGCTGGTTGAGCAGCTCGGGGATTGCTTCGGAAGTCGCGCGCTGGAAATCGTGCATCAGGACGATGCCCTTGCCGTGTTTTTCCAGCTTGCCCATCACCGATTTGATGACCTGCTCGGGCTTGCGCATGGTGAAATCGAACGAATCCATGTCGGTGGAGAAGATCGCGATGTTGCGCTCGCCGAGATATTTGACCATCTCCGGCGGATGCCGCAGCGCCGGGAACCGGAAGAACGGCGCGGTCGGTCCGCCCACCGCCATGTGCACGGCGCTGGCGCCCATCTCGATCTCGCGAATGGCCTCTTCCTTGGATTTTTTCGACAGATCCGCGTGCGACCAGGTGTGGGTGCCGATCGAGTGGCCAGCCGCTGCCACCTGCTTGAGGATCCCGGGCTCCCAGGTGGCGTGCTTGCCGATCGGGAAGAACGTAGCCCTGACGCAGTGCGAGGCGAGCGCGGCGAGCACGGCCGGCGTGTTCTTCGGCCACGGGCCATCGTCGAACGTGAGCACGACCTCCTTGCTGCGCAGGAAATCGTGCTCCTTGAAATGCTCGAACCCGAAGCCCGGGCCGCCGGTCGTGTCGACCTCGACGATGCGGGATGTTCCGAGCGCGTTCGGATTGTTGGCGCACCCGACGGTGGCGGTGTTCGGGGTCGGCACCGGAGCGTTTTTGGTGCCGGACGGGAGAGTCTGGCTCGCGGCCGCGGCCGCCAATCCCACCGACAATGCCAGCACGCAGGCCGCAGTCGCACGCATCTTTTCCTCCTTGGCTCCCCTCTGGAGCGCGGTGATTCAATGGGCATTTCGGTTCGCAAGTCAATCAAGACCACCACGGCGGCAGTGGATTCGTCCGCAAATCGCCCCAATTGCGGCACCCGTGCATCATCTCGGCAGCATCCGGCCCTTTCGGGGCCATGTCCGGATCGAAATCTCCCGGGCTTCCGAAAGAATGGGTCAGCCCAGGTGGCGATCGCGTCCCGCCAGCCGAGCGGCGACGAGAGCGAGTCGCGCCGAGGGATCCAGCCTTCCGCGGCTTTCGTCTTCTGCCGCGGAGGTATCCCGTACCGCTGGCGCGTCCTGTGTTCTGGCGTGTGGCCGGCGCGGCGGAGCCGCGCGCATGCCTTCGAGCCGTTCGGCGGCCTCCTGTGGAAGCTTCGCGCGCACCGCCATCACCCGGTCGAAGCTGCCGGGCATGCGGTCCGGCGCTGGAATTTGCAGGGTGCACCGACCCGCGAAGCTCGGCCCGAGCTCCTCGTAGGTGTGGAGCGGCGGCACCTCGCCGGCCTCGAGCATTTCCAGCAAGCGCGCGCGCAGCGCCTCGCCGAATTGCTCTCTCGCGAGTTCGACATGCGGGTTGCGCGCCTCGCATCCCGGAAACTCCGGCGACCGGATGGCAAAGCTGCCATCGTTGAGCCGCACCGCATGCGCTACCGCGAACAGGAGCATCGGGCTTGTCTCCACTGCGTTTTAGGACAAGGCTGTCCCGCAACGAGGGCTCGTCGCGGGGGGCGCCGGTCCGCGCCTCTCAACCTGTGGCAAGCAATTGGAGCAAAAATGCGAATTCCGGAACGCGACCACCCGATATCGATCATGGCCAATCCCAAGCGGGTGCGAGTTCTGCTCGGCGGAAAAGTGGTCGCGGACAGTCGGCGCGCGCTGACGCTCCGGGAAGCCTCGCTGCCGCCGGTCCAGTACATTCCGCGCGAGGATGCGGATTTGAATCTGCTCAACCGCACCGAGCACGCGACGCATTGCCCGTACAAGGGCGACGCGAGCTATTTCACGGTTTCGGCCGGGGGCCGCACGGCCGAAAATGCAGCCTGGAGCTACGAGCAGCCGTTCCCGGCCGTCGCGGCGATCGCCGGCCGGCTGGCGTTCTACCCCGAGCGCGTCGACAGCATCGAGGAGTTGCCGGCGTAGGCCGCCCGATTCGGCGATCTCCGCGTTCACGGCGTGCGGCAATCATTCAAGAATTGGGCGGCGGTCCGAACACGCAGCGGCGCGTCTTGTCGGGACGTCGGCAGATCCAAAGTTTGCCGTCGGGGCTGGGCGTCGCTTCGTTGAACGGCACGAACTCGCCGCCGTTGACGACCCAGCCCAAGCCGGTGCTGGCAATCTGTTCCGGCGATTCACAGTCGTTCTCGCCGCAACACCACTCGCCCGCCAGGTTGCGATAGCCGCCCTTGTTGATCCAGGAATCGTGCGCGGCGGCTATCGAGGCGCTCAGAGCCAAGCCGGCGAACAGCAATGTAACACGAGCTGCGTTTCGAAGCATCGTTCGCCCCCTCGTATAAGGTCCCGGCGAATCGCTTGAACACGCAGATAGGATACTCCGTTTTGCAAGTTCCGGAGAATCGAAGCACGCGGAATCCGAAAAGCAGAAGCACCATGTGGTTTTCCGGCAACGATTCGTCGACAAGAAACGACGGGCGACGTGAGTTTCACCACCATGAGGTAATTTCATCGCAAGCGCCGGCGAACGCACAGGGCAACGCGGCAAAAAACGTGTGGTCTTGAAGCTGCTGCCGATCGTCGTCAAACGGCGAGCGCTAAAATGTCGGCTGACGAATCAGTCCGGCCTCCCCGACGAGGGGGAGGCCGGTTGCGAAACGCCGGGAGGGGGTCGCTCTAGGCGTTCGCGTTTTCCGGCGGGTGCCGCCGATACGCCGACGGGATCCGCCGAACCTTCCCCACGCGGGGAAGGAAGCACTCGATTACGAATTACGATCTGCGCCGGGCACCGCCGGGGCCGCACGCCGTTCAGATGCGGTCGGTAGTCACGCGGCGAACCGGCCGCACCCCGTCCTTGCGGCAGCTCTGGTCGTAATAGGGCCACGCCATCTGTCGGCAGCTCGCCATCCGCAGCGCGAGATCGAGGCGATCGCCCTTGTGTCTCGCCGTTTTGGCGTCGACCTGCTGGCTGAGGCCCGGAACCATCACCAAGGCGGCGGCAATCACCGCCGCGGCGATCATGGCGGAAACCATCTTCAGCATCTCAGCCCCTTGTCCCCGGTCCCGTTTCGGGGACCCCGTTGTTCGCTGGCAGGCACCCTAGTGTGATCCGGCACCGGCAGCATGTGACCGGCGTCACACGCTCCTGCCAATGCCTTCCGCTCCCTTGCGGTTCGCAAGGTAGCGGGCTAGACCGCGCCCATGCCTCGCGCCGCGCTCTATGCCGGATCGTTCGATCCGGTGACCAACGGACATCTCGACGTCGTCCGCCAGGCCGCCCGGCTCGTCGACCGGCTGGTCCTCGCGATCGGGGTTCATGCGGGCAAAGCCCCGCTGTTCTCGGTCGAAGAGCGCCTAGCGATGCTCGGCGAATCGTGTGGACCCGTGGCCGAGGCCGCGGGTTGCGAGCTCAAGACGGTGACGTTCGCGGATCTCTTGGTCGCCGCCGCGCGGCGTGAAGGCGCGACCCTGCTGATCCGCGGCCTGCGCGACGGCACCGATCTCGATTACGAGATGCAGATGGCCGGCATGAACGAGGCGATGGCGGCGGACGTGCAGACGGTGTTCCTGCCGGCCTCTCCGATCGTGCGCCCGATCACCGCGACGCTCGTCCGCCAGATCGCCGCGATGGGCGGCGATGTTTCCGCCTTCGTGCCGGCGGCGGTCGCGCGCCGGTTCAAAGCCAAATTCGCCGGCAAATCCGCCCCCTGACACTGGGAGCTGCCATGACTCGCCTGATTGCCTTGATGATCGCGTTCGTCTGCACCATGCCGGCGTTTGCCGCGCCGGTACCGCCCGGCCTCGATCCGCAGAACACCATTTTCCTCGACACCAGATACGGGCGCGTCATCGTCCGGCTGCGTCCCGAACTCGCACCCAAGCACGCCGAGCGCATCAAGACGCTGGCGCGCGAGCACTTTTACGACAATGCGCCGTTCCATCGGGTCATTCCCGGGTTCATGGCGCAAAGCGGCGACGGCGAGCGCGGCGACGGCACCGGCAAATCGAAATATCCGGATCTACCGGCCGAGTTCTCCAAGGTGCCGTTCACCCGCGGAATCGTCGGCATGGCGCGCGGCCCGAGCCCGAATTCGGCGAACAGCCAGTTCTTCATCATGTTCGGCGAGGCGGCCGGATTGAACGGCCAGTACACCGTGGTCGGCGAGGTGGTGTCCGGCATGGAATGGGTCGATCGGGTCAAGAAGGGCTCGCCCGCGCGCGACGGCGCCGTGACCGATCCCGACCGCATCGTGCGGATGGAAGTCGCGGCCGACGCCAAGTGAGACAACGACAGAAACCGAACCGCCGAGGAAGCCATGACGCAAGATCCCGACAACACACTCATCCTGCAGACGACGCGGGGCGAGGTCACCATTGCCATGCGGCCGGATCTGGCGCCGCGCCATGTCGCGCGCATCAAGGAGCTCGTGCGCGACGGGTTCTATGACGGCACCGTGTTCCATCGCGTGATCGAAGGCTTCATGGCCCAGACCGGCGATCCGACCGGGACCGGCACGGGCGGCTCGGGCAAGAAGCTTGCGGCCGAGTTCTCCCGCGAGCCGCACGTGCGCGGCACCGTCTCGATGGCGCGGGCGCAGAATCCGGATTCCGGCGACAGCCAGTTCTTCATCTGCTTTACCGATTCGCCCTGGCTCAACGGCCAGTACACGGTTTGGGGCAAGGTCGTCGCCGGCATGGAGAATGTGGACAAGATCAAGCGCGGCGAACCGGTGCGCGACCCCGACCGCATCGTTTCCGCCCGCATCGAGGCGGGCGGGTGAGGTATCCCTCCCCGTTCGGGGAGGGTCGCCGCCGAAGGCGGCGGGGTGGGGTGGGGCGGAATTCCCCCACCCCGGCTCGACGCTTTCGCGTCTTGCCGACCCTCCCCTGACGGGGAGGGAAAAGACCTCATGCGCACCGACCTGTTCGACTTCGAGCTGCCGCGCGACCGCATCGCGCTGCGGCCAGCAAGTCCGCGCGATGCTGCGCGCCTCCTGGTGATCCGGCCCTCCCTGCCGTTCGAGGATCGCTTCGTGCGCGAGCTGCCCGGTCTGCTGCGGGTCGGCGATCGGCTCGTTCTCAACGACACGAAGGTCATTCCGGCGCGGCTCAACGGCCGGCTGCTCAAGGGTGCCGAGCCGCGGATCGAGGCGACGCTCTACCGCCGGCTCGACGGCTCGCGCTGGCGCGCGTTCCTGAGGCCGGCGAAAAAAGCCGCGCCCGGCGACGTCATCCGCTTCGGCGAAGAGGGCAAGGTGTGCTTTCTCGGCCAGCTCGACGCGACCGTGGAGGACCGCGAAGGCGGCGAAGCGACGCTCGCCTTCGCGTTTCACGGCCCGGTGCTCGATCAGGCGATCGAGGAGCGCGGCGACATGCCGCTGCCGCCCTATATCGCCGCGCGCCGCGCGCCCGATGCGCGCGACCGCGTAGATTATCAGACCGTGTTCGCCCGCGACGAGGGTTCGGTCGCCGCGCCGACCGCCGCGCTGCATTTCACCGCCGCGCTGCTCGCGCAGCTGAAAGCGCGCGGGATCGGGCTCACGTTCGTGACGCTCCACGTCGGCGCCGGCACGTTCCTGCCGGTCAAGGCCGAGAATACCGAGCAGCACAAGCTGCATCCCGAATGGGGTTCGGTGAGCGCGGCCGCCGCGCAGGCGCTCAATGCGACCCGCGGCGGCGGCGGCCGCATCGTTGCCGCCGGCACCACTTCGCTGCGGCTTCTGGAAAGTGCCTGCGACGAGCGCGGCGTGCTGCAGCCGTTCTCCGGCGAGAGTTCGCTGTTCATCACGCCGGGGTACCGGTTCCGTGCCGTCGACGCGCTGATGACGAATTTCCACCTGCCGCGCTCGACCCTGTTCATGCTGGTCGCGGCTTTCGCCGGCCTCGACGTGATGAAACGCGCATATGCCCATGCGATCGACGCCGGATACCGGTTCTATTCCTATGGCGATGCCTGCCTGCTGCTCCGGGGCGCGTGATCATGTCGGGCGATTTTTCGAAACCCGTGGCTGACCGTGCCATGCCCGGCTTCTCGTTCCAGCTGAAGAAAACCGACGGCGGGGCGCGGCTCGGGGAGATCGAGACCGCGCACGGAAATGTGCGCACGCCGGCGTTCATGCCGGTCGGGACCCAGGCTGCCGTCAAGGCGGTGCGTCCGGACGAGGTGCGCGCGCTCGGCACCGACATCGTTCTCGCCAACACCTACCATCTCATGCTGCGGCCCGGCGCCGAGCGCATCGCCGCGCTCGGCGGGCTGCATCGGTTCATGAACTGGCCGCATCCGATCCTCACCGATTCCGGCGGCTTCCAGGTGATGTCGCTTTCGCCGCTGCGGAAGCTCGATGCCAACGGCGTCACGTTCCGCTCGCATCTCGACGGCGCCATGGTGGCGCTCACGCCGGAACGCGCGGTCGAGATTCAGGATCTGCTCGGCGCCGACATCGCCATGCAGCTCGATGAATGCATCAAGCTGCCGGCTGCGAGCGCGGAGGTCGAGCGCGCCATGCGGCTGTCGCTCGCCTGGGCGGAGCGATCGAAGCGCGCCTTCGAGCACGCGGCGTATCGGGCGCTGTTCGGCATCGTGCAAGGCGGCACCGACGTGAATCTTCGCCTCGAGAGCGCGCGGGTGCTGATCGACCTCTCGTTTCCGGGCTACGCGATCGGCGGGCTC
>Ga0137379_10003138_pt1 | contig 15404 bp, 12 predicted proteins | sample SagtaG_18_FD_104812 | JGI IMG/M metagenome (GOLD analysis project Ga0137379, IMG submission 104812) | Vadose zone soil microbial communities from Sagehorn Ranch, Mendocino, California, USA - Sage2_L_80_16 metaG | ecosystem: Environmental > Terrestrial > Soil > Vadose zone | place: USA...
CCTGCCGTTCATGGTTTTCAGAAGGCTTCGCTGTGCGCAGCAGCAGCCGCGTGCCTTCTTCAGTCAGCTTGAATTCCAGCTCCGAGACGTCACTACGATCGAGCAACTGCACCAGGCGCCGCAATTGCTCAATATTCATAACTCTAGCCGATATGCTTTCACCATAGTGAAGCTGATCTTTGTCATTATGTGTAATGGAAGGAGGCTCACGGGTCTCTCTATGGCGTCCGGTCTGGTGGGTACCCTGCTTTACGTCCATGCTGCTTTCTCTTCTGGCGCATATGTGAACATGCATGCACAGGACCTACGCGCGCTCTACGTATGCTCCCGACGTTGTATTGACGCGAATTAAATCGCCATTTGAAACAAAAAGTGGTACCTGTACCATGAAACCGGTCTCTGTAGTAGCCGGTTTGGTGCCTCCCGTAGCGGTATCACCCTTGAAACCAGGCTCTGTATAGGTCACACGCAAGACTACTTTTTCAGGCGGCTCAACAGAAATTGGCTTCTCTTCAAAGGTGATGAGATCAAGCTCCAGATTGTCAATCAGAAAGTTTTTGGCATCGCCGAGCTGTTCGCCGCTCAGCACAACGTCATCGTAAGTGCTCGTATCCATGAAATGATACTGGTCGCCGTCCTGATACTGGTAGGTTACAGTGCTACGATCCAGGTAGAGACGTTTAAATTTGTCGCCTGCGTCACATGTCCGGTCAAAGGTGGCCCCCGTGCGAAGGTTGCGCAATTTCATGCGCACTATCGCGCCGCCACGACCCATTTTGACGTGCTGCCACTCGAGCACACTGCAAAGTTGCCCTTCAAATTCAATGGTTATACCTTTCTTCAGGTCACCTGTAGATATCATCTGGCATAGCTCCTTGTACTTTCCAGGTAAGCGCGGTGATTCGCGACCTTAGCATTAGCGCTGTAACACCAGTACTGTTGGTGACTGGGTCAAGACTTCGGCGCCGTTCTCTGTTATCAATACACAATCTTCGATACGCGCCCCACTCCAGCCAGGGATATACACTCCAGGCTCGACCGTAACTACGGCTCCTGCGGGCAAAATCATGTCATCTGGAGACCGCTTGGAGAGGCCAGGTCCTTCGTGGACTTGTAATCCAACGCCATGGCCGGTACTGTGAACATAATATTCCGCGAGGCCCGCCGCGTTCAATGCATCGCGCGCTACAGCGTCGGCTGCGTTACCAGCCATGCCCGCAAAGAGGCCAGCTTCACAGGTCTTCATGGCGTTGAGGACCGCGTCATATATCTCTTGCATACGTGGCTCTGATGGTTCACCAAGGCAAATAGTACGGGTCATATCAGCACAATACCCTTTGTAACGAGCGCCCATGTCAATAGTGATGAGTTCACCCCGCTGGATACGCCGCTCACTGGCATGAGCGTGCGGCATTGAACCATGAGGACCGGAAGCTACAATTGTTTCAAATGATTGGCTGTCCGCGCCCAATACTATCATATAGCGCAGAATCTCCCACTGTATTTCCTTCTCCGTCATACCAGGCTCAATCCAGCTACAAATATGCGCAAAAGTTTCATCGGTGATAGCAATAGCGCGTCTGAGTAGCTCTAATTCATGTGGCTGCTTCACCTGGCGCAGTTTTTCCACAAAGCTATCTTCATAAGGATGGAACGTAAAGATACCTTCGCCAGCGCTACGAATCTTTTCATACTCTGAGTACGTGATAGCTGTTGACTCGAAACCGATTTTTCGCCAATCATGTTCCTGAGCTGTGACGACAATGGCCGGCCCATATTCATGTGATGAGGGCACTGTTACCTGCCAGCCCACCGCGTCATGCTCGGCCACTTCTTTATAGAGTGGATTGGTAAGCAAAATCTGTTGCTGTTTTCCCACCAGCAACAGGCCCGCGCCTTCGACATCATCATTGTGCCAGCCGCTTAAATACGATCGGCTCTGCGGCTGTGTCACCATATAGGCGTCCAGCCCTTGTTCGGCCATCCATGTTCGCAGTTGAATGATTGCTGCTTGACTCATACATTTCCCTCTTTGAGCTGCTCGCGTGCCAGTTCAACCAGTGACTCCAAAGCCAGAAGATATCCACGCCACCCCAGTCCAACAATATGTCCTCGACAGAGCGGCGCAATCAGCGATTGATGACGAAATGGTTCACGAGCATAGATATTACTCAGATGTACTTCGATAACAGGCGCTTTCACCGCCGCCAGGGCATCGTGTAATGCAATAGAGTAGTGTGTCAACGCTCCTGGATTGATGATAATGCCGTCGGCCCCGCCTCCGTGCTCCTGCAGATAGTCAATGAGCGCGCCCTCATGGTTCGATTGGAAACATTCCACTGTTGTTTCCAATTCTTCACCTCGTCTTTGTAGCATTACGCAAATTTGCGGCAGGGTCACCGTCCCATAAATAGCAGGTTCGCGAGTTCCCAAGGTATTTAAATTGGGACCGTTCAAGATCAATATATTTAACATTGTCTCAATGCCTTTACTCTGTAAAAAATGCTGTGATTACGCTTGTCACCAGGTCATCAGGCATGGGCGTCACAATAACGTTCCCCAGGCGCCGGGGCATAACCCAACGTACCTGTTTCTGCGCCATTTTCTTATCTAATTGTATAGCAGACAGGATATCCTTTACCTGGGCATGTCCGGCATAGGCAACTGGTAAACCCAACGCCTTGAGAAGCCTGTTCTGTCGCATCAACCCCGTTTTAGGGAACATACCCGCCCGCTGAGCAATTGTAGCAGCTACTACCATACCCAGCGATACAGCTTCCCCATGCAATAACTCGCCATAACCCGCCACATTCTCCAGCGCATGCCCAACAGTGTGACCATAGTTGAGTATGGTTCGCCGCCCCTCTTCACGCTCATCCTCCTCTACGATTTCTGCTTTCAAAGCGATGCAGCGCGCGACAATTTGACAAAGCAGCGCAGCAGGGGGATGAGCGAACTCTCGTAAGGTGACCGCATTTTCCTCAAGCTGGGCAATCAATTTTGTATCGAGTATGATACCATACTTTATAACTTCTGCCCACCCCTCAGTCCGTTCGCGTGTAGGAAGCGTCAAGAGTGTTGAGGGATCAACCAACACCAGGCGCGGATGGTAAAAGGCGCCAATCAGATTCTTTCCCCTGGCATGATTGATGCCTGTTTTACCGCCAACGGCGGCATCCACCTGCGCAAGCAACGATGTCGGGACCTGCACCAGAGGAACGCCCCGCAAGTATGTAGCCGCGGCATACCCGGCAAGGTCACCCACCACGCCGCCGCCAAGGGCAATAATTGCCTCGCCGCGTTCTGCGCGGCGCTCTATCAACCAATCATAGAGCGCTTGAAGCTGCTCCCGCGATTTACTGGCTTCGCCCGCGGGTAGAGTATAAAGTTCAGCGTCGAAGCCGAAAAACGAGAGGTTTCCCATGATCATAGAGGCATAGAGATCGCGAACATGGCTATCGGTAATGAGAAAGACCCTGGGAGGTAAGCCCAACATCTTCAGATTCTGTCCAAGCCTGCCCAGACCACCCCAATCGACCACAACGTTATAGCCCTTGCCCACATTGATACCCCGCACAAGCAGGATGTGAGGTTCTTCGACAAGCTCTCCTGAGCTGATGAACATGGCTATAATTTCCTGAGCAACTCGTTCAGCAGACTTGCTCCGAGTTGAACAAGTGAAATGAGCTTCCTCATACCACTTTGAGCGAGCAAGCAGCAGCTTTTGCAAGGCTTTCAGCGGCTCAGAACCGGCCAACAGGGGACGAATTTCGGGTGATTCACCCTGGGCCAGCCTTTCTGTACGTTGTGTATTTAACCTTTCAAGCGCGGTCTCGGGGTCAACCGACAGGTAGACACACACACCACGCGCGCGGAGAAGCGAGCGATTTTCCGTACTTGTGACGATACCTCCGCCAGCTGCTATGACGGCATTCTCCTCTGTTTGAGCAACGCGCGCAAGCACGCGACTCTCACAAGAGCGAAAATACTCTTCCCCGTAACGCGCGAAAATAGCGGAAACGCCCTCCCCACATTCACTTTCAATGAGCGCATCAAGATCAAAGAAAGGTTTGTCCAACCGCTGCGCCAGGATGCGACCAACAGTGCTTTTCCCGCTCCCGGAGAGGCCAATTAAAAATATGTTGTGCATAGCAGTCATTCTACCATGCCCCTGGCACTTTGTATCCATCAAACAAGGATGGCAGTTGTCCAGCGATCAAAACAGTTCCTCGGCCCTGATGGTCGTGCTCAAGGTAGTCAACAGGCTATAAGTCGATGCATTCACTGGAGTCAAGCTAGCTGCTGGCGCCACTCCATTCCGCACGTAGCCTTGTGAACGATTATCGGTCACCTGTAAAAGGGTGCCAAAGGAGAAGACAAATTGCTGCATCTGGCCGGTGTGGCGATTCAAGACCAGGATATCATCGCCAACTGAACAATTGTGAGCAACTAAGCAACGCGAACGATCAAGGAAGGAACCTATCAGTATTTGCCAGCGATTATCCCATGCTGGCACAGTATCCTGATTGATAATCACAAGGGAGGTATCGAAAGCAATAAATGTACTCTGTATTGCCTGTGGGTCGTAGAGCATGACATTCAACGTTGCCGTGCCGAAGTGACCAACATAGAGTGCCTGATTTGTGCCCCAGCCAGAAAAACTCTGTGTATTCGCTATGGCAAGATTGCTCTTCAACACTAAAATTTGGGCTTCACCAGTGCCGGGATTATACAATAACACTTGCGCGCGACCTGCCCCCATAAAATCTCCACTGAATACCTCCCAATTTGCATCGAGACTATGCACCGGCTGATAATGAACGATATGCAAATTGGCATCAAAGCTCAAAAGGCGGGCCTCACCGAGCAAACGATCATAAAGAAAGAGCGCATCCTGACTGGAGCTAACAAAACTCCCAACGTAGATCTCCCACGAGTTATCGAGTAGAGTGTATTGTTTAAAATGGAATATCTTAAAGTTTTGATCGAAGTTGACCACAATCACGTTAGTGACGACCACAGTCGTGGTAGACCCACTGAGCGAGGCATTGAGATCATTATCTATTGGAAGTCCTTGATTGGGAATGATCGATTCACGTAACAATGATTTTGTAACAGGTGTCTGGCTCGTGTTTGTTTTCTCGCCCGGCGTAGACGTCGGAGTCGGAGTCGGACAACTCTTTCGATGAGCCTGTGGGTATTCCGTGGGCGTCTGGGTCGGCGTCTGCGTTGCGCAAGGAGTCTGGGTCGGGCTGGGGCTCGGACTGGGACTCGGACTGGGACTTGGGCTGGGACTCGGGCTTGGGCTCGGGCTCGGGCTCGGACTCGGGCTGGGACTCGGACTCGACGTTGGGCTTGGTGTCGGAGTTCGCGTGGGTGTTGGTGATTGAGCAGGCGTTGGTGAATTGCCTGGCGTCGGATTCGGCGGATTGGTTACTTGCGGAGGTGGAATAGGATTTGGAGTAGGCGTCGGCCCCAGTATTGTTACAGAGTTAACCATTCGATTGTACAGAAAGATAGTGCTGCGATGGCCATCGAGTCTACCAACATACAATTCCCAACCAGATCCCCAACCTTGCAAAGTTACGTGTTTTTGGATAGTGAGTTGCGGGCTAAGGCTGATTAACTGCAATTTACCGGTGACACGATCATAAAGCAAGATATCCGTTCGTCCAGTGCCAGCGAAATCACCAATATGAATATCCAATGATTGCCCCCAACCGTTAGCTGGAGTAGTTGAATCGGCAAGGCTGACAAGTTGTGGGGTGAGCGTATTTTTTTCCGCCGCGATTTCGTCGATGGCAGCACGCGGTAGATGCTGCTGTTCTAAGCGGAACAGTTCACCGGAGAGAGCGAGTACGCTCAGGCTGCCCTTCACACGATTATAAAGTAACAGGTCGCTGACACCGGTACCTCCGAAGTCGGCATTGAATTCCTGGTCTGTAGAAGAAGGAGGCAGACCCAACGAGAGCTGATTACCCGTTCCTGACGATGATGTACCATTAGATGTACTATTAAAAGAAGCCATCAACTGGTTATTTGCTTTTGTAACTCCACCGAGGCTATTGTTATTTCCACCCGGCAGCCGTTCAAAGAGGTGGGCATCTATGGGCCTGGGGAAATATATAAAGCGCAAACTATTATTCTGGAAACGGGGTTCATTGATGACTGAGACAGGATAGTCTATCCCAACGTGCATAGAGGTAGCATCGCCATAGTTTTGATAGGTCACGTTGAAGGAGGAAGCATCAGCGCTGACCGCGGTGACAAAAGCCACGTGGCCAAGAGGAGTGAATGCCCAGACACCGTCTCCTTTGGGAAAAACAGCGATTGAGCCTACACGAGGAGTCTTTCCCAAGGGAAGGCCAGCACGCACGGCATCAGCTACCCAATTGGCGGCATTCCCCCAGTTGTGCGGCAGGTCATAGCCGAGAAGATGCCACATCTCCCACGGCCACCAGACGCAATTGCCACCCCGCGGAAATGGGCCGGGACATAACCCAAAGGGGTTGCCATCAGGTGAATAGGCTATTTGACGGCAGGTCATGTCAACACTTGAAACCGTGTGATTGAGCGGCGTGATCTCTGCATGCACGGAATGCCCGATGAGCGGCCCTATTTCTATGCTAATTAAGATGATAAGAAATATCACCCCTATGAATTTGGCGAGAAAACGCCTGTCATTCATAGATGCGAATACATACCTTCTCCTGCTTATAACTTGCCAGAAGGTTGAAGGAGGCATCGAAGTAGCTCCCCTCTAGAAATTTTGAGATAGATGTTCGTGGTATCGCCAGGCCGGGAAAGAAATGTGTTGTTTCGTCTTTACACCCCGCCAAAGTATAACATTAGCTCTCCACAGATGCAAGGTTTATGACGAGAAACCGCTTTTGCGCGAACTGTGACCTGGGAGCAAATTTATAAAGTCCAAACCCTGGCGTTCTGAAATAGCGCAGCGGCAGCATTACTAATATTGCCAACTAGCACGCCTAATTTACCATGGGTGAGCGTGCCATCGGTTACACTGTCTATTTTTTGATGATTTATATACAGGTCAATGTTCTCAAAATTAGCTACAACGGCCAGCACATAGGTCTGTCTAAAGTTAACAGGCGCGATAGTGTTCTGCCTCAAGATTAGCCCATCAGGGTTCGCGGCTGTGTAGAGATCGAGATAATAGTGACCCGCCGTATCAACGCGAAAGAGATAGTAGCTTGAGTCAGTAAGATTATTACGGAAGAACATGCCAACATAATCGCCTGAAAGCATGGTTACCTGTATTTCAAAGACAAAGTTTACGTAGTCGTTGACCTGCTCAGTACAAGAATGAAAGAATCCTGATGCTGGCTGAGTAACGTGGTAACCCTGAGCAGTGAATTGGCATGTTGCTCCCCGCTGGTTTGTACCCTCCGTCCAGGTATGACCCTGGCTGTTATTGACCAGGGGATCATCAAATGCGAGTATACCTTTACCGGTATAGGGATCTGTCGTGGCGGGTGGTTGCGTGATACCCGTGGTTGGAACCTGTGTAGTTGGAACCTGTGTATGAGCAACGACAGGCGTGTTGGATCCGCTATTACCTCCTCCAGTCCCCAAACTGGCCCTGGCGAAAAAAATACCGCTTCCGACAATCACCACTAAAACCAATCCGATCAGTAGGAGAGCTGTAACGCCGAAGGAACGGCGAGGGCGAGGTTTGTCAATGCCACTAACCACCTGGTTACCTTTGAGATTATAGGGAGGAGTACTGGCGAAAGTCTGCGCGTCCCTGTTTGATGGTTCAGAGTAAACAGTTTGCTCGTCAGGTGTAACGGCAATTGTGAGTAGAATAGTGCCTATTTGACTTTCGTTGCTGGAGTCTTGTCCCGCGCCATGCAATTGGATAACGTGACCATTCGGGGTACCTGCCGGTATAGAAACAGAAATACGCTGTCCTCCAGAGAGAGACAACGTACGGATAGTGCCATGCAAAGCCTCGTCCCTGCTGATAACCAATGTCGCAGAGGCGCTGTTGAGATTCGATTTATTTTGTGCTGCATGTTTGTCTGTAGACGGCGCAACGCCACTCTGCATATTCAGGAGCGCGGGCACATCCATACTCTGCACCGCCTGTTGAAAAGCATTTGCAAAAGCAGAGATGGTACGGAAACGGCTCTCCGGCTTTTTTGCCAGGGCATGCAAAACGACTTCATTGATGTCCGCGGGAATATGCGGGTTGTACACGCCGGGCGGTTGGGGCTGGACGGTCAAATGCTGGTACATCACCTGCGTAATTCCACCCTGGAAGGGAGTACGACCCGTCAGTAGTTCGTAAGCCATGATGGCAAGCGCATACTGGTCGGTCGCGAATACGGGGTTTCCTTCCCACTGTTCAGGAGCCATATAAGCGGGCGTGCCACGAATTGACTGGCTCGCGTTGGTCGTTGTACTGGTGAATTTCGCAACGCCAAAATCGGCTAACTGCAAATAGGGAATATGCGGATTCTGCTCATCTTTGCGAATGAGAAAGTTAGAAGGCTTGACATCCTGGTGCACAATCTGGCGGTCATGAGCATATTGGAGGGCGCTTGCAGCTTGCTGCAAAATGGATGCAAAAGTTATAGGAGAAAGCGAGTGATAGTTGCCGCTTTGCGATAACCAGGTGGCGAGAGTCCCCTCCTCGCGATACGGCATGACCATATATGTGAGTGTTGTGCCAGACAAAGTAATCTCACCGTAGTCGTAGAGGGGCAATATATGAGGGTGATCCAGCCCGGCGATTGCCTTGACTTCACGTTGGAAGAGTCGAGCTGCCTCTCTGCCTGCATCAGGATCAGGAAATGGGGAAACCTCGGCGCGAATCACTTTGATGGCTACCTGCCGGTTGACGGTGCTATCCATAGCAATATAGACATCGCCCATGCCTCCACTGCCAAGGAGGCGTACAAGAAAGTATCTACCTAGATACTGTCCTTCAAGTGGCATAATGTATCTCCCCCACCATTTGTATGCAAAACGAATGAATAATTATTGCTGAATCTGGAAATAGTATAGCACACACATTCAGCTAGCGAAATGGCAATGTCTCTTCCCAATTCCTGGCCTGGCGCCGCAAAAATAAATGCTTGACAACTATCGAGTGCGATGCTATCATTGTTCGTGTTCAAGGGCAATTAGCTCAGTTGGTTAGAGCGCTACGTTGACATCGTAGAGGTCACAGATTCGAGTTCTGTATTGCCCACCAAAAGCAGCGACTTCATGTGAAGTCGCTTTGCTGTTGCATAGATTGCAAGGCCGACTTGCGGATTTCAGGATTTCAGGATAGGTAGGCCCGTACCTTCGGCGCGGGTGCGGTGGCGACCAGCGGTCTCCTGTATTCCACCTTCTGGGTACACCAGCTTCGCTTCATACTCGGGTAACAAGCTCGCTACTTCCTTCAAGACGGCGTCAAGGAACTGGTCCTCGGGAACTGTCTTAATCACTTCACCTTTGCGGAAGATTACACCTCTTCCCTTGCCTCCAGCCAACCCGACATCGGCATCGCGCGATTCGCCTGGCCCATTGACGACGCAGCCCATGACGGCAACGTGAATGGGTGTTTGAACTTTGGAGAGGCGCTTTTCCACTTCATTTGCGACCTGGATGACGTCGATTTCGACGCGCCCACACGAGGGACAGGAAACAAAAGTGACACCGCGATTGCGCAGCTCAAGCGAGCGCAAAATCTCATACGCTACCGGAATTTCTTCCTCTGGCTCCGCGCTCAGGCTCACACGCAGGGTATCACCGATGCCATCTGCGAGGAGCAGCCCCAGCCCAACAGAGGATTTTACTGACCCTGAGACCAGCGTGCCAGCCTCTGTAATACCAAGGTGCAGGGGATAATCCGAACGTTGCGCGAAGCGACGATATGCCTCGACCGCGGTGAGTACCGTGGAAGATTTCAGTGAAACTTTGATCTCGTGGAAATCCATCTCTTCGCACCAGCCGATATATTCCAAAGCCCTGGTAACCATGCGTTCTGCCAGCTGTTCGCGCTCATTCCGACGGGCCTCCGCGGGGTCGGTGCGTTCCAATACGCCATCATCACGGAGGCGCACCTGGATGCGCTGCATCTTGCCTCGTTGATCGAGAGCATCTATTGAACCAGAGTTGACGCCGATGCGCATAGCGATACCGCGCTCTTTGCAGGCGGCCACAACTTGTTCAAGCGATGTACGACCGTTGATCAGGTTGCCGGGATTAATACGCACACAATCTATTCCCTGGCGCACAGCTTCCAAAGCCAACGAGTGTTTATAGTGAATATCAGCTACCAGCGGGATATGGATGCGTTTTTTGATTGCGCCAATGGCGAGAGCATCCGCTTCTTCGGGCACAGCTACGCGCACAATTTCACAGCCGACCTCTTCCAGGCGATGAATTTGTGCCACGGTGCTTTCCACATCGCGCGTGTAGGTGGTAGTCATTGACTGGACTGCAATGGGCGCATCGCCCCCAACAGGCACATTGCCGACATGAATCTGGCGGGTTTTCCGTCGCATAACTTTGTTACTCCATCGATCCGCTCCCCTAAGGCAGTAAATTTTTCACATCGAAAAATGTGATTACAACCATCAGGGTGAGCAGCATTAGCATACCAGCAAAATTAATAACACCTTCGACTTCTGGTTTCAGCCGCTTTCCGCCGCGTAAAACTTCAACCAATACCAGCACGATGCGCCCGCCATCCAAAGCGGGGAATGGCAAAATGTTTATGATAGCCAGGTTCAGGCTTAACACCGCCGTCAGACTGAGTATCGGCCACCAACCTTCAGTCGGAATGCTCTGGGCAACCTGGCCTGTAATATTCACTATACCAACAGGCCCTGCTAGTTGAACGGGTAGAGCGCCCGTGATCATCTGCCCTATAGCGTGGAGAAAGTCAGATGTCGTCTGAAAGGTATATTGTACGCCCCTGATGGGGGCCTGCCAGAGAGGGATACTATCAAAAACAACCTTGCCGCTGGCCTCGATACCCATCGGGCCCTGGCCAGAAGGTGGATGTTCGCGAACGTTCACCGTTGTTGCTATGAGTCCTGACGAACCGGGGCGCCGAATCTGAAGGGCAACCGGGACGGTTTCGTGTTGATTCTTATCGGCCAGAATCTCCGCGGTAACAATGGCCTGTAGATCAGCGAAAAATTTGACGGGCTGATGATTGGCGGAAACGATAGTATCGCCAGGATGTATGCCAGCAATTTGGGCTGGAGAGCGAGGAGTAACTTTGCCGATCTGCGGGAGGAGTTTCGGCTCGCCAAAACCAAAGGCAAAGGTGAACAAAACCATTGCTAACAACACATTCATAGTGACACCGGCAACGAGCACGATCAGTCGCTTGCCTGCCGATTTCGCGGCAAAGCTCTGAGGGTCGTAGTTGCCACTCTCGTCGTTGATGTCGCCATTTTCGCCGGGCATACGCACAAACCCACCGATGGGAATGAGGTTGAGCGAATAGATAGTGTGATTTGAGGCGGGAACACCCGGGGCGCTCACGCCGCCACTGGTACCGCTAAAGGGAGTTTGTTTCAGTGAGCCGTAGCTATCCTCTTCGCTGCGTCTCCCCCCAAACCAGATTACCTCCCACCCTTTTCCATCGCGTTTCCGAAATCCCAGCAGGCGCGGCGGGAAGCCTAAACCAAACTCTTCTACACGGATACCCGCCCATTTGGCTGTAATAAAGTGACCAAATTCATGCACAAGCACGAGCAATCCAAAGACTGGAATGGCCGCCAGCAAGTACCAGTTATTCATAATACTTCATATCCTCAATGATTTAACGAGCAAATTGCTCCATAATTATTTCGCGTGCGGTTCGGCGCGCCCAGGCCGTTGTTTCCAAAATTGTAGGAATATCTGGATGTTCAACCGAACTATGTCTCTCCAAAACAGTTTCTATTAGCTCTGCAATACAGGAAAACCCAATTTTACCGTCCAGGAAAAGGGAGACGGCCTCTTCGTCCGCTCCCACAAGGACACTGGGATAGGTACCGCCGCGCCTGGCGGCCTCCAGCGCGAGGCGAAAACAGGGGAAGCGAGCGACATCGAGCGCTTCAAAGTTGAGCCGGGCCACGTCGGGCCAGCGTAATTCTCGCACGAGACCCGTCCCCGTCGTATTCAGCCTTGCCGGATAACTCAAGGCATCAAGTATGGGAAGGCGCATACTGGGCAGGCTTGCCTGCATCTTTAAAGAGCCATCTATAAACTCGACCATAGAGTGTATGATACTCTCTGGATGGACTACGACATTTATCTGCTCGTAGGGCATATCAAAGAGCCAGTGAGCCTCTATCACCTCAAGGCCTTTGTTCATGAGTGTTGCAGAGTCTATGGTGATTTTCGGTCCCATGTGCCAGGTGGGATGCGTCAGCGCCTGCTCAACCGTTACCGAACGGATCTGTTCAAGCGTGGCACGGCGAAACGGCCCGCCTGAAGCGGTGAGAAGCAGGCGCTTGACTTCGTTTGACTGCTCACCACGGAGGCACTGCCAGATGGCACTATGTTCGCTGTCCACCGGTAGAATTGGCACACCCACACGCTTTGCTTCCTGCATGACGAGATGACCGGCCATAACCAGTGTCTCTTTATTCGCCAGCGCGATAGTTTTCCCTGTTCGTATAGCAGCCAGTGTTGGCCCAAGCCCATGCAGCCCGGAGGCAGCAGCGACAACGATATCTGCTTCTGGATGCGTTGCGACTTCTAACAGTCCCTGCTCGCCAGTCACAACACGGGGAAAAGCTTCGCGCGCTGCTGCTGCTACTGCCGGTACACCGGCAAAGCAGGCGACCAGCGCAGGGCAGAACTCCTGTGCCTGTTGCGCCAGCAGCGTAATATTGCTGCGCGCAGCAAGGGCCACGATACGAAACTGCTCGGGGAAACTGCGCACTACGTCCAGTGTCTGTTGGCCAATGGAACCAGTGCTACCGAGCAGGGCAATACGTTTAGGAGTTTGAATCATCGATCTCTTCTATCTGCAGATAACATTTGGATACAACTCATATTATACCACGGGTGGTTATTTGCCTACGAACTGAGAGAATACATAGACGACAATGACGACAAACAAAGCGCTGTCCATGCGATCAAGTATTCCACCGTGACCTGGCATAATGGCGCCGCTATCTTTGACATTGGTCTGGCGCTTGATGAGAGACTCTGCCAGGTCACCTAAAATGGCGGCCACTCCGATCATAATGCCCAGGATGATTGCCAGGTACCAGGGAACGCCCAGGGGAATAACGGTGAGCAGCAAGGTGGTAGCGATTGACAAAACAAAGCCGCCAATGACGCCTTCCCATGTTTTAGCGGGACTAATACGGGGAGCAAGTTGATGCTTGCCAAAATAGTGTCCGGCGAAAAACGCGGCGGTATCAAATCCCCAGACGCCAATGAGAACGGTGAGTACCCACCAGGCTCCGGGCGGTAGATACACCCAGGCGCCTCCTGATCCAGGGATGCTGCCTGGCTGATATCCACGTAACAAGAGAAAAAAACTCATCGGCCAGCCCAGGTAAATAGCAAAAGCCAGGGTTAGCGCCCAGTCCACCAGCGCGCCCTCAAGTTTTTTACGGAAAAAGAGCCAGGGAAGAGAGACCAGAACGGCAGCTCCAAGTCCTATCTCAAGCAACAGGAGGCGTTGCGTCTGAAACATAGCAGCGACGAGGAAAAACACGCTGAGTCCAATGCTCACGACGCTAAGAGGATGGTGCCCCGCATGGAGCATCATATTTTGCAGTTCAAAGGTACCCAACAAAACAATGAGTAACGCGGCAGCAAATGCCGCCCAACCACCAAACCAGATTAGGACAAGGACAACGGGAATGGCGATAATGGCCGTCAGCCAGCGTTGCCCAACAGAAATGCGCCATTGCCTGTTGGCTTTTTTGGGTGCGTCGGATTGTAAGTCTTCTTCAGTTGCGCCTTGCACGCATTTATTCTCCCTGCGCGACCGTGGTTGGAGGAACGGTGACACGGCCAAAGCGTCGTTGTCGTCGATGGAAGCTATTGATAGCTTCACGTAAATCTTCTCGTCCAAAATCAGGCCACAGTGTTGGAGTGGCAAAGTATTCACTGTAGGCCGATTGCCAAAGTAGGAAGTTGCTGACACGCATTTCCCCTGCCGTGCGAATAACCATATCCGGGTCTGGCAGATCGCGTGTATACAGGTAGGAACTGATCAGTTCTTCCGTTATGGCATCGGGGTCACGTCCATCAGCGATGATCTGACGAATGGCGTCCACCAGTTCAGCGCGTCCACCATAATTAAAACAAATGTTCAAGCCGATGCGGGTATTGTTGCGAGTCAGCTCAACGGAATTCCGCACAGCTTTTTGAATATCGGAAGAGAGGTCCTGTAAACGACCAAGATGGCGCAGGCGCACCCCATCGCGGTGCAATTTCTCCAAATCCGAGCGAATTGTCTCCCAGAAGAGACGCATCAGACCATCAACTTCTGCACGCGGCCGTCCCCAATTCTCGGTTGAAAAAGCATACACACTCAGCATTTCGATGTTCTCATCAGTAGCACACTCAACAACCCGGCGTAATGCATTTACACCCGCCTTATGGCCAGCCAGGCGAGGAAAGTGACGTTTGGTCGCCCAGCGCCCATTGCCATCCATAATGATAGCCAGGTGGCGGAGTGAGCGAGAAGCTTGCTCTGATGTCGACAGCGAATCCGCAATAGCCTGCGATTGCACCTTTCTTTTCCCCTGTGAAGAGGAAAAGAGATCTTGTATCTTGGCCAAAATTTAGACCTCCAGAATTTCCAGTTCCTTGGTTTTCCCGACCTTTTCCATCTCGTCAATGTAGCGATCGGTGAGCTTCTGTAGCCGTTCGGAGCTACGTTTTAGCTCATCCTCGGTAATTTCTTTCTTTTTTTCACGATCACGTAACTTGTCTTGCGCGTCACGACGTACGTTGCGAATCGCAACTTTATGTTCATCCAACTTTTTATGGAGAGTTTTCACCATTTCGCGGCGGCGTTCCTCATTGAGAGGAGGAATATTGAGGCGAATAACCTGTCCATCATTATTGGGGTTGATACCCAGATCAGATTTTTGAATTGCCTTTTCAATATCGATAAGCAGTCTCCGTTCATACGGCTGAATGACTATCAGGCGCGCCTCTGGAACGGAAATCTGGCAAATCTGGTTGATCGGAGTTGGAGCCCCGTAGTAATCGACCTGGATGCGATCCAGCAGGGCCGCACTGGCGCGACCAGTACGAATAGCGGATAAATCCTGTCGCAGGGCCTCAACAGCCTTTTGCATACGTCGTTCTGCATCCTCGAAAATATCTCCTGCCATTGCAATGCTCCCTTATAGGGACACTCCTCACGGGTGCCCCTGTAATCCGAGCGGCTCCAGAGCCGCCCCTAGCGTACA
>Ga0137379_10003143_pt1 | contig 15396 bp, 14 predicted proteins | sample SagtaG_18_FD_104812 | JGI IMG/M metagenome (GOLD analysis project Ga0137379, IMG submission 104812) | Vadose zone soil microbial communities from Sagehorn Ranch, Mendocino, California, USA - Sage2_L_80_16 metaG | ecosystem: Environmental > Terrestrial > Soil > Vadose zone | place: USA...
ATGGCGATGTCGCCGCCGCAGTAGACGTCATCGGTCGCCCGCAAGCCTTCATCCACGCGCACGCCGGACCCTTCGATGGGCAGGCCGAGCGCCCTCGGCACGTCGAGGTTGGGGTCGATGCCGATTGCGATCAGCACCAGGTCCACCTCTTCGCGCCTTCCGTCGGTCAGCGTCACGCCGTTGACGCGACCGCCATACGTGTGCCACTCCTTGACAGTGGTGCTCGTGCGCACGTCGACGCCGTGGGAGCGATGGATCGAGGCGTAGACCTCCCCCACCTCGGGACCGAGAGCGCGTGCGAGCGGCACCGGCGCCGATTCGACCATCAGAACGTCGTGTCCTAGGAGCCTCGCGGAGGCACCGACCTCGGCGCCGATGAAGCCCGCACCGACGAGCAGCAGTCGCCGGGCCTTCTTCAGCGCATCGCGCAGCGCCTGGCTGTCGTGCAGCGATCGCAATGTCACGACGTTGTAGGAATCAGGCGCATCGGGCAGTCGCCGCGGGGTGCCGCCCGTCGCCACGACCAGCGTGTCGAACTTGACCTCATCTCCGCTCTGCAGCGACAGGGTCCGCTCCGCCAAAGAAGCCGCCACAACGCGCTGCTGAAGCCGGATCTCGATGCTCTCTTTGGCGTACTCGTCCTCCTCGTGGAGGAAGACCTTCTGCAGGTCAACCTCGCCTCGAAGGAACTCCTTCGAAAGATAGGGTCGATCGTACGGCCGGTCGCGGTCGGCGCTGATGATCACCACCTCTCCGTCGAAGCCCCGCTTGCGCAGCCCGAAGGCGGTTGCGTCGCCCGCGCCTCCACCACCCACCATCACGACTCGTTTCGCGGTCATCGCCAGGCCTCCTGAATACGTTGATTTTGACTTAACACCCGGCCTCCAGACTTACCAGCCCGCGCACTGAAAAAATCATCTCTTAATCTGTGGGGGAGGCGAATGTTGGTAATAGAATTTCCGCCACGGTCGAGCCTGGTCACCGGGCCCGTACGGAAAGGAGAGGGGATCTGATGTCGTATGCGGGGGTGCGCACCCTCTGGGCGCGCGCGGCTTTTTTGGCGCTATCCGCGTCACTGCTGACGGCCAGTGCCGTCCCAGCCTCGGCGGCCACGATCGGCCACGCCATGACGGCGACGGTCGAAAGCGAGTCCCAGGTCGACTTCTTCGCCGACTCCCAAGCGGACGCGACGATCAAGTTGCCACCTTGCCTGAAGACAGTCCCGCTGAGCTGCTTTCAGCCGAGCACGATCCGTGCCGCCTACGGCATCCAGCCATTGCTAGATCAAGGCATCACCGGCAGGGGCAGCACGATCGTCATCATCGGCGCGTACCAGAACCCGAAAATTCAATCCGACCTGGCGATGTTTGACACCGCATGGGGCCTCCCGCCTCCGGCCAGTCTCACCATTTGTCCGTCGGCATCGTGCGCCACCCCGTGGAATCTCCCGGCTTTCGACCCCAACCCCAAGGGGGTTCAGTTCGCCTTCTCAGTAGAGATCTCGATCGATGTCGAGTGGGCGCACGCGGTCGCTCCCGGTGCGGCGATCGTGCTGGTCGAGGCAAAGAGCAAAGAGGACACCGACCTGGTGGCAGCCACCGGGTACGCGGTCGACAACAACCTGGGCGACGTCATAACACAGAGCTTCGGCGAGGCCGAGACGTGCGCCAGCCCAGCCGTCCTCGCGCAGCAACACTCGGTCTTTCAGAAGGCGGCGGACCTTGGCATCACAGTCTTTGCCTCGTCCGGTGACAAGGGCGCCGGCCGGCAAGCTTGCAACGACCCCAACAGCCTGGTGTTCAGCGTTTCGACGCCCGCCTCAGATCCGGGGGTCACGGCGGTCGGTGGGACGCACATGGTGGCGGGCGCGGGAGGCGCATACCAGTCTGAGTCGGCCTGGAGCGGCAGCGGGGGCGGCTTCAGCACGCTCTTCCGACGCCCCGGCTACCAGGCACCGTTCCAGAAAGACAACAAGGCGCGGGGATTGCCAGATGTCGCTTACAACGCGGACAAGGCGACCGGCTATGTCGTGTGGTGGATGGGCATGGGAGCCGTGGTCGGCGGCACCAGCGCCGGATCGCCGCAATGGGCGGGCATCATCGCCCTTGCCGACCAGACAGCCGGGCGGCGTTTGGGCGCAATCAACAAGTCGCTCTATCACATCGGCAAGAGCGATGCCTACAGCAGCGCGTTAAACGACATCACATCGGGTGCCAACACTTTCGCCGGCGCCAACACGTACGAGGCCACACCTGGCTGGGATGCGGTCACCGGCCTGGGCACGCCCAACGTCGCCAACCTTGTCCCGCTGCTGATAAATGGCGAAGGGTAGCGGCACCTGGCTGAGGAAGGGCTACCGCGGACGATTCGGGATGTACATGACGCCGCTGGTCGAGGCGCTCGGCCTGGCAGAGGTCGAACACAACCCGAAGAACAACCGGATGAGGGCGCTCTAGAGGTTCCTCACAGGAACCGGGTGCATCCAGTGATGCCGATCTGGCGCCGCGCCGCGCTGGATGTCGACGAGCGCCTGGCGTAAACGCATCGTGATGGTGCCGGGCTGGCCATCGCCAACGGGCCACGATCCGTGTGCCGACTTCACCGCGCCGACCGGCGTGATGACCGCGGCCGTGCCGCAGGCGAACACTTCGGTGAGGGACCCCTCCTCGCAGCCTGCCCGCCACTCCTCGACGCTCATGCGGCCTTCATCGACCTCATAGCCAAGGTCCTGTCCCACCGACAGCAGTGCGTCACGGGTGACACCCGGCAAGAGGGTGCCGGTGAGCTTGGGGGTGAGTAGTCTCGCCTTAGCCCCGCTGCCGAAGACGAAGAAGAGGTTCATGCCTCCCATCTCTTCGACCCAGCGGTGCTCGATGGCATCCAGCCAGACCACCTGATCGCAGCCCTGCTCGGCCGCCTGCGATTGAGCCAGGAGACTGCCGGCATAGTTGCCGCCGGTTTTGGCTTCGCCGGTGCCACCGGGTGCGGCACGGATGAAGTCTTCCGACAGCCACACCGTGACCGGCTCGAGCCCGGAAGGAAAGTACGAGCCAGACGGTGAGGCTATGAGGACGAAGGTGACCTCGTCAGAAGGATGCACGGAGAGGTTGATCTCGCTTGCGTACATGAAAGGCCGGAGGTAGAGGCTGTGCTCAGGCTCGATCGGAACCCAATCGGCGTCCAGCCCAACGACGAGATCGATCGCCTCGATGAACGCGGCCTCCGGCAGCTCAGGCAGGGCAAGCCTTCGAGCCGATCGTTGGAATCGCTTCGCGTTGGCGCTCGGGCGGAAGACGGCGATCTGCCCGTCCTGCTGGCGGTAGGCCTTGAGGCCTTCGAAAACGGCCTGGGCATAGTGAAGGACGGAGGTTCCCGGGTCGACGGGGATCGGCCCGTAAGCGTGCACCTCGGCGTCGTGCCAACCCTGGCCCCGATTCCACCTTGCGACGGCCATGTGCTCACTGAACACTTTCCCGAAACCCGGGTTGGCGAGGATGCGCGCGCGTTCGGACGCAGGTACACGCTTGGCCGCCGGCAGGATTTTGAACGTGATGCCCATGGTGGTGGCGCTCACAGCTCAAGTTTGAGGCAAACAATGGGGGCCGAACCTCGAGGCTCGGCCCCGCGAGAGGAAGGAAGGGTTATCTATTCAGGAAAAGATCGCTGGGCCGGGCGCCAAAGCCGGCACCGGGAACGCTACCTCCGCCCGCTCCTCGGCCGGTTCGTCCCCAAGGCCGGCAACTGTGGCTAAGGGGGCGATAAGGGACGCGGATCTCGTGAAAAGCCGCACCACTGGCCGGTGCCCCGGCGGCGAGCTGCGGGGCGGCGCCGGCGTTCTCACCACGCCGTCAAGCATCCGCGCCAGCTCGAGCTCCAGCAAACGATCGAAGTCGTTCATCTGTAGTGGAAACGCATCCTGCAAACGGAGTACTCGTACCTGGCTACAACCCCTCGGAAAGCCCTCAAACCTAGGCTGCGGTACCTGGGACGTCGCGATCCTCGTCGATCCCGTGAACGCGCTTGACCAGCTTCAGACGGAGCGGCCCTGGGCCCAGGAGCCTGGCCGCGAGCCTGAGAAGACCACGCCACATATCGGGGCCTTTAGAGATCCGCGGTGCAGAAAGCACAGCGGGTGGCGTGCGCTGGGATGTTGCTGAGGCATCGGGGGCACTGCATCATCTCGGGCTCGGGCACTGGCGCCGGCTCGTAGCGTGCCTTGAAGCGCGCGTAGGGGGCAACGACCAGGAAGTAGAGGACCGCCGCGATGATGATGAAAGCGACGATCACGTTGAAGAAGTCGCCGTACAGGAACTTGCTGTGGTTGACGGTGAAGAAGAGGCCTGAGAAGTCCGGCTTGCCGAACAACGCCGCGATGATGGGCGTGATCAAGTCTTTGACAAAAGCTGTTACAACAGCGCCAAATGCGATGCCGATGACGATGCCGACCGCCATGTCGACCAGGTTGCCCCTGAGCAAGAAAGTCTTGAATCCGCTCCCCGTTCCGCCGTCTCCTTTCACTCTCGCCGCCTGTCTGACCTGCAACGCTTCTCTCATATAACCTTCACCACGGTCACGCCGCCGGCTGGTTTGGGGGCGGTCTGTTTGGGAAACGCGTTGCGCGTTCCGAATACTGAATGAGTTGAGTTCGAGGATGAGCACGGCCAGTAGAATCGGCCGGGGTGAGAGTAGGCTCCTGAAATTGGAGACCACCGGACAATCAGAGGCCGCCGTCTGGGACCGTCTCGAGGCATTTCAGACGGTGTCCTCCGACATGGCCGGCATGCAGGATCCGGCCGAGCTGGCGGACAGAGCCTTACGCCTGGCGCTCGAGCTGACCGGAGCAACTGTCGCCTTCATCGGCCTGGTCGATGACGCCGGCAACCGCCAGGAGGTCTACTCGCGCGCCGCCGGCGCGGAGCCATCAATGACCGGCGACCAGATCGACGCGCTGGTTGCGGCCGCACGCAAGCCGTCGAATCGGACCCGAAGAGCCCCCCTTGTGCCAGATCATGGCTTGAACGACTACGTGGGCACGCCATTGAAGGCCGGCGGCAAGGTGATCGGCATGATGGGCGTCGCGGGGGGAAGCGTTTACACGGTCGTTCAGCGACGGGCATTCGCCATCCTGGCCAATCAGGTCGCCGCCGCGATAGAGATGTCTCGCCTGCAACAGCGGAGACAGGAGCTGGTCGAGGCGCTGGTCAACATGAGAGCCGATCTCGATCGCAGCGAAGAGCAGCAGGTCCTGACCGAGGCGCGCGCCCAGGCGGCGCTTCGCATCGAGAAGGCGCACGGGCTGGCGCTCGAGGCGCTGGTCGCGGTGTCCAACCACGCACGAACCGGGGCGGCATTCGGCGATTTCTACCGCGGCCTGACCAGGAGCGTCGCTGAGCTGGTCGGAGCCGGCAGAGTGTTGTTCTGGCAGCTGACCGAGAACCGCACCCTGACCCCGATACCCGGCGGGCACGGCATCGACGATGCATTCTTCGCCCGGTTGTACCCCGAGCCAGCGGAGCCGTTCGGCGCCGACCTTGCCAGCCAGGTCGTTTACAAGGACCTCGTCTTCAAGGAGGCGGCATCTGACCTAGATGGCGAATCGCCCAACGCTCGAGTCCTCGAGGTGCTCGGGGTTTCGAGCGCCATCAGCGTGCCGTGGCGGGCGGGAGACCAGCGATTGGGCCTGGTCGCCGCATATGACTCCGTGCACCCGGACGGCTTCTCAATGGAGGACGCGTGGGTGCTGCAGATGGCGGGGCTGGCCGCTGGACTTGTTTGGCAGCTGAAGCTGGCGGAGTCGGATCTCACAAGTACCATCTACCGCCTGCAGAGGGTCGACGAAGCGCGTCAGCTGCTGCTCCGAAACATGACGACAGCGGTCGATGAGGCGCGGCGAGGCTTCGCAAGTGAGCTGCATGACGACGCGCTCCAGAAGCTGACCGGTGCGGAGCTGCACCTGCAACGCAGCGACCAGCTGGCGCCACCCGTGGTTGCGGCTCGCGAGCTGCTCGACCAGGCCGAGCAAGCGCTTCGCAAGGTCTTGTTCGACGTGCGTCCGCCGGCGCTTGAGGTGCCGGGGGGATTCGAACAGACGATCAAAGATCGGGTCACGATCACTCGCAACATCACGGGTATCGAGGCGGACCTCGACTTCGACATCCCCGACGATCAGCCGATCGAGATCAAATCCATCATCTTCCGTCAGGTGTCAGAAGCGCTGGCGAATGTAGAGAAGCACGCCGCCGCAACTCATGTCCAGGTCAGCCTGCGCGAGGACGACGGGGGGATCCGGGGCGCCGTCGTCGACGACGGTCTCGGCTTCGTGGTCGCCGATCGAGAACATCTGCCCGGACACCTCGGTCTGCTCGCCCTTCAGGAGCGCGCGTTGCTGGCAGGTGGCTGGTGCGAGGTCACTAGCGAACCAGGAGCCGGCACCAGGGTGGAGTTCTGGGTGCCTTTACCCGATTGAGCCAAAACCAGATTCGAGTCCTGATCGTCGAGGATCACCAGGTGGTGGCCGACGGCCTCTCGGCCCTGCTGAACGATCAGCCCGACATGACGGTGGTCGGCAGCGCAGCTTCGGTGGCCGAGTCGGTCGCCCGCGCCGAGGACCTCAAGCCCGACGTCGCAGTCGTCGACTTCCGCCTGACCGACGGCACAGGCGCGGACGCAGGGCTGGGAATCCGCCAGGTCCGCCCCGACACCAAGCTCATCTTCCTTACTCGAGAAGACAGCGACGCCGCTCGCTTTGCGGCCATCGAGGCGGGCGCGAGCGCGTTCATCCACAAGTCGCAAGCCGCGTCCGAGGTCGTGAATGCGATCCGAACAGTAGCCGCCGGCGGCACTTTGTTTACGCCACGAACGATCGCCACACTGCTCAACAAGCGTCGCGAGATGGACTCTCAACTGGAGAGCCTCACTCCACGCGAAAAGGAAGTGCTCCGGCTCATGGCCGAGGGTACTTCCAGCCGCGACATCGCGGCCCGGCTTGGGATCAGCTACACGACGGTCCGCACGCACATCCGCAGCCTGGGCAGCAAGCTCGGCGTGCATTCCAAGCTCGAGGCGATCGTCAAAGCGAGAGATCTGGCCCTGATCGAGTAAACGCTAGCTGCCGGCGACGCGCCGCCTGCCCGAAGCGCGACCCAGCATACGAACGGTTGGCTCGGGCCTGCGCTGGGGCGATGTCCGGCGAGCCTCCTGGCGCCGCCGCTTGTCCTCATACAGGTCGCCATCCGCGACCTCGTACGTGGCCTGCCAGTCCTGCCCGGCCCGCCAGGCGGCCACGCCAATGCTCACGTCGAGCGGCTCAATCGATCTGGCGGCCAGGCCCGCGGCGTGGACTGCGGCTTGCAGTCGAGAACCCACGTCGCGCGCACTGTCGAGCTCGGTCTCGGGCATCGCCACCCCGAATTCGTCGCCACCGATGCGGGCGCATATGTCTGAAGTGCGCATCACACGTTGAAGCTGCTGGGCAACCAGCCGCAACGCTTCATCGCCCGCGCGATGCCCCTGGCGGTCATTGATCCCCTTGAGGTTGTCGAGGTCGATCATCATCAGCGAGAGCTTCCGGTTGTGCCGCTCGGCCAGCGCCACCTCGCGCTCCATGATCCTCTCGAACTCACGGCGGTTGGCCAGACCAGTCATATGGTCCGTGCGCGCCTCGCTCGAGAACTGGCGCGCACGGTCGAGCGCAATCGCGACCTGGTCCGCGACCGCTGCCATGAACAGCAGGTCTGAAGCACCAAATACGCGTGGCAGTTTCGTTCCCACTGTCATTACACCGACCACCCGGCCCTTCACCCTCAGCTGGGCGCGGAGGGCGTTCCATCCATCACCGAGGCCGCGATCGACATGCGACTCCGACCGCCCGGTGGCGGTGACGCTGGCCTTGACAAGTGGTCCCGCCTGACGCACGAAGTCTTCGATCTCGTGAAGGTCGAGACCCGAGGCGTGGGCGAGCCGGAAGGCTGCTCGCTCTTTCAACCAGAGTGCGCCTGCGTCGAGACGCAAGGCCGCAAGAGTCTCGATCAGCGCCACTTCTGAGGTCTCGACCACGTCGAGGGATCGGGCCATCGACGTCACGATCGCGGCGATTCCGTAGAGCTCGTTCTCGCGGGTCCGATGCTCCTCATCCAGATATTCGAGATAACCGCGTACGACAAACGTCGTGAGCTGGTCCATCACGTCCTCGAGGCGACGCTCGGCGAGGGCGAGGATCTCCTCACGCCGTGTCGCCTCTTCGATTGGCTGAGTGATGAGCTCGATGGTTGCGCGCCGGTAGACGGCGAGCAGGTCGACCAGAGTCTCGAGCGGGACGCCTTGCGCTGCTTTGAGGCGACCGAACTCCCGCGTGCGCTGCTCGTAATCGGGCCACGGCACATCGAGGTCGGTTCGCAGCGAAGTCAGCAGGATGTCGATGAAGTCGGCCGAGGTCGCTATCAAGTCCTCGCCGGTGCCCTCGCTCAGCCGCACAAGATCGGGCGAGCGCGCACGGATAACCTTCAGCGACTTGCGTCCGGTCTCAGGCGTATCCGCCGCCAAACCGGCGGCAAGTGCACTGAGGACATCGCCCTGGGGACTCATCTCGAATTGAGAACGCCCGGGTTGGAGCCCATTACCTGAACTCGAAGCCGGTTCGGGCATACCTCAACTGTGCGAGGCAAAATCCGCCCAACCGTACGGTGACTGGATAGGCCCCTTGGAGCGAGATTAAACGCGGAGAAGCGCAAAGGCGCTACCCACTTCAAGGGGGTGTTGCTCAGCGATGCTGAATAAGGTCCGGGAATCGGTCGATTCAACCGATGAGCGTGACACCAGAGCGAAATACAAGCCAGGCGACGAAGCTGACTTCGAGCGCCTGTACCAGGCGTCGTACGGCAAGATCCTAGGCACCCTGACCGCGATGCTCGGCGATCGGGCCACTGCTGAAGACTGCGCACACGATGCTTTCGAGCGCGCCTACAGGAAGTGGAACACCTGGAAGCCCATCGCTCCCGCTGAAGCCTGGGTTCACCGCATCGCCATCAACGGCGCGGTCTCGCACCAGCGGAAGATGCGCCTTCGCGAGGTGGGCGAGGTGATTCGCCGAATCGGGCGTCCGCAGCTGGCCCCGGATCCACAGGATCAGATCGAGCGGCGCGACCTCGCCGAGGCTCTGGCCAAGCTGCCGCCCAAGCAGGCGGCGGCCATCGTGCTACGCCATTACCACGGTTATACAAACCGAGCCATTGCTCAAGCTCTGGGTATTCCGGAGCGTACGGTGGCGTCACGACTGGCGGTCGCCAAGGATCGACTGCGGGCGATGCTCCGCCACTACTACAGCGACGAAGTTGCCGGCGAGCCCGGACTGGTGGCGACGGCCGACTGACCCGGCTGGCCGTCATGCACGCCAGGTTCGACAAGCAAGGCAATCGGTTACCGGACACAGGGCATGGCTGCGGATGCCAGCTCTGCGCCGATTCGAACGCGCCCCGCTACGAGCGCAGACACTCGGAACGCGCCTCGGCCTGGGGCCCGTTCCGCCGTCGCCTGGCGCGAGTGCTGCGCAGCCTGGCGCCAAACCGACCTGAGGCCGCATAGCCAAGGCAGTTACCGCTCTCGCTGAGCCGCCGTTTGATCCTTTGATGGCAAGATGCGGCTTCTGGCAGTGAGACTCCCGACCGCCTTGCTTGCGGCCGTGGCTGTCTTGGCCCTGGCTGCCTGTGAGACTTCGTCGCCGCCGGCAACGTCCACCCTCTGCCGGCCGCGGACCTGACGCTCACGTACCCCAAAGACGACCAGGGTCTTTTTTACATGGCCCCCGAGTCCGTCATTACCCGAACGCGACGCTATTCAAGGGCAAGGTATTGGGCCGCACAACCGTGCTCGGTTTCGACACCACGCGCTGTCCGAAAGAATGCGAGTCCCCCGGACCTCTGACGATCACAGTCGTCGTCGTCAGCGCCATCGACCTGCAGGACGGGGTCGTGGTGTCGGAGCAGGACAAGCCCTGGGTGATCCGTCTCCACACCGGTCGGCCCTTTGTCATCACGCTACGCAATCCACCCTGCGGCCCACCCTGGGCACGGCTGACCAGCACCAACGAGACGATCATCGTGCCCCTGCAGACGGCGGTCCTGTCCGCGGACGGCATTCAGCAACGGTTCCTTGCCGATGGGTCAGGGCGCGGCGGTGTCTACGCGGTCGGGCCGGGGTGCCCAACATTCGCTTGCCCCGGGTCGCCCTATATCGGATTCACATTTTTGGTGTCCGTGTAGTTCTCGAGAAGTCGATCAGGCGTCGAATGAACGATTGGTCGAGAATGAGCCGGATGGAAGAGAGAAGCGAGGAGCAGGTGATCAGCCGTCTCTTCGACCTGGAAAACAACGGCCTCGCCGCCCAACGAGCGGAGCTGACCGGCGAGCGATTCCTTGCGCTCATCCAGGATCCTGACAACGGGCTCGGATACGTCTTCCAGCACGGTCTGGACGAGACGGAAGGCGCCGAGGTGCCGCCCGGCACCGAATACTGGGAGTACGCGACGCTGGCGGAAGCCGAACGGGCCTACTCACAGCTGCTGGACGAAGACCGGCGCGCCGGCGAGGTGGTGGAGACGGACACTGACGAGGGCCTGGGCGACTCTGAGACAGGCGGCGCGGAGGTTCGCGATCGTTATTCAGCCAGCGACGAAGATCTACAGATCGAAGAAGAAGACTCGGTAGGCGACCCGGCCGACTCGGCGCCCTAGGTACCCGGGAGGAACCAAGCCGTCTCGCCCGATACGGTTCGGTGCACCAGCCCCGGCGGCTCCGAGTACCACTCGTCGCCGATTCCAAGCGTGTCCAGCGCTCCCTGCATGAAGACGTGCCACGCCGGCGCCGCGACCACGTAGCTGTCCGAATCCTTGGTCATCTTCTGGCGCCAGTCGGGGTTGCCCGTCCAAACCGCCGTCACCAGGCGCGGCGTGTAGCCCACCGTCCACGCGTCGGCAAATGAGTCCGAGGTGCCGGTCTTCACGCCGACGTGACGACCCGGCAGCGTCAGTAACGAATGCATGCCGAAGATCATCGCCCGGTTGCGATCGTTCGACATGATCTGCTCCATGATGAACGCCACCCTCTGGTCGAGGACCTGCACGCCCTGATCCCTCTTGTGCTGGTAGAAAAAAGCGCCATTCCTGGTGATCTTCTGGATCGCGTACGTCTGCCTCAGCACTCCCTGAGTGGCGAGCACTGAGGCGCCGATTGCCATCTGCAGCGGCGTCTCGCCGTAGCCGCCAAGCGTGAGCGACGGACCGTACGTATTGAGCGCATCGTCCGTCGTGAAGACCGGATTGCCTGAAGCGTCGTAGTGCTGTTGATATGGAGGAGCGCCCATCGTGCGCGCCATCGAGACCACGGACGAGACCCCAATCCCGAGTTCCACTTCGACCGCCGGGATGTTGAGCGAGTTGCCCATGCACTGCTGCAGCGTGAGCGTGCCGTGATAGCGGCCGTCGTAGTTGCGAGGCCTATATGCCTCGCCTGAGATTGGATCGATATACGTGAATCCATAGTCCGGTATGCGGCTGACCATCGTGTACTTTCCACTCGCGATCGCCGCCGTGTAGGTGAAGATCTTCATCGAAGAACCTGGGTTGCGCGGCGGCCAGACCGCAAGGTTGTACTGTCCGCCATCCGCATTCGAATTGGCCGACCCGACCATCGATAGGATCGCTCCAGTCGTGGGGTCGATGGCCACCAGCGCGCCCTGGCTCACGTGCCGGTACGCGAGACTCGCGATGCCGTTGCTGATCGTGCTCTGCGCCAGGTTCTGCAGCTTGAGGTTGATGGTGGTTATCACCTTCAGCCCGCCGCCGTACGTGATGTCAGGCCCGAACTGATCGACAAGCTGCGCCACGACGTAGCGGACGAATCCGCCGGCGACGATTTGGTTGGTGGGCGTGAACATGTGCAGTGGAGGCGTGATGTCCTCGGCGTAAGCGGCGGCCGCCTCCGTTCCGGTGATCTTGCCCATGCGCAGAGTCGCGCCGAGAACCTGCAGCTGCCTGGCCTTCGCCGCCTTCCAGTTGAGCAGCGGGTTGTAGATGGTCGGCCCACGCACGAGACCGGCAAGCATGGAGGCCTGCGCGAGGTCGAGATCCTTGGTGTCTTTGTGGAAGTAGATCTTGGCGGCGGCCTCGCTGCCCCAGGCGCTGTTTCCGAAGAACGCGCTGTTGAGGTACATCTCGAGGATCTGCGGCTTCGTATACGTGCGCTCGACCTCGAATGCGAGCAGCGCTTCTCGAAGCTTGCGATCGAGGGTCGCCTCGGGGCCGACCAGACGGATCTTGACCAGCTGCTGCGTGATCGTCGAAGCACCCTCAACGTTTCCGTGTGCGCGCCAGTCGACCACCGCCGCGCGCGCGACGCCACCGGGATCGACTCCCGGCTCGGAGTAGAAGTTGCGATCCTCGATGGCGATCACAGCGTTGGGAAGCAGCCGGCCCATCTCATCGAGCCGCTGGTTGTAGTGCTGGTAGGCTGGACCGTGAAGGTCGGCCAGGACTGTGGTGCCGTCAGACGCGTAGATGATGGTGTCCGTCGGAATCGTGTTGTCGAGCTTCCACACGTCAGGCATGCGATCGGCGAACGCCTGGTAACCCGGCGACGTAAGCAACAACACCGGCGCCGCCACGAGCAGTAGCACCACCACCCGCAGGAGCCAGCCGGCCCGGCGCAGGTATTTGGCCCTCTGGACGACTTGGGAGGTGCTCGCTCGCAGTCGGATGCCGTTTTTACGAGGCCAGGCGATCCGATTCATTCTCAGTTCCGTCTAGGCGAATCGAACCGCGGGGCTCCGGTGCGAGCACGATCGGCCCATACCAGCCGATCGACTGCAGGCTGAGCAGTGCGTCGGTGTTGATCATCTGCGCATCACTCACAAGGTGCGCATCTAGCCAGGTCATCATGTCGACCAGCTTGCTCAAAAGCGCGGTTCCGAGCCTGGCCGAGGCACGCTCAGCTCGGCGGTTCCATTCGTCCAGCGCGTAGGGCACCTCCACGTGGGCCGGCGCGGGCGCGAGCTCAAGTGGTACTTCGAACCAGTCGCCGAGCGCGATGCGTGGGTGCCAGCCCTGACTCTGACGCCAAGACCTCACCAGGGCGAGCGCGAGGATGTCGGTCCCCGCCAGCGTGATGACTGCGTTCGCGATCGCATACCTGTGCTCGCCCAACCACAGGAGGACGGCTTCGCGCGCCGCTGCGAGCACAAGTCCGATCGAGGTGTTCACGATCTGGTCCGCGCCCCACGCGGCCGACTCGGTGAGGTGGCGCGTGTTGACTTCCTGGTTGTTGGTGATGGCCAGCCAGCTGGTGACGATCAGACCGAGCCAGATCAAAGCCTCCAGCCACCGGGGCACCGCGTGGCGCACCGTCGGCGCGATCATCGCCACGGCCATGCCGGCGAAGGCCGCCACCGAAAACTGCAACGTCATCACAGACCCCATCGATCTGGAAACGCGGTCGCGCAGCCGAGTATTGGGGTCGTTGCGGCGCGCTGCGATACCCGCCTGGAAAGGTGTTTGCGCAGCTTTAGGCGTTCTATTTGATGGCGTGGCTTCTGACCCGCTCAGAAGCCTCGCCGCCAAGAAAAGGAACTTGATGGGGACTCTGCTCGTAATCGTCGGCGTGACGCTCGGGCTTGCCCTGAGGGCCGCCAGCGTCAGCCGTCGAGCCAGCGTGGCGGAGTCAGAATCCGGCGACGAGCTCGGCGTGGGCGACGCTTATGTACGGACATCGCTGCTCGTCCTGCTTTGCCTGCTCGGCCTCCTTGCTCTGGGGCTGACGTACGGCAATGTCCTCGGCGCCGGCTCGGGCCCGTAAAGACCGGCCAAAATGGGCCGCTCCGAACTCGTTTCGGCCCATTTGACAACTGTTGAGCCTAATTAACCGCATCGCCGCAGGGATCTCGCGGACGCGCAGGTAACTTTCCCCTTCCGGTCACCCAAAGCACCAGGCGCGCACGCGCGCCGCCTTAGGGCTCGTGACCGAGGAGGGGTTCCTGAACTTACAGCTCCGGATCGGTCGTCGCCTGCTGTGGTTTCGAACGGGGTATCTACTCGTCGTGGTTGCGGCGTTCGTGCAAGCGAACGTCGTTGCGCTGGCTACCGCACCCACGAGCACCCTGACGTTAACGCCTGAGATGCGCGCGCCCGTCGACCCCCAGGGCGCCGGCGAGCAAGGACCGGCTCTGACCTTGCCGCCGGGCAGTCAGCTTTGCCCATTCTCTGGGCCTGGCGCCGCATGTGATACCTCGGCGCCAGTCCCGAACTCTCCAGGTCAGCCATCCCTACCCGATGGGCTGACGCCATGCCCGGTTGACCCAATGAAGTCAGCGCTCAGCTCGCCAGCAGCGTGCGACGACGAATCGTCTGCAGCGTCTACATCACCAGTGCACAACTCCAGCGCGCCCGAGCGAGCGCGCCCCGTGATGCCGAGCGTGCCCGAGAAATCCCTGGGTCCACCGATCGCGCTCGCGAACAGCCTGAGCCTTGCCGCCGACCGATCATCGCCACGCTCCGGCGAAGGCGTGGTCCTCATCGCTACCGCGAATGCCAGCGTCACCGGCACGGCCTCGGCGATCGAGATCTTCGACACGACCACCGGCACTCTGGCCGCGGCCTGCATGCAGTCGAGCCGCTGCGTGGTCGGCTACAGCGCCTCGGGCGGAATACATTCCTTCCGCGCCTTCGTCGCACCCCCCACCGCAAACGTGCCGGCCCCTGGGGACGCCATCGCCTCCAACGCCCTCCAGGTGAGCTGGCTTGGGGTCAGTATCAAAACCGACCTGCCTTCAGTCATCGGCGCAGGCAAGCCCTTGAAGCTCACGGCGTCGGCGTCGGTCGACGTCGGCGCGCTGGGACGGGTACTCATGTTCTGGGACGCGACCACCGGCAAGAGGTTGACGTTCTGTAGCACCGGAAGTACCTGCAGCACGATGCTCAGCGAGCCGGCCAGCGGCCCGCACGACATCACCGCGTACATCGTTCGCCTGGGTTCGGGCCCGCCGGGAGGGAGCGCGGATGCCACTTCCGACACCGTGTCACCGACCTGGCTGTCGGTCGTGCTGGCGGCGAACACGACGCTGCCGCAAGCGGGAGGCACGGTAAACCTCACCGCGGTCACGAACGCCGACCTGACCGACACGCCGTGGAGCCTGGGCATCCTCGACCAGAACGGGAGGCTCGTCGACAAGCCGTGCAAGTCGGGCCGAGTCTGCAACGCGCAGGTCACGCTCGGAGCCGGCCCGACCCCATTTTTCTCCGCGATCATCGGCGCCGCCCCCGCTCCATCCGATGCTTCGACGATGACGGGACAGCTGCTTCGTACCGTGATCGAGCGGGCGCCACTGGGGAACGTCCAGGTGCGGTCGGCCGCA
>Ga0137379_10003144_pt1 | contig 15391 bp, 10 predicted proteins | sample SagtaG_18_FD_104812 | JGI IMG/M metagenome (GOLD analysis project Ga0137379, IMG submission 104812) | Vadose zone soil microbial communities from Sagehorn Ranch, Mendocino, California, USA - Sage2_L_80_16 metaG | ecosystem: Environmental > Terrestrial > Soil > Vadose zone | place: USA...
GCCCGCCGGTGTTGGAGTACACCTCGGTATCCAGTACCAGGATGTTGACGTTGCGGCCGCTGGCCAGTACGTGATCGAGACCTCCGAAACCGATGCGTAGGCCCACCCGTCGCCACCGACGATCCAGACGGACTTCTTCACCAGGTAGTCGGCGAGCTTGTCGAGCCAGGCCGCCTCGGGCGTCTTCAGCGCGGCGAGCTTCTGCCGGAGCAGCTTCACGCGCTGGCGCTGCTCGGCCAGGCCGGCCTCGGTCGACTGGTCGGCCTCGAGGATGGCCTGCACGAGCTGGTCGCCGATCTGCGTCCCGAGCCGGGTCATGATCTCGCGCGCCTGCTCAGCGTGCTTGTCGACGGCGAGGCGCATGCCGAAGCCGAACTCGGCGTTGTCCTCGAAGAGCGAGTTCGACCAGGCCGGCCCGCGCCCCTCGGCGTTCGCGCAGTAGGGCGTGGAGGGGAGGTTGGCTCCGTAGATCGACGAGCAGCCGGTGGCGTTCGCGATGAGGGCGCGGTCGCCGTAGAGCTGCGAGAGCAGCTTCACGTAGGGCGTCTCACCGCAGCCGGAGCAGGCGCCCGAGTACTCGAAGAGCGGCTGGAGGAACTGGCTGCCCTTGAGGTCGAGCTTGAGCTTCGTCCGATCGGCCTCGGGGAGCCCGAGGAAGAAGGCGTAGTTCGGCCGCTCGCGCTCCTTCACCGCGGGTGCGGCGACCATGTCGAGCGCCTTGTGGCCCTTCTGGGTCTTCGACTCGGCCGGGCAGATCTCGACGCAGAGCGTGCAGCCGGTGCAGTCGTCGGGGGCGAGCTGGACCGTGTACTTCTGGCCCTTCACCTCCTGCGACTTGAAGTCCATGAAGTCGAAGGTGGAGGGCGCGTGCGCCAGCTCCTCCGGCGCGTAGAACTTGGTCCGGATGGCCGCGTGCGGGCAGATGAGCGCGCACTTGTTGCACTGGATGCACAGCGACTTGTCCCAGACCGGCACGTCGAGCGCGATGGAGCGCTTCTCCCAGCGCGTGGTCGACAGGGGCCAGGTGCCGTCCACCGGGAAGGCGGAGACGGGCAGCTTGTCGCCCTGCCCGGCCAGCATGAGCGCGGTGACGCGCTTCACGAAGTCGGGCGCCTGCTCGGAGACGATGGGCGTGCGCGGGCGGCCGGTGATCTCCTTCGGGACCTTCACCTGGTGGAGGTTCGCCAGCGTGTCGTCCACTGCCAGGAAGTTCTTCTTCACCACCTCGACGCCCTTGCGAGCGTAGGTCTTCTCGATGGAGTGCTTGATCGACTCGATGGCCTCCGCGCGCGGGAGCACGCCCGAGATGGCGAAGAAGCAGGTCTGCATGATGGTGTTGATCCGCCCCCCCATGCCGTTGTCCTTCGCCACCTTGTAGGCGTCGATGACGTAGAACTTGAGCTGCCGGTCGACGATGGTCTCTTGCACCTCGCGCGGCAGGTGGCTCCACACCTCGTCCGGCCCGTGCGGCGAGTTGAGGAGGAAGGTCGCGCCGGGGATGGCCGTGTCCAGCATCTCGAACTTGTCGATGAAGCCGAACTGGTGGCAGGCGACGAAGTTGGCGCGGTTCACCAGGTAGGCCGAGCGGATGGGGCGCGGGCCGAAGCGCAGGTGCGAGATGGTGACCGAGCCCGACTTCTTCGAGTCGTAGACGAAGTAGCCCTGCGCGTAGTTGGGCGTGTCCTCGCCGATGATCTTGATCGAGTTCTTGTTCGCGCCGACCGTGCCGTCGGCCCCGAGACCGTAGAAGACGGCCCGCACCACGTCGTCCGGCTCGGTGTCGAAGCTGGGGTCGTAGTCGAGGGAGAGCTTCGTCACGTCGTCGTTGATGCCGACCGTGAACTGCCGCTTCGGGCGATCCTTCGAGAGCTCGTCGTAGACCGCCTTCACCATGGCGGGCGTGAACTCCTTCGAGGAGAGGCCGTAGCGGCCGCCGATGACCTTCACCTCGTGCAGCGGGAGCGCGAAGTCCTTCTGCTCGGCCTCGCGCAGCGCCGTCACGACGTCCTGGTAGAGCGGCTCCCCGATGGCGCCCGGCTCCTTGGTGCGATCGAGGACGGCGATGGCCCGGACGGTGCGCGGCAGCGCCGCCATGAACTTCTCGACCGGGAAGGGCCGGAAGAGCCGGACCTTGAGGACGCCCACCTTCTCGCCGCGGGCGAGGAGCGCGTCCACCGCCTCATGGGCGACGTCGTGGCCGGAGCCCATCAGCACGATGACACGCTCCGCCTCGGGGTGGCCGTGGTAGTCGTACAGACGGTACGGGCGGCCGGTGATGGCGGCGAACTCGTCCATCGCCTCCTCGACCATTTCCGGGCAGTCGAGGTACCAGGTGTTGCAGGCCTCGCGCGCCTGGAAGAAGGCGTCCGGGTTCTGCGCGGTGCCGCGGAGGACCGGCGCGTCGGGCGTGAGCGCCCGGGCGCGGTGCTGCTCGACCAGCGCGTCCGGGATCATCCGGCGCAGGTCGGCGTCCTCCAGCATCTCCATCTTCGACACCTCGTGCGAGGTGCGGAAGCCGTCGAAGAAGTGCAGGAAGGGGATGCGGCTCCGCATCGAGGCGCGCTGCGCGATGGCGGCGAAGTCGTGCGCCTCCTGCACGCTGCCGGAGCAGAGCAGGCCGAACCCGGTCTGGCGCACCGCCATCACGTCCTGGTGATCGCCGAAGATGGAGAGCGCGTGGGTGGACAGGGTGCGAGCCGACACGTGCATGCAGAACGCGGTCAGCTCGCCCGCGATCTTGTACATGTTGGGGATCATGAGGAGCAGGCCCTGCGACGCCGTGAAGGTCGTCGTGAGCGCGCCCGCTTGCAGCGCCCCGTGCACCGCGCCCGCCGCGCCGCCCTCGGACTGCATCTCCGAGACCGAGGGGACGGTCCCCCAGACGTTCTTCTGGCCCTTCGCCGACCACTCGTCCGCCCACTCGCCCATGTTGGAAGAGGGCGTGATGGGGTAGATCGCGATGACCTCGTTGATCCGGTGCGCGACCGAGGCGACCGCCTCGTTCCCGTCCATGGTGACCATCCGCCGCTTCGACATGCGTTCTCCTCGCTGCAAGCGCTGCGTGGCAGGTTGCCGCAGGCGTCGGTTACGCAAACCCTGCGGTATTTCCGGAAATGTCCAATACTCGCTGCAAAGGGCAAGCCTGGTCTTTGAGCCAGGTCAAGAGTGTGGTCCAAGGGGAGACGTTCCCGACTAGCAGATCGCGGCGCCGAGCGGCAAGGCAGCTCGGGCGGATTCCGCTGACGCGCTGCACCATGGCGGCGCGCGTGTACAGCTCGTGGCTGCTCGCCCCTCGCCTTCACGCCGCGCGCGCTCTGCGTGTCACTTCGCGACGACGCCCGCCTGGTAAAGCGTGCCCAGGTTCGTGCAACCGCGCGCGTTCCCGCCGTCGCAGGCCTTGCGGTAGAGCGCGGCCGCCCGGACGACGTCCTTCGCGATCCCGCGGCCCTTCTCGCACATCAGCCCGAGGTTCGTGCACCCGGTGGCGTCTCCGCCCGTGCACGCGCGGTCGTACAGCTTCACCGCCTCGGCGGCGCTCTGCGCGCCGCCTTCGCCCGACTCGCGGAAGTATCCGAGGTTCGTGCAGGCCGGCGCGTTCCCGCCCTCGCACGCCTTCGTGTAGAGCACGGCGGCCTTCGCGGCGTCCTTCGCGACGCCCTTCCCGTCGCGGTAGACGCCGCCCAGGTTCGCGCACCCCATCGCGTACCCGGCGTCGCACGCCCGGCCGTAGAGCTGAGCCGCGCGCGCCGGATCCTTGGCCACGCCCTCGCCGTTCGCGACGAGCACGCCGAGGTTCGAGCACCCCTCCATGTACCCTGCGCCGCACGAGCGCTCGAGGAGCTTCGCGGCGCGGTCGACGTCCTTCGGCACCCCGTCGCCCCTGCGGTACAGCAGGCCGAGGGCCGAGCAGCCGCGCCCGTCACCGGCGTCGCATCCCTTCCCGAAGAACGCGACCGCCCCGGGAACGTCCTTCGGGGCCCCCACGCCGTTGCGAAGAAGCGTGCCGAGGTTCGTGCATCCGCGGCCGTCACCACCTTCGCAGCCCTTGCGGTAGAGCCCGGCTGCCCGCGACGGGTCCTTCGGAACATCTTCCCCCAGCTCGAGCGTGACACCGAGGTGCGTGCAGGCGCGAGCAGTCCCGCCGTCGCAGGCGCGCCCGACGAGCGCCATCGCGCGCCGCGCGTCCTTCGGGACACCGCGGCCCGTGGCGTAGAGCGCGCCGAGGTTCGAGCAGCCGAGGGCCCAGCCTCCGGCGCAGCCCTTCTCGTACAGCTGGGCGGCGCGCGCCGGGTCGGCCGGCACGCCGGCGCCCTCCTCGTAGATCACGCCGAGGTTGGAGCAGCCGGGGGCCCAGCCGCCGTCGCACGCCTTCCCGAAGAGCTGCGCGGCACGGGCAGGATCCTTCGCCACGCCGTTGCCGCGGAAGTGGAGGAGCCCCAGACCCGAGCAGCCGCCCACGTGCCCGGTATCGCAGGCGAGCGCGTAGAGCTGCGCCGCGCGCGGGAGGTCCTTCGCCACGCCATCGCCGAGCTCGTACTGGCCCGCCAGCAGTGTGCAGCCGCGGGCGTCCGAGAGGTCGCAGGCCTTGCGGAGGAGCGCCGCCGCGCGCGCCGGGTCCTTCGCGACGCCCTTGCCGTTCAGGTGGAGGACGCCGAGGTTCGTGCAGCCCGACGCGAACTCCGCCTGGCAGGCGCGGTCGTAGAGCGACGCCGCGCGGGTGGCGTCCGCGCGTACGCCGTCGCCGCTCTCGTGCTGGATGCCGAGCACGACGCAGCCCTTCATGTCGCCCGCCTCGCACGCCTGCGCGTACAGCTCCGCGGCGCGGCCGGGATCGCGGCCGCTGCCGTGGCGGCCGGCGGAGCCCGTGGCGCAAGCGACGACGAGGGCGAGGAGCGGCAGGCTGTGGAGAGGGCGCATGGTTCACCCGAGACGGTGGAGACAGCCCCTACATACGGCGCGCAGGTACGTCGGACAGCCCCCTGCACGCACCCGGAGTGTCACTGCCTGTCAGTAAACACGACGCCCGGACGCCTGTCCAGCACCGGAGGCACGACGCGCGGGCGCGCGACCTCAGCCCTGCACCGCGAAGCGCGGGGCGTCGGCCCACAGGCCCTCGAGATCGTAGAACCCGCGCGCCTCGCGGCTGAAGACGTGCGCCACCACGTCGCCGTAGTCGACGAGGATCCAGCGGCCGCTCTCGTAGCCCTCGACCCCGACCTTGGTGGCGCCCTGCGCCTTCAGCTTCTCATCGACCGCGTCGGCGATGGCGCCCGCCTGCCGGTCGGAGTCGGCGGTCATGAGGACGAAGTAGTCGGCGTAGGAGGTGAGCCCGCGCACGTCGAGGACGAGGACGTCCTCGGCCTTCTTGTCGAGGCCCGCCTGCGCGATGTCGAGCGCGCGGGGGCGGGAGGGGTCGGGCCCTTCGAGGGTGCGCGCGACGACCTGCGGGGCGGGCGCGGCGGGGGCCTCCGGGCGGAGCGCCTTCTTCTTCCCCGGCGAGAGCGCCTTCACCGGCGAGAGCACGCGGGGGCGCGCCACCTGGTTGCGGCCAGGCTTCTTGCTGCGCAGCGGGCCGCCCTTCTTCCGGGGCGGCGGGGCCTTCCTGCCGGTGGCGGTCGTCGCTCCGACGGGCTTAGCGAACTTCTTCCGGGCGAGCTTCTTCCCGGCGAGCTTCGTGGCGAACTTCTTCCCGGCGCTCTTCTTCCCGGTGGTCTTCTTCACTGCGGTCTTGCGCATCGTGCGGGTCCTAACCTCTCACGTGTCCGTCGCCCTCCACCACGTACTTCTGGGTGGTCAGCTCGGCGAGCCCCATGGGCCCGAAGGCATGCAGCTTGGTGGTCGAGATACCGATCTCGGCGCCGAGCCCCAGCTCGCCGCCGTCGTTGAAGCGAGTCGAGGCATTCACCATGACGGCGCTCGCCGTGACCTCCCGCTCGAAGCGGCGAGCGTTCCCGAGGTCCGTGGTCAGGATCGCCTCGGTGTGGAGCGTGCCGTAGCGCGCGATGTGATCGAGCGCGCCGTCCAGGCCCGGCACCACGCGGACGGCCAGGATCTTGTCGAGGAACTCCCGGCCGAAGTCGTCGGGTCGGGCGGCGATGGCGGGCACCCCCGCCCGGTGGAGCACTGCGAGCGCGGCCGGATCGCAGCGCAGCTCGACCCCGGCCTCGGCCAGCGCGCGCCCCACCGCCGGCAGGAGCTTCCCGGCCGCGGCGCGGTGGACGAGCAGGCACTCGAGCGCGTTGCACACGCCCGGGCGCTGCACCTTGCCGTTCATGGCGAGCGCCACCGCCTGCTCGCGCGGCGCGGAGGCGTCGAGGAACAGGTGGCAGACGCCCTGGTAGTGCTTCACCACCGGCACCCGCGAGCGCTCCACCACCGCCCGGATGAGCGACGGGCCGCCCCGCGGGATGGCGAGGTCGATGAGGTCGTCGAGCTGGAGCAGGGCGAAGGTGGCCTCGCGATCCGGCGTCGGCACCACCTGGGCGGCGGCGCGGGGCAGCCCGGCCGCCGCCAGCCCCTCGGCGAAGGCGGCCCCGAGCGCGAGCGACGAGCGGAGCGCGTCGGAGCCGGGCCGCAGCAGCGCCGCGTTGCCGCTCTTCACGCACAGCGCGGCGGCGTCGACGGTGACGTTCGGCCGCGCCTCGTACACCATCAGCACGACGCCGAGCGGGATGCGGACCTTCCTGACGCGGAGCCCGTTCGGGCGGCGCCAGCTGGCCGTCACCTCGCCCACCGGATCCGGGAGCGCCGCCACCTCGCCGAGCGCCCGGGCGATGCCGTCGAGCCGCCCGGCATCGAGCGCCAGCCGGTCGAGGTAGGCGGCGTTCTGCCCGGCCTTCTTCGCCGCGGCCACGTCGGCCCGGTTGGCGGCGAGGATGGCGCGGGAGCGCTTGCCGAGCGCGTCGGCCGCAGCGCGCAGCGCCTCGTCCTTCTGCGCCGTGGGGGCACGCGACAGCTCTCGGGCCGCGTCGCGCGCGGCGCAGGCAAGGGCGCGCATCTCCTCGGGCAGGGTCGTGGTGGCTGGCTGCCGCATCGTCGGGTCCTCTAGGGCTCCTCCCGGCCTGCCTCGAGCAGGACCAGGTCGTTCCGGTGGACGATCTCGTCGAGGTACTTATACCCGAGCGCCCCCTCGATCTCGCTCGTCTTGAGGCCGGCGATGCGGCGCACCTCGTCGGCGCCGTAGCCGGCGAGCCCGCGCGCGAAGGGGCGGCGCGCGTCGACGGCGATGTCGACCGCGTCTCCCACCCCGAACTGGCCGGAGACGCCGCGCACGCCCGAGGGGAGGAGGCTGCGGCCCTGGGCAGTGAGCGCCCGCGCCGCCCCGGCGTCCACCAGGATGAGCCCCTTCCCGCGCGCGGCGGCGGCCAGCCAGCCCTTGCGGCCGGAGAGGCGCTCCGGCTCGGGCGAGAAGTAGGTGCCGCCCGGCGCGCCGGCGAGGAGGTCCAGGAGGGCGGCCGGGCGGCGGCCGGAGAGGAGCGCCGTCCCCACGCCCTGCGCGGCGAGCCGCCGTGCGGCGCGGATCTTGGTGACCATGCCGCCCACGCTGTGCTCGCTGCCCGCCCCGCCGGCCATCCGCTCCACCTCGGCGGTGACGCGCGCGAGGTCGCCGACGAGACGGGCGCCGGGCTCCCGCGGGTCGCGGTCGTAGAGCCCCTCCACGTCGGTGAGCATCACTACCAGCTCCGCCTCGACGCAGCCCGCCACGAGCGCGGCCAGCGAGTCGTTGTCGCCCACCTTGATCTCGGCCACCGCCACCGTGTCGTTCTCGTTCACGACCGGCAGCACCCCGAGCTCGAGCAGGCGCGCGAAGGTGCGGCGCGCGTTGAGGAAGCGCTTGCGGCTGGCCAGGTCCTCCGCAGTGAGGAGCACCTGCGCCACCTTCACGCCGTGCGGGGCGAACGCCTCGCCCCAGGCGCGCACGAGGTCGGGCTGCCCCACCGCCGCGGCCGCCTGCTTGGTGGCGATGTCCCACGGCCTCGCCTTCGAGCGCACGAGCCCGAGCCTCTCCGCGCCGAGGGCGATGGCCGCCGAGCTCACCAGCACGAGCCGCCGCCCGCGCCCGGCCTGCGAGAGCTCCGCCGCCAGCCGCGCACAGTTCTGCGGATCGAACCGCCCGGCCGCGTCGGTGAGCGTGCCGGTGCCGACCTTCACCACCAGCGATTTCGTGCGGGAGAGCTTGGAGCGGGGCATTTCCGGCGGCAGCATACCGCGGGAGGCGGGCGGGCGGAGGAGAGCGTCGAGCCGCGAGCGGTCGGGCGCGGGGGAGGCGGGTCCCGGAGGGGTGAAGGCGCTCATCCTGGGATGAGTGGAGGCGGCCGCAAGACGGCCAGCTTCACCGATCGGGTCTCGGCGTACTGGAACTGCTTCCCGAGCTTGTCGACGTTCGGGTAGAGCTCGGTGGTGATGCCGGCCTTCCGCAATTCCGCCGCGACGCGCAAAGCCTCGTCCGTGGTGCTCTCCTCGAGGCGGAGGACCATGATCTGCGCGGATGCCGACAGGTCGGGGAACATCCGGCGCTCGGCCATGACCACCAGGATGCGCTCGAGTCCGAGCGAGAAGCCCACCGCCGGCAGTGGTTGCTTGAGGAACATCCCGATGAGTTCGTCGTAGCGGCCGCCGCCGCCGAGCGAGCCGGCCAGGTCGGGCACCTGCACCTCGAAGATGGGCCCAGTGTAGTAGCTGAGCCCGCGCGCCAAACTCGGGTCGAGCCTCAGCCGCCGGCCACACGGCGCGTGAGCCGCGTAGGCGAGGAGCTGCTTCAGCTCCGTCACGCCGCGCCTTCCGGCCTCCGACGTCGCGACTTGGTGGATCTCAGCTCGAGCGGAACTCCGCACGCCTCGATGTTGCCGCGCAGCAACGCCCGGTGGTTGAGCAGGACGCGGTAGTCGTCGAAACCGAGCCGGTCTCGGCCGCGGCCCCGGCGGTTGCGAAGGCCAAGCAGAATCGGGTGGGCCGGCTCCGTGTCGGCGACCGCGCAGCGATGCTGGCCGCCCGCGGTCGCAATTGCCGCGCGACGCTCGCACTCGACGCGACTGGGAATTGGCCAACCTTCCACGCCAACCCACCCGGGACAATCGATTCTATTTGACGCGATTCCGCTCGATCAGCGGTCGCGCTGACGATCCACGCCGTAACGCCGGTCCAGGCGCACACATTCGCGCGATGGACTCACTTCGGCGCGAGCTGGTGCGCGGAAGAGGATCGGACGGCAAACGCGCCAGCACGGGCCAGCCAGAGGCCTTCCCGGAAGGTCGGAAGACCCGTGCTACCAATGAAAGCATGAATGGAGGTGCTCCCATGAATGCTCCCGCCCCGTCGTCCCTCGCCCCCGACGTCCTGGCCTGTCGCCTGCGCGAGCTCGTCAGTCATGAGCGCGGCGTGCAGGTCGACTTCCTGCTCCACCTCGACGAGTTCGATCGCCGCCGGGCGTTCCTCGAGGCGGGCTACGAGTCGCTGTGGACGTACTGCCTCCAGGCGCTCCATCTCCGCGAGGGTCCTGCGGGGCGGCGCATCGGCGCGATGCGCGTGCTGCGCCGGTTTCCCGCGCTCGAGGGTGCGTTGCGCGACGGGCGGCTGTGTTTGTCCACCGTCACCGTCCTTGGGCCGCTCCTCACAGCAGAGAACCTGGAGGATTTGGTCGCACGCGCGGCGTACCGGACCAAGGCGGAGGTCGAGCACCTTGCGGCGGCGTTGCAGCCGCGGAGCGCGCCGAGGGAAGGGATTCGCAGGCTGGCGGAGCGGGTACAGCGCGAGGCGACCGCGGAATCCACCCCTCTCCCCGACCCTCTCCCCGCTTCGCGGGGCGAGGGAGAATGCACCCCGACCGCGACCGCGACCGCGAACGACCGCCCGAGGGTCGAGCTGCGACCCATCTCGGCCGACCAGTGGTCGATGCGGGTCACGCTCGACGCGGAGATGAAGTCCGATTTCGAGACGCTCGCGAGCCTCCTCAGCAACTCCAGGGGCAGCGACCTCGCCGCCGGGCTGCACGAGGCGATCCGCTGCGGCATCGAGAAGCACGGCAAGCGCAAGGGCGCAGTCGCGCCGACGCTGAAGCGGGCGGTGCCAGCGCGCGACGCCGCCGACGCTCCACCAGCAGGGACGCGCACCGCCATCCCGGCTCACGTCCGCCGTGAGGTCTGGCTCCGCGACGGCGGGCGCTGCGCGTGGACGGCCGCTGACGGTCACCGTTGTGACAGCAAGTGGAAGCTCGAGTTCGACCACATCCGGTCAGTGGCACTCGGTGGCCCCTCCACGACCGACAATGTCCGGATTCTCTGCAAGAGCCATAATCTGCTGCACGCTGAGCAGACGTTCGGCCGCGAGCACATGGCGCGCTTCACGGGCGCACAGCTCATCCTGGGATGAGTGCCGGGGCGACGCCCTGGCAGCGCCCCTCTCCCCGACCCTCTCCCCGCTTTGCGGGGCGAGGGAGAAAGCCGCCCGACCCCGTCCTCGACCCCGAACGACCGCCCGGTGGCGCCTCCACGACCGGCAATGTCCGGATCCTCTGCAAGCGCCACAACATCCTGCACGCTGCACGCCGAACAGACCTTCGGCCGCGAGCACATGGCGCGCTTCACGGGCGCGCAGCTCATGCTGGGATGAGCGACGGGCGGCCGCCGCGATGCCTCACCCACCTCCACGCACCTCCGATCTCGGTCAGGGACCATCACCCAGCGTGGTACGACGCTGCGAGCACCAGCGGCGGTCGCCACCGAGGGGGTTCATCCATGTTGCCGAGTCTCGTCGTCGCGCTGCTCCTCGCCGCCGCTCCGGCCGCGCCCGAGCGCGTCGTCCTCCTCCCGGTGACCGGGACCAACACCTCGGATGGCATCCTGGCCGCGGCGCAGGATCTCTTGAAGGGCCACCTGGAGCGGACGGGTCGTTTCCAGGTGCTGGTCGCGCCGGGCGCCGCTGGCGCACGGCCGGAGCCGACCGGGGCGGAGGTGGCCCAGGCGATCCGGACCTCTGGCGTCGCTCGCGGTTTCACCCTGCGCGTGACGCGCCTCGGCTCGACCGCCCACGCGCGGCTGTCCGTCTACGACGCCGGCGGTGTGCTGGGCGGCGCGGAGGAGCTGACGGCTGGCTCGCCCGACGACCTCGACCCGGTGATGGCCCGGCTCGCCTCCGCGCTCGCCACGGGACGACGCGCGGCGGCCAGCGCCGAGATCGACACCCTCACCGGCCACGAGGCGGACGCGCTGCCCAAGATCACCGCCACCCACGTCTTCGGACTCATGCTGAGCGAGCTCGTCTCGCTGGCGCGTCCGGCGGGCGGCACGGTCGGCATCCCGGGGCTCGGAGCGTTCTGGCTGTATGACACGCGCGAGCTCCTGGCGGAGGTCACGATCGACTACCATGGCCAGGAGGACGACCACGTCTTCGCCCTCGGCCTCGGGGCGTACTACCCGTTCCTGCGTGGCAACGCGACGCCGTACCTGGGCGGCGGCCTGCGCTATGCGTGGTCGCAGTTCGGTCACGTGGAGACCTCGCGCGGCCTGCAGGCGCGCGCCGCGCTGGGGCTCCTCTTCGGCCGGCTCTCCACGGTCCAGCTGCGGGCGGAGCTCGGGTACTTCGTGAACCTGTACCGGGACCGGGAGTACGCGATCTACCCGGGCAGCTACTGGGATGGGACGAGCTATGTCAGCGGGGCGTCAGCGGAGCCGCGCCGGGTGGTGGCGCACGGCCCCATGCTCGGCGTCGGCATCGGGTTCTAGCGATGCTTCGCGTCCGGACACCGGCCTTGGCCGCCCTCGCCATGGCGGCGCTCGGCGGCTGCAGCCACACCCGCCTCGTCGCGAGCGATGACCAGGCCCGCATCTATGTCGACGGGCGGATGGCCGGTCGGGGCGAGGTCGAGGTGGCGCAGTTCGGCCCGCCGACGCGCGTCCAGGTCATCGCCCGGTCCGAAGACGGCCGCCGCCGCCGCGTCGAGCTGCGGCGCGAGTTCAGGCCGTCCACCTTCGGCCTCGGCCTCATCACCTACGGTGTCTGCTGGGTGGTGTGCTGGGCGTACCCGGACGCGGTGCGGCTCGAGCTCCCGGCGCGCCGCAGCGCCGGGTGGGACGACGCTCCGGTGGATGATCCGTGGCTCGCCCCTCCCCCCGCGACGCCTCCTCCCTCCGCTCCACCGGCCGCACCGCCGCCGTGACAGCTGGTGGAAGCTCGAGTTCGACCACATCCGGCCGGTAGCGCTCGGGGGCGCAGCTCATCCTGGGATGAGTGAGGCGGCCGACTACCGCCGGCCAATCACCCTTTGTGACGCGCACCGAATGTCTCCGGGATCAGTGCGTGAGCATGACCCCGGGTCGAGAGGACCAACAGCAGATCCATGGAAGGAGGGTGCGCGGCGTGGCGCAGGCCTTGCAAGGTCACGAGCCAGCCGCACGGACGGAAGGCCCACCTGGCTCCGCTCGCCGCTACGGCCGTGGGGGCGCGGACGAAAGGTGGGCTCGAGATGAAGATCGGCAGGAAGATCGTCCTGACCAACGCCTTGACGGTGGCCCTGCTGGGCGCGCTGCTCGCCGTCACCATGGTCTCGCTGCGGACGCTGAGTGGTATCTCGACGGCCTTCGCCCAGGTCCGCGTACCCAACCTCGAGTCCCTCTTCGTCATGGAGCGCGGGATCACGGACGTCTCGCGAGCCATCCATGCGCTCTCGAATGCCCGGTTCGACGCCGACTACCGGAACCTGCTCTTCAAGGACGCTGACGCCTCGCTGGCTCGGATCGCCGACGCGGAGAAGGCCTACGACGCCCGTCCCCATCCCGCGGCCACTCCCGAGGAGTGGACGGCGCTGAGGGCACAGTTCGAGGAGTGGCGGGCCACGGTCGCCAAGGTGATGAAGGTCGAGCGGGCGCGCGATGCCCTGCTCGAGCAGGGGCTCGCACCTGGAGACGGCCAGGTGGAGATGGCCCAGCAGCGAATCCTCAACGCCCTGGTGCTTCACCGCGATGCCTATGACTCCGCGATGGAGCACGTGGCCAAGATCGAGGCGGCGACCGCGACGGTGGTCCACCAGGAAGGTTTGCGTGCCGGCGCCACCGCCACCCGGACCACCTTCCTGATCGTCCTGAGCATCATCGCCATTGCATCCTTTCTCCTGGCGAGCGGGCTCTACCTGGGCCGGAACGTCGGCGGGAACATCGGCGCGCTGCTCCGCCAGACCGGTCGGCTCACCGAGGCCGTGGAGGCTGGCACGCTCGACGTGCGCGGCGAGGTCCTCGCCGTGACCGGCGAGTTCCGGCCGGTCATCGAGGGCTTCAACGCCACCATGGACGCTTTCCAGCGTCCGATCCGGTTGACGGCCGAATACGTCTCGCGCCTGGGCAAGGGGGACATCCCCGCCGCGATCACCGACGCCTACCGGGGCGACTTCAACCTGATCAAGAGCAACATCAACGAATGCATCGGCGCGGTGAACCGCCTGGTGGCCGACGCCGACGGGCTGGGGCAGGCCGCCGTCGCCGGCCGGCTGTCGACCCGCGCCGACGCGTCCGCGCACCAGGGCGACTTCCGCAAGATCGTCGAGGGCTTCAACCAGACCCTCGACGCGCTCATCGCTCCCATCCACGAGGCCTCCTCGGCGCTCGAGAAGCTCGCCGCCCGCGATCTGCGGGTGCGGATGACCGGGAGCTACGAGGGCGATCACGTCAGGATGAAGGACTCGCTCAACGCCACCGCGGACGCGCTCCAGAACGCGATGGCGCAGGTGGCGACCGCCGCCGAGCAAGTCTCCTCGGCGTCGGGCCAGATCGCGTCCTCGAGCCAATCGGTCGCCCAGGGCGCGAGCGAGCAGGCCGCCGCCCTCGAGGAGACCTCCGCCTCGCTCGAGTCGATGGCCTCCATGACCAAGCAGGCCGCCGACAGCGCAATGCAGGCGAACGCGCTCGCCGCCACCGCCAGCTCCGCCGCGACGGTCGGTGCCGGGGCCGTCGAGCAGATGAGCGGAGCCATGTCGAAGATTCGCGCGTCGGCCGAAGGCACCTCGCAGATCATCAAGGACATCAACGAGATCGCCTTCCAGACCAACCTCCTCGCGCTCAACGCCGCGGTCGAGGCCGCCCGCGCCGGCGAGGCCGGGCGCGGCTTCGCCGTGGTGGCCGAGGAGGTCCGTTCGCTGGCGCTCCGCTCCAAGGAGGCGGCCAACAAGACCGAGGTCCTGATTCGAGAGTCGGTGCGGCAGGCCGGCGAGGGCGAGACCACCTCCCGCCACGTCTCCGAGCAGCTCGCGAAGATCGTGAGCTCGATCACCAAGGTCACCGGGATCGTCGCCGAGATCAGCGCCTCGACCAAGGAGCAGGCGGCCGGCATCGATCAGGTGACGAAGGCCGTCGGCCAGATGGATCACGTGGTCCAGCAGAACGCCGCCAACTCCGAGGAGGCCTCCTCCTCCGCTCAGGAGCTCGCCGGTCAATCCCGCGATCTCGCCGCGATGGTGGGCACCTTCCAGATCGGACGCGCCGACCGCGCGCCGGTGGGCCGGCTCGCGAAGACCACCGGCTCCCCCCAGCTCGCCCGGGCCTGAAGAGCCCCGCCGCTTCTTTCACCGCAGCGCCGACCGCGCTGCCAATCCAGGAGTCGACCATGAGGAAGCTATTCCCGGTGCTCGCCGCAGTCCTCGCCATCGCCGGCACAGCGCGTGCCGCCGAGGTCCGCGCCACGCCGGAAGACGCCGAGGAGCTCGTCAAGACCGCCGTGTCCTACGTGAAGAAGAACGGCAACGACAAGGCCTACAAGGAGTTCCAGAACAAGAACGGGCCGTTCATCTACCGGGACCTGTACGTCATGGTCTACGACATGAACGCCAAGTGTCTGGCTCACGGCGCCGATCCGTCGAGGGTCGGCAAGGATTGGATCGACCAAAAGGACGCGGACGGCAAGGCGTTCATGCGCGAGCGGGTCGAGATCGCCAAGGCCAAGGGGAAGGGGATCCAGGAATACGCCTACAAGAACCCCGCGACCGGCAAGGTCGAGCCCAAGGTGGTCTACTTCGAGAAGCTGGGCGACGTCGTGGTGTCAGCGGGCGCCTACAAGACCGCGGTGAAGTAGCCTTCGAGGAGAGGGAGGACCTCCACCTCGACCCGAGCCGCGACCCGGCCCACACCTGCCAGGCGCCCCACCGCCCGCCCGCCGTTCGCCTGGCCTCGCCAGGACGGCGGGCTTATGGTTGATGCACCCGAATGCAAGAAGTCTTCGGCAACACCCTCGGCCTCAAGCCCTCCCAGCTCCACGCCCTCCGCCGCACCTATCGCCGCCGCGTCGACGCGGAGGACGTGGTGTCGCCGGAGCTCGCCCGCCACCTCGCCGAGGTCTCGCTCGAGACCGGCCGGCAGATCGGCGTGCTCCTCGACCGCAAGGGCGACGTGGACGCGGTCATCGTGGGCGA
>Ga0137379_10003159_pt1 | contig 15349 bp, 15 predicted proteins | sample SagtaG_18_FD_104812 | JGI IMG/M metagenome (GOLD analysis project Ga0137379, IMG submission 104812) | Vadose zone soil microbial communities from Sagehorn Ranch, Mendocino, California, USA - Sage2_L_80_16 metaG | ecosystem: Environmental > Terrestrial > Soil > Vadose zone | place: USA...
ATAACTGCAGCGGCGCATGACGCGTCGAGGCAGCCATTTTTCTATGCCCGAAGGATACTGCGTCAAATGCAAAGCCAAGAAGGAAATCGTCGGCGGAGTTGAAGAAACCATGAAAAACGGGCGCAGGGCCATCAAAGGCAAGTGCCCGACCTGCGGCACCGTTATGTTTAAGATTTTGGGGGGCAAAGCGACGACGCCACCACCCGTAGCACCGGTGCCGGAACCGGCCAAGCCGCCTTCGACCACCTAAGCTATGGCCGAACAGCTTGCTTACGTCATCATCACGCCGTATTCGCTGCACAAATCCCGCACCGGGGGCATTTTGAGCCGGCTGCTCGCCCGCACCGGGCTTGAACTGGCCGGGGCGCGCATGTTCGCCCCCAGCACTGAGTTGGTGCGGAAGTACTCGGAGGCTACTATCTCGGCCAATGACCCTCAGGACCGGCGCATCCAGGAGCACATTTACACCTACATTCTCCAAAACCTTTCTCCCGACCCCAAGACTGGCCGTCGCCGCCGAGTCATGATGCTGTTGTTCGGCGGCCAGGACGCGGTCCGCAAGACGCGCTCGGTCATCGGCAACATCACCGCCGAGCGCCGCGGCGGCGAGACCATCCGTGATACTTACGGCGACCTGGTTATTGACGAGAACAACCAGGTGCGTTATTTCGAGCCGGCGGTGCTGGCTGCGCCCACGCCGGAGGAGGCGCAATCCAAACTCAAACTCTGGGCAAGCTATTCGGACGAGGATGGCGGCCTTTTAGAGAATGTCATCGCCTATCAGCCGGGTGAAAAACCGCAGCGGACCCTGGTGCTGCTCAAACCTGAGAACTTCCGCTTCCCCACTGGCCGGCCCGGCAACATGATTGATTTCTTCTCGCGGACCGGCCTTTATATCGTGGCGGTCAAAGTCCACCGCATGAGCGTGGCCCAGGCGACGGAGTTTTACGCTCCGGTGCGCGAGACCTTGCGCACTCGGCTCAAGGACACCGTCGCCTCCAAGGCCAAAGCGGCGATCGAAAAGGAGTTGGGCTTCAAGCTGGGGCAGGAGCAGGAGCAACAACTTGGGAATATTCTTGGCCCCATCTTTGGCGACAATCAATTCGACAATATCGTCCGCTTCATGTCCGGCCATGCGCCCTCGGAATGTCCGCCCAGCGAACTGAACAAGCCAGGTCCTGAAAAATGCATCGCGCTGATTTACGAGGGGGTCGAGGCTGTCCGCAAAATCCGTGACGTGCTCGGGCCGACCGACCCGTCCAAGGCCCCGCCTGGGTCGATCCGGCGCGAATTCGGCCAGACCATCATGGTCAACGCCGCCCATGCCAGCGACTCGGAAGAGAACGCCCGGCGCGAAATGGGCATCGTGAACGTCGGCGAGAACAATTTTCGGCAGGTGGTGGACGAGTTTTGCGGCAAGGCGTAGCCGACCAGGTGGGTTGGAGTCAGGTAGCGCCAGCCCGGCGTAGCCGCGACCAAACCGTCAAAAAGATGGAGCCTGTGATTTGGCACTTGGGTCACGTCCTGCACCACTGAGAACAGAGAAGAACCAAAGCGGCAGGGTCACGATCCTCAGGCGATGCGGATTGCGAGAACAATTCTGATGGTCCTGGCCGGCGGCCTCTTTTCGTCGGCCACCTTTGCAGCAGAGAATTCCCCGTCGGAAGCGGCTCACTCCAACCGCCAATCATCAATTACCAATCATCGTCAGGTAGTGGTGATAGTTTGGGATGGGATGCGCCCGGACTTTGTGACGGAACAAATCGCGCCCACGCTCTATCAACTGGCCAGGCGAGGAGTCACCTTCGCCAACCATCACTCGGTTTATCTGAGTTCCACCGAGGTGAACGGAACGACCCTCTTCACGGGCGCCTATCCCGCTCATAACGGCATTATCGGCAATCGTGAGTATCGGCCTGAGATCGATTCGTTGAAGGTCCTCGATACGCAGAGTCTGGCGGCGGTACGGAAAGGGGACGAGTTGACTGGCGGTCATTACGTGAGTGTGCCAACGGTGGCGGAGATCGTGCGCCAAGCCGGCAGAAAGGCAGTGGTCGCCGGCGCCAAACCGGTGGTTCTGCTGGCCGACCGCGCGCCACGGACGTCTTGGGCTGCCGGCGCCAATGTTTTCGCCGGCTCAACGCTGCCTCCTAATCTGCTGGAAGTTATCACCAATCGTTATCGCGGGTTTCCCGCCGATAACGGGACCAACCCAACGCGCAATGCTTGGACCACGTCGGCCTTGATCGACCCATTGTGGGCAGAGGGCGTTCCGGCGTTTTCATTGTTATGGATGAACGAGCCGGACCTGTCCCAGCATCGGACCGGTCCCGGCTCCAAACAGAGCCTGGCCGCGATCCGCAATGCGGATGAGAATCTGGCCAGCGTGTTGAAGGCGCTCGATGCCAAAGGAGCGCGGGATGCAACCGACATCATCGTGGTTTCCGATCATGGGTTTTCCACCATCTTGGCCACGGTTGATTTGGCGGAGTCGCTTGGCAAGGCCGGCCTCAAAGCGTCCCGCGAGTTCAAGACCAAACCGAGCCGGGGCGACATCCTCGTGGTGAGCAACGGCGGGTCGAGCCTGATTTATGTCGTCGGCCACGACGATGGAGTGATTGCGCAGGTGGTCCGTTTTCTTCGCAGATGGGAATTCACCGGGGTGATCTTTACTCGGCAGCCGATGCCCGGGACGTTCGCGCTGAGTCAAGTGCATTTGGACTCCGCTGCCGCTCCGGATGTGGTTGTCTCGTTGCGTTGGACGACCGAAAAGAACCAGGCCGGGACGCCGGGGATGGTTGCGGCCGATGTCCCCGGTCTTGCTGCAGGCCAGGGAGCACACGTCAGCCTCAGCTCTTTCGACCTGCACAACACGCTGGTGGCTGCGGGGCCGGATTTTCGATCTGGGGTGGTGGACACCCTGGCGAGCGGCAACGTGGACGTCGCGCCTACGGTGTTGTGGATTCTGGGCATCAAGCCACCCAAACCAATGGATGGACGAGTGCTCACAGAGGCCCTGACGATCGCTGGGCCTGGGATAAAGTCATTCGAGCCCCGCCACATTGAAACGACCTGCGGACAGGAAGGAGTCGCCTGGCATCAGTATCTGAACTTCACCGAAGTCAATGGGGTGGTTTATTACGACGAAGGTAACGGGCATCAGTCGAGCAGATAACGTTGCCGGGATCGGTGCTCGAGCGGCAAACTATCGCCGACTTATTTCAAGGAATGGGTGCATCTCAATTCAATGCCTCAGGGCCTGCGGAGGCGGAAGAATTGCGCGCTGTTCGTGGCCGGAAAGGTCACCCACTTGTTGGTGCCGTCATCGGTGACGCTGGCGGCATTGGTGGCCCAGGTTACCGGGGCAGCCAGTGTGCCGGCCTGTTCCAACGCGAAAGTAGCCGTGTCAAATGATGGCCAGGAAACCATTACGTCAACGCCGGAGCGAAGCACCGAAAGCGCGGGAAGAGCCGGCAAGTAGGCACGGGCAATGTATGGGGACACCTTCCCGCCCGCCGTCGTGAAAAAGCCCCCCGCATACAGGTCGCTGCCCGACACCACCAGCGCATACACATTGCCGTTCATCCCCGAACCCAGCGCCGACCAACTGCTCCCATTCCATTTGGCGATGTGATTGGCTGCGCTGCCGCCCGCCGTTGTGAAATGGCCCCCCGCATACATGTCGCTGCCCGACACCGTCAGCGCAGACACAGGACCGTTCATCCTCGAATCCAGCGCCGCCCAACTGCTCCCGTTCCATTTGGCAATGTCATGGGCCTCACTGCCCCCCGCCGTGGTGAAATTGCCCCCCGCATACAGGTCGCTGCCCGATACCGCCAGCACATAAACAGTGCCGTTCATCCCCGAACCCAACGCCGACCAACTGCTCCCGTCCCATTTGGCGATTCCATTGGCCGGGCTGCCGCCCGCTGTCGTGAAACCGCTCCCCGCAGCGATTTCGGAAAGGTTATTGACCCTCCATCCCGAATCTGCGTGAGCCGAGGGGTTTAACCCCTCTACGGGCGTTCTCGTCTTCGCGCAGCGTTTTCGTTTTCGCTTGCCTTGCCCCAGGATTCTGCTATCCTAGATATATATATGGCTAGGATATTCGAACTCAAACGCAAATCCACCCTGGCCCTGCGCCAGCGTAAGCAAGGTCTCCTCCGCCAACTGCGCTTGCCGCCCCATGCCTTGCGCGCTTCTTGCGTCGAGCAATTCCTCACCTGCGGCAAGGCCAGTTGCTCTTGCCATCAAGGTCACAAGCACGGCCCTTATTATTATCTGACCCTCTGCCTGGCCGCCGGGCACATCCGCAAGTTCCTGCTCAAAGAGCCCAACCAACAACAGCAGGCCCGCGCCGGCACCGCCGCCTACGCCCAGTTTATGGAAGGGGTGGAGGAACTCTCGCAAATCAATGCCGAACTGCTCCGCCGCGGGGATCCCCTCCAAGCCCAGTGAATCGGTTGGCCCAATTTCTCCAATACACTCAGAAGGTCTTTGAACTCAAGAGACTGTTGCGCGGCGGGCGCGATGGCCGCTGCGACCCTGCTATTCCGACCCTCTCGGTGAGCCTGTGCCTGATCCTGGGAGTCGTCACACGCATCGCCAGTTACCTGGACCTGGCTCAGCAAACCCAGCGACGGGGCTGGCGGCACCTCTGCGGCCTGAAGGACCCCATCAGCGACGACACCTTCGAGTATGTGACCGAGCGCATGAAGCCGGAGGACTGGCGCCAAAACCAGGCTGAGGTGGTCAAAACTCTCAAGCGCAACAAGGCGCTGGAGAGCTGCAAGATCAAGGGCTTGCTCTTTCTGAGCCTGGACGCCAACGAGCATTTCAAGAGCCGTAGCCGCTGCTGCCAGTGCTGCTGCCAGCGACCAGTGGAGGTGAGCGACGCCGACGGCCACAAGCAGAAGGTCACCGAGTACTACCACCGTTACGTGTTTGCCCAGATTAACGGCCCCAAAATCAATGTCCTGCTGGATGTCGAACCGATCCGCCCAGGCGAAGACGAATGCGCGGGGGCCTTGCGGTTGCTGGGCCGGGTGCGGCGGATTTATGGCCCCCGCTTTTTTGACGGCATCACCGCCGATGCCTGGTACGCCAAGGGTCCCTTCCTGCGGGCCGTCCAAAAGTTGGGCTGGTCGTGGGTCGTTGTGCTCAAGCGAGAGGATATGGACGTCTATCGAGAGGCGCAGCAGTTAAGCCTAGGCCAAGAACCCTGCGCCTCCTTTGAGGATCAGCAACGAGGCCGCCAAGTGCAGTTGTGGGAAGTCAGGGACCTGGAGTTCAGCAAAGAATACGGCCGGCCGGTACGAGTCGTCCGTTCCCAGGAACAGTGGGTGGAGAAGCGAGTACGGAGCGGACGCAAAGAACACAAACCCCGGCGCAGCCAATGGGTCTGGGGGGTCAGTGCCCAACTGGACGGATATGCCGCCGAGGTGGTTTATCATGCGGGGCATCGGCGCTGGGGGATCGAAAACAAGGCGTTCAACGAACTGACCCAAGCGTATCACCTGGAACACTGCTACCATCATGACGCCATCTCCATGTTGGTGCAGATGTTGATCTTGATGTTTGGCTTTACACTCTTCACGGCCTTTGCCCTCCACAGCCAGTTGGTGCGCTTGGGTGAGATGACCCTCAAAGCCCTCGCCAAGCAATTGGATTTAGCTTTGGAGCAAGACTTGCCCTGGGACCTGTGGTTCCATAGCGGCTAACGGTCTTCTGGGGTCGGTGTTTTCGGGACGTTGCTCTTTGACAGACGGGCCGTAGAAATCAGTCAAACGGGGGACAGGGGAAGTGTTGTGTCTTGCCAGAGTTGAGTGAACCGTAACAAAAGAGGAATGCGATCAAGCGGCAGAATTTTTCCCAAGAGCCAGCCCGCAGGCGAGCGATGGCTCACCTTCCGAAATTGCTGCGCTCCCCGCATACAAGTTGCTGCCCGACACCGCCAGCGCGTACACAGGGTAGTTCACCCCCTCACCAAGCGCCGACCAACTGCTCCCGGCCCATTTGGCAATGTTATTGGCCGTGCTGCCGCCCGCCGTGGTGAATTCGCCCCCCGCATACACGTCGCTGCCCGACACCGCCAGCGCATACACATATGTGTCGTAAACGCCGTCACTCATCCCCGAACCCAGCGCCGACCAACTGCTCCCGTTCCATTTGGCAACGTAATTGGCCGCGCTGCGGCCCGCCGCCGTGAAATAGCCTCCCGCATACAAGTCGCTGCCCGACACCGTCAGCGCCTGAACAAGGTAGTTCATCCCCGAACCCAGCCTTGACCAACTGCTCCCGTTCCATTTGGCAATGTAATTGGCTGCGCTGCCGCCCGCCGTCGTGAAATCGCCCCCCGCATACAAGTCGCTGCCCGACACCGCCAGCGCACTTACTCCTTCGCCGTTCATCCCCGAATCTAGCGCCGTCCAACTGCTCCCGTTCCATTTGGCGATGTTGGTGGCCGCGCCGCCCCCCGCTGTCGTGAAATTGCCCCCCGCATACAGATCGCTGCCCGACACCGCCAGCGCACTTACTCCTTCGCCGTTCATCCCCAAACCGAGCGCCGACCAACTGCTCCCGTCCCATCTGGCGATGTTAGTGGCCGCGCTGCCGCCCGCCGCCGTGAAATAGCCTCCCGCATACAAGTCGCTGCCCGACACCGCCAGCGCACCCACAGCGTAGCCGTTTATCCCCGAACCCAGCGCCGACCAATTGCTCCCGTCCCATTTGGCGATGTTAGCGGCCGCGCTGCCGCCCGCAGCCGTGAACTGGCCCCCCGCATACAGGTCGCTGCCCGACACCGCCAGCGCACCCACACCGCCGTTCATCCCCAAACCCAGCGCCGACCAACTGCTCCCGTTCCATTTGGCGATGTTGGTGGCCGCGCCGCCCCCCGCTGTCGTGAAACTGCCCCCCGCATACACATTGCTGCCCGACACCGCCAGCGCATACACGTAGCTGTTCATCCCCGAACCCAGCGCCGACCAACTGCTCCCGTCCCATTTGGCAATGTTATTGGCCGAGCTGCCACCCGCCGTCGTGAAATCGCCTCCCGCATATACGTCGCTGCCCAACACCGCCAGCCCATACACATAGCCGTTCATCCCCGAACCCAGCGCCGACCAACTGCTCCCATTCCATTTGGCAACGTAATTGGCAACCACATCTCCGACGAGCGTGAAGTAGCCGCCGATGTAGAGATTGCCCGAGCCATCCACCACCGCCGCGGAAACCGGGCCGCTCGCCCCGGGTATGCTGGGATTCATGCTCATCCAATTGGCATCGCTGAAGGTCGGGTCAATGCGCACGGGATAAACCGCCTCCGCATCATTTACCAACACGAGCAGCATGGCGACGGTAGGGCGCGTCACTCCGTGCGCGCCGATGCCCGCCGCCATAGGTGGCGACTCTGAGACCCGTGACGGCGCGCACGGAGTGACGCGCCCTACCCGCGATCCCTCTACCGATTTGAGACTCGTTACCTCGTCTCCTACAGAAAGGACTTCCATGCGCGCCCTCAACTCTTTGCCCGTCGCATCGGTGACGCGCAAGCTGCTATAGGCAATTTTGCGCCCGGAGTTCTCCAGCACCAACTGGGCGCCGTCCGCCAGCGGCTCCACCTTCGCGCCCGTCACGGTCAGTTTCACGCGCAACGGGCCCGCGCCGACGGGCCGTTGCTCAATGATGAAATCCTGCCGCACACCGTCCATGCTCACGCTGTATTCCTCGGTGAGTCCGGGCCGGATGAAGCGCGCGAGCTTGTCCGCAACCTGCACCGTGCCGGTGGACGGAAACGCAGCGACTGATCTCGCGAAGCGTTTGGAGTGCGCGGAGCTTGCTCCCGCTTTCGTACGCCCCAGGCCATTCGAAAGCGCCAGCAAGCTGGACGCACTCCAAACACTTCGCGCCATCGCTTGGGCTTCGGCGAGGGGATTGCCCGCCGTCGAAACAGTGCCGCGCTCCACCTTCGTGGCCACCACACAGAAACCGTCGTTCACCGCGTTGGTGACGGTCGAAGTCAGCCACAAGCCTTCCCGCGTGACCTCCCCTTCGAGCCGCTGGAACACGCAGCGCAACCGCGCCCCCTCGGCGGTGGGACTGACGGCCAGCCCATCGCCCTGGTAATCCGCCCCCGCCTTCGCGCCGAGCTGCGACCACGGGATGGCCTGCGAAGCTTTTGCGGGCGCGGTGTCAGCCGAATCCGCCGCCGTTGCGGCCAGGCTCAAAGACGAGCCAATTCCCAGGGCCACGGTGCAAAACAGCCGAGCGTGAAATAGTTTGAGTTTGGTTTTCATAAAATTGAATCGAGAGGACCGCCTTATTGATGCTGGGCGGTTCAGGGAGAATTGGTTTTGCGTCGGGTTCTAGTCTTCTCAATTATGCGCCTCGATAACTGGGTGTCAAGGATGGTTGGCCATGGTTCTGTCCGTGGTTCTAGACGCCGGAGCATTTCAATTTCCGAGTGGTTAGCAGGCCGTCAAAAAGCATTCGTTAATGCGCCCTTCAATGCTGCTGCCAGAGATCGTTGTTTTTCAACTTCTCCAGCAGCCGGGCGTCAGCGGCAGGAAAAGCAAACTTTTTCAAATCGCCAGGAGTGACCCATTTGAAAGCCGAACAGTCCAGGGGCCGTGGCTCGTGCTTCATCCGGTGACAGCGGAAGAACCGCAAATGGACGGTTTTCTCCGGGTATTCGTGCGTCAGGCTTTCGACTAATTCGCCGACGGTGACTTCGATGCCCAGTTCTTCACGGAGTTCGCGCGCCAGGCATGCTTCGAAGGTTTCGTCCGGCTCGCGTTTGCCGCCCGGAAATTCCCAAAGGCCGCCGAGGTGGGCAGTGGCGTGGCGCCGGGTGATGAGGAGTTTGCCGGTGTGGAAAATCAGGGCGGCGGCCACCTCCTCAACCTGGAGTGTTGGATGCAGGCGTTTTTCTCCCATCTACGCACCACTCCGCCACCTGGCTACTCCGTCTGGCTCATCTTCCAATGCTCTTGTAAATGAACCCAAGCCGCTCCATTTCTGCCGGGTCGAACAGGTTGCGGCCATCGAACACGATGGGGTGGCTCAGCGCCTTGCGGGCGCGTTCGAGGTCGAGTTTCTTGAATACGTCCCATTCGGTGGCAACGACCAGCGCATCGCAACCTTCGGCGACCTCGTTCATGTCGGCTACGAAGGTGACGCCATTGAGCAGTGCTCTAGCCTTGTCCATGGCCTTGGGATCGTGAACGCGCAGGCTGGCGCCTTCTTTTTGCAGGCGCTGGCATAACTCGATGGCCGGCGACATGCGCACGTCGTCTGTGTTCTGCTTGAACGCCAGGCCGAGCACGCCGATTTTCTTGTCTTTGATCACCCAGAGGGTATCAATGATCTTTTTGACGAACCGCTCCATCTGCGCAGCGTTGATTTTTTCGACTTCCTTAAGCAGGCCGAAGTTATAGCCGACTTGATCGGCGATTTTGATGAAAGCGCTGAGGTCCTTGGGAAAACAACTGCCGCCAAAGCCAAGCGACGGATTCAAGAAGCGGCGGCCAATGCGATCGTCCATGCCCATGCCGATGGCTACTTCCTGCACGTTGGCGCCGGTGGCCTCGCACAAGACCGAGATGGCGTTGATGTAAGAGATTTTGAGGGCCAGGAAAGAGTTGGAAGCGTGCTTGATCAGCTCCGCCGAGTTTATATCGGTGACGATGATCGGCGCGTTGAACGGGGCGAAGATTTCCTTCATCGCCGGCACTGGCCGCTGGGAGCGAACGCCGATGACGATGCGGTCGGGTTTCATCAGGTCCTCGACGGCAAAGCCTTCGCGCAGAAACTCCGGGTTGCTGATCACGTCGAAATCCACGCGCGCTTTGCAGTAACGCTTGATGGTCTCGGCCACCTTGTCGCCGGTCTGCACAGGCACGGTGCTTTTGTCCACAACGATCTTGTAGCTGGTCAGGACGGCGGCGATTTCGCGGGCGACCTTTTCGATAAAGCTCAAATCCACCGAACCGTCGGTCAAAGGCGGGGTGGGCACGGCGATGAAGATGACGTCAGATTTTTCGACGCCCTCGGCCGTGCTGGTGGTAAAGCTCAAGCGGCCTGCCGCCACGTTTTTCTTCACCAACTCTTCAAGACCCGGCTCGTAAATCGGAATGCCTCCTTGCTGCAAGGTTTTCACTTTGGCCGCGTCGCTATCAACGCAGATGACCTGATGGCCAACCTCCGCAAAGCAAGTGCCTGTAACCAAACCGACGTAACCGGTGCCGATGAGTGTCAGTTTCATAATCCTTAGCGCGCCACAACCACAACCGATTCGGGCAGGGACGCGTTCCGCCGCGTCACATTCTCTTCAGAAAGATCGGCGGCTCGATGGAACGCATCCCGACCGAAGAAGGTTGGCGAAAATGTCCGACTCCGACCCATAGCCATTTGATTGAGCTCTTTAATCGTCAACGCGTCGAACTCGGGTCCTTAATCAGGAAACGCCCATAAACCAAGCCCGCCAAGCCGCCGCCGAGGAGGGGACCGGCCCAATAGACGGCGTGGTGGTTCCAGTGTCCGCTGGCCAGTGCCGGCCCGAAAGTGCGCGCCGGGTTCATGGATGCGCCGGTGAAAGGACCGCCAAAGAGGATGTCCAAGGCAATGGTCAGCCCGATGGCCAAACCCCCAATCTTCGGCGCGCGCGAATCCACCGCTGAACCATAAACCACGAAGACCAGAAAAAAAGTGAGCACAGCTTCGATCACGATCGCCTGCGCCGCGCTTACCTTGGGCAGGCCGTTCTCAGTCGGTATATCTGGCGTGCCGGCAGCCACGATGGCTGTTCCGGAGCCGCCGGCCCAAAGACAGGCGATCAAACCGGCCGCCGCTGAGCCGCCCGCTAGTTGGGCGATCCAGTAAGCGACCGATTTTTTCAAGTTCATCTGGCCGCCCACCAGCAGGCCGAAAGTGACCGCGGGGTTGAGTTGGCCGCCGGAAATGCCCATGGTCGCGGAAACCATCACTGCGATGGTCAAGCCGTGCGCCAGCGCCACGCCGAGCAAACCCACTCCCGCCCCGGGCAGGTTGTTGTAGATCACGCCGATACCGATGAAGATAAGCGCGAAGGTACCGACGAATTCCGCGACGCATTGTTTGAGTAACGGTTGATTCATGGATCGGAAGGGGCCAGAGCCTGTCGTGTGCGGAATCGAATTGTAACGTCAGGGCTTGTGCAACTCCAATGGCGCGAAATTGGTCGGTGCCACCGTCGGCGGCTGCGCCAGGCTGGGATATTTCAACCGCAATTCCTCCACGCGCATGCCGGCCTCCGAGCCAATCGAGCTGCCCACGCTGCTTCGATTGATTTCCTCGAAGAGTTGGAGGGCCTGTGCGGACTTGTTCTGCTCCTCGTACAACCTGGCCAAGGCGAACCTGGCCTGGGGCGCGACGTTCTCGCCTGCGTGGCGTTCGACCAGGTTTTTGTAAGCGGTGGTCGCCTCGTTGGTTTTCCCCAGGGCATCCTGACAAGCGGCGATGCCGAGCAGCGCCTGGCCCATGAACGGGCTATCGCGATGGTCGCGAGTGAATCTCTCAAACTGCAGCTTCGCCTGGTCATATTTCCCTTCGATGAACAGGCTGGCTGCCCCCAACAACACCGCGCGAGCAGCGGCGCTGGAATTGGGATACGTCGCGGCGACTCTCAAGTAGGCTTCTGCGGTATCCGCGCTGGCGCCAGGCATGCCCACTTGCGGGGCCGCAGCCGCCGATAACGCCTCGCTGGCAGCGATCTCTTTTGCGTCTGCGTGCACGAAGAAAAACCAAGCGATAAAAGTGGCGGTGGCGAGGGCAACTGCTCCCCAGGCCACTTGCTTTTTATTCGTCTCGACCCAGGCCCAAAGCTGATAAAGGCTCAGGGCTTCCGTGGCATCAGATCCCATACAGGGCGTGCAATGTCCCGGTCGGACGGCCAAAACGCAAGCTCGAATTTGCTGGCCGCGGGCGTATAGGGCGGCTCAGAGCGTAGCGGGCCGTGTCCTAACCCTTAGTACTGCCAGGAGTAATCAGCGAACCGGTTGATGTGCGCGCCCATAAGCGTTAACTTAATTCTCAACGAAGGGGCGACATGCAAGGACTGCTACAGCACAGAATCATTTATACGACGCCTGCCAAAGATCTTATGTCCCTGGGCCCTGCAGGGACCTGTTCTTTGGTTGCATCGGATTGATGATTCTGTCCTGCCATGATTCTGTCCGTCCTTCCTTTAAACAGCTTGGTGAACTCCGCGGCATGCCGGTTCGGATTGATCCGCTGAATAATCTTCAATCGCGTGTGATGAAGGATTTGTTGAAACCTCCCTCCGGATGCTCTTGACCGGCACAGAACACTATTGACATCGCTTCGACCATGTATCAATCTATCCGCATCCGTTGATATAATGTCCTCATGCAGAATGGCGGAGGGACTGGCCCGGAGACGCCACGGCAAGCGGCCCCGGACACATCCGGGGCGGGCAGGTGCGAAGTGACTATGGAAAGACACGAAGGTTTTATGAGGGCGCTGAAGTGCCGCGAATGTGGCCGGGAATACCCGCTCACCGCGACGCACGTTTGCGAATTCGACTTTGGCCCGCTCGAAGTAGTCTATGATTACGAGCGCATCCAGGATTCGCTGACGCGGGCCGCCATTCTATCCCGCCCCAAGAGCATGTGGCGGTTCCGGGAGTTGTTGCCGGTTGCGGACGACCCAACCGTGGGCGTGCAAGTTGGCTTCACGCCGCTGATTAAAGCGGACCGGTTGGCGAAACGTCTGGGGATTCGCGAGCTGTGGATCAAAAACGATACGGTCAATTATCCAAGCCTTTCCTTCAAGGACCGCGTGGTAAGCGTCGCCTTGAGCCGGGCCAAAGAATTGGGTTTCACCACTGTGGCTTGCGCTTCGACGGGCAATCTGGCCAACTCGGTCGCCGCCAACGCCGCCTCCGCTGGCTTGCGAGCGTACGTGTTCATTCCCTCGGATTTGGAGCAGGGAAAAATTCTGAACTCGCTCATTTACGGGGCCAACGTCATTGGTATCAAGGGACACTACGACGAAGTGAATCGGCTTTGCGCGGAGATTGCGGGCAGATTCGGCTGGGCGTTTGTGAACGTGAACATGCGCCCATACTATGCCGAAGGCTCCAAGACCATGGGTTATGAAATCATCGAGCAACTGGGCTGGCACATTCCCGCGCACACGGTCGTTTGCATGGCCTCCGGTTCGCTGCTGACCAAGATTCAAAAGAGCTACCAAGAATTCATCAAGCTGGGCCTGGCGCCTGAAAGTGTTTACAAAATTCACGGCGCGCAAGCGACGGGTTGTGCGCCGATTTCGACGGCCCATAAGGCAGGGCTGGATTTCTTCAAGCCGGTCAAGCCGAACACGATTGCCAAGTCGCTGGCGATTGGGACGCCCGCTGACGGTTTTTACGCGCTCAAGACGATGAAGGAAACGGGCGGTTCGGCCGAGGACGTGACCGACGACGAAATTCGCGAGGCGATTCGTTTGCTGGCTGAGTGCGAGGGTATTTTTGCCGAGACCGCCGGCGGGGTTACGGTGGGCGTGGCCGGGAAACTGATTGCTTCCGGGAGGATTCCCTCCAATGATTCCGCCGTGCTCTGCATCACGGGCAATGGATTGAAGACGATGGACGCCATGAACGGTCACTTGGGCCATCCTCGTGAGATCAAACCGAGCCTGCGCGAGTTTGAGACGCTGATCGGGAAGGAAGAGAACGCGTGGAATCGTGAAAAGGTCAAATGAGTTGACTGGTTTAAATGGTTAGACGACAAGCACAGGCTGGCCCGCACCCCACATTTCCCGCATCTAGGGGAGAGGGCGGCATCCAAATGATTTATGTCAAAAAAAGTACGAATACCCACGCCGCTCCGCAAGCTGACGAACAACGAAGAAATTGTTGAGATCAAAGCCGGCACGATCGGGGACGCGATCGTGGAACTACAAACGCGTTTTCCCGGCATCAAGGAACGCCTGGTGGATGATAGAGGCGAGGTGCGCCGCTTCGTCAACGTGTACGTTAACGAGGAAGACATCCGTTTCCTGCAGAACCAGCAGACACCGATCAAAGATGGCGACGAAGTTAGCATTATTCCAGCCATCGCCGGGGGTTGACTGGTTGATCGTTACGCGGTTATGACGGTGCCTGGTGACATCCAAGCTCATGTAACGCTGTAACCCTGTGACATTCTGAAGACCATGAGACGCGTAGCCAAAAGCAACAAGCGAGCTACTCACTCCGATGGTCGGGAGCAGACACGCCTTTGGCTGATGTTTCCGCCTCGGCTAATCAAGGAGCCGCTAGTCTGGAAGCTGGGCCAAAAGTTCCCCGTCATTACCAATATCCGCCAGGCCAGCGTGACCGACGAGATTGGGATTGTGAGTCTCGAACTGGATGGCAAACGCGCCGCTATCAATGCGGCGATCAAATGGCTGGAAAAACTGGGCGTGAGCGTTGAGCCAGTCGAAATTAATGTTATCGAAAGCTAAGCCGGTTCATTGAGCAGGCTGGATTGCCACCGTGTTCGTCAGATGTAGTTCACCCAGCCACTATACCCCAACTGCTTTTTTCTCTGGCCGTAAGTCAATCGCCAAACCCAGTTCGGGATGAAGGTCTTCCAGAAGAAATTTCCAAAGCAGCGCTGACGGCAAAAGGTCTGGGTCTCGCGGGGAAGCACAGCGGCAACCTGCTGCGCCACCTTCGGGTCTTTGCACAGCTTGTAGAGTCTGCGCCAGTGCTCCGTGCTTCCACGCTGAATCCAATCCAAATAAGTCAGCGCAGAAACGACCTTGGTATTTCGGGACTGGCTCATCGGTTCGAGTCCTGGTAAAAGCCTTCATCCAGTGCCTGCGGCAGGGAGTTATTCAATTCCAACTTCACCAGGGGGCGAGCCAGGCGGCGGCAGGTCTCGGCCACATAGGCCCAATCCGTAAAGGGCGCTTTCAAGCCTTTATTTCCTCGTAGCGATCGCGCAGGTGGGGCGTGACCAAATCCACGTCCAGCGAATTTCGATGCCCGCAATGTGCCGCCACGGCCGTTCCCCCAACCGCCACAAGCCCCAAATCTTGAAAATGGCGCTGCGCCGCTCGCCCCTGCTCCAATACGCGCTCAAACTCAATCACCAGACTAAACTACGGGAGGACTGATTGTCTTCAAAGGATGACTTCCAGTATGTCCCGGGAATCGCCGCTTCAGCGAACGCCATCACGCGCGATCCGAGCGGTAACATTCAGATCTAGAGCTCCGCACCTGGCGGGCTCAGCGGTGCTGCCGGCGCTTGACTTTGAGCTGCGCCAGCGAATGCGCCAGAGCGGCGCTGACCATGGCGGCTTC
>Ga0137379_10003160_pt1 | contig 15348 bp, 13 predicted proteins | sample SagtaG_18_FD_104812 | JGI IMG/M metagenome (GOLD analysis project Ga0137379, IMG submission 104812) | Vadose zone soil microbial communities from Sagehorn Ranch, Mendocino, California, USA - Sage2_L_80_16 metaG | ecosystem: Environmental > Terrestrial > Soil > Vadose zone | place: USA...
AGCTGGAAGTCCTCAGGGCGGTCATGCGCTGCCGCACCACCATCGGTGCTGCGCATGAGCTCGGTATGTCCCAGCCGGCTGTCAGCCACGCCATCAAGCGCACCGAGCAGCAGCTCGGTTTTCGCCTGTTCGACCGCGTGCACAACCGCCTGGTACCGACCGATGAGGCGCGGATTCTGTTCGAGGAGTCCGAGCCCCTGTTCGCGATGCACCAGGCGATCAAGCAGAAGGCGGGTGATCTGCGCGACGGGCGGGCGGGCCGTATCCGATTGGTCGCAACCTCCGAGCTTTCCGAATCCCTTTTGCCCGGCGTCGTAGCGCGCTTCGCCGCTCAGTATCCCGAGATCAAGATCGCGCTCGACACGCTGCGGCTCGATTCCATGCTGGAGGCGATCGAGATGGGGATCGCCGACATCGGCTTCGCGATCGAACCGCATCCCCGCCCGGCACTCGCCTACCAGCCACTGGCCAGCATCGGCATGGTGTGCGCGTGCCCGATCGGCAGCCGGCTCGCGAACCTCAAGGTCGTCGCGCCGAACGATCTCGTGACCGAGCGCCTGATTTTCGCCCGTACCACGAGCCGCATGAACGCGCTGATCGAGCATGCCTTCGAGCAAGCCCATGTGCGCTTCGCGCCCGCGATCGAGGTGCGCTTCCTCAACGTGGCGGCGCATTTCGTGGAAGCCGGGCTCGGCGTTGCGATCGTCGATGAGCTGACGATCGCCTCCGGCCACTATGCCAAGCTAGTGACTCGGCCGTTCAAGCCCGACATCGAGCTCATCGTGAACGCGGTGCACCCCAAGGACGCACCGCTGACGCGGCTCGCACGCATCTTCCTCGAGCAGGCCCGTGCAGAGATCAGCGCGGGACGGCGCGCCAGGCTCCGCGTGGCGCGGTAAGGCAATACACCCTCCTACCTTATCGATTGCCGTCATACTTCATCCCGATGATTTCATAGTGGCGCGGCCGCGCGCAACGCTCGGGCAGGTTTGGGACGTGCTATCCTCTCTTATCGCCGCACGCCGGACGGCACCATGATGGAGGGAGTCATGTCCTTGCCCCTGCGCCGTGTCGTTTGGGCGCTGGCGATCGCAGCGATCGCATCGTCCGCGGCGGCACAAACGTGTACCCCGACAATTCCGGCTTCCGATTTGACCGTACCCGGGAAGCTGCAGTTGTCGATCAACCCGACCTTGCCGCCGCTGCAGTCGATCGACAGCAAAGGCGAGCTGCAGGGTCTGAATGTCGAGCTCGGCAAAGAGATCGCGAAGCGCCTCTGCCTGCAGATGGATTTCCAGCGCATGGACTTCCCGGCCATGATCCCGGGACTTGGGGCCGGACGCTTCGACGGCATCGACACCGGCATGTTCTGGACCGAGGAGCGGTCTAAGATCATGTTCACGGTACCTTACGCACAATCCGCGATCGGCGTGATCGTCGCCAATGGCTCGAAGTTCAAGCCCGCCGAACCGGTCGAGCTGCAAGGCCATCCGATCGGCGTTGACGCCGATTCCTATCAGGAGCGCTGGCTGCGCAATTCCGACAAGGAGAACGTCGCAAAAGGCATGAAGCCTATGGACATCCGCGCGTTCATCACGCCCACCGAGGTGATGGCGGCGTTGCGCGCCGGACAGGTCGATGCCGCGGCTCTTCCCGCCTACACGACTGCGGAGCTCGTGCGCCGCGGCCAGGCGACAGCCGCCATCAAGGAGATGGGCGCGACGCTGGTGACGATGGCATTCCGCAAACGGGCGGTTGCCGATGCGGTCGCCAAGGTACTGAACGACATGCGCGCCGACGGGATCTACGACAAGCTGCTCGACGAGATCGGCATGCCCAAGCTGCCCGAGAAGGCGTTCGCGATCCGCGGTCCGGGGCCCGGCTCCTGACCGTCTTTGCATCTGCTCAGAACGACCTCGGTAACGCCGCGTGAATGATCTTCGCGCGGCGTTGCCGTTGTGAGGCTAAGCTTGCGGCGACACCGGGCGATCGGGGAGCAGGTCAATGGCAGGGTTCGATTTTTTCGGCTTCCTGAGCTATTTCGGCAATGCCTTCCTGTGGGAGGGCGTACTGATCACGCTCGGGCTAACCGCAGTACCGATCGCCGGCGGGCTCGCGCTCGGCACGTTCGTGGCGCTGATGCGCATGTCGGACCGGCCGGCGCTCGTGAGAATCGCCCGCTTCTACATCTGGATCTTTCGCGGCACGCCGCTCTTGATTCAGCTCGTCATCGTCTATGCGGGCTTGCCGCAGCTCGGACTGCGGCTCGGCGTCGTTTCGGCCGCGCTCGTGACGCTGACGCTCAACGAGACCGCCTATCTCTCCGAGATTATCCGCAGCGGCTTCATGGGCGTGCCGGCCGGGCAGAGCGAGGCGGCGCGCTCGCTCGGGCTGCCGACCTGGCTCGTCATCTGGAAGGTAACCTTGCCGCAGGCGTTCCGGCTCATGATCCCGCCGCTCGGCAATTCCGTGAACGGCCTGCTCAAGTCCACGTCGATCACCTCGGTAATCTCGATGGAGGAGCTCATGCGGCGCAGCCAGATGCTGATGCAGCAAAAATTCGACGTACTGGAAGTGTTCGCGTGTGCGGCGGTGCTCTATCTGATGATGACCACCGGCTGGGGCGCGATCCAGCGCTGGCTCGAGATCCGCTTCAAATGCGAGGCTGCGCCCGCGACCGAGAAGTAATCAACTAACGCGTGATGCCGACCCGTCGGCTCGACGATCGAGATCGAGAGCCTGCAGGATGTCCTCGAGGCCCGCATAGGTGTGCATCCGCACGACAGCTTCGGCCGCTCCGCGATCGAGGCGCGTGAAAGCCTCCATCAGCATCTTGTGCTCGCGGACGATGACGTCGAGCCGGTTGGGCCGGTAGCCGAAGCGCATGCGCAGGGCATGGATCAGCTCCCAGCCCAATTGAAACAGGCGCCGCGCCTCGAGATTTCCAGCGATGTCGAACAGATGCATGTGCAGGGTGCGATTGGCGTCCACGATCTGCCGCATGTCGCCGGCCTGCGCAGCCCGTTCGTGGGCGAGCCGGAGCGCATCGATCGTCTCCAGCTTGTCGACGGTCATGCGCTCGATGCAGCGCCCGACCGCCAATATCTCGAGCTGGGCGCGTACCTCATAGAGATCCTCGAGGAACTTGCGGTCCACGCGCCGAACCGTCGCGCCGCGATTGGCCTCGATCTGCACCAGACCTTCGCCCTCGAGCTTGCGCAGGGCTTCGCGCATCGGCATCGCGCTCAGGCCAAAGCGCTCGGTCAGATCCGACAGTTTGATGCGCTCGCCGGGCCCGTATTGACCGGTGATGATCGCCTGGCGAATGAGCAGGCTCGCCTGGTCGACCGATGTCTGGCTCGGCTCGCTGTCGGCCTCGCGTCTGGTGCGGGACGGAGCGTCGATGTTGCTCATGCCACGGCTCCTACGCGGCCGATGGCGATCGCGTCATCAGCAGGCTCGCGTGCTCGGCTTCGGTGACCACCGCGCCGTCCTGGTTCACCAGTTCGATCGCTTCGACCACGATGCCGCGGCCCGGCGTCTTGCTCTTGCGCTTGCTGACGAAGCGCATGCGGACACGAACGCAGTCGCCAGGATAGATCGGGGCACGGAAGCGGACCTTGTCCCAGCCGAGCGAGCCGAACGAGGTGGTCTCGTAGAGCTTCAGCTCGGTCTTCAGGCCTTCGATCAAGGATAGGCCGTAGAGGCCATGGGCGATGGGACGGCCATAGACCGTCGTCTTGCAATAGGCTTCATCCGTATGGAGGGGATGATGATCGCGCGTCACGTCGGCGAAGGCGCGCACGTCGTCCATGGTCACCCGGTGGGCGTGCGTCGAGATCGTCTGCCCGATCTCGATATCCTCGTAGTAGAGATTGGTGGAGGAGTTGCTCGGCATCATCGTGATCCTTGTTGATCGTCACTCGGCTGCCTGGCGGGAAGGTGCGCGCATCGCCAAGCGTCGCGTATCGGGGCGCCGGCGCGCCGTCAGATTCTCCTTCAGCCCCATCGGGCCAGGCCGAAAGATGCACGCATCCATGGTCTTCAGCGTGGGCGACACCAGGGGCGCGAACGCAATTTGATCGAGCACGTCCTCCTTAAGGCGTACGCCCGGCGCGATCTCGGTGAGCACGAGGCCCTCCTGTTCGAGGCGGAACACGGCGCGCTCGCAGATGAAGGTCACGTCCTGCCTGCGCTCGCGGGCGGCGCGCCCGTTGAAGCTGATCTGGCCGACGCGCTCGACGAACTTCCTGACGCGTCCCTCCTTGCGGATAACGAGTTGCCCGTTCTCGACCGCGGCATCGAGCCCACCCGTGAGCGTCCCGCTGAAGACAAGGTGCTGTGTGTTCTGGGTGATGTTGATGAAGCCGCCGGAGCCATCATAACGTTCGCCGAACCGGGTCACGTTGACGTTGCCATCATGATCGACCTCGGCAAATGAAAGGAACGCGCGCGTCAGGCCGCCGCCATCATAGAAATCGAATTGATAGGCCTGATCCAGTATGACGCGTGGATTGATCGCCGTACCAAATTCGCGCGCGTGGCCGGGCACGCCGCCGATGACACCGGATTCGACCGTCAGCGTCATGGCCTCCTCGATCCCCTCCTCGGCCGCGACATTCGGGATCATCGCCGAGATGCCGACACCGAGATTGACCACGTCACCCGGGCATAGCTCGAACGCGGCGCGCCGGGCAATGACGCGCCGCTCCGTGAGCGGGTCGGGCGCGATCGCCGAGATCGGCAGGCGCGTCTCGCCGGATCGGCTCGGCTCGTAATGTGTTCCGTAGGTCTGCCCCTGCTCCGGGTCGAGGACAAAATAGTCGATCAGAAATCCGGGAATCTTCACGAGCTGTGGATGCAGGCTGCCGCGTTTCGCGAGCCGCTTCACCTGGCAGATGACGATGCCGCCCGCATTGTGTACGGCCTGCGCGATCGAGAGGTCCTCGCGCGTCGTGGCCTCGTGCTCCATGGCGACGTCGCCGTTCTCGTCCGCGGTGGTCCCGCGGATGAACGCGACCGTAGGCACGGGCGCCTTGTAGAGCAGCCATTCGCAGTTGCTCAGTGTCACGACCTCGACCATCGGCTCGCGGGTGCGCGCGTTCATGCGTCCACCTTCGAGGCGCGGATCCATATAGGTTTGCAGGCCGACGTGGGTGAGCACGCCCGGCTGCTTCGCGGCCATCGCGCGGCACATCTGCGACATGACGCCCTGCGGAAAATTGTAGGCCTCGATCGCCTCGCCGCGGATCAGCTTCATGAACGGCAGTTGCAGGCCGAAATTGCCGCCGATGACGCGCGCGATGAGTCCCACATGGGCAAGATGGCAAAGCCCACGGTCGGTCACGGCGCCGACGCCGGTGATGTGGAACAGGGTGAGGCCCTGCGGCGACCGCGCGGCGAGAAAGCGCTGCTCGAGCGCATCCAGGAGGGTCTCCGGGGCGCCGGTACCGCCATTTCCACCGACGATCAGCACGTCGCCGTCCTTCACCAGCGCGGCAGCGTCCTGCGGCGTGATCAACTCGATCATGGGGTCATTTCCTTCGCGACCTGGCGGGCGATGATCAGTCGCTGGATCTGATTGGTACCTTCATAGATCTGCGCCAGGCGAACATCGCGGAAGATGCGCTCGACCCGGTATTCCTTCGAATAGCCGTTGCCGCCGTGGATCTGCAGCGCATTGGAGACGTGCTTCATCCCCATATCGGTGGTGAAGAGCTTGGCCTGCGCGGCCTCCTTGGCGATCGATGCGCCGGCGTCGAACAGACGCGCGGCATGGTGAATCAACAGCCGGGCCGCGGCAATGTCCGTCGACATGTCGGCGAGCATGAACTGAACCGCCTGGAAATCGATGATCGGATTGCCGAACTGCTTGCGCGTCTGCGCGTAGGCGACGGCGTCCTCGAAGGCGGCTTGCGCCATCCCGAGCGCCATCGATGACATCATCAGCCGGCTGAAATTGAAATTGCGCATCGCCATCTTGAAGGCATCATGCTCCGGGCCGAGGCGGTTGCGGACCGGCACGCGCACGTTTTCGAAGGCGATCTGCGAATCTTCGAGGCCGTGCATGCCGAGCAGTTCTTCCGGCTTGCCGCGTATGACGCCGGGGCGGTCCGCCTCAACCAGGATGCAGCTGATACCGCGGTGCCCGCCCTCGGGCTTGGTCTTGGCGAAAACCAGGATGAAATCGGCGACGGCGCCGAACGTGACCCACGCCTTCGTGCCGGTGATCACGTAGTCGTCGCCCTCGCGCGCCGCGCGGGTGGTCATCCCGGCGACGTCGGATCCGAAATCCGGCTCGGTGACCGCAGTCGCGGGGAGGAGGTCGCCGCTGAGGATCCCGGGGATGAGCGCCTTATGGCTCGGCTCGCCATGCTCGTGCAGGAACAGCGCGGCCTCGACCGGCAGTGCGAAGGCATTGCCGACGCTGCCCGAGCAACGGGCGATCTCTTCCATGATGATGCAGGCCGCGATGGTGTCGAGCCCGCTGCCGCCGGCCTCATCAGGCAGGCAGACGCCGAACACCCCGAGCCCGGCGAGATCCCGATAGAGCTCGCGCGGGAAACGATCCTCGCGGTCGATCGCCGCAGCAGCGGGCAAGATCTTCGCCTCGGCAAAGCGGCGCACCGTGTCGCGTAGCGTGCGTTGGTCGTCACTATAGAACCGGTCCACCCGCGTGTTTCCCTCTCGTATCTCCTGCCGCAAATTTGATCAAATGATCATATCCTAGTCGCTCGCGAGAATGCCCCCGTGCGCGACCTCGTCCGGCGCGCGGTCGAGGAAGTAGACGGCGATACGTTCCACCGGCAGCGCATAGGCCACGCTCAGCCCATCCGTGATGCCTCGCGCCGCGTCACGCCGTTTTGCTGCGTCGCGCCGGAAGGCGTGGACCTTCACAAACACGCGTCGGTCCTCTGGCGGGGCCGGGAAAATCCCAGCGTGGCCGTATCTTTCGCCACCATGGTCGCAGAAATACACGGAGGTAATCGCATCCGTGATCGCAAACGCCGCGCTCAGCGCGCCGGTAATGGATTGTGTTGCGCGCCTGCGCTGCTCCGGTGGCACATCGAAATCATGGACCTCGACAAACGGCACGATGTGGCTCCGCTTCGGCTGGCCGTCCGGCGATCCAACGGCTGGAATGGAACTTGCTTGGGTTATTCTTGATGTTTGATTTGGTCAAAAGTCAAGGTAATATGCCAAAAGTAGATATGATTTTGGCTTCATGAGGCACGCGGTGGCAGAGTTTCGCGGCAGCTACACGGTGATGGTGACGCCGTTCACGGAGCGCGATCAGGCGGTCGACGAGGGTCGTGTTCGGCAGTTTGTCGATTGGCAGATCGCCGAAGGGACGCACGGCCTCATCCCGCTCGGCAGCACGGGTGAGTTTCTCTCCCTCACGCGCGAGGAACGACGCAACGTCGCCGCGACGGTGATCGCGCAAGCCGGGGGGCGTGTCCCCGTCCTGATCGGAACCGCGGCCGAGTGGACCGACGAAGCGATCGCGATGAGCAAGGAGGCCGAGGCGCTCGGTGGCGACGGCGTCATGATCGTGCCGCCCTACTACTCCTCGCCAACCGAGGACGAGATCTTCGCGCATTACCGGCGCATCGCCGAGGCGATCACCATCCCGATCATGATCTACAACAATCCGTTCACGTCGAATGTTGATCTCAAGCCGCACCTCGTCGCGCGGCTCTCGCGTATCGACAACATCTCCTACATCAAGGAATCGAGTGGCGACGTCACCCGCATCAATCAGATCGGGGATCTGTGTGGGGATCGCATGACTGTGTTCGCCGGCTACCACCCATGGGAGTCCTACCGGGTGGGCGCGGCGGGCTATGTGTCCGTGTTCGGCAACATCGCGCCCGCGCTTTCGCGCGACCTGTTCGTCGCCTCGACGGGCAACACCGATCTAGAGCAGAGCCGTGCGATCTACAATCGCGTCCGTCCCCTGCTCGATGCCATCAGCGGCGACCTCTATGTGTCCGCGACCAAGGCCGCGCTCGGTCTCGTGGGCATGCCGGTCGGCGAACCGCGGCCGCCCCGGCTCCCGCTGCCGCCCGCAAAGCTCGAACCTCTGCGGGACGTGCTCGCGGCCATTGGCCTGCTCGAGAAGCGGGCCGCCTGAGCTTAACCATTCCAGCCAAGAAGGTATGCCCATGACATTTGCCCCGCGATCTTTGATCTTGTCCGCGCTCGCTACCGGCCTGGCGGCGCTGGCGGTACAGTCCCCGGCGTCCGCCCAGACGGTGACCTTGCGGGTCGCACACACCGCCGCGCAGGTTGAGCCCTACCAGACCGGTTTCGAGAAATTTCGCGAGGAGGTCGAGAAGGCAACGGGCGGCGCGATCAAGGTCGAGATCTTTCCCAATGCGCAGCTCGGCGATGAAGGAAGCGTGCTGAAGAGCATCCAGAGTGGCAGCATCGCGATGGCGACGGTCGCGAACGCCACCATCGCGGACTTCGCGCAGGAAATGCATATCTTCGACCTGCCGTTCCTGTTCAAGGATCGCAGCCAGGCCTATCATGTGCTCGACGGCGAGATCGGACAGTCGGTTGGGAAAGCGCTCGCCGACAAGGGCTTCGTCCTGCTCGGCTATTATGAGGCAGGCGTTCGCAACGTCCTCAACAATCAGAAGCCGATCACGTCGCTCACCGACTTCAAGGGAATGAAGATCCGCGTCATTCCGAGCAGCATTAACATCGACACCTTCCGTGCGCTTGGCGCAAACCCTGTGCCACTCAATTACAGTGAGCTCTATACCGCGCTGCAGACCCACGTCGTCGATGGCGCCGAGGCCGCGAACAGCAACTACAATGCCAAGAAATTCTACGAGGTCGCGCCGCACTACGCGCTGGTGCGCTGGCAGATTCTGGTGGCGCCGGTCGTCATCAGCAAGCGCATTTTCGACAAGCTCACCCCCGACCAGCAGGCCGCCGTGAAGGCGGCGCTGCAGGCCTCGCTCGACACCGAACGCAAGGCCTATCAGGCGTCCGACGAGAGCGCGATGAAGGAACTGATCGCGCACAACGTCAAGGTCACCGAGCCGGATCGGGGGCCGTGGATCGAGGCGGTGAAACCGGTCTGGCAGAAATGGGCTCCCGTGGTCGGCCAGAAGACAATCGACGCCATCGCGGCGACGCAATAGAGCGTCGGCATGTCCGGCTTACCGTCCACGGCCGCCAGGACGGCCGTTGCTATTGGCGACGGAGCCGCTGGCTCCGTTGGATGGACGGCGCGCATCGACCGGCTGCTAGGCCTCCTTGCGGAATGCTGCGACGTAACTCTCGTCGCGACCATGGTCATCCTCGCGCTCGTCATGGGCGCGGGTGTGGTGTCGCGCTACGTGGAAGGCAGCGCCTTGCCGTGGACCGACGAGATCGCGAGCTATCTGTTCGCGATCTTGACGTTCCTCGGCGCCGCCTCGGGCATCTGGCGCAACAATCACCCGAAGATCGAGATCTTGCTGAACCGGGTCAGCGAGCCGGCAGGGCGTGCGCTGCGCGCGATCAGTCTCGGCGCACTCCTCTCATTGTTCGCGGTCCTTCTCAATTACGGGGTCGAGGCAGCGACCCAGGCCTCGCAGATATCGATGGTCTCGCTGCCGTTCTCGCAAGGCTGGGCGTACTCGGTCATCCCGGTCAGCACGGCGCTGATGATCGTGTTCGCCATCCGCAACTTCATCCGCGCACGGCCGGGCCTGTGGGAGACCAGTCTTGCAGCCGCCACGGCCGCGGTGCTGTGGACGCTCGGCTGGATCGCCATCGGCGGGCTAGCGGTCTATGCCTACCTGGTCCTGGCGATGCTGCTGACGCTCCTGATCGGCGTGCCGGTCGGGTTCGCGCTGGCACTGACGGCCGTGCTGGTTCTCAATTCCGCGGGCATTCCGCTCGACATCGTGCCACAGCGGATATTCGACGGCACGAGCAGTGTCATTCTCGTCGCGATCCCTATGTTCATGCTGACTGGCGCGTTGATGTCGTCGGGCGGAATGGCCGAGCGGCTCGCGAGCTTCGTGACCAGCGTGTTCGGCCGGATCCGAGGGGGGCTCGGCATCGCGGATGTCGGCGCGAGCGTGATCTTCGCCGACATTTCCGGCTCGGCGGTTGCGGACAGCGCCGCCATCGGTTCGATCATGATCCCGCAGATGGTCAAGCGCGGTTACGCCGTGGAGTTCGCCTCGGCGCTGCAGGCGGCGGCCGGCTCGCTCGGCCTGATGTTCCCGCCCAGTTCCACGATGATCGTGTACGCCTGGGTCGCGGGCATCTCGGTCGGCGGCCTCTTTCTACACAGTTTCGTCCCCGGCCTTCTGGTCGCACTCTCGTTCGCCGTCGTGATTTACATCTACGCCCTTAAGCGCGGCTATCCACGCGAGACGACCGGTGGGCTTCGCGAGGTCGCGCGGGCCGGTGGAAGCGCTTTTTTCGCGCTAATGATCCCGGTGATCATTCTTTCGACCATCCTGGGCGGCGTCACGACGCCGAGCGAATCCGGCGTGATCGCGGTCGCCTATACGCTCGTGGTGGGCTGCATCATCTATCGCAGCCTGAGGTTCCGCAGCCTCTATGCGATCTTCCTGGAAGCGTCGCTGAGCGCATCGCGCGTGACCATGATCATCGCGGCCGCGACGCTGCTGAGTTGGGTGATCGCTACCTTCCAGGGTCCTCAGAAGATCAGCGCCCTGATTTTGGACGTGTCGCACAATCCCTATGTGGTCTTGATTCTCCTGAACGTCCTGATGACCGTGCTGCACGTGATGCTCGAGGGCATCTCGACCATTCTCGTTCTGGTGCCGGTCGTTCTGCCGGTGTTGCGCGAGCTGCATATCGACCCGGTGGTGTTCGGGATCATCCTGGCGCAGAACTCCGCGCTGGGCCTGTTGTTTCCGCCACTCGGCTTCAATCTCTATGTGATCTCCTCGATCTCGGGCGTCTCGGTCGAGCGCGTGGCCGTTGCGGTGCTGCCGTTCATCGCGATCTTGACGCTGGACATCCTGGTGCTGATTTTCGTGCCGCAGGTCGCAACGATCCTGCCGAGCATCGTTGGGCGCTGATCCCCGATCTTCGATGATCTGCGCCGATGCTGAGACGTGCGCATCAGCTCGCAGAATCTCGCAGAAAACTTCCCAGATCAAATCCCAGACTAAACGCAAATCTTAGTCAGGGGTCATTTTCGATCGATCATGAAAATGATTGTCTGAGAGGTTAGTTGGCGCGCCCGGAGAGATTCGAACTCCCGACCCCTAGATTCGTAGTCTAGTGCTCTATCCAGCTGAGCTACGGGCGCATCCACAGCCGCCGGGCGAACGCCCGGCCGCGGAAGGGCGCATTGCTATAGCGTCGAACCCCGGATGGCAAGCGCGGATCAGGCGCGGGCGCGTTCGCCGCGCCGGACCCCGATATCGACCGCGCGGTCGGGGATGATGATGCGAAAGGTCGCCCCGATCGTGCCGTCGGCGAGGCGAATCTCGCCGCCATGGGCGCGCACCAGCTCGGCCGCGATCGCGAGCCCGAGACCTGAGCCGCCCGGACGAGTCGAACCCTGGAACGCCTCGAACAGGTGCGCCCGCGCCCTTTCGCTCACGCCCGGCCCGGTATCGGCGACCTCGATGATCGCGACCGCGCCCTCGCGCTGGCCGGTGACACGCAACTGGTCGCGGCCGGGCTCATTCGGCGCGCGTGCCTCGAGCGCCTGCATGGCATTGCGGGCGAGGTTGAGGATGACGCGGAACAACTGGTCTGGGTCGGCATCCACGTTGAGACCGCGCTCCACCGCCGAGATCCAGCGCACGCCACTGTCCGGCGTGAGCCCGAGCGTTTCGCGCACATCTTCGACCAGCTCTTCCAGATGCACCGGACGGCGATCCGGCGCCGGCTCGGTCACCTGGCCATACGAGAGAGTCGACTGGCAGAACGCGATGGCGCGCTCGAGCGAGCGCATCAGCTTGGGCGCGAAGCGCTGCACATTGGGATCGGGCACCTGCGAGAGGCGGTCGGAGAACAGCTGTGCCGAGGACAAAAGATTGCGCAAATCATGATTGATCTTCGACACCGCGAGGCCAAGCGCCGCAAGATGGCTCTTCTGCTGCAGCATCGTGGAGAGATCGCGCTGCATCGCGCCGAGTTCATGCTCGGCAATGCCGATCTCGTCGTTGCGGCCGGACGGCACGACGACGCGGCCGGGATTTTCCGGGTCGTCGCGGAAACGCACCATGTTGGCGGTCAGGCGGTTCATCGGACGCACGAACAGATAGTGCAGCGAGAGATAAACCAGCGTCGCGGTGATCACCGAGATGGCCAGAGACAGCAGCAGGATGTTGCGCGAGAAGCGGAACATCGCCTGGCGCAGCGGCCCCTCCTCGATCACGATCTCGACGAAGTCGCCGCCCATCGGCGCCGGGCCGACGACGCGCAGGATGTCGCCGTCGGAACAGAAGAACAGCGTATCGAGCGCGTCCCACACCGCACGCAGCATCGAGGGATCGCGCAGATCGATCTCATGGTGGATCGCTTGCGGCATGTCGTTGACGGCAAGCAGGCGGCGCTGATTGCCCATCTTCAGGGCGACGGTCTTGGCGCCGAGATTGGTGAGCACCTGCTGCACCAGTTCGTCAGGGAGCCGCTTGTCCTCCGGCGTTGCGTAAAGCACGAGCGCGACAGTGCGGGCGACCGCGACCCGGTCGTTCAGCCAGCTCAAGCGGAAATTCGCGATCGACGGCACATAGATCAGCACTTCCGCGATCATCACGAACAGGATCGTGAGAACGAGGAGCTTGCCCGACAGGCCAAAACGCAGCGCACGCGAGCTGCCTTCGGCCGGTGTATTCTCGACAGTCATAAGGCCGCCTTGTCGCGCAGGGTATAGCTTACCCGAACCGGCGCAGGAAGTTGATCACGCTTCGCACCGTTGGACTCGTCAAACTTGGCGAAAAATAGGTAATCGCCGCCCGTTTTCCGATCTCGGACAAAGTCGGATAAGGGACCACAATTCCGGTCATGGCGCGGATATTGAGGGAGCGCGACAGCGCCAGCGTCCAGGTGGTGATCAGTTCGCCCGCATGCGCGCCGACAATAGTCGCCCCGAGAATGAGACCATTCTCTTTTGTGACAATTTTGATGTGGCCATGCGTCTCGCGCTCCGCCTGCGCGCGATCGTTCTCGTGGTAGGGCCAGCGCAGCACGCGAATCGCTTTGTGCCGCGCACGCGCTTGGGCTTCGGTCAAACCGACATGCGCCAGTTCCGGGTCCGTGAAGGTCACCCAGGGGATCGTCTCCTCGTTCGCCTTGGCGGGCAGCCGAAACAGCGCATTCCGGATCACGATGCCGGCGTGGTAATTGGCGACGTGGGTGAACTGCAATCCGCCCGCCACATCGCCGATCGCGTAGGCACGCCGGTTCGTGGTCCGCAGCCCGCTGCCGACCAGGATACCGCCTGGCTCGTATTTGATGCCTGCGGCTTCAAGATCAAGCCCTGCGACATTGGCTTTTCGCCCGGTGGCGATCAACAGATCGCTGCCCTCGATGGTTTCATCGCCCTGCGGGCCTTCGATCACGGCCTGCACATGATCGCCGTTGCGGGCGACGCGCACCACTTTGACCCCCTGGCGGATCACCACGCCGTCACGCGCCAGCGCTTCGAGCACGATGGCGGCGCATTCGGGATCGTCCTTGGCGAGCGGCACCGCGGCTTCGAGCACCGTCACACGCGCACCGAGACGGCAGTGCGCCTGCGCCAGCTCCAGGCCGATCGGACCGCCACCGATGATGATGAGATGCTCCGGGCAGCGCTTGAGCGCGAAGATCGTCTCGTTGGTGAGATGCGGCGTCTCGCCAAGACCCGGGATCGGCGGCAGCGCGGCGGACGAACCGGTAGCGACCACGAAGCGGCGCGCTTTGATCTCAAACCGCTCGCCGACCACGACGGTCCTGGCATCCTTGAAGCGCGCGGTGCCCTCGATCACCTGCACGCCGAGGCCGCCGAAGCGCTCCTTGGAATCATTCGGCGCGATCGCCGCGATCACGCCGTGCACATGCGCGTTCACCTTGGCAAAATCGATGTCGGCACGCGGCAGTTTCAGGCCGAAGGGCGTGACGCGTTTCGGCTCGGCCGCGTGCCTGGCGGCGGCGAGAAGCGCCTTGGAGGGAACGCAGCCATAATTGAGGCAATCGCCGCCCATCCGACCCTTCTCGATCAGCACGACCGGAACACCGAAAGCGGCAGCCGCCGCCGCAACCGAAAGGCCGCCGGACCCGGCGCCGATCACGCAGATGTCGGGGGTCAGCAGATACGTCACGAACGCTCCATGTCGGCATCAATCAGGCGAGCTTGGCCGGATGCGTGGCCGCGCGCGCACGCCATCGCTTCACCACGACCGGAATGAGCGCCATGACGCCGAGCGCGGCGAATGCCGCGAGCAGTTGCGGCGTGACGATCATGCCGAGATCGAACTGCAGCTTGCAGTCGGTGGCGCCGGAGGCAAGGCAAGCGCGAAAGGCACCGCCTTGCGCGGCGAGAACGCTGTCGAGGCCGCCGCCGAGAAACGCGAACGCGAAGGTCGCCGGCACGACACCGATCACGGTGGCGGCGACAAAGGTCGAAGGCTTCACGCCGACCAGCGCGGGCGCGAGATTGACGAGAAAAAACGGAAATGCCGGCACAAGCCGCAGGAACAGGAGATAACTGAACGCATTCGCGCAAAACCCGCTCGCGATCTTGCTGGCGAGCGGACCGGCGCGGCGCGCGAGCGTTTCGCCGCAAGCGCTGCGGGCAATGAGAAAGACGATCGTCGCGCCGGTGGTCGAGGCGACGATGCTGGCGGCTGCGCCGAGTGCGACCCCAAACAGGATGCCGCTGGACATCGTGAGCAGCGAGGCGCCTGGAATCGAGAGCGCCACAACCACGACGTAAATCGCCATGAATCCCGCAACTGCCGCGACGCCGTGGGCGGCAATGAACGCATCGATCGTCATGCGATGCCGGACCAGTGTTTCGAGCGAGACGTGGCGGTGCAGCCCGGAGGCGAATACCGCCGCCATCGCGAGAACGACCACCCCGACAGGAACGAACCGGCGCAGGCGCCCCCAAAGGGGCGGCGCGGCTGGTATTTCGCCGTCACGGCGCTGATCGACCTTAATCATCGCAAATCATCGCAGCCTGGTTGTTCGGGCCGTCGCCAAGGCTCGTTGGAGGTTCTCGTTGGAGGTTCTCCTCGGAGGTTAACGGCGGAATGCCCTCAAGCTATACACAAGCTTTGTTACCAAGAACGGCCGGTCACCGCCATGTGACGCCTCCGGCGGCGCCCCTCGCGCTGCCGTGAAGCCTTTCGCGCTGCCGCGAAGCCT
>Ga0137379_10003162_pt1 | contig 15347 bp, 10 predicted proteins | sample SagtaG_18_FD_104812 | JGI IMG/M metagenome (GOLD analysis project Ga0137379, IMG submission 104812) | Vadose zone soil microbial communities from Sagehorn Ranch, Mendocino, California, USA - Sage2_L_80_16 metaG | ecosystem: Environmental > Terrestrial > Soil > Vadose zone | place: USA...
AATTGTCCAGTTTGCTTTCGTTTGGCATTTTTAACCAAACCGAGATTGAAATCACGCTGGAGGGGTCCGTTGGACCCAAGTCGACGGCTTTCCTGATGAACCCCGGCGTATTTTTTGCTACCAAGTAAGATTGAGCATTTGCTAACGGAAACAGTCCCGAGACGACCCCCACCATAGCCAGGGCGATCACGGCATATCGGGCGCTTCGGGACCGGGCGATACCTGTTTTAGTCATGAGACGAGGGTCTCCTTTCAGGAGTGAACTTGGGACATAGACGCGATTAGCAACAAGAATACGCAAACGGTCGGCCATTGCGCTGTTTTAAGGCCATCGGGTTAGAGCGTGTATTTGCAACAAGTTAAGTTCATGAACGGATTGCAGATAGGAGATGAAAACCGAAACCGAGTAACGAGAACTGCTGCCAAGCCAGCTTTTCAGCGTCCCGTGCCAGCGAACGGTGCTTGCAGTAATGACGCAAAATTTTGCCGCTCCGTGTGGGCTAATCATCAGGCGATGACGCAACTGGGGCTGGCGATTACGTTTCTGACCGCAGCGATTCTGGTAATTGGATTTTTTCGCCATAGGCAAAGGCGGCTGGCCTTCTAAGGTTTGGTGGGAAACGCGGCATGCGGTGAAGGCTGAGCTGCCGACTAATAGCACCAGCACCGTTCGTGTGACGGAGACCCCACCGGATGTGCGAATCACAGGATACGTCTTCCTAAACAGTGCGCACGGAACAATGGGACTCAACAGGTAAGAGGACTGTGGGAGATCTCTGCGCGCTGCAGAGTACGACCGAGCCAAGAGCATGTGGGGCGAAGTGGAGCACATGCAGGGCACGCACGCACTCCAGGAACAGTGTGAGAGTTGTCAAAATCGCAGATGGCTCTAGACGACAGCAAGTTCACAAGTAAGCAAACATACACCGCCCCCCGGTGGGTTGATTCTCTAGAAGTTGTGTAGATCGAAGGCCGCCGCTAGCCGGTTTTCGCGTATAACGTGGTCAGCTGATCAAACTACTGGGCAGCTTCGGCATGACCCCGCTGACCGTGCCAAGATTTCAGTCGAGTCTCCTCCGCTGAACCGGCTGCAACGATTTCTTGCCAGGCCCAGGTCGGCAACCCCTGCTCCTCTGGTGAGCGATAAGCCTACTGATGGGTCCGTTCAGTAGAGTGTTGCTACAAGTACCCAAGAACCAGCGGGGCAGTGATGTATGCGTGTGCTCTCTTCAACGCAGCATTGCGAGTCTAATCTCTGGACACCGGTCACCCAACACATCTCCATCCGCGCGACGGTCAGGGCAATGTGCGTTCGGAGGATGTTCTCCGAAAAATTCTGCCGTGGCACGCCTGAAACCTTTGTTGACGAATGGGCCGCTTTACTCGCAGCCTCGCGGAGCCAGAGCGCTGCTGCCGAAACTGCAATTGGCATAACTTCCGTGTTGCTCGTCATCCGGGAGGAATCCAGAGAGGTCTGGCAACGGCTGTGAATGAGAAGGCTTCCACACACATACTTGACCTCTTTTGTGGTCGATCCCCATGGCCACGACACAGGGGCTGAGATGATCTCGGGTTCGTTTAGTTGCGCTGCTAATTTCTTGGGCCTCGGAGGAATGGATTGTGATAGAGACGCACGAATCGGGCCTTAAGCACAGTCAGCAACGCTTTCGCGTCCAGATTATTAGGGACTACAAAAGGTTTCCCCGGAGTTGATAGCTCACTTGAGCTTGCATTTACGTTTTGACTTGCTTCTTGGCAGCCCACCGCGTCGATCAAGTCTTCCGTGCATGGAACGAGCAAGACAGCATGGAAGTCCCCATTGGGAAGCAGTGCGCTACCGGCAATTTCGCCACGATCGTTGATGCCTTCGCCGTCTGTCACGATTAGACCAGAGCCAGGAGGAACAAACTGGTTCAAGTCGATCATGGGGCCGCCGGGCTGCCACAGGAATCCATGCAATTCAACAAAATCAGAGCAATCGAAGGAGCTACCCACAACCTGACTCCTTGCATTCATGAAATGCGTAAGGCTGCAGGAATCACCGGAGACAGTTCCGAGATCGATCATTTTGCCCTCTCTCCAAACGAAGGCATGGACGGCTTCATCATTCGCGGTAGTGGCGGCGCCAGCGACGTCTCCGGCGTCATTAATCGCACGAGCGAGGCCGAAACTACCTCCGAGCGTTCCCAAGTCCAGGAGTTTTGCGCCATCCCAGAGAAAGGGGTGAACCGTCGAATCTCCGTCCAGTGTCGAACCGCCCGCTACTTGACCGCGGTTATTTAGCGCGCGTTGCCCTTCAGTAGCGCCGTCGATTCCACCAGCGGGTACAGCCTGCGTTCCGCCCAAGCTGCCGAGATCCAGCATTTTGCCGTTCTCCCAAAGAAATGGATGGAACGTTGGGAAGCCTGTTGCCGCGTTCGGAATCGAGTTCGTCATCGAGACTCCAGCAATCTGGCCGCGATCATTTATCGACGTGGCGAATGCATCCGGCCCGCCCAGAGTCCCTAGGTCCCGCATAACGCCGTCTTGCCAAAGGAACGCGCGTGACTGCGTTGCCAAGCCCGGAAAAGAAAAAGGGTCAAGTATGTCGTTCAACGCACCTCCGACGATCTGTCCCCGGTCATTAATCGCGAGCGCCAAACTACCGTTTCCGCCGAGTGTCCCGAGATCTGTGATTTGACCGTCTTTTTGCCAAAGAACGGCCTTGTTCTCCGGCACGCCGACGAGCGGATCGATGACGCCGTTTTCCGATTCGCCAACGACCTGGCCAAGACTGTTAAGCCAGACCGCATCACTGTTGTTGCCGCCGGGAATGGTGCCAAGATCAGTGAGGACACCCTTTTCCCACCGAAATGCGTGACCGATGAAGCAATCTGACGGGCAGGCCGGATCGGGCAAGAGGGTATCCGCTATGCCGATTACGGCGCCCGAATTACTGACGATAGGAGCCTGGTGTCCCTCTGTACTGTTGGGCCCGCCCAATGTCCCCAGGTCGATGAGCTTATATCGAACGTGCGAATTCGGTTGGCTCGACGTTTGTGTCTGCGCTGCCGTTTGAGCGGAGAACGTCACCAAGGAAAATAGTGCTGCCATAGCAAAGGAAGCTGACGCTTTGGTTTTCATGTCCAATTCCCCCGTTTCATGCGTTCCGCATTTCGTTTAGGCAGCTTCGAGCACACCAAATCGAAAGGCAATGGCGGTGAGATGACAAAAGGCTTACATTTCTATTCCCGCGCAAGATCTTTGGTTTCCAATGACTTGCAGACGTTACCTGATTCTTAAAGGACAAATTAGAGCTGGGGGTGCTAGATTTGTGGCACACACTTGCGGATCCAACTCAATGCCACTCCCAGTCCGATCGCCCGGGCGGATCAAGTTCGGTGAATTCCTGATCGATTTGCAAACGGGCGAACTTTCCTCCAACGGTCATAAATCCACACTCTCGGAACAACCGCTACAGCTACTCATTGCGCTCCTGGAACAACCAGGGGAACTGGTGACTCGCGACGAGCTGAGGAAACGGCTCTGGGGTTCCGAAACGTATGTTGAATTCGATTTAGGCTTAAATAAGGCGATGAACCGGTTGCGCGAATCCTTGAAGGATTCGGCAGAGCACCCGCGTTACATCGAAACCTTGCCGCGTCGCGGATACCGCTTTATCGCAAGTCCGGGGGCCGAAGAGGTAGCTTCTCCCGAGCCAACAAGTGCATCGAAGGGCCAGCTTGCTGAGGCAAGCGCAAGCCTAGCGAGAAAGTCGCAGAGGGTGGTGCTTCGGCGTTGGATGACGCATTCGCTCCTGATAGTCGCGGTCATTTTAGTCGGGGTCTTAGCTGCTAGATCACTCTGGACCAGGAGTGAGCCTCGGTTTCATCAACTCACATTTCGCCGCGGCAGCGTTTTCACAGCGAGATTTGCGCCAGATGGACGCGCGGTGCTTTACACCGCGGCGTGGGATGGTAATCCGGGCAGGACATATTCTACTCGTCCCGAATTTCCCGAATCTCGTTCGTTGGGGAACATCCGGTTTCACATATTGGCTGTTTCGCAATTGGGCGAGATGGCTATGCTATTGAAGCCAAATTTCGTGGCTCACCGCCAACATATTGGAACCTTAGCCGTCGCGCCGCTTTCTGGAGGAGCGCCAAGGGAATTAGCGGATGGCATTACGGACGCCGATTGGTCCCCGAACGGGAAAGAGCTTGCGGTTGTGCGAGGCTCGCAAGGACGGTACCGCATCGAATTTCCGATCGGAACCGTGCGGTATGAGACGAGCGGATGGATCAGCGATATCCGATTTTCAAAAGAAGGGGATACGATCGCTTTTGTGGATCACACCGTCTTCCCGGATGACGGTGGCGCAGTAGCCTTGCTCGATTTGAATGGCCGTAAATCAGTTTTGTCGAAGGGTTGGAATTCCATAGAGGGGCTGGCGTGGTCCGCAGATGGAAAGGAAGTGTGGTTTGGCGCCGGCGCGCTGCAGGCAGTTACACGCGGGGGAAAGACACGAGCAGTCTTGCGTGCCGGCACTGACATCACTCTACACGACATTTCGCGTACAGGTTCGGTGCTCCTATCCGAAGACAATAAGGCGATAAGCATGATGATGTCCGCAGCGGACGGCAAAGGGGAACGCGACCTGTCCTGGCTGAAATCTTCAGTCGTTACCGACATCTCCAGCGACGGGAAGACGATTCTGTTTAGCGAAGAATACACCGGAGGCGGGCCAAGCTACTCCACTTATGTCCGCCGAATCGACGAAACCGATGCGTTCCGCTTGGGGCAAGGCGGCTCGCTAGCTCTTTCCGGCGATAACAAATGGGCGGGCGTAGCCGCAAACGTGGCGGGTCGGGAACAATTCTTGCTGGTTCCCACGGGTCCTGGCACCCCAAAACGCGTCGACAACTCTGGGATTCAAAATGTGTACATGATGTCTTGGTTGCCCGATAACATTCACTTTTTGTATTCCGGTGCCGAGGCTGGGCACGGTCCACGAATCTATTTGGGCGATGTGAACGGAGGCAAGCCAGTCCCCATGACTCCCGAATGGACGTATGCGGCAGCCTCCTGGTCGGGGAATATTATCTCGCCAGATGGAAAGCAATTCTTCGCGAAAGACTCCAGCCACAACCTCTGGATTTATCCTGTAAATGAAGGACCTGGGCGAAGAGTGACTCAACTTGCGCCGGCTGAGATCCCATTCCAATGGACATCCAATGGAGAAGCCATTTACGTCTACCGCCAGGCAGAGATTCCAAGTCGCGTCTATCGCATTCCGATCGCATCTGGGAAGAAACTACTATGGAAAGAATTAAAACCGGCTGATCCCACCGGAGTTCTAGACATCATTGCCGCCGTCGGTACGCCTGACGGCAGTTCCGTCGCCTACAGCTTCGACCGCTGGCTGTCGGACATTTACGTGGTTGAGGACTTGAAATAGATTCAGACACTGGGGCTTTCAATGGTCGTGCAAATCCTATCTTTGTTAAAGCCAACTTGAACCTTGATTCAGATATCCAGAGCGCGGGAGTCTTGCGTCCAGTATGTCTGGCAACCTGATGTGGGGCGTCTGCCCAGCGCAGCCCGATTACTGTCGTTTATCTCCAAGACAGCAGATCCGGATTCCGGACGGGTGGTCGGCAACTCTTCCCCAATCCGATAATGTCAGAGTCGCCCCGTTACTGGGGGCAATCGTGAGAGGTGCCGCTAAATTGCCTCCAAGGACTCCCTCCTGCCGGTAGCCGAAACGGGCCAGATGGAAAGATCAGATCGAGTATCAGCCTACTTTCGCGAACAGGAATCAAAAGAGCGGCCTTGCAAGGCGATGGGCGTGCCTGCTATCCATGCTCGTTATATGAACGAACTCGCAAAAGATGTTGTCCGAGAGATTGAGCAGATCCATTCAAATTGGATCGAGTACGAGGTCGCTGGAGACGATCACAGCCTGATGGCGTTGTGCGCGGACGACATCGAGTTGTGGCCGCCTGACGTGCAGCCACTGGTTGGACGTGCGGCGGTATCGGCGCAGATGGCGCGCGGGGCAACGAGAATTCACTCCATTGAGATTACTGACCGCCGTATTCGAGGCGCAAATGAGATTGCTTACTTGACCGCAAGCTACCGAACTACGTTTTCGTCGGCGGAAGACTCGACTCCTAAAGAAGCCCTTGGAAGCCATCTGTGGATACTTCGAAAGCAGACCGGTACGTGGTTTGTTACTCTCGTGAGTTGGTCAGTGTGGGGCCGTGCCGCCATTTCCGCGACTTAGTCAGCCGCCTCTATTCCCCAGCAATGGGGGCACATCCTGAAAAACGGGCAACTTCGCACATCTGGCAGCCCCGAATGTCGGAGTTCATCCGTGCACGGCAGCCTAGTGTCCATGCCGTTGAGAGATGCCACGCTCTTTGTGGATCGTCGCGCGATGGGGGAGGATTTGTTAGGAGTCTCCCGGAAATGTTGGGTCGGATCTGAGGAAAAGGTCAATCGCAACGCTTAAGTCAGTGAACGGCTATTGCAACTTCCCGTACTCCGCCTTGGATTGCTTCAGGATGGGGATGTCGGGGTCGGCGTCTTTCCAGAGGGTAAAGAAGTCGTGATACTTTGTACGGGCCTGGACGGTATCGCCCGAGAGTGCGTAGGCACGGCCAAGGCCGAGATGGGCGAGCGCACCCACAGGAAAGTTGACCACGATGCCGCGATGATCGAGCAGCTTCTGAAATTCCGCCGCCGCAGCGTTACCGGTGTGAGCCAGCAGGTAAGCTTGGCCGCGCAGATAAGCCGGATACAGGGTTCCTTCTTGTATCGGTGGTGGCTCGCCCAATTCGTAGGGAGCAGCGGCCTCCAGAAAGACAAGAGCCTGGGCTGACTTGGCACCGTTGAGTTCGATGGCAGCTTTGAGGGTTGGCAACCAATAGAGTTTGAACACCGTATTCAAGGATCGCTCTTCTCCAACTGCTCGACCATTGCCTTCGCTCGGTCAGTATCCCCGACCCGCGCCAGGGTCAGGGCTGCAAGCACTTTTACATCCCGGCCCGGTGCCAGCGCCAAAGCTGTCGCGACCCCTGTCTCGCCGGCGTTGAGTTGCCAAACTCAGCCTCCCGCAAGGCGGCATTTACCTGCCACAACGCAGCTGTCTCCTTGACAACTTGAACTTTGACTGTTTGACTTGCGCACGTGGTCGATCTAACATCGGGCCGGATTGCCGAGCTCTGCTCCAGAAGCGGTCAGGACCTTCGGCCGCTACCAACTCCGGGAGTTGGTAGCGGTCAGCGGAATGGGCGTGGTGTACCGCGCTTGGGACCCTACACTCGAGTGCGTCGTCGCCATCAAGCTGGTTAGCGAAGAGACGATTCCCGACGAGTCAGCCCGCCGACAACTCTATACTGAAGCCCGAATTGCTTCCTCTCTGAACCATCCCAATATATGTAGGATCAAAGATGTAGTAGAAGAATCGGGCCAAGCCGGCATTGTCATGGAGTTCGTCGAGGGGCAGGTTCTCACGAATGTAATTCCCGCTAACGTCGGACTTCCTTTCGACCTTGTAGTGGCCTATGGTATCGCGATCGCCGACGCTGTTTCTCACGCGCACGAACATGACGTTATCCATCGCGATCTCAAGAGCGGCAATGTGATGGTGACTCAGGACGGTCAAACAAAGTTGCTGGATTTCGGCCTATCGAAGATTCAACGCCGCTTTGAGGTTCCTAGTTCCCTTGAGACTCCTGGTACCACCTCCAGCTCGGCCGCAATTGCGGGGACCCCGCCCTACTGGGCACCGGAGGTCCTGAAGCACTGTCCGACCGATCGGCGCAGCGACATTTGGGGCTTCGGTGTGCTGCTGTACGAAATGGCGAGCGGTCAAATGCCTTTCAAAGGGGCCACTGTTATTGAGTTAGGGTCTGCGATACTGCATGACGCTCCTTTGCCGCTGCCCGAGCACGTTCCGGAGTCGCTCTCGAAGATCATCTACCACTGCTTGCGCAAGCAGATGGGCCAACGTTACCAGCATGCCAGCGAAATCCAGGCTGCGCTGGAGGCGATCGAGCCTCAAAGTAAGGGCCGTCCGCAAAGACGACACGTCGGCATCAGTGCGCAACTGCCTACGATTCGCTCGGTTGCCGTGTTGCCGTTGGAGAATCTTTCGGATACTCCCGAGCAAGAATTTTTTGCGGATGGCCTGACCGAATCGCTGATCACGGCGCTTGCGAAAATTGGCGGCTTACGCGTCATTTCGCGCACTTCAATCATGCAGTACAAGCATGTCCGGCAAACGCTTCCTCAGATCGCGCGTGAATTGAGTGTGGATGCCATTGTGGAAGGTTCGGTGCGTCGCGATGGCGATCGGGTACGTATCACTGCAGAGTTGATCGAGGGCCGCACCGATCAGCATCTTTGGACGGAAAGCTACGACCGAGATCTCCGCGATATCCTAAGCCTGCAGTCCCAAGTGGCCGCCGCGATCGCAGGCGAGATACATGCCAAGCTGCGTCCCTCAAGCGAAGCGTTGCGCGTCGAGCCAAATCCCCCATCGAGCAACTCTCCCTTGGATCCGTCGCTCTTGGAGACGGTAGATGGAGAAAACGACAGGCTGACGCCATCTACTTCGGTAAATCCTCGAGCTTATGATCTCTACTTGAAGGGGCGTTACTTTTGGAACAACCATGTAGTTGTGACTGTCGAGGATGCCCGGAAAGCCGTCGAGTACTACCAGAAGGCAATCGAGATTGATCCGCAGTCCGCGCTGACCTACGCCGGGTTAGCTCACTGCCTCGTTTTGATGGGTGCAGGGGAATATGGCATCAGGGCGCCTTCCGAAATCATGCCAAAGGCGAAGGAGGCCGCTCTCACAGCCTTGAGTATTGATGACTCCGTCGCAGAAGCGCACTTGTCGTTGGCGATGGTGAAGTTCCGTTTTGATTGGGACTGGGAGGGTGCAGAAAAGGAGTTCAAGCGAGCGATCGAACTCAATCACGGTTATTCCGCTGCACACTACTGGTACTCAGTCTACCTGTTGGTCTTGGCGCGCTTCGATGAAGCTTTCACGGAAGCAATGATCGCACGGCAACTTAGCCCCTTCTCGCCAGTGATGCACTTTAGCCTGGGGTTGTTGCTTTATGCCTCATGCCAGCATGAGGAGGCCATCGAGCAGCTTCGCAACACCGTGGCCATGGACGCCAAGTTTCCGCTCTCGCACATAGTCCTGGGGCTAACGTTTGGGAGGAAGGGCAAATTCGACGAAGCGATCGCCGAGTTCAAGCAAGCCTTGACAATCGCGGGTGCAAGACCTCTATGGTCAGGTTTCCTGGGACAAGTTTACGCAGCGGCCGGAAAGACTGAGGACGCCGTCGAGATCTTGCACGAATTGCGTGCTGTATCAGCGCGCCAGTACGTGCCTCCCGTCGCCTTTGCCATCGTGTACGCCGGCTTGGGTAAGATCGACGATGCCTTTCATTGGCTCGAAAAGGCAGTTGACGAGCGTGACGGGTTATTGATCTACCTGAAGGTCGGGTCTGTCTTCGACAACTTGCGTTCGGATCGGCGATTCTCGGCGATCCTGACCCGAGTGGGCCTGCAGGGTGACCCTGGGCTCGATGTCCCTCATCCTGAACCCAGCCCGAAGCCTGTAAAACCAGTGCCGCCAGTGCCCCCTTCGTTGCCGTCAATGGCAAAACTGCTTCTTTGGTTCGTTATTGCGATCGGGGCGTATACCGCGATTCCCCGTGTCATTGAGTGGATTTGGCCGCCAAAGCTGATGTTGGCCATCCAACCATTCAAGACCCTCGGTGGCGACCCCGATGCGCGCCGGCTTGCCGAGATTGTGAGTGAAGAGATATTTACTCGATTGAGCGAACTTCACTCGCAAAGACTAGGTGTGGTCGAAGTAACAACGGAAGACTCTGGACTCAGCTTTGAGCAAATCTGCGAACGTCGCAAACCGAGCTACGTTCTAGCAGGTGCGGTTCACCGTGACGGCAATCAAATGGCAGTTACGGATCAACTGGTGTCATGTAGAGACCAGGCGGGCATTGCAGGGGATCGACATGATACAGACCCCAACGGGTCCGGCTTAGGCCCGATTGTAGACGACACCGTGCTGAAGGTCTTGGCCGCACTCCCTAAGGACGTGCAACCCGAGCATCAAGTGGACCCAAGAGCGTACGAGGCTTACTTAAATGGGCGCTTTCAGTGGAACCGGCGCACTACACAAAGCCTCACCGATGCCATTTCTTATTTTCAAACAGCAATACAATATGATGGGAGTTACGCGCCCTCCTACGCCGGTTTGGCGGACTGTTACGCTCTCTTGGCAACTGCTCCTTATACGGCTCTGCTGCCGAGCGAGGCCTTTCCCAAAGCGAACGCCAATGCCCGAAAAGCGCTTGAATTGGATGAAGGACTTGCAGAGGCTCACGTGTCGCTGGCCTATTCCGCGCTTGTCTACGATTGGAACTACGTAGAAGCCGAAAGGGAATTCAAGAGGGCCATCGAACTACGGCCAGGTTACGCCACGGCGCACGAGTATTACGCCTATTACCTGACGGCCATGGGGGATTTAAGCCAGGCGATTGCCGAGCGGAAGCTTGCCGTTTCGATTGAGCCGAGGTCGCCCCTGCTTAATTCTGCGCTGGGAGAGGCGTACTATCAGGCGAGGCAGTTTAGCGACAGCATCGGATCAAATCAGAAGGCTCTCTCCTTTGATCCGAACTACGCCGTGGCAGTAATCAACTTGGGCCGTGCCTACGAGCAACAGGGAATGTACCCACAGGCTCAGCAGGCTTTCCAGTCAATTCTGGCATTTGCTCCGCACGACCCCGCTCTTCTCGCCCTGCTTGGACATCTCTATGCGGTCTCGGGGCAGCAGGCGGCAGCGCGTAACATTATTTCGCAGTTGCAGCAGATGAGCAAGGGCAGATACGTCCCGAGTCTCTACATCGCAATGGTCTACACGGGTCTTGGTGACAAGGACGAGGCATTCGCTTGGCTGGACAAAGCCTACGCAGAGCGTTGCGAATACCTGGTCTATCTGCCCACCGAACCCGTGGCAGATCCGCTCCGGAGCGACCCCAGGTTCCCCGCGTTGCTTCAGCGCCTAGGTTTGAAGAAATGAGCCTAAAGATAATAATAAGGAGACTCACGGGGAGAGCCGCCCAATGAGTCCGCCCGACACAGCAAACGTACTCTACAGCATTGCTCGCAATCTGCTTCAGGAGCACGACTACGGAGAGTTGCTCACCAACATTCTCGACATGACGATCCAGGCACTGGGCGCTGACCGTGGATGTGTCGTGTCCCGGGAAAAAGGCGAATTTCGCGCTACTGCCGCTCGCAATTTTCGCAACGAAACACTTGCAGAACGGGAGAGGGAGATCAGCACCACCATCGCTGGGATGGCTGTGCAGGAAGGGCGGGTGTTGCTGTTTCACGATGCGCAAGAGTTGGAAGTACTTCGAGACAAGAAGAGTGTCCGCAAGCTGCATCCTCGTTCCGTTTTGTGTGCGCCCCTGATCGTCAGTAATGATGCTTTCGCTGTTATCTACCTGGAGAACCGGGAGATTTCGAACCACTTCAATGAAGACCACGAGCGTTTGTTGTCCGAGATATGCGTGTTGGCGGCACCCCGCCTGCACACCGCAGTTGCCATCGAGAGTGCTCGTCAGAGAGCTCGCGATCTTGAGCTTGCGCAGGGCGAAAGTGACGGCATTATTACGGCCGATCCAGGCATGTCAATCGTCCTCGAAACGCTTGCGAAAATTGCTCCCACGGAACTAACGGTGCTCATCCAGGGCGAGACCGGGACTGGTAAGGAACTCCTGTCTCGGGCCATTTATCGCCGCAGCGCACGGGCCAGTGGCACTTTTGTCGTTCTGAACTGCGCGGCGATTCCTCCGACGTTGATCGAGTCGGAACTGTTCGGGTGTGTGCGCGGAGCTTACAGCGGGGCGGATCGTGATCGCGTTGGACTCATCGGCGCTGCCAACCGAGGTACTCTATTTCTCGACGAAATCGGCGAAATGCCTCTGGAACTCCAGTCGCGTTTGCTGCGCGTTCTGCAGTCTGGAGATTTCAACCGAGTCGGGTCCGCCCGTTCCGAACAGGTGGACGTGCGCGTGATCGCGGCCACAAACCGTGATCTGGAGAGCGAGGTTGAGCAACGTCACTTTCGGGAAGATCTGTATTTCCGTCTGTCCACTGTTACCCTGAAAGTCCCGCCGCTGCGCGAACGTAGAACCGACGTGGGGATGCTCGCGGATCATTTCCTGCGGACCTACGCAGGAAAACGCGCCCTTCCGGCCCCCCGCCTCAGCAGCGAATGCACGCAACTGCTACTGGCCTATCAGTTTCCCGGAAATGTGAGGGAACTGGAAGGAGAAATGGCTCGTCTGGTGGCGATGTGCCCGCCAGGCGAAGAGATTCCTGCAGGTGCGCTCAACGACCGCATTGCCCGGCGCAAGCCGACTACCCAGAAAGGGGCTGATATCCAGCCAATGTCTCTGGCGGAAATGGAAAAGAAACTGATTTCGGCCGTCCTTCGCTACACTACCGGCAACCGTACACACACGGCTGAGATTCTCGGGATCAGCCGGGAAGGACTCCGCACGAAAATGCAGAAGTTGGGGTTGTCGCCGCCTTCCGTTGACCAGTAGCTTCTCTTTCTCTCTCCCTTTCAAAGATTCCCCGGCCGATGCAGACGCTAGTTGGTCTTAGCTTGACAGTCTCGCGCTGACAACAGGCCTTTTCCGCTCGTTGCCGTTGGTCGTCTCTGCGCCGAGTTTCCCTCCTTGGCATCGGGCGTGCCCTCTCCATAGCGAGTCTGGGCTTTGGTCACTGACGTCGCTCGAGGAACTAACAACTTAGCCGGTAGTGCTCACGAGAACATCGCCAGGAATGTGGGCAGCACTGAAAGATTCCCGGGCAGTGGTATTCGTGATCCTTCGCCGCCGTGGCAGTGCCGGGAACTCGAGGAGGACACATGCGCGAAATGACACACATCGCGGCTTGGGTAGTGGCGTCGGGCATAGTCGCAGAGTTGCTGGGCTACCTATTACACCGACTGCTGCATAGCGGAAGGATTCGGTGGCTCAGCGCGAGCCACATGAAACATCACATGGTTCTTTATGGGCCGCTACAAAAGCAGCATCCCAGCGAACACTACATGGACGCGACCACGGACCGATTCTCGATCGGAAATATTGGGGTCGAGTGGTTGGCCCCAACCGCTGTTCTGCTGGTCCTCGCGGAGACCATCTTCTGGGCGTTCAGGGTTCGGCTAGTTCACCAGGCGGTGTTTTTCGCGACAGTCCTCGCTTGGAGCTTCGTGATGTTCAGCTATCTCCACGATCGGATGCATGTCAAGAATTTCTGGATGGAACGCAATCCGATTCTCAAAGGTTGGTTTCGGCGCGGGCGACAGTTGCACGACATCCACCACAGAATGCTGAACGACGGGGGATTGATGGACAAGAACTTCGGCATCGGCTTCTTTCTGTTCGACCGGTTGTTCGACACGTTATCCCCCGAGCAGAGTTCCTTCAACCACCACGGTTACGCTGCAGCAAGGGAGAGGTTCGAGTACCTGGAAACGCCGCGAGCTCGGTGAGCCTTGTTGGCCACAGGTCGATGTGTCGTAGCTTAAGCGCAAATGATTCGGCCAGGAGAAGGGCAGAAAGGTGGCGGCATGAACACGACGGATAGCAAGGCTGTCGCAACTTGCGTGGTGACAACAGGCGATGAATCTCCGGAGAGCCCAACCGCGACTCGTCTGGACTCTTGGAAGGACATCGCTCATTACCTCAATCGGAGTGTGCGAACCGTTCAGCGATGGGAAATGCTGGAGGCCATGCCGGTCCATCGACACTGTCACGGTACTGGAGGCTCGGTTTATGCGTACAAGCAAGAGGTCGATGCCTGGCGCTCGAGCCGGAGTCAAGAGAAACGACCGACTCTTCAGATTTCGGCGACCCGACGGGTACCAACGCGGCCCCTTGCACGGGCAGAGCAGTCAGCCCTTCTCAGGCTGCTCGAAGTCATTGTGGAGCAGTTGCACGAGGACGCGCCGCGCTCGACCGTAGCGCTGCCTGTTGACGACGCGTTCCGCCAGTGTGCGGCCAAAGAGGGCTTGGCCGTCGCTGAAGACTTGAGCGGTCCAAGCCCTGCCGAACGCATGACAATAGGCGACACGATCGGAACGCCGCTCTTTGTCGCTTGCAGAAGACCGAAAGTAGATCAATGATTCGCCAGTTGCAGGGCAATAGAAGGGGCGGTTACGGCCTAGTTGTCTTGCGAATAGTATGGTCCTCCGCATGGACAAGAAGGAGTACAAGAACATTTTCGAAGCGGTGAAGACCAGGAACTCGACTTCCTTGCCGGTATGTGGGAGATGCCAAGGATAAGTCGAAGAAGGAACAAAAAAAGGAAAGAGAAAGATGGCGCATATGGTTCTGGTGCCAGCATGCACACCTGCCTTTGGACCGAAGCTGACCGCCATTCTTCCACAGGCTTGGTGCTGTTCTTTTCACGGGGCGGGCGAGGGTCATCGAACGCAAAGAAGGAAAACAAGTGAGTCAACTTGCTGACAACTCGCGCGGAAATGCTCCCAGGAACCTACGACTCCTCGCGTTGACGATCGCGATCATGAGTCTTCCGCTCACGACAGGGTGTTGGGTGCAATCGGTATACCCGTTCTACGAAGAGTCAGATGTGGTCGTGGACCCGGGGCTGGTGGGCAACTGGGAGGGAGATAGCGAACTAAAGAGTTACTTGCTGAAAATCGGCCTTGATCCCGCGGCGCGGACCTACACCATTGACGTCGCAAAATTAGGCGACATCAAGACGGCGGCCCAGTGCCAAGCCGCCACTTTCGAAGGCAAGCTTGTACAGATCGGCGCTCAAAGATTCCTCGATGTAGTTCCCGACCAGGAGAAATGCTGGGCTGCTCCGCTGGACAGTCTTATGAAAGTTGAGACAGACAAACAGAAGCTCGTGCTGACTCCGCTCGATCCCGACTGGATGGCAAATGCCATGGACGATAAGAGCGTGAAGCTGCTCGGACGCACTCAGGAGTTTGGATTGCTGCCCCGGTTCGTTGCCGTAACTCTGGTTTCGTCGACCAGCGATTTGCGTGATTTCCTTCGGGCACACGGCAGTGAGAAGAGCGTATTCAGCGAGACCGGCCGGATGGCGTTTCAGCGGAAGTGAATCGGCGGGAGGATGACCACAAGAACGAAATTCGTGCTGCTGACGGCAATGCTGGTGAGTTTGGCAGTGCTGCCGGCGTGCTGGACCTATTCCTTGCACCCGCTTTATGAGGATGACGATCAGCACCTGACCTACGATCCGGCGCTGGAAGGAAC
>Ga0137379_10003164_pt1 | contig 15345 bp, 15 predicted proteins | sample SagtaG_18_FD_104812 | JGI IMG/M metagenome (GOLD analysis project Ga0137379, IMG submission 104812) | Vadose zone soil microbial communities from Sagehorn Ranch, Mendocino, California, USA - Sage2_L_80_16 metaG | ecosystem: Environmental > Terrestrial > Soil > Vadose zone | place: USA...
CTCCATCACGTGCTCGCGGTGCGACATGGCGGTCTTCACGCTGATGCCGAGGTCGTCCGCGACCTCCTTGTTGCTCCGCCCCTCCGCGACGAGCCGGAACACCTGCTTCTCGCGGTCGGTGAGCGTCTCGTAGGGATCGCCGCCCGAGCGCTGCCCCTCGCTCTCCTCCATGGCGGCGCGCGCCACCTCCGGGTCGAGCACGAGCCCGCCCTTGTGCACGGCGCGGATGGCGCCGACGAGCTCGCTGCCCGCCGACTTCTTGAGGACGTAACCCGCGACGCCCGCCTTGAGCAGCCGCCGCACATACTCGCGATCCTCGTACTGGGAAAGGATGAGCACGCGCGACCGGAGGCCCTGCTTCCGGATCTCGATGGTCGCCTCGAGCCCACCCAGGCCCGGCATGGCGATGTCCATCAGCACCACGTCCGGATCGAGCTTCTTGCAGGCCTCGATCGCCTCGCGCCCGTCGGCGGCCTGGCCCACCACCTCGATGTCCGGTGTGACGGCGAGCAGGGCGCGCACGCCTTCGCGCAGGATGGCGTGGTCGTCGGCGATGAGGACGCGGATCTTGCTCACGAGACGACGGACTGTAGTCCCGCCTCCGCCCCGGTGGAAGGCGCAGGTTCCTCGGGCAGCGGGACCCTGATCTCCAGACGGGTACCCTTCCCCGGCGCCGACTCGATGAGAGCGGTGCCGCCCAGGAGCTCCGCGCGTTCGCGCATCCCGAGCAGCCCGTAGTGCGGCCGGTCATGCGGCGAGACCGCTGGGTCGAAGCCCTGTCCGTCGTCTTCGATCTCGATGTGCAGGTCCTTGCCGTCGAGCCCGAGCTGGATGAGCACGGACTCGGCCTTGGCGTGGCGGGCGATGTTGTTCATCGCTTCCTGGCCGATGCGGAAGATCGCGATCTCGATCTCCGGCGCGAGGCGCCGGTCGAGCTCGCGGACCTCGCAGCGCACCGCGATACCCCGCGTGGCGAGGTAGCGCTCGGCGTACCAGCGGAGAGCCGAGAAGAGGCCCAGGTCGTCGAGGACGGACGGGCGAAGGTCGAGGATGAGCCGGTGCACCTCGTCGAGGGTGCGGACGGCGAGCGCCTTCACCTCGTCGAGCCGCGGCGTCGGCCCTCCGCTCTTGATGGCGGCGGCCGCCGTCTCGATGCCCATGGTGAGCACGGCCAGGCTCTGGGTGGTCTCGTCGTGCAGCTCGCGCGCGATGCGCTTGCGCTCGTCCTCCTGGGCCGTGATGACCGTGCGCAGGAGCCGCTGCCGCTGCGCGTCGCGGTCGCGGAGCTGCTCGTTCAGCTGCGCCAGCTCGGCGGTGCGCTCCTGCACCCGCTGCTCCAGGACCTCGTTGGCGCGCGCCACGTAAGCGATGAGGTCGCGCAGCGACGAGCGCATCCGCTCCACCGAGCGCCCGAGCCTTCCCAACTCGTCGCCACCCAGCGCCGGGATGGGCTCGTCCATCCCACCCGCGGCGATACGCTCGGCGGCGGCGGTCAGCACCGCGATGGGCCGGGTCACGCTGCGCGCGGCGCCCCAGGCGAACCCGCCGCTGACGACGAGCAGCACGGCCGCGAAGATGGGAAAGCTCGTCGGGAGCGCCCCGGTCGTGGCCAGCACCGCCTCCTCCGGCTGCACCACCTCGATGCCCCACCCCGCCGCGCCGAGCGGCGCGAAGGCGGTCACCGACGGCTCGATCGCGGCGGTCCGGTCGCGGTGGCAGTCACCGCAGCGCCCCGCCTGTGGCTCATGCTTCGCCACCTGTTCGGAGAGGCGGCCTCGGCACTCGGCCGGACGGTGCAACCGCTGCCGGTCGGTGCTGGCGAGCACCATGCCCCTGCCGTCGACGATGTCGGCGTGCCCGCTCCCGCCGCGCAAGAGGTGGCGCAGCACCCGCGCCCGCAGCGGCGCCGCCACGTCCACGATCCCGCCCACCACGCCCACCGGCCGGCCGCGCCAGTCCATCACCGAGACGAGCGCGTAGGTGTGGCCCTCGCCCTCCACGCCGACGAGGTCGGTCAGCCTCGGCTTGCCGTCGGCGAGCGTCTGGCGCAGCTCGGACAGCTCGGCCGGCGGCGCCGTCGAGCGGCTGGCGCGCGGCTCCTCGGCCAACACCCTCCCCTCCGCGTCGAGGAGGAACATCCCCCCCTTGAACTGCGAGTGCAGATAGGCGGCGCGCAGCACCGTGCGCGCGCTCTCGAGCCGGTCGCGGTCGAGGCCGAGCTGCGGCGCCGAGGCGAGGCGCTGCAGCGCCTCCAGGTCGGCGGTGAGCTCCTCGTCGATGTGCTCGGCCACCGCCACCGCCGCGTGCCGGCGGCCCGCCATGAGCTCCTCGTCCAGCTCGCGCAACCGCGTCCAGCTCACGCCCGACACCAGCGCGGCCGGAGCCAGCACGCCGACCGAGACGAGCAGGTACACCCGGAAGCGGAGGCCCTGCCGGCCCAGGCGGATGCGGCCCGGCCGGTCGTGCCACGTCCGCCGCAGGGCGGCCCGCCAGCGCCGCCCCTTCACGGCGCCTCCCGCGCGCTGCGCGCCATCCGCAGGAGCTCGTCGATGGTCCCCTTCGACCGGAGAAGGAGGCTCCGGCCGTCCTGCTGCCATGCCAGCTGCCATCGCATCTCACCATCCTCTACCACGCGCGAGAGGACCCCCGCAGCCGGCCCCCCGGCCAGCGGCGAGCGATCGAGCTCTTGCGCCTCGGGCAGCAGCTGGCGCGGGATCGGGCCCGGCCGGACGGTCTGGACGAGGAGCAGCCCCGCACCCTCACCGCGCGCGGCGACCGTCAGCGCCACGGCGCCGGGGGCGCTCACGACGTAGCGGATCCGCACCGGCGGCCACGCCAGCCGTGCCGGGAAGTAGGCCGGCAGCATCAGCCGGGCCCGCAGCCGCCGCTCGACCTCGTCGACGGTGCGGGCGCGCCGCACCTCGCGCGGCTCGCCCCCGACCCATGACGGAACCGCGTCGAGCGCCGCGAGCAGGGCGGCCGCGACCGCGAGCACCATCCCCAGCCCCCAGGCGGTGCGTAAGGCCTCGGCCAGGCGCCCCGGAGCGCGGGTCGATGCTCGCGCGGTCACGTGACGAGCAGGGAGAGGCCGGCCAGCGAGGCGGCGGTGAGCGCCAGGCGGGCCGGGCGCAGGAGCAGGCTCGGCGGCGGGGATGGCTCGAGCAGACGGCGGCAGCGCGCCTCGACGTCGTGCGAGCGCGCGCGGCGCAGCGGCTCCGAGAGCGCGGCGGCGAACGGCAGCGAGCGCGGCCATGGTGACCCCGCCCGCAAGCCGGCCCGGTGGAGCTTCAACAGCGCGCTCGCGAGCGCGAGCCGATCGCACTGGGCGGCCTCGTCGGCGCGCCATTCGGCGTCGCGGGCGAGGGCGCGCGCCACCACCTGCGCCACCGGGTTGAAGAAGAGCAGCGAGCGCGCCGCCATGGCCACCCAGGACAGTGCCGGGTCGCGCGCGCGCAGGTGGGCGAGCTCGTGCGCGAGCGCCGCCCGCAGCTCCTCGGCGTCGAGCAGCGCGAGCGCGCCGCGCGAGACCACCAACCGCGGCCGGCGCACCCCTACGCAGAACAGCGCCGGGCCGGGCGCCTCGACGAAGTGGAGCACGGGGGGCCGCGGCGAATGCCGGTGCGCGCCCGCGGCCGCCACCTCCGCCAGCCCGGCCTCGAGCTCCGGCGGAGCCGGCGCTGCCGGCAGCAGGCGCCGGCGCCGCCCGGGCAGGAGCGGTACGAGGTCCATCAGGAACAGCATCACCCCGAGGGCGGCCGCCGCACCGACCGCCACGTGAAAGGCGGTAGTGCCGAGGAACGGCAGATCCTCCCAGCGACGCGAGGCCAAGATGGCCCAGCGGTCGTGGAACTCCTCGCCCTGGCGGGCCGGCATGAGAAGGAAGAGGAGCGGGGTGACGACGAGCGGCTGGCCGAGGCCGAGGAGCCTCAGGGCCAGCCGGTCGTCCGGTGCGCGCGCACGCCAGATCCGGAGGAGCGCCTCGATCGCCAGTGCGGCGACGAAGGCGTGGATCACGGACTGCGCCGCGTAATCAACCCACCACTTCCCGACCATGCGGGCTCGCGACCTCTCCCGCCTGCTCGGGCTGACCATCCAGCCGCGCGAGCTCGAGCGGGTGCTCGTGCTCCATTCTCTCGCGGCTGATCTTCCCCGTGAAGATGGTGGTGTCGAATGGGAAGACGTCGGGGTTCAGGTGGGCGTTGTAGATGTGCCAGATGGTGATGATGAGGAACGCCATCAGGCCTTCGTTCGAGTGCGCCATCTTGGCCGCCGGGACGAGCTGACCGGGGAGGAAGCGGGCGAGGATCGTTGGGTAGATGAGGACGAAGCCGGTCACCACCATGATGATGTTGCCCACCACCAGGCCCCAGTACTCGAACTTCTGCTTGTAGTCGTAGCGGTCGTACTTCGGGCCGTGGTCGCGCATGCCCAGGTAGTACTTGAGCGTGGCGACCGCGTCGTCGAAGTCGTGCTTGGTCGGGATCATCGTCAGCCGCGTCTTGTGGCCCGCGATGGTGACGATGGCGCTCCCGAAGTGGGCCACGGTCGAGAGGGCCAGCGCCCACCCGCAGGCGCGGTGGATCCAGCGGGCTGCGTCGATGCCGCCGAACAGCATCACCAGCTTCTGTGCCCACATCGCCCCGTAGAACTTCTGCGGCAGGCCGGTGAGGCAGAGCACCGTGAACACCACCATCGTGATGACGTGCTCGATCCGCTGCTTCACCGTGAAGCGGACGAGGAACTGCGTGCTGCCGATCGCGCTGGTGCTCATCGGTTCACCACGACGCGCCAGAGGTGCAGCGCGATCTGGAGGACGAGGCCGCCCACCATGAAGGGGATGATCAGCTTGTAGAAGAGCTGGATGGTCCAGACCAGGGTCGCCTTCTGTGGCGTCGGCTCGTAGTGCGAGAGCCAGGCGTCGGGGAAGTTCTTGGTCGCCCCGGGGTGGCACTTCTTGCAGGTCTGGACGAGGTTCGCCTGGATGGTGTGCGAACCGGGATCGGAGGACTTCTGGATGTCGTGCACGCCGTGGCAGTCGGTACAGACCGCGGCGAAGTTCTTCCGGTCGACCTTCTTGCCGCGCTGCAGCGTGGCGGACATGCCGTGGAAGTCCTTGAGGTACGTGTCGACGACCTTGGTCGACAGCTTGTACTTCGCCATCATCTTCTCGTTCGTGTGGCAGCGGCCGCAGATCTCCGGCGTGTGCGCCGCGAGCGCCCCGTTCTTCGGGTCGAGGATGTCGTGTGCCTTGTGGCAGTCGGTGCAGACCGGGACGTCCTGATTGCCCGCCGCGGCGTCGCGGCCGTGGACGCTCGACGCGTAGATCTTGAACACCTCGCCGTGGCAGGTGGCGCAGGTCTGGGAGATGCGCGTGCGCGGCTCGGCGGCGCGCTGGATGTCATGCGATCCGTGGCAGTCGACGCACAGGGCCGCTTTGCGGTTGCCCTTCGCCATCACCGCGTAGTGCACGCCATCGAGCGTCTTCGTGTAGTTGGCGAAGTGGCAGCTCTTGCACTGCTCGTAATACGCCACCTGCACGTCGCGCTTCGAGGCGAACGGCTTCGACTCGTGCGGATACCCGGTCTTCTCGGTGTGACAATCGGTGCAGCGCAGCATCTCGCCGTGCACCGACTTCCCGAAGACGGCCGGGTCGACGTAGGTGCTCAGCTTCTCCCCGCTGGGCAGGTCCATGGACATGGTCGGGTCGCCACCGTGGCAGCCCAGGCAGTCGTCCTGCTCGGCGGGGATTCCCGCCCAGGCCGGGCCGGCGCCCACCCACATCATCACCAAAAGTAGCGTTCGTCTCATCGACCTTGGCCCTTTCGCACGCGGCGTGGAACGCGGACGCTCCTGGGGGAATTTCTACGCTTGGTCTTATGCGAAGTCCAACAGGGTATAAATCAATTCAAGTGTGGATTGCCTGAGGAGAATCAATCATCGATTCAGGCTGTCGATATTCCTGCGTCAATTAGCCGCAGTCGAGCGAAACCGCCCGTTCCGAGTCGGCCTCAGGCGTGCAGGAAGGCGGTGGTGAGCTCTCGCCACTCGCCCGACGGCAGGACCTGCGGCGCCGGACCGGAGCGCTCCGCCATGCCGGAGTAGCCGAGGTGCGCCTCGAGAAAGCCGTCGAGGCGGTCGGACTCGCCCGCCAGCCAGGCGCGCGCCGCCGCCCCGCCCGGCAACGTCGACCAGCGCGCGTCCGCCGGCTCCACCGCGAAGAGCCACCCGCGCCCGTAACCGTCCTCCTTCACCAGCGAGGGATTCCGCACGAGCTCCGCGTTCACCGCCACCACGCGACCGGCCAGCGGCGACGTGATGCGCGCCTCGTCCCGGCCGCAGGAAATGATGGCGGCCACCTGGCCCTCCGCGAGGCGCTGCCCGGGCTGCGGCAGCTCCACGCAGAGGGCCCAGGGCAGGATCTCCTGCGCCACGCCGTCGAGCCCCACCTTGATGCGGCTCCCCTCTCGCTCGATCCAGGTATGGCCGGCCGAGTAGCGGACGCCGGGGCGGTACAGCACGTGGCCGGCGCGGCGGAGACCCTTCGCGAACGGGAGGAGCGCCCGCCCCAGCCGCACCGCACCGAGGACGAGCGCCACCGGGGCGAGCAGTCCCGCCACCACCAGAGCCACCACGCCCAGCCGGACCACGAGGCCGCCCAAGAACACGCCCATCGCCTGCAGCACACCGACCATCGTCGCGCTCATGGCGTCTCCTCCCCGCCGCTACTTGTGGCAGAGATCGCAGGACTCGAACCCGAAGGCGGTCTTGCCGTGGCAAGCGCCGCAGGCAGCTCCCTTCTCCATCCGGTCGTGCCGGATGGGGTCTCGCGAGGCGGTGCGCCCCGCCTCGAGGATGCGGAACACCTTCGAGTGGCAGGTGGTGCAGCTCGGCTTCGCCGCGTCCACGTGGCTCTGGTGGCTGAAGATCACCGGGCCCGGGCTCCCCTCCCCGCGGGCAAAGACGTAGTCCGAGGGGAGCCTCTGCAGCTTGTCCGCACCCAGGGCGGCGGGGGCGGCGAGCAGCGCACCGAGGACCAGCGCCACCCGCGCCACCGTGCAGGCGTGCCGGGTCATGAAGCCCTCCCCGCCGGCTTCGTGTCGGAGGCGCGGCCGGGGGCGGGCTCGCCCTGCACCCAGCGCCAGAAGCCCACGAAGATGACCATGTAGACGATGGCCAGACCGTACTCGACCAGCTTCGCTGCGTAGATGTTCAGGAACTCGTTCTCCATGGCGTTCCTCCTAGAACTCGCTGCTGGCGAAGCTCGGGTCTTCCGACATGATCGGCATCCGGTTGGCGATCCAGCGGAAGGCGACCACACCGGCGGTGACGAGGCCGATGGACACCGAGACCTCCATCCAGCTCGGGACGTAATGGTTCGGCTTGTCCCAGTTGTACGCAATGACCGAGACGTTGAGGCGGTTGAGCACGATGCCGATGACCGTGATCACGGCAGCGACCCGGACGAACTTCACCTTCTTGTAGCGAGCGCCGTAGCCGTAGAGGAGCGAGGGCAGCAGCACGAACCCGACGGTCTCGAGCAGGAACCAGGCGCCCCAGCCGGTGAACAGCAGGTCCCAGTGCTCGCCCTCGGCCACGCCCTGCATCTTCAGGAAGAAGTAGGCGAAGAGGCCGATGGCGCCGGCCTTGCCGAGGCCGATCTGCAGCTTGTCCATGTCGGCGTGCTTCCCGGTGATGCGGTGGCGGAAGATGCGGTGGGTGAGCGTCCCCTCGACGACCACCATCGCGATGCCTGCGCAGATCGCCGAGATGAAGAAGAAGATGAAGATGTAGGGCGAGTACCAGAGCGGGTGGAGCTTGGCGGGCGCGATGAGGAAGAGCGACCCGAGCGCCGACTGGTGCATCGTCGAGAAGACGACCGAGAGGACCGTCAGGGCGAGCATCGCCTTCTCGAGGCGCTCGTGCGCCTTGCGCCAGCCGAGCCACTCGAACACCGGCACCAGGAACTCGAGGAGCAGCACGCTCGTGTACATCAACACGCAGCCGGCGACCTCGAAGAGCGCCGAGGCCGAGCCCGGGGTGACCATCATGTTGTAGAAGTTCCACGGCTTGCCGAGGTCGGCCATGAGGCCGACGACCGCCAACACGTAGCCGAGGAAGGCCGTCAGGATGGCCGGCCGCGCGATGGGGTGGTACTCGTGCATGCCGAAGAGGTGGACGGCCGAGCCGATGGTGAACCCGCCAGCGGCGAGCACGATGCCGGACATCATGTCGAAGCCGATCCAGAGGCCCCACGGCTGCGCCTGCGACAGGTTCGTCGACGCGCCGAGGCCGGCGGCGAACCTGTACACGAGCACGGTGACGCCCAACCCGATGAGCAGGGTGGCGAGGGCGTTCAGCGGCGTCGCGAGCGAGCGCAGGTAGGTGCGCAGGTCCATCCCGAGCAGGATCTTCTCGCGGAACCAGTCCTGTCGCGGTGCGGCGGCGAGGGCGGTGCTAGACATGGCGGTCCTCCTCCTTCCCGGCAGCCGCGCCGCCGTGTCCGTGGGCGTTCCCATTCCCGTTCACGGCCTCGCGTCGTTTCGCGAAGGCATACAGCCCCATCAGCAGCGGCGGCCAGAGCGTCATCACGAAGGGCGGCGCCGAGAGCGCGCCCTGCACCTTGTCCGGATACGCTTCGTCCCGGACCTTCCTCAGCGCCAGCTTCTCGAAGGGGATGTCCGAGATGTACAGCCAGTCCGTGCCGCCCGCCTCGTGCTCACCGTACACATGGTGAATGTACTTCTCCGGGTTGCGGTAGATGCGGCCCTTGGCGAGCTCGAGCAGCGCGCCGCGCTTGCCGAAGGAGAGCGCGCCGGTCGGGCAGACCGAGGCGCAGGCCGGCTTCTTCCCCTCCGCCTGGCGAGCGGCGCAGAAGGTGCACTTCCGGACCAGCGGCGCCCGCTTGTCATACTGGTACTTGGGGATCTCGAAGGGGCAGGCCACCATGCAGTAGCGGCAGCCCAAGCAGCGGTCGCCGTGATAGACGACCGGGCCTTCCGGCGTCTTGTCGAGCGCCCGGACCATGCACACCGACGCGCACGCCGGCTCGATGCAGTGCATGCACTGCCTCTTCGCGAAGCGCTCGTCGCCGTCTCGGCCGACCGGACCGGCGCCGTTCACCACCGTGAAGACCTCCGGCGCGGTGTCGCGCACCACGCCCGCGACGGCCGCGTCGGGCGCGGGCTGCGGGAGCGCGTTGGCCTCGGCGCAGGCGGTCTCGCAAGCGCGGCAGCCGGCACAGAGGGTGGTGTCGACCAGCATCGCGCTCTCGTTCTCGCCCTTGGCGTCGAGCGACGCGTGGGACGAGGACGCCCGGGCCTGGCTGGCCCCGAGACCGAGGGCCGTCGTTCCGGTGATGCCGGCGACCCGCAAGAACCCTCTCCTACTGAGCTTCATGGTGGTTCTCCCCTGCCGTGTTCGTTCGTGAGCTCTCCGCTAGCGAGCGGCGAGCGTGGTGAAGCCCAGGAAGCCTGCTGCGACGATGCTGAGCGCGAATGCGAGGATCATGACCTCTCTCCTTTCGACACTGCCGCTCCGTGGGACGCCTTCTCGGCGCTCGAGCCATCGCCAGCGAGCCGCGCGGACGCCTCGCGGAAGACAGTGCACTCGCCGTAGCACTCACCGTCGCATGAGCTCTGAGTGACCACCCTGTCGGTCGGGACCAGCTTCTTCACGGGGAAGGCTCGGCAGAACGACATGGTCACTTCGGTGAGGTAGGGGCAGCTCATCGTGCGCCTCCACCCCTTCTCCATTCCAAGGAGCGGGCCAGCGGGCGGACAGCACCTCACGGGCTGTAAATAGCTGAGACCCTTGACGTTTACTGGGTGTCCAGAATTTCGACGAGGGCCGCGCGAAACTGCCAATCGCTGAAAAGATCGACGCCCCGCGAAGGCCTATCGCCGCAAGGAGCCAGGAAGACTGGGTTTCATGGTCCTGGAGGGGCGCTGCCAAGGAACTCGACGAGTGTCGAAGGATGCAGCGCCCGATGGACGCGGGCGCGGAGCTAGCTGACCTCGCGCTGCAGGTTCCATCGCTTCATCTTGTTGTAGAGCGTCATGCGGTCGATCCCGAGCACCCGGGCGGCGTGGGTGACGTTGCCGCGGGCCCAGGACAACACATCGATCACGTGGCGCTTCTCGACCTCCTCCAGCGGGAGGGGGTCTCCGGAGACCGCCGCCTTCTTCGACGGATCGGGCGGCGGAAGCCCGAGGTCATCGAGCTGGATGACGTTGCCCTTCGACACCACCGCACCCCGCTCGAGCACGTTGCGCAGCTCACGTACGTTCCCCGGCCAGCCGTGCCCGACCAGCGCCGCCATGGCCTCCGGCGAGACGCCGTCGAGCCGGCGCGAGAGCTCCTTCGACAGCCGGTCGAGGAAGTGCTGCACGAGGAGTGGGATGTCCTCCCTGCGCTCGCGCAGGGGCGGCAGGGTGATGGCGATGACGTTGAGGCGGTAGAAGAGATCCTCCCGGAAGGAGCCGTCGGCCACCGCCTTGCCGAGGTCGCGGTTCGTCGCCGCCACCACGCGCACGTCCGCCGCGATGGTCTCCGTCCCACCCACCCGCTGGAACCGGCGCTCCTCGAGGACGCGCAGGAGGTCCAGCTGGAGCTTGGGTGAGATGTCGCCCACCTCGTCGAGGAAGAGCGTGCCGGTCGCCGCCGACTCGAACTTGCCCTTGCGGCGTGCGATCGCGCCCGTGAAGGCGCCCTTCTCATGGCCGAACAGCTCCGACTCCAGCAGCGTCTCGGTGAGGGCGGCGCAGGAGATGGCCACGAATGGCCCGCCCGCGCGGGGGCTCTCGGCGTGGACGGCTCGCGCCAGGACCTCCTTGCCGCTGCCGCTCTCTCCCAGGATGAGGATGGTCGATCCGGTGCGGGCGGCCACCCGGGCCAGGTCGAAGACGCGCTGCATGCTCGGGCTCTTCGAGACGAGATCGTGGAAGCCGTACTCGCGCTTCAGCGCCTGTCGCAGCGACTCGTTCTCCTGGAGGAGCTCCTGCTGCGCGACGATCCGCTGCACCAGCACTGACAGCTCCTCGGGATCGAAGGGCTTCACGAGGTAGTCGTAGGCGCCGAGCTTCATGGCGGCGACGGCCGTATCGACCGTCGCGTAGGCGGTCATGATGATGTAGGAGGCCTCGGGCCGGAGCTTGCGCGCCTCCTCGAGCACCTGGAGACCGTCCATGCCGGGCATCTTCAGATCGAGCAGCACGACGGACCAGCGGTTGCCCGAGAGGGCCTCGATGGCGGCTCGGCCATCGTGCGCCGACTGCACCGTGTAGCCGTCCTTCCGCAGCCACCCGGTCAGGGACTCGCGCACGATCTCCTCGTCGTCGACGACGAGCACCCGCACCGACTCGTTCATGTGGCGTTCTCCGCAGCGGCCACGCGCAAGCGCGGCAGCTTCAGCGTGAAGCAGGTCCCGCGGCCGGGCTCGCTCTGAACGTCGACCGAACCCTGGTGCCGCTGCAGGATGCCGTAGACGACCGAAAGCCCGAGGCCCGTGCCCTTCTCCTTCGTGGTGAAGAAGGGCTCGAACACGTGCGCCAGGTTGTCCGGCGAGATGCCCGGGCCCGTGTCGGCGATGACGATCTCCACCGCGCCGTCCGGACTGCCCCGGGTGCTGACGGTGAGCGTGCCGCGCTTTCCCATGGCCTCGATGGCATTCAGCGCGACGTTGACGACCGCCTGGCGGAGCTGCCCGAAGTCGGCCAGCACCGGCGGGGTGGACTCGAGGTGCCGCTCCAGCGTGAGCCCCTGGATGGCAATCTGGTGCGCGATGAGCTGGAGGGCCTCGTCCACCACCGCGCCGACCTGGAGCTCCCTCAAGGCGACCGGCCGGTCGCGCGCGAAGTCGAGCAGGTTCCGCACGATGGCGCTGCAGCGCTCGGTCTCGCGCTGGACGAGGGCCAGATTCTTCACGAGATCCTTGCGGGTGGCGTCGCCGGGCGTCCCCTCCTCGAGGGTCCGGATGACCAGCTTCGCGAAGGTGAGGATGCCGGCCAGCGGGTTGTTGATCTCGTGCGCGATCGAGGCGGCCAGCTGCCCGAGCGAGGACATCTTCTCGGAGTGGACGAGCGCCTTCTGCGCCTTCTTGAGATCCGCGGTGCGCTCGTCGACCTGCCGCTCCAGGCCGAGCATGAGGTCCTTGATCTCGCCCTCCATCCTCCGCAGCGAGCGGGTCATGTCGTTGAAGCATGCGGCGAGGAGGCCCAGCTCCCCCTTCGAGCGGACGCGGATCTCGGTGTCGAGTTGATCGACGGACACCCGGCGGGTGCCCTCGACGATGGCTTGTACCGGCCGCACCACGTGGAAGCGGGCGAAGGCGAAGAAGAAGGTGGAGAGGAGCACCACTCCGAGCCCGGTCAGGAAGAGGCTGCTGCGGCGAAAATCGGCGATCCGCGCGTCCATCGAGGCGAGGGAGAGGCTCACGTCGAGCAGGCCCAGCACGTCCTCGTGCGGCGCATGGGCGTGACAGGCGGCGCTGGAACAGCGCGGCTCGTTGCGGATGGGCGTGACGAGGCCGAGGACGCGGTGCTTCCCGAGCTGGGAGATCCGCGCCCGCTCGAGCAGCGGCGCGTGCACCCGCGGGCGACCGTTGACGTGACAGGGGCGGCACGCCGCGTCCACCGTATGGAGGATGCTGCCTACCTCGGCCTCGGCGCTGGAGTAGGCGATCCGCCCATTCTTGGCGAGGAGGCGCACGCCCTCCACGCCCTCCTGCCGGCCAATGTCGCGCATGGTGTCGAAGACGTCGCTGCGCCGGTTCTCGAGCATGGCCCGCAGCGTGGCGCGCTCGATGGTGCTGCTGAAGAGCGCGGCGCCGGCGGCCTGCGTCTCGAGGAACTGCTCCTGCATGCGCGACTCGGCGAGCGCGAAGATGGCGACGCCCGCCACGCAGATCCCGATCGTCACCATCAGGAGCTTCGTCTTGATGCGGTGGCGCCAAGCGATGACCCGCTCGACGGAAGGGAGCGGGATGGGGCGTTGCGTCCGCCCGGGGGGAGGGAGGACGCCGGGGGGGGCGCCCACGGCCGGAGCCGGCGCCGCCCGCATCGTGATGGTGCTGACCTCCTCGCCCAATCGGCCCCCCGACCGTGAAGCCGCAAAGAGGAGCCTGCAGCAGATCCAGGGAGTTGATGTTGTTCCGGGTCAAGGTGCGACGAAGCACCTCACCCCAGCCGTGGGCTGGGCACGGAATCTGCTACCGTGCTGCGCCGTGAGTTCCGAGAGCCAGGCCATCCTCCTCATCAAGTGCCCCGACCGGCCCGGCATCGTTGCGGCCATCTCCTCGCTCCTCTTCCGCCATGGCGCCAACATCACCGATCTCGACCAGCACTCGACGGAGGATGACCCCGGCGTCTACTTCATGCGGCTCGAGCTCCAGACTGCGAAGCTGAACCTGCCGCTCGACGAGCTGCGTCAGACCTTCGAGGCTCAGGTCGGCCGTCCCTTCGCCATGACCTTCACCCTCTCCGCCGCGCAGCCGAGAAAGCGCGTGGCGGTGCTCGTCTCGAAGCACGACCACGCCCTCATGGAGCTCCTCTGGGAGTGGAAGCGGGGCGACCTCCCCGCCGAGGTGGTGGGGGTCGTCTCGAACCACCCCGATCTCGGCCCCAGCGTGATGGGTTTCGGGGTGCCCTTCCACCACATCCCGAACGCCAAGGAGCGCCGCGCCGAGGCGGAGCGCGAGATGCTCGCCCTGCTGCAGGGTAAGGCCGACCTGCTCGTCCTCGCCCGCTACATGCAGATCGTCTCCCCCGATCTGGTGGGCCGGTTCGCGGGCCGCATCATCAACATCCATCACTCGTTCCTGCCCGCCTTCGTCGGCGGCGACCCGTACCGGCAGGCCTGGGAGCGCGGCGTGAAGATCGTCGGCGCGACGGCCCATTACGTCACGGCCGAGCTCGACGCGGGCCCCATCATCGAGCAGGACGTGGCGCGCGTCTCGCACCGCCATGCCGTCGACGACCTGAAGCGCATGGGCCGGGACCTGGAGCGCCGCGTCCTCGCCCGCGCCGTGCGCTGGCACTGCGAGGATCGGGTGATCGTGCACGGGAACAAGACGGTGGTGTTCGCGTAGTACCACCCCTCCGCGACTCGCGCCCTCGCCAGCGGGCTCCGAGCGAGACGCGTTGCTCCAACTCGGCGTCAACGAAGCCGACGACGGACCCCGCCGTGCGGAAAGGAGCAGTGGCGGAGTCCGGCCGTTAAGCGGCAGGGGTGCCTCCTCCGCCGCTCCCGGACCGGATCCGCGATGACCTCGCCCGGCATCTCGCCGCGCTACAAGAGGAAATCTGCGCCGCCCTGGAGCGGCTCGACGGCGCGACGCGCTTCGGGCGCGACGCGTGGGAACGGCCCGGCGGCGGTGGCGGGCTGACGCGCGTCCTGCAAGAGGGGGCCGTGCTGGAGAAGGCGGGCGTCTCCTTCTCGCACGTGCACGGCGAGCTTCCCGAGGCCTTCGCGCGGCGCCTGTCGGGGGAGGGACGCTCCTTCGCGGCGGTGGGATTGTCGCTCGTGCTGCACCCGCGCAACCCGCTCGTCCCGACCACCCACGCCAACGTCCGCTTCATCGTCCAGGGTGAGAAGGCATGGTTCGGCGGCGGGGCCGACCTCACGCCCTACTACCTCTTCGAAGAGGACGCAGCGCACTTTCACCGGGCGTTGCGCGCCGCCTGTGATCGCCACGATCCGTCGTACTACCCTCGCTTCAAGGAGCGCTGCGACCGTTACTTCTACCTCCCGCACCGCGGCGAGGCACGCGGGGTAGGCGGGATTTTCTTCGAGGACATGGGAGGCGACCTGGAGCAGGAGCTCGCCTTCGCGAAGGACTTCGCGGCCACCTTCCTGGCCGCGTGGCTACCCATCGCGGAGCGGCGCCGCGGCCTCCCCTACGGCGAGGCACAGCGCGCCTGGCAGGAGATCCGGCGCGGCAGGTACGTCGAGTTCAACCTGCTGCACGACCGGGGCACCGTGTTCGGGCTGGAGACGGGAGGGAGGACCGAGTCGATCCTCATGTCACTGCCGCCGCGAGTGCGCTGGGTCTACGATCACCAGCCGCCCGCGGGCAGCGAAGAGGAGCGGCTGCTGGAGGTGCTGCGGAAACCGAAGGATTGGGCGTGAGGGCGGGGACGACCGCGACCTCGACCGCGACCGCGACCTCGACCGCGACCTCGACTGCGACCTCGACCTCGACCGCGACCTCGACCGCGACCTCGACCGCGACCTCGCTGGTTCTTCGCCTCGACCTCGACGGCGACGGGGGCCCTCTCACCATTTCCGCCTCCCATCCCTTCGGGAGGGTGAGGAGGCGGAAATGGCTCATACCGAAATCATCGCCGTCGA